>Ga0114931_10008070_pt1 | contig 12793 bp, 8 predicted proteins | sample 2SBtaG_FD_89579 | JGI IMG/M metagenome (GOLD analysis project Ga0114931, IMG submission 89579) | Deep subsurface microbial communities from Kolumbo volcano to uncover new lineages of life (NeLLi) - 2SBTROV14_V59a metaG | ecosystem: Environmental > Aquatic > Marine > Volcanic | place: Kolumbo...
CTGAACGATACGGATTGTTCAGAAAGCCTTCATCGGTAATGACCTCGAAATTGAGCGTCGTAATCAGGTTGCGCGTCAGGATCTGGGACAGGCCAATGCCGTATTGCTGCCGACTGTTGTTGCGCGAAAAGGTCGGGTCATCGGAGCGTCCTACCGTGTCGTCACCCACTGCATAACTCAGGGTCAGGGTCGTCAGTTGCCCGAACATGTCCTGGCTGACCGACAGGCTATAATTATTCGCGTCGAAGTCAGACTCCTTGCTGTTCGTGTAACCGACCGACATCGTCGTATTGCCACGCAGGTAGTCGGCAGACAGCGAGTACTGTTTACGCTCTTCCTTGTAAGGGCTCGCCGTGGTGATGACATCGATCGAGGCCGAGCTGACCATGTCGACATAGTAGTTGGCGCTGAGCGACACGCTTTTGCCGACAGACTTCCTGATGAGAATCGACGGTCCGTCGATCGTGACGCCGCCACCGTCGTAGCGGTGATATAGAAAGTCAGCCCGGTCTTCCGGGAGGACGCTCGCAAACGTGAGCCGGCAAAAGCTCAGCAATACCATTGCGGCAATGAGCCGGGAGGATGATGCAGATGCACGCGAGACAAGGCAAAAGCGGGCAAGGAAGCGCAATGTGTATGAGACGTTTGCCGCTGCGCGACCCCGCATCCCGAGACCGCTCGTAACGCCGCATCGTACCATCTGAGTCATTCTCTTAGTTACATCCACAGCCGCCGCCGGCAGCCCCTTCACCACCGCGCGCGCCCTCACGGGCCTCGTAGACATGTTCAATGTAGGCGGTCGAGACCGGATTCATGTCCAGGAGCATGATCGGGTCTGCGAGACGGTCACGCTCATAGGGCTTTACCCACGGTTCAAAATTCGAGCAGCCGGAAACTGCCATGACAGCAAGGATTGGCAGTAAAGCCCGAAAAAATTGCCCTTTTCTCATATTCATTCTCCAAGCATATCGCGGCGAATCCGCCCGGAATGTGACCCTTGCCTCAGAAGAAGACCGTCACACCCAGGGTTCCCTCCAGGTTATGCACGGTCTTTTCCTCGCCAAGGAGATCGATGTCGAACAGGTGATCGCGAAAATCGATATGCAGCGCAATGGAATCCGTCAACAGGAAGCGGTAGCCTGCGCCGAAATTGACAGTGAAACGGTCATCGCCGGCGAAGTGGGTCGAGCCGAGGCCAGCGCTAAGATATAACGCAGTGTTATAAGCATGACCCTCGCCGATGAAAGCCTCGCCCGGCAAGATGTTGTAGCCGAGGTTCAGGTTGTAATAGGTCAGTTTGCGTTGGCTACCGGACAGAAGTGGCGCCCCGCCACTCAAGACCTCGAAACTCGTCATCCCTGCCTCGGTCCGGCCGACGCTGCCCTCGACGAAGAACCCTTCGGTGACATGATAGGCAATCCTCGCTCCATAGACGACATCGGAGCCGAAATCCTCGATGCTCATAATGCCGGTGAATGCACCGACTTCGAAATCCTCGGCATCGATTGCCGGTTCCTTGATCTTGCGCCGCTCAACCTCGGGCTCGATGACCTGGCCCTCAGGGATCTCTGCCGGCGGCGGCGTTTCTTTCTCGCCGAAGCCAAACAGCCTCTTGGTCGCTGCACAGCCTGACAGCCCGAATGCGAATATGGGGACTATCAGAAAAAGAAGGCGAAACCGACTTTCCATTCCTCTACTTCCTCGTTGTCGTCGCGGCTCGTGAAAACCACATAGCTTTTATACTCTGCCCTGAGGATGAAACGACGTGTCGCGTAAACGCGAAAGCCGGCACCTGCATGGGCGATCTGATCGGTACGGTCAACGCCCTGAACGATGGTCGACTTCGGCTCGGTATGAATAAATCCGCTTCCAAGCGTGAAAAACGGTGAAATCCTCCAGTCAGGCCAGGTTTCAAGCGTTAAGTTAACACTGGCCATCCACCCGTTCGAAAAATTTCCCAGAATCTGTGAACCCCATACCTCTATTGATACATTCGGGTTGATCGAGTACCCACCGTAGACGGAAATGATGTTGGTACCGCCAAAATCGCCGGCCAGGCCGCCAACTTCCCATTTCGAGTCCGTGAAGTCCTGCTGGTTGGCCTCGGCAAACTTGATGGGCGAGCCCGTGGGCACCAGCGTGCGTTCCATTTGTGCGCGGTCTACCCAGCCCTCGGTGCCGTCTGCGCTGCGGACCTGGAACCAGTCTGTCCGGCGCATAATGATGTCGACCAACTCGCCGCGATCGACAACGTGAAATACCGGGTATCCCCTGCCGGGCCCGGTATGCATTTCCAGATAAGGGTCTGCCACCGACACCGATCTGTATTCTTCCTCGGCGGCCTGAGCAATTTTGCTTGCGAGGGTCCCGGCCAGTGCCAGGACCGCAACGACAAGCGCGCTAATTGATCGGGACGTCGAAGGGATTGTTGTAATATTGCGCTCCGACATCCAGCCATTCCGCAATCAAACGTTTCTCCGCGTCAGACATATACCCTTCATGTGAGCCACCCGCATCGAACCGCGAAAAGAACGTGGTCGAGGCGTTGGCGCCCACTGCGCTCATCGATGGATTGACCGTGACCGTGCCCAGTATCGGGTTGCCCATGGCATCCGTACCGATCACGACCTGGCGATCCACCAGGGCGCCATTGACTACCTCCTGTTCATCATCGGCGAACAGGAGTTCACGATAACTGTTGAACTGGTCCGGCTCGTCCGGCGACAGTCCGTCCGCCAGATCGAGCTGACCGGCCGGAACGCGTGGCATTCCGGCCGCATTCAGCGGCGAGTGACAGCCCGTGCACGAGCGAATCGGCAAATTCGTATCCGGATCCAGTACCGGCAAGCCCGTTGCCTGGTCCAGGATTTCCCGATCAGCCCCCCAAAGCGCGTGCATATTCGCTTCGTAGTTAACAATAATCCGGCAGTTTGCCGTCCACGGCTGCGTTATGCAATTGACCGTGGTCGGCGGCGGCGTCGTCAGATCGACATATGCGTAAGAAAAGGACGGGTCGGCCAGGCGACCTGCCTTGGTTTCGTCCGTCCAGACATCCGAGAATTCGACATCCATCGACGGCTCGATTGACGAGCAGTTATCCGCTGCACAGCTGATACGCGCCCTGACCTCGGCCATGGTCTCGCCGGCGTTGCCAACAAACAAGGCATCGACGGTATTCGGGTTGAATGACGTGCCGGGCGTTTGCGCGCCGCCATAGGCCGAATCGAATGCATCGAAGCGACCGTGCGACAGCCCGCCTTGCGGGATATGACAGCCATTACACTCGAGGAACTGATCGGGCCTCAACTGGATCCAGTTCTGGTGACGCGGCGTAATGCGCCGGCCATTGCCATCGAGAACGCTGACCTGCAACGCCGTGTTTGCCGGTACCTTGATCATCGCGGAACCGTCCGGTTCGACCATACCGTAGCCTACGATTTCCTTCATGCCCAGGCGGCGAATGCGGCCGAATGCCGTGTTGTCGAGGTCGAGAACGTCCGGGTCCGGCAAGGAAACCGCCTTGACGATACGAATGAATCTCGCGGGCCTCTGGTCGGCAGCGAATTGCGCGGGATCGGCCAGCGCATCGATATCGAGCGCTGCCGTACCGTCGAAGTCGTAGACGCTGCGAATGTTTATCACTGCCTCACCGTCGGTGACCAGGCTGGGGTCTGCGGTAAAGCGAAAATCTTCGTCCAGGATCGTCGGCGGCAGCGGACGCGGATCGGCGGCAACGACTTCTGTGAACTTGAAGCCTTCCTCGGGCGGCACGACCGGCAACTGCGTCTGCTCGCGCGGGTCGTACATCCAGATGCCATAGATCGGATCGGCCTCCTCGTAAAGCGGATTGACCAGGTTCTCGTCCGTGCACGGAAAAAAGACGGTCGTCCCCGGTGGCGGCGGATTGAGCGGATCGATGATCTCGCGCAGGCGGCACTGGCTCCAGCTGACCAGCAAGCGGCCTGTACCATCCTGGATCGGGAACACCGAACTGTAACGACCGCCCTGTGAAATCTCGCCTGGCACCGTCGTGATGTTGACCGTCGTGGCGCGCGCCTGCGCGGGGCCGGTCATCCCGGGATTATCTTTCGTCGGCTGCGTGTTTTCCAGGTAGGTCGGCGTATCGATCGTGATGATGTCGCCACCGCCGTTGTATCGGTAAACGGGCGAATCAATGCCATGATCGTGCCATCGGCCAGCTCTCGCGGCTGTGTGAACTGGATGATCTGCCCGCCGCTGCCGGTATCGTGACTGTTTTGGCCGTACAGCAACTCGAGTTGCGAGCCATCCGGGTTCATGCGGTACAGGTTGATCGCATCGTTGCCGCCGGCATGGTCCCAGCGACTGAAAACGACCTGGCCGTTCGCCAGCACGGTCGGGTCCATATCATGGCTCTGGTTGTAGGTGACCTGTTCGATGTTGCTGCCGTCGGCATTCATCACGTGCAGCAGGAAGGCCGGTTCGTTGAGGTCTTCATCAAACGCCTCGAAAGCCTGTTTGTTCTCGTCGAGCAGCACTGCCTTGGAGCGCAACTGGCGGGTGGAGGAGAATATGACACGGCCATCCGGGAGGTAATGCGGAGCGATGTCCTGACCGATTTCGGCGGTCAGGTCAGACCCGATAACGCGACGCAGGACGCCGGTGTCGAACACGTATTCCCAGATGTTCCAGGTCGGCTGGTTCGCATCATCGAGCGCCAGGTTCAGGTCGACGGGACCGCGCATCGCGAAGATGACGGCGCTGCCGTCAAAAGCAATCTCGACGTCCTTGACTGCGGCAAGCCCCTGCATCAGGTCACCTGTCACATTGATCGCCGGCGAACTCGTCGACGCACGATCCTTAACGTACAGATCGGCCCCGAAGTCGAAAGAAATCAATTCCCTGAGATCAGTCTGTACCAGCGTGCCGTCCATTGCGTCGAACACCAGTGGCGCTTTGATGTAGGCGATCGGAAAATCGACAACGACGGGGTCCGGTTTTTGCCCCCTGCCAATCTGCACACCCTGGTTTGCGCCTTCGCAGGCGACGAGTGCACACGAGATCGCGAGCAGTGCGAATGCACGCAACCCTGTCACTTTGGATCCATCCGCTTTTGTTTGCGCCAGCATATTCATAGCAATTACCTCAACGGCGGCGAAAGGCGCTCCATGCCCTTCGCCTGAGTTCGTCTCAGATGCGCACTACTCCACTGTTTGCTTAGCCTGCAATAGTGGACATAACTCGCATGTCATACCGTTAACGCGATCACAAATAGGATCGCAGCCCGACATCATTCTAATGAAGGAAAATCAACGATGTAATGTGTCTAAAGAGCGACAGTACGCAATGTCAAATCATGTTTTGACATGAAAATGGAAACCGTCCCGCGCAACTGGTGAGAATCGCCCGACGCCGGCTTCAATCTCTGCAGAAGCGCAATCTTCGGCCTGCACTTTGAATTGCTTGCGCACCGACGAAACCCGGACGTACAAAAAACTTTCCTGGTCTGCCTCTGTAAGTCGATCGTGTCTCAATCCGGCGACAGCACGAACACCGTTAACTATCAAAAACTTATCATTGCCGCGACGAAATCTGTGCGCATGCACCGACAGAGACTTGACATATCACGCACTTCTATCATCTCAATTGATCCGTTGTAAGTATCTGTTTATTCAATATTTTTAACGCTTCTGTAAGTACTTTCCGAAAGCTGGCACAGCAATTGCTTCATATCTTGTAGAGCGCCTTTGTAGGTAACAGGGGATTGCTTGCAAATCCGCGGATTGTGAATGCATTCACGGCGACGCAACGATTCCTCAGGCATGCTTTCCGGTCTGGTCCGCCTGTTTCTAAAACAGACAGTTCAGGGAAGAAGCTCTACGAACATGGACTTTACGAGAAGCGCAGTGCCGACAACATTGGCTTCCAGACGATTCGTTTTAGTAATGAGCAGGTTTGTTATGAAAAACAGGACGTGGACAAGAAACAAACATGCCGACGGTCAGCACCTGGCCGGACGCCTGATTCAATGGTTGATGTTCGGGCTGCTGAGCATCGCGTTTAGCAGTGTGGTGTATGCCGGGCCGCGTGAACAAGCGAAACGGATTCACGACCGGCTTGCCGGCGTACCCCCGAGCGAAACTGTTTTGCAGCAGATGGAGGCCGATGTCGACCCCGGTCAGCCCGGTACTGCGATCCAGGCAGCCTACCTGGCAATGGACAACCCGAGCTTCTATAACGTAACCCTGAAAAACTTCGTCGCACCGTGGACGAACGAGGCGCAGAGCGTATTCGTGCCGCTGAACGACTACATTGCAACGGTTGTCGGCATGATTCGCGATGATGTGCCTTTCAACACGCTGTTGTCTGCCGACATTCTTTATGTCGGGCCTGGCTCGCTGCCACCCTATTCGAATTTCAACAACGATCACTACGCGCAGATGGAAATACAGGGCGTGGACATGATGACCGGTCTTAGGCAAACGACGCAGTCGGCCGTGACCGGCCTGCCGCCCTCGGCAACCGCCGGTATCTGGACGACGCGGGCCAGCGCCGAGGCCTACTTTGTTGCCGGAACCAACCGAGCACAGTTTCGCTTCACCATGCTAAACCACCTGTGTAATGACATGGAGCAGGTCCACGACGTCAAACGTCCGCCTGACCGTATTCGCCAGGACGTCAGCCGCAGCCCGGGTGGTGACAGCCGCCTGTACCTGAACAGCTGCATCGGCTGCCACAGTGGCATGGATCCGCTGGCCGGCGCATTCGCATATTACAACTTCAATGAAATGACCGGCAGCATCGAGTACACGCCGGGTGTCGTCCAGGCGAAGTACTTCAACAATGACACCAACTTCGAGACCGGCTACAGGACCACGGACGACTCGTGGCTGAACTACTGGCGTGAAGGCCAGAACCAGTTCCTCGGCTGGGCCCAGGCGGGCCCCGGAAGCACGGGCAGCGGTCAGGGCGCCAAGTCCATGGGTGAGGAGCTCGCGAACAGCGATGCTTTCGCCAGCTGCCAGGTCAGGAAAGTATTCAGGGCGGTCTGCCTTCGTCAACCGGAAGACGCGGCAGATCGGTTCCAAGTCAGCCAGATGGTCAACTCGTTCAAGGCTGGCTACCACATGAAACAGACATTCGCCGAGGCGGCTGTCTACTGCATGGGCCAGTAGGGAGGCTATGACAATGATGAAAGCAACAGGAATTGCTGTGGCCCAGGCCCATAAAGCACGCACTCTGTTCGTCAGCGGACTGATGAGCATCGCGCTCGCCGCTTGCGGCGGCGGCGCGCAGACGGTCAATAACCCGCTGCCGCAAAATCCCGCCGGCCCCGCCAAGATTACTTACAACGGCATCAATGGCCCGCGCGACACGGATGTCAACGCCTTCCTGCAGAAGTTCTGGACGCCGATGCAAAACGCTGCAACCTGTGGCAATTGCCACAACGAAACGACGGCCCAGACACCGCAGTTTGCCCGCTTCGACGACATCAACATGGCCTATGACGATGCCGTCACGGTCACCGATACGGCGCTACCGGCACTGTTGCGAATGGTGACCAAGGTCGCCAGCGGTCATAACTGCTGGCTGACCGACGACCAGGCCTGCGGCGACATCATGACCACGTGGATCGAAAACTGGGTCGGCGCCACTGCCGGCGGTGGTGGCCGACAGATCGTGCTGACGCCTCCGCCGTCGGTCGATCCCGGCGATTCCAAGAGCTACGCAAACGCGACCGCCGAAAATTTCCGCGACCTGGTCTACACGCCGTACCTGGAACAGTTTTGCTCCGGTTGCCACAGCTCCGGCGCACCGACGGCACAATCGCCATACTTCGCCGAAACCGGTGCGGTCGATTCATACCTCGCCGCTTATGAAGCCGCCAAGCCAAAAATGGATCTCGACGATCCGGCGGCGTCACGTTTCGTGATTCGGCTCGACCCGGAATTCCATAACTGCTGGACGCAAAATTGTTCCATCGACGCGACTGAAATGCAGGACGCTGTCCAGGCATTTGCAAACACGGTACCGCTGACCCAAATCGACCCGGCACTGGTCAACAGTAAGGCGCTGCGCATTGTCGACGGCACGATCGCCTCCGGTGGTAACCGCTACGAAGACGCACAGATCGCCTTGTGGGAATTCAAAACCGGCAACGGCACTACCGCATTCGACACCAGCGGCGTGACGCCGGCGCTCGACCTGACCCTGTCCGGCGCGTACGACTGGTTCGGCGGCTGGGGCATCACCATCAATAACGGCCGCGCGCAGGGCTCGACCAGCGCGAGTCGCAAGCTCTTTGACCACATCCGCACGACCGGTGAGTACTCGATCGAGGCCTGGGTCGTTCCCGCCAACGTCACCCAGGAGATGTCGCGTATCGTCACCTACTCGGCGGGTGACACGGCGCGCAACTTCTCGTTGCAGCAGACGCTTTACAACTACGACTTCAGGCACCGCAGCACAGAGACGGGCGCCAACGGCGACCCGCAACTGTCGACGCCGGATGCCGACGAAGTCCTGCAGGCCACCCTGCAGCATGTCGTCGCCACCTACAGCGCGATCGACGGGCGCAAGATTTACGTGAACGGCCAGCTCGTGACGCAACCGGACCCGGTAGCGCCCGGCACGCTGGTCGACTGGGACGATACCTTCGCGTTCGTCCTCGGTAACGAGGCAGGCGGTAACGGGCTTTGGCAGGGCACCCTGCGCATGGTCGCGATCCACGAGTTCGCGCTGACACCCGAGCAGATCCAGCAGAATTTCGATGTCGGCGTCGGCGAGAAATTCTTCCTGCTATTCAGCATCGAAGACATCATCAACGTGCCGACGGCTTATATCCTGTTCGAGGTTGCGCAATTCGACAACTACGCCTACCTGTTCACGGAACCACACTTCATCACGCTGGATGCCAACCAGAATCCGGAGGGCATTCCGATCCGGGGCATGCGCATCGGCATCAATGGCGCCGAAGTCGACAAGAGCCAGACTTACGCGCACATGGACGATACCCTGAGTGCCAGCCTGTTCGGCGAACTCGGCCAGCCGCTGTCGGATCTCGGTGCGGTCATCCCGCTCGAGAAAGGCGCGGCAGACGACGAGTTCTTCCTGACCTTCGACCTGCTTGGTGCGGAAAGCTATGTACGCACTGACGATCCGCCGCTGGTGATCACGGCAACTGACCTGCCGCCGGCAGAGCGTATCGGTGTTCGCACCTTCGACGAGATCAACGCGACATTTGCGGCGGTCACCGGTGTCGATCCTCAGGACATGGCTGTCGACATGACATTCCAGAATCTCCGGCAGTCGCTGCCTGCAATCGAGAATCCCAAGGCATTCCTGTCCTCGCACCAGGTCGCCATCGCGCAGCTCGCATTCGAATACTGTAATGCGCTGATGGAAGACCGCGGTACGATTTCCACGGCGGCAATGTTCCCGGGCTTCGATTTCGGCGCCGCTCCGGGCACGGCCTATGCGAACCGGGCCGCTCTTATTACGCCGCTGGTCGATCGCCTGATGGGAATCGCGATCCAGACGCAGCCGGATTTCGTCGCCGTTAATGACGAACTCGGGTTTGCAGCGGGCGCCGGCAACTACCCGGGTGACCTGATCGACCGCATGATCGCGCCTAACCCGACACCGGGTGAGCCCCAGGCCGATACGCGCGGGATCGCCAAGGGCGTCTGCGGCGCCGTACTTGGCAGCGCAATCACGCTGGTTCAGTAGACAGAATAGAAAGGATAGAGGTTATTAGTTATGGCTAAACGTAAACGGAATTATGACGATCCGCTCTGTCATCCGGACCATGCAAGGCCGGTAACCCGCCGGGACTTCCTCTCGCAGGGATTCATTTCGGGATCTGCCTACGCGATGGGCGGCGGTCTGCTGAGTCTTTTTTCAAATCCGCGCGATGCATTCGCAGCGCTCTCGCCGGACCTGGATACAGTCGGTTGTGGCATTGCCACGGCAGGCGCGGGCAAGATCCCGTTTATTGCATTCGACCTGGCAGGCGGCGCCAACATTTCCGGTTCGAACGTGCTGGTTGGCAAGGAAGGCGGCCAGATGGACTTCTTGAACACCTCCGGCTACGACAAGTTGGGCCTGCCGGGCGACATGGTGCCGGGCCTGAACGACCCGATTACCGGCCTGCCGTATGCAAATACCGACTTCGGGCTGGCATTCCATTCCGACAGCGCCTTCAAGCGGGGCATGGAAGGAAGTATGGCCCCGGGACGCGGAGCGCAGCTCAACGGTGCGATCATCCCGGCGCGCTCGGATAACGACACTGGCAATAACCCGCACAACCCGATGAAAGGCATTGCTCGCGCCGGCGCCGACGGCTCGATCCTGACACTTGCCGGTACCTCGAACTCCGACTCGGGCGGCAACTCCACAGAACCGGTCATGCTCATGGATCCTGAGCTGCGCCCGACCAAGGTCGACCGGCCCAGCGACGTAACGGCACTGGTCGATACCGGCCAGCTGGTCGGCATCCTCAGTGCCAGAGACGCAACTGCAGTCATGGAATCGGCCTATCGCCTGAGCCAGCAAAAGATGGGCGTCGTTACGCCAGACCTCGTTGTCCAGGACATGGTCCGCTGCGGTTACATGAAAGCGGCTGATATCGCGGACCGGTTCGGCGCGACACCACTCGATCCGGGCCTGGATCCAATGATCGTCGGTCCAGCCGGCATCTTTACGGATGCAGAGTTCAACGACGGCGGCCGCGACGGGCGAGAGTTCCGCAAAACCGCCGCCGTCATGAAGCTGGTGATGAACGGCTTCGCCGGTGCCGCGACCATCGAGATGGGCGGTTACGATTACCATGGCGGCGCACGTGCCGAAGGTGAGGTCAAGGATTTTCGTGCGGGCCGCTGTATGGGCGCGTGCATCGAGTATGCGGGCCGCGTCGGCGTGCCACTGATGATGTATGTCTTCAGCGACGGTTCGCTGTCCAGTAACGGCGTTATCGACAATTCGCTGGACGGCCGCGGCAAGGGCGAGTGGGTCAGTGACAACTCGTCAACTGCCGGTGCCTTCTTCATGGTCTTCAATCCCGGTGGCCGAGCGACGCTGAGAACGAGCGCAGGCAAGACGGCTGCGCAGCACCAGCAGCTCGGCTACATGGATGGTGGCGCTTCCGTGCAGCGCGCCGCAACGCCGATGGCAAACAACGTCAATTTGCTGGTCAACGCAGTCGTCATGAACTATATGGCCCTGCATGGCGAGGAAGGCATGTTCGACATGGTGATTCCAAACCATGGACTGGGTAACGCGACGGCACGCGATGCCCTGACCGCGTTCCAGCCGATCGTCAATGGCAGGATCGGCCCCCTGACACCAACCTGATCCATCAGGTCGTAACAAGGCGACGGCTCGTCGGATGCTCCGGCGAGCCGTTTTTCATTTCGGATTCCTATAGAATGCGTGTCAATTCGCTATCGGGTGCACTGCAGAAATGACGGGTAAAAATGGACTTGCCGAACTCACGGCCTGCCCTCGCTGTGACAAAGCGCCACTGGCACAAAACGACGATCACTACTGCTGCGATGCGTGCAAGGTCGACTTTCCGTCTGTCGACGGCATTCCCTGGCTGTTTGCGGAACCCGAGGCCAGCATCGGTGAATGGCGCAATCGACTGCACTTCGCGTTGCGGCAACTGGCGACAAGGTCACAAGGCATGCGGGCGGAGCTGGCTGACTGCGACGAGGACTCGCTCACTTTTACGCGACTCAATAAACAGATCGAGGCCACGGACGATCACCGCAAGCAGATGCGCGAGCTTCTGGCACCGGTCGACCTTCAATCTTCATCCGCCAGTTACGAATCTTATCTTGCGTTGCGTACCCGCCTGCCGACCAACCAGGGCATCTCGACCTACTACAATAATCTCCACCGTGACTGGGCCTGGGGTGATGACGAGAACCAGGCATCGATCGAACTGATCAAAGCGGTCGCCGCCGGCGAAGCGCCCGGTGACACGCTGGTCCTCGGTGCCGGTGCCTGCAGGCTCGCCTATGACGTACACATGCAGCTCGATACGTCGCGCACGGTCGCAATGGATTTCAATCCGCTACTGTTGCTTATCGTAAGGAAACTCACGCAGGGTGAAGATATCGGGCTTTACGAGTTTCCAATCGCGCCGAAATCGATCGACGATTTCGCCGTTCACAGGATGCTCAAAGCGCCAGCGCCGGTCAAAGATGATTTTCACCTGGTGCTGGCCGACGCCCTGCGGCCGCCTTTCGGCAATGACAAGTTCGACACGGTCATTACACCGTGGATCATCGACATCGTCAGCGAAGACCTGCCAATCCAGGCGGCACGTATCAACAAGCTTTTAAAAAAAGGCGGTCGCTGGATCAATTTCGGCTCGCTCGCGTTCGAGCATCCGCAGAGTGCGCGCTGTTACAGTACCGAGGAGACGCTGGCGATCGTCGCGGCCACGGGCTTTGACGCACCAATCACGAAGGAAGAGACCATCCCCTACATGTGCTCTCCCTCGAGCCGCCACGGCAGGCGGGAAACGGTGTTGACGTTTGCGGCGGAAAAAACGCAAGACGTCGAGGTGCCCGAACGTCACAAGGCCCTGCCTGACTGGATCGTGACAGGCAAGCACCCGGTACCCGCGCTCGAATCCTTTCGCAGCCAGGCGATGACCACGCAGATCTATTCCTACGTCATGTCGATGATCGACGGCAAGCGCTCGATCAACGACATGGCGGCGATCATGGAGCAGCAGAAGCTCATGATGAAAGTTGAAGCCGTGCCGGCGATCCGCAACTTCCTGACCCGGATGTACGACGACTCC
>Ga0114931_10008071_pt1 | contig 12792 bp, 14 predicted proteins | sample 2SBtaG_FD_89579 | JGI IMG/M metagenome (GOLD analysis project Ga0114931, IMG submission 89579) | Deep subsurface microbial communities from Kolumbo volcano to uncover new lineages of life (NeLLi) - 2SBTROV14_V59a metaG | ecosystem: Environmental > Aquatic > Marine > Volcanic | place: Kolumbo...
AAGCCGACCTTGTGAAACTGTCAGAAGGTCTTCAACCCAAAAGAGATTCGATCCCAACAAAACTACTCTAAACGGGTTGAACCTGTTCCGCCCGCGGACCTTTTGGACCGGTTCCTTCGGTGAAGCTAACCGTCTGGCCTTCTTGTAATTCCTCGTAAGTCACGCCTTCCAGATTAGACATGTGGAAGAAGATGTCCGTTCCGGCATCGGTCTCGATGAATCCAAAACCCTTGTCTGTCAGTTTTTTAATTTTTCCTTCAGGCATGGTCTGCCTCAGCCTCTCTTAAAACGAACCACCGTGCGCCCAAAACCCATAAAACGCTTCTATCGGTCATTGATGCGCAAACTAAAAACGAAAGTCTACCAGCGTTTTGCAGTAGCGTCAATAATACGCAACGCGGATTTTGGGATTTTCCCGGCGGCGAATAAAAAAACACAAAGCGGAATTAGCCCTTCACAGGAAGACAGAACAGCTTGTGAAATGTGCGAAAATACAGTTTTCCACCGCTGACCGCCGGTGTCGTGTAGCTCGGATCGCCCAGCGAGACCGTACCGTAATCTTTTTTCTCTCGGTCGGCGGAAATGACCCGCACATCTCCCGCTTCACTAATGAGGTAGAGTTTCCCGTCGATGCAGATCGGTGAACCGCTGAAATTGGCACCCAACTGCATTTTCCAGATTTCCCGGCTGGTATTCAAATCCATGCAAATTAATACGCCGTTGTCATTCAATAGGAAGAGCAGCTTGTTGTATGAAATTGGAGTGGGGACATAAGGAATGCTCCGTTTGCGGCGAAATCGAACGTGAGTGGCATCGACTTCTCCTCGACCGGAAGGATCGACTGCAATCAACAACGTTCCCCGTCCACCCGATCCGCACGATTGTACGATCAACCCGTTGCTTAATATCGGAGAAGCCACCGTACGCTGTGGAAATTGGTGCGTTTTCCAGATGACTTTTCCGTCTTGTGGATTAAGGGCGGTGAGGCCCCCGGCACCACTCGCACAAATGACTTGAGGCTCACCCTCAACGTGGTGGATGAATGGCGTGGAATAAGCGGCTCGACGAACGGCTTGAACAGTGTTCCAGACGATTTCTCCCGTTTTCGCATCGAACGCAGTCACGCTGCTCGGTCCCTGTTGATTGTTTGTGAGAATCACTTTGCCGTCATAAACAATGGGTGAGACGCCGTGACCGTGTTGGCTCTTATAAGTTCCCAGATCTTTTTGCCAGACGAATTGACCATCCAGAGTATAGGCCACCAACAGGTACTTCTCAGCATCGCAGAAGACTGTGTAAACCCTTTTGCCATCGGTAGCAGGTGATGGCGAAGCCCAGCTTCCTTTTCGGTGGTTATGGTTGGATTTCATGGCGATTTCGCGAGACCACCTTGCGACGCCAGTCCTCGAATCGAGACAAATTGTTTTCCGAACACGTCCCTGTTTTTCTGCGGTTGTCAAAAAGAGGTAGTCCTTCCAGACAACCGGCGAAGAATGCCCCATTCCAGAAATGTCGATCACCCAGGCGTAGTCGTTTCGGTTCCAGGAGGTGGGAAAACCCTTCTGTTTGCTCAAACCGGTTCCATTCGGACCACGAAACCTCGTCCAGTTCTCGGCATCTGAGGAATTCCCAATATGCAATAACAAAAGACCGGTCAAGGCAAGCGTGAGGAACGGTTGATGAAATCGCATTCGAAAATTTCCTCTGAAACAGAAACGAGAAACCCAGTGCTTACTATAATGGTAACCCCACAGGCATTCAACAAGGGTCGATCTTCCTGGTGCAGTGTTACAGCCAAATCTGAGGGTGCCGCTTAGAGGGTATGTCTCTCAGCACAAATTTTTCAGCACTCAAAAATGACAACGGCAGAGTATCGGAATCTTTGCAGTTTTGGGTAAACTAACTTTGTCAGAGCCGCAACCGATCAGATGAAGTCCCAACCTTCCCGAATTTATCAATTTCAATCATCAAAATTCCAAATCGCAGCAAGCGGATGTTAACGCGCGGCTCTGGATTTCATGAGATCGGTCTTGTTTCTGTTCCTCGAAATCTTGAGAATTCCGGGAAAAGTAAGGGCATATAGGCGAAAACGCATTTTTCAAGCATGTCAAAACCAATTTCCGTACAATCTCCCGATTCCTGGACCTTCGAGTCGAATTCGCTTGAAGAGACGCGGATGTTCGGACATGCACTGAGCAAAGTCCTGGTTTCCGGCACAGTCGTGGGACTAGTTGGCAACTTGGGTGCCGGAAAAACGCAACTCGTCAAAGCGATTGCGGGAGGAATGGGTATCGATCGGGATAGCATCAAAAGTCCTACATTTATGCTGATTCAGGAATACGCCGGACGGGAGAAGCTCTATCACATCGATTGTTACCGCCTGAAAGACGAAGACGAATTTCTGGAGCTGGGAATCGACGAGCTTTTCTATAGCGAAGGCGTGATTCTCATCGAATGGGCTGATAAATTCCCCGATGTGTTGCCCGAAGATACTTTGTGGATTTCCATCGAAGTGACAGGAGTGCTGAATCGAAAACTGACAATTTCGGCACAGGGTTCCCGTTCGGGAAAGATTTTATTAGCCCTGCACCTTGAACTGGATCGATTCGAATTGAACAAATTCGGCGGTGATTCTCAATTTGTTCAATAAATAAAGGGTTTTCTATCCATGTTTTTTGCGAGAAATGCTTCAAAACGACTTATTTTCGTTTCGCAGATTCCTCGGAGTTGATATATCTCCACAGATTGGTAAAGTACTTAGGAAAATCAGCCAAAGGGTTTGCTCCCAGCAAATCCACTTCGAAGGGGTTTCGTCTGACGAAATCTGAGAAGTTATTTGGCCATGAAATACCGCGAATCGGCTGGCGGAATAACTCTCGGGAGGATTCCCAGAGGTTCGATCACTGTCCGAGGAATGTGAATTCGTCTGTCTTATGTCGATTACAAAAGAACGTAAAAAAGAAGTCATGCAGGAGTTTGGTCGTCAAGCTTCGGACACAGGATCGCCGGAGGTTCAAATTGCGGTCCTCTCCAAGCGAATCGAAACCCTCACCGAACATTTGAAAGACCACCATAAAGATCATTCCAGCCGTCGGGGATTACTGGGGCTTGTGAGTCGTCGGCGGCGGTTATTAGATTTCCTGAAGAAAAAAAACGTCGAAGGTTATCGGCAGATTATCGCCAAGTTGGGTATTCGTAAGTGACATGCCAGCAGGCTTCCTTTTCTTCCGGCTGTGTCGTGTGCTTCAAGTCGCTCGGATGTCTTTCATGATTCGGAACCAAACGCCGCAAAAATCGTTTGAAGTTCATAAGTTCGATTTCGGTCAAACGTTGACCACTGTCATTGTATCTCAGACCCATAAATAAAGCATTGACAAGGCATTCGTTGATTTCGTCGTCATGCAGTATTGTCGAGTTGCCGGGGAATCAACCCGCAACGTCGTTCGCGCACAACGGGAAAACCGGTTGTGGAATATCGTTCTTGTCTAACAGTCGCGTTGTAGAAAATTTCGAAGGCTTAGCCCAGATTGGAAATTGTTGTGAAAATTACACATGAATGTGAATTTGGTGGACGCACCATTCGTTTGGAGACCGGTGAACTGGCGAAACAGGCCAGCGGTGCCGTAACTTTGCAATTTGGTGAAACCCTATTATTCGTGGCAGCTCAAACCGGTCCGGGACGACCGGGGATCGATTTCTTCCCATTGCAAGTTGATTATCGCGAACGCCTGGCAGCAGCAGGACGATTTGCAGGCGGGTTTCTCAAAAGAGAAGGACGTCCCACCACAAGAGAAATTTTAACCTGTCGTCTCACAGATCGACCGATTCGTCCTCTTTTCCCAAAAGGGTTTTTCGACGAAGTCCAAGTCTTGGCGAATGTTCTTTCTTGCGACGGCGAGAACGATCCCTCTGTATTAACCATGCTTGGGGCGAGTGCAGCCCTTTCGATTGCCCCGGTACCGTTTCAGGGACCGATTGCCGGTGTGAGAGTCGGACGCATCGACGGTCAATTCGTTTCGATGCCTACCGTGGATGACATGAAAACCTCCGACCTCGATTTAATCGTCGCGGGTAGTGCCGATTCGGTGTTGATGATCGAAGGCTTCGGACAGCAGATTCCCGAAGCCGACATGGGCGATGCCATCATGTTCGCCCATGCGGAAATCAAAAAACTTTGTGCGTTCCAAAAAGAGTTTTTGGATAAAGTCAATGCCGAACCGTTCGTGTTCGAAAAACCTCCCGAGAATCCCTTTGTCAGCATTCTGATGGAAAGAGCTTACGATAAGCTTCGGGAAGTCAAGGTCAGCGAAGTGAAAGCAGAAAGACACGCTGCCAAAGACGAACTCAAAGAGGCTCTATTCGCAGAATTTTTTCCCGAAGGAATCGAAGAAACCGAGGACGGAAAAACACCCGCTCAGTTCAACGAAGCGTTTTATCAAATCGAGAAAAAAGTTGTTCGCGACCTCATTCTCGATGGAACGCGCCTCGACAAACGTACTCCGCAAGATATGAGAAACGTCTCTTGTGAAGTCGATGTGATTCCGCGAGTTCACGGCTCTGCGGTTTTCACACGAGGAGAAACCCAGTCGATGGCGACGGCAACGCTCGGTTCCACGAGAGACCAGCAGCGATCCGACGGCTTGTTCGGCGAAACATCCAGCCGCTTCATGCTGCACTATTATTTCCCTTCGTTTTCCGTGGGAGAAGTCCGTCCAATTCGCGGCCCGGGTCGGCGGGAAATCGGGCATGGTTGCCTGGCAGAACGATCGGTCGCTTCGGTTCTACCACCCGAAGAAAAATTCCCTTATACCATTCGAGTGATTTCGGACATTCTAGAATCCAACGGTTCCAGTTCGATGGCTTCCGTCTGTAGCGCAACACTGGCATTGATGTCCGCGGGTGTCCCCATTATTCAGCCGGTTGCGGGAATTTCTATTGGTGTCGTCATGGAATCAGCAGAGAAATATACGCTCCTCACCGACATCATGGGAGATGAAGACCACTTCGGAGACATGGACTTTAAGGTCGCCGGCACGCAGAAAGGCATCACCGGAATTCAACTCGATATGAAGATTGCCGGTATCAGCGAAGAGATCATTCGAGCGACTCTGGATCAGGCACTAAAAGCCCGTCTCGAACTTCTCCGAACCATGCTCACGACAATCCGCAGACCTCATAGCGATATTTCTTCGAATGCGCCGAGATTGACTCAACTTAAAATCGATCCTGAAAAAATCGGTAACGTCATCGGTCCTGGGGGCAAAATGATTCGCGCGATTCAGGAAGAAACCGGTGCCACCATCGACATCGACGACGAAGGAGTCGTGACTCTTACAGGACCATCCGGCGAAGCGGTCAATGAGGCACGAGAAAAAATCGAAGCATTGACCGAAGATATCGAAGTCGGGAAAATCTATAATGGCACGGTAAGTTCAGTCAAAGAATTTGGTGCCTTCGTCGAGATCACACCGGGGAAAGATGGACTGTGCCATATTAGCGAACTCTCCGAAGGCTTTGTCAAATCCGTCACCGATATCTGCCGTGTGGGAGATGCCATGCAGGTGAAAGTGATCGCCATCGACGATCAAAATCGTGTCAAACTCTCTCGCAAAGCGATCATGGAAACCTCCGCCGATTCCGATTCCGACTCGAACGCCGATTCGGAAAGTTACGACGATTAAATTCCTTTTTGTAAACCGTGAAGTCTGAATCGAAGGAATACCCTCCGGGTAGCAAGCAAACTCCCTCTCTGTTGGGAGGGTGATTCAATGCAGCGGTATCCTTTTTTTGACGAGCAGTTCTTCAGCGTGTTGTCAAAAGCACGGACGCATCTTTTATTTCAGGATGTTCCACGATCTCATCGCGATCGATCTCGATGACGAACAGAGACGCGAATCCCAAGGCATGTGCGATTCCGAAAAACGAGATCACGACCTATCCCGACACCAGAGGTTGTACACCGAACTCGCAACTCTGGCGGGTGGGCTTGCGCATGAAATCCGTAACCCGCTCTCGACTATTTCGCTGAACCTCGAGTTGATGGTCGAAGAATTGGAGCCAGACTCGTCCGTCAAAGACCGCAGGCAGCAACGTCGCATCGAAAAAGTCCAGAGCGAGTGCCAACATCTGGAGGAGATCCTCAACGCTTTTTTACAGTTTGCAAAAGTCGGGAAGCTGGATTACACTCCTTGCGATTTCAACGAACTCATTCAAAATTTTCTCGACTTTTACAAACCCCAGGCAGTCGAAGATCGAATCGAAATCAGTCCACATCTGGATCCCGATCTGCCTGCGGTCCCAATGGACGCGGCGTTGATGCGACAGGTCATCATGAATATGGTGCAAAATGCCCAGCAGGCAATGCAACACGGTGGGTTGCTCGAACTGCAAACCCGCAAAAACGAAAATCGCGTCTTTTTGGATATCATCGATAACGGCAAAGGAATGGACGAGAAAACGACGAAAAAAATGTTTGACGTTTTTTTCTCGACAAAAACTTCCGGCAGCGGGCTGGGATTACCCACCGTCAAGAAGATTATCGAGGCACACGGCGGTACAATCGTATGCGATAGCGAACCGATGCGCGGGACACGATTCACGATTTCATTGCCTGTCGAACAGAAAACCGATGAATAAGGAAGAAGAGAATCGACAGAAGCCTCCCCACGATTTAACCTCGATACCCGTACGGGTTTTAATCGTCGATGACGACGAGGGTCATGCACAGGCCGTTGCCGAAAGTCTCCAGCGCATCCACTGCGAGTGTCAAGTCGCGACATCGGGAACTCAGGGGGCTTCGTTAATCGAAAACGAAAACTTCGATGTCGTCGCAACGGATCTGAAAATGGACGACCTCGACGGTCTGGAGATTCTGCAAAAAACCAAACAGGAACTCCCCGATGCCGAGGTGATTTTGCTGACCGGACATGGCTCGATCAACTCCGCCGTCACCGCCATGCAACACGGTGCTTACACTTACCTCACCAAACCGCTCGATATTAACGAACTGAGACAGGCTGTCGAAAAAGCCACCACGCGTGTTCGGTTGATTCGTTACAATGCCGAACTGAACCGTCGGCTCGACGAAAAATTCGGTTTCGAAGGCGTTGTCGGGAACAGTCCCCAGATGCACCGCGTCATCGAGATTCTCAAGCAAATCGCACCGACCGATTCCACCGTGTTGATCCAGGGAGAAAGTGGCACGGGAAAAGAACTCGTCGCCAGGGCATTGCATCATAACAGCCCTCGCAAAAACAAACATTTTGTTCCTGTCAACATCTCCGCAATTCCTGAGAGTATTCTGGAAAACGAACTCTTCGGGCACGAACAGGGTGCGTTTACCGGTGCGGTTGCGAAGCGGGAAGGAAAGTTCGAATTCGCTCACGGCGGGACGCTCTTCCTCGACGAAGTCGGCGAAATGCCGATGGAAACACAAATCAAACTGCTGCGTGTTCTCGAAGACAGCAAAATTTCCAGGTTGGGAGCAAACGAAGAAATCGAAGTCAACGTGCGAATTTTAGCGGCCACCAATGCCAATTTACTACAGATGATCCAGGAGAAAAAATTCCGGAGTGACCTGTATCATCGATTGAATGTGGTGAGTATCGATCTCGCTCCAATTCGCGAGAGAAGAGGGGACATTCCTTTACTGATGGATCATTTCAAAAAGTTTTTCTCCGAAAGAACGGGTAAGGAAGTGCAGGGATTTTCGCGGTCGGCTCGACAGGCGATGCTGACCTACGATTGGCCGGGGAATATCCGGGAAATTCGAAACATGGTCGAGAGAATGATTGTTCTCGATACCGACGGTATGTTGGACATCGACGATCTTCCGCAAAATATCGCCGACTTGGTGAAAGGAGATTTGGAAGACTCGTCTTTCGGACAACTTCAAGGCAGCGATTCGCTTATTGGTAAGACGTTAAGTGAAGTCGAAAAATACTATATTCAACGCACGTTGGAATTGACCGAAGGCAAACGGGAAGAAGCGGCTGCGATGTTGGGCATCGGCGAACGAACGCTCTACCGAAAGCTAAAAGAATACGGAGTGTAAATGGGTGGGAGTTCACCGTTTACCAACATAAAACCGAAAGAAAGGCTCAGCAGGAACTCTAGCCCTCCCCACTCATGCGGTTCTTCGAGAACGTTCTGAAGCGGAGTGAATGCGTTAATTTTCGTGCGAATCCTCTCCTTCACGGGGTGAAGGCGGTGGTTGGTTGCCGGCTCGCTCGGCGACTTTCTTTTTGTATTGCTCGAAGGAATGCGTCAATGCTTCGAGAAAACGCTTAGCATTGGCAGCCGCTAGATACACGCGGGCAGCCACCGCCGATTTCGGATAAAAGGTGGTAATAAAGTCGAAACAAAACTCGGTCATCGTATGGCCAATCATCACAGCATTGGCGTAGTTGCCCGAAAGAACATCGTCCGGCATCTTCAATTGATCGTAGAGATCTTGTGCCGATGTCTGGGAGACCGAAGTCGCAGTGGGTTGGGGAGTTGGAGGCGTTTGCGTGGTATCGAGCTGTTGCGTTTCAGTGGCACTTTCGGGATTTGAAGTTGCCGCTTTTTCGTGAAGCGTGGGGGGATTCAGAAGGGTTGGTCCGAACTTCCGTTCGTAGTTGCGAAGATTATCTCCCAAGGCGGAGATCAACTGCCCCACAACGCCAGGTGGAAGAATCACACGCGCAACCAACTGCTGAGGATTGGTCATGCGCAACAGAAAATCGACGATAAACTCGTGAGTTCCCTGGACCACAACCGCCCCGGTGCTGAAAGCTCCTTTTGCGACATGCTCAGGAACGAGCGCACTCACATGAGTGTGTCTCACTTCCTGGCTTTGAGGTCTGGATTTCTTCGGCAATTCTTCGTTATTCTCTTCCGGAGTCGGAATGTCATCGTTCATGTGTGCGATCCATTGAAACCTATTGTTCGACGACGAAGTTTACAGACAAAGTTAATCGCATACCATAATAGAACAAGAGCACAAAGCCAATTTCAGGCCCCATACTCTTGTGAATTCTTCAATACCCACTGAGATCGAATCGGTTTTACGAAACGACTTCGGTATGAATCGTCGTTATGCGTTTGACTTCACACGTTTTCGAATGTCGGTTTCGAGCACACCGAAAGCTTGCTCGTGACGCTGTAACGCCATCGAAAGTGCACTTAACAATCTTTTTGCGGTGTAGTGATTGAGGATCACGCGTTGAGAGACCTCAATCGTGGTTTCACCTGTGGAATACGGATGAGGATTCAAACCCAAGTCGAGAATCAACTCTTCCGGAGTACTCGAAACGCGGCAGAAGTTCGCGTAGCTGGCGTTGACGCTGCTATCGTCCACATTTACCTTGGGTGCGGCTGCCTGTTGTGGTGCATCGGCAGCGGTAGTTGCTGCCGTTTCGGGTGCCTGATCTTCGGTTTTGGTTTCTGTTTCTTCATTCTTAGCTGCCACGTTTTTTCTCCTCAATCGTTGACATGAGTATTCTTCGAATGGATGCTGTTAATCCCATTCATCGGTTCCAAGACGCATTCTATCTTCGACGGATCGTTTGACGCCTCAATCAATGACTTCTGCATTGAAATTTGAATATGAATTTATAACATCGAAAGATGTACGATTCAACGAGCAATTCGACGCAAGGCAAGATATTTGAAAAGATAGGCTCTGGGTCGATTTATCCGTCGCAGATTTTTCGACGTTCCTATTCTTGCTAAAGTTCCTATTTTTTGTGATCCTGCGATCTCCATTTTGGAAATCCCTTCGACACACCTGATAATTCTCTCGATTCCGTTTTCTTTTCAGGATAATCTCGGTTCGATTCCATGATTGTGAAGTCGCTTTTGGAATCCACACAACAACAGTGAACCCTCGACGATGAAAAAAACCGCGGAAAGTTTTGCAGCCGCTCTCGATGCAGACGATTTCGAAACGGCGTTCTCGCTGCTGGACGAGAATTGCATCTACAAAATAGAAGACCAACGATTGTCTGGTCGATCCGAAATCATCGATTCCTATCGAGAATCCTCGGATTGGGGAAAGGAAAATTTGGATGATCTTGCATATTCCAGTGAGGTCGAGTCTTTGTCACATGACGAGTTTATGATTCGGTTTTTTGACCGGATTCGATTTCGAGAAAAGTATCATACCTATTGGTGCAGGCAAAAATTGCTGTTCAACTTGGTTGGGAAGATATGCTCCATCGAGCATCTTGAAGATTCCCAGCAACGGAAATTGCTGGACGACTTTTTTCGCGAGAACGGTCTTCTGAGACGTTGAAATTCGAATCGCAGTGTCGTTCCATGAAAAAAACGTGGGACGGTTTGACCTCTTGTTCTTTCAGCCATATTGTAGGGTTTGTAGCAGTCGGCAGGATTACCTCCTGTTCTCGTTGTCCGTCTGGTTGGAATTTTCAGAACAGAACAACAGAATTTCGTCGAAGCGAACATCCACAACCGCGATCACGTTTCCTGCTTGAATGAAGGTACAATAACAGCCGATCTTATTTCCAACCAACTTCGATAGGATTGAATGAGGAGCGATTGCCAGTATGCGATTATTAGTATCAGGAATTATTGTTGCAATCTGTTCGAATCTTGGATCGTTCGACACGCAATTTTTGTATGCCGGGGTTATCTACGTCGATAACAAAGTCGGACGCAACGATCTCGATGGGAGTTCGGACAAGCTTTCCGGCACACAATCGGGACCGGTAAGAACCATTCATCGAGCTCTTGAAATTGCGAGAAGAGGAGACTCGATCAATATCGTCAACACGGGGAAACCGTACTACACCACAATTGAGTTACACGGCTTGCGTCACAGTGGAACGCCGACTTTTCCGTTTCGTATTCAGGGAAACGGTGCCACCCTGGATGGTTCTTTTGTGGTTCCGGCATTTGCTTGGATACCACAAAGAGCAGAAAATCTCTGGAAGTTTCGTCCCCGTCGTAAAGGTTATTATGGTCTGTATTACCAAGATACTCTATTACCGGAAATCGCAATTCGACGTGACGGCACGAACTTGGGCGAGATCACCGCTGGCTCATGGGGAGTCTGGCGGGGAGAGATCTACTACCGAACCCAAAAGCTGGAAGAGCCAGCCGAGTTGCCGCTACGATTTGCGGCTCGGTCGGTCGGAGTCACTCTCTACGATGTCGAAAATGTTCGCATCGAAGGACTTGTGCTGAAGAACTTTAGACTCGACGGGATCAATGCACATGATCGAGTTCGAGAAACAGTGATCGACAATGTGAATGTATCCGGTTGCGGTAGATCGGGGTTGACCGTGAAGGGAACTTCGAGAATCACGGTCTCTCAATCGAATATCCGAAACAACCGCAAGCATTCGATACTCATCGAGGAGCTAGGAGAAGCCGAGGTTCTGAAAAGCAATCTCGACAAATCGCCGACGATCTCCAGCGAAAAGTAAACAAACGATTAACGCCAAATGATTCAGCTGATTTCAATTTCGCCGGTAAGGCTCTCGGAGATCGACTCGAGAATAGAAAGAGTTTCTTCCAATTCACGGTCGGTGCCTTGGTAGAGAAGCAGGATCGTACCGCCGAAAGCTCTGAATGCTCTTAAGAACGCGCTATTCACCAGATCCATGCAGACGAATTCCAGGTCTCGTGAGATGGCGGACTGAGAGTGAAGATCGGTTTTCACCTCGTACACATCGAGATCTTCGTATTATTCTCGAAAAGCGTCGATGGCGGTTTCGATGAGGGTCATCGGCTCCTCACCGTCTTGATACAAATGCACCGACCAGAACGAAGTCCCGGAACTCTGCACCGTAATAGAAACTTGCCCCGCATCGTCCGTTTCCCCAACCGTCCACAGATCGGGATATTCGAACCCAATGCCATGTCCTGTATAGCGTTGTGACATTTTCTCAGAGTTTTTCTTTCATCTTTCCAAGATTCTTTCCGCAATAATAAATGCTCTCACGAAAATCCAATCTTGTGATCGCTCGGTCAATAGATTACATTGGAAGTAGATTGATTTTGACGATTTTATCGATTTCTAGATCGTGTCGTCAGCGGAAAACAGTGCTGTTTCTGTCTCGTTTATCTTACAGCAGAAACTTATTGAGACACGTCTTTCTAAACACATTGACCTTTTTCAGGGATGTCCGTTTTTTAACTCATTCGAGTTCGAGGATTGTATAATGGCTTCGACTAGAGCAGAAGATGTTGCGGAAGTTTTATGGGAATTAAAGCGAGCTGACAAGGTCGCTACGTTCTCGACCATCGCAAAGCGTGCCGGTTTCAGTGCAGGGCCGAAAGGACGCTCTGTGAAAACCGCACTCAAAACCGTTCGCCGGGACTGGGAGCATCTTCAGTGGTGGCGAGCCATCGACGATAGTGGTTGCGTCGAAAAAGATTCCGAACATGCAGAGATGTTATCAGAATCCGGCTATGAGTTGATCGACTCCGAAGGAAAAGACGAAACTGTCGTGCTGACCGATCTTGATTGTCATGTCATGACGTGGGAAGAAAAAGAAGCAGAGAATGTCGAGACCGACATAACCACCGAGTCTTAATCCCACAACGTCTCGCGACCCGTCTCGACTCGTTTTTTTTTAGTCGGCAGCGGTGTGGGGAACAATCTCTGTTCGACGCGACCTCGATACCTGTCGGTGAGAACGCGGTTTTCCAGTCGTAGACCAATTAGCTCGCTTTTTTCTGAAGAATACCGAAATGACCAGTGTGGTTCCTGCACCATTTTTGTTTCGCTACCGATTTCCGGCGAAGTATGCTCCCCGTCCGACCGGAAAATCCAAATCGCTCCCG
>Ga0114931_10008072_pt1 | contig 12790 bp, 8 predicted proteins | sample 2SBtaG_FD_89579 | JGI IMG/M metagenome (GOLD analysis project Ga0114931, IMG submission 89579) | Deep subsurface microbial communities from Kolumbo volcano to uncover new lineages of life (NeLLi) - 2SBTROV14_V59a metaG | ecosystem: Environmental > Aquatic > Marine > Volcanic | place: Kolumbo...
CGGTGCTCACATCGATATTGGCCACCGACGAGTCACCGGCGCACGACAGGGTCGCGAGCGGATTTTGCAGCACCCACGCCGTGTCGTTGCCGACCGCCACGTGGCCCGCGGCCTCGGTCGCCACGAAACGCACCGCGTCGGCCTCGCCGAGGCGATCGAGGTCGACGATGGACACGCCCCGCGGCGCGCCGGGGTCGGTGTTGTCGGTGTGGCTGACCACCGCCCAGTGACCGTCCGGAGACACCGCCAGGTGAACCGCCGGCGCCACGAGTGTGGCCCGCTCGTCGCCCATCTGGTGGTCCGCGGTCGAGATCACGCCCAGCTCGCCGCCGGCCGCGACGGCGATGCGAGAGCCATCCGCGGTCGCCGCCACCGCACGGCTCGTCGCGCCGAGATCGATCAACTCGTCATAGCCACTGTTGGGCTCGGCCGTGCTGTCCACCGCGAGCACTCCGTCGGGGCCTGCGATGTAGACATAGGGTCGCCGCACTGGCACGGTGACCTCGCGGTCGGTGCCGGTAGACACGTCCACCGGCGCGGGCGTGCGACCGTAGGCGACCACCTGAGATGCGCTGGTCCGACCGACGAGCTCGAACGACAGCCCCTGGCCGATGGGCACACGGCCGAAATCGATCCCCGCGCCGGCTCCGGGAAACTCGCGGGTCGCCGAATACACGGTGTCCCCCGCGGCGGTCACGTTGAGGGTCACGGTGCTGACGCGACCGTCCAGCGGGTCGAGCTTGGGCATCGTCGGCAGATCGAGCCTCAGCTCGACCCCCCCTTCCCCGCCGCAGCCCGCGATGACGACCAGCACCAGCGCGCCTGCGATCCAGCTCCGACCGCGCATTCGTCCCAGGATATCTCATTCGGCTTCGGCCTCGGTAGTTCTGTCGTCGAAGCGTGTCAGGGCGGTGTCGCACCCTGCGCCAATTCTGCCCAACCAGCGCTGTTTCGGCTCATACGACCGTTCGGTCACGGCCGCCGGGGAAGACGCGTTCAGCACTTGGCCGTGTTTGCCGGCTGGTACGGTCGTTGCTACGATGTCGCCCGTGCATGAGCGCGAGCAGCGACCAACGTGGGCGAGCGACGACTGGGACGAGGACCTGGAGCTCGAGGCGCCCAGGATAACCCCGGGGAAGAGGACGCTCACTTCGCGCCTGCGTGCGCCGCGGCGATTTTCGCGCCCGCGGGTGGTGCAATTGCAGCGCGGCGGTGCGACCACGCCCCACATCACACACCAGGTGATCGTCAACATCGTCGAGCTCGCTCCGCACCTCGACGGCGGAGCCAGCGCCGACGCGAGCCCGTATGACGTGGCCGGGGCGTTGGCCGCCGCCAACGCTATCTACAACCCGGTCGGACTGCGAGTGCTCCAGGGCACGCGACAGGTCGTGCGCGGGTCGAACGCGGGCAACTTGCTGCGCACCGAGGAGTGCCGGGAAGCCGATGAACGCCACCGCTACGCAGAATCGGGCTTGCCGGGCAACGATTCGGCAGCCACGCGTCGCGCCGAGGAAGGCTGCGTCGACGGTGAAGGTGTCGACGTCGAAGAGGGCTTCAGCTCCCAACCTGCCGATCACCAAGCTCGCCCCCGGGCCTCTCGGGAAGTGCTCGAGATCATGCGCCAGTACGGATCACCCGGACAGCTGACCGGCTACTTCGTACCCAGCCACAACGTGCCCGATCGTGACGGCCAGGCGGTGGACGACAGCTACTACGGCAACCTGCAGGGGCGGGAGGGATTCTTCGTCACCGCCGGCGCCGGCGCCAATGTGTTCGCCCACGAACTGGGCCACGTGCTGATGCGCATCGGTCACACCGATCTCGACGGCAGCGATGACAACGGCAACGGCGTCGCCGATGAGCCAGTCGTCGACACGGCCGACGACAACCTTATGCAGGCCGGCGACCGGCGCACCGGCCAGAACCTGACGCCCCAGCAGGTAGCGGCGCTGCGGGCGAGCCGCTACGTGACGCGAGTGGCGTCGGCGGGCGCGGGATCTGGCGCCGGCACGGTCCAGCGTTCCGCAGCCGGCGCGCCGGCCGAATCGGTCGACCCGCACGCCGTGGCCCGGCGCGGCGCAGGCGGCCGGCCCGAACGGCTGCCCCATTTGGACCTGATCCAACGCGCTTTCGGCTTGCACAACATCTCGGACATTCACGCCCACACCGGCCCGGACGCAGCGGCGGCCAGTCGCGCGCTGGGGGAGCGGGCTTACGCCCTGGGCGACAACGTCGTGCTCGGCAGCGGCGTCGATCTGCACACGGTCGCGCACGAGGCGGCTCACGTGGTTCAGCAACGCAGCGACATCCAGCTCGCCGGCGGCTTCGGCGAGGCCGGCGACCGCTACGAGCAGCACGCCGATCGCGTCGCCGACGCGGTGGTACGCGGCGACAGCGCCCAATCGTTGCTCGACGAGCTCGCCGGTGGCGATGGGACCGCATCCACCGCGCTGCAGCTCGACAATGAGCGCAGCGCGTCGGCTGGCTCCGACTGTCACATGGTCGAGGCAGCGATCGACACCGCCATCGACCGCCGCGCTACACAGAGGCTGGCCAACTGGGACAGCTCCCGTCCAGACGCTGCCCCCGAGTGCGGCCCGATGGGGCAGATGGTGCAGCAAAAGCGGTTGTCCGGCGCCGAGGCCTCTGCGGCCGACGACCACCTCGTCGCAGCCGCGACAGCAGGTGCGCAGGGGCCGGCGAACGCGCTGCCCCACCTTGCGCGCATCCAGAGCTCATTCGGCCGCCACGATGTCTCGGGCGTACGCGCGTTCACCGGAGAGGCAGCGCGCACGGCCAACGCAGAGATCGGCTCGCGCGCCTACGCCAGCGGCAACGACGTCGTATTCGGCGCCGGGGCCGAAACCAATCTCCACACCGCGGCGCACGAGGCGGCGCACGTGGTTCAGCAACGCGCAGGCGTGTCGTTGGCGGGCCGCGTGGGTACCCCGGGCGATCGCTACGAGCAACACGCGGACGCCGTCGCTGACCGGGTCGTGCGCGGTGAGTCGGCCGAGGGACTGCTCGACCGCTACGCGGGCGCCATGACCCCCGCCGGCGGCGCCCCTGTCCAGCTCGACGATCACATCTCGACCGAGCTGCGCCAGTCGCGGGGCCTGGTGTACCGCGTCCTGCATCAGGTGCGCGACGGCAACGACGTCGAGGGCGCGCGCCGGCTGGCGCGGGTGTTCGAGGTGGCGGCCCAGCGAGACGGCCACGTGGTGTTCGACTACCGGGGCGAGCATTACGACATCACGCCCAGCGTGGCAACCGCGCGGCGTGCTGCGAACGATCTCAGCGAGCTGTCCGGCGGCACCGCCACGTGCGGACCGGCCGAGGCCGGTGGCCCCGCCAGCGACAGCGGCGCCCCCAGCCCGGCGCCGGACTCGCGCGCAGCCGACGCAGAAGGCGAAGCGACGTCGCGCGGTGATGTCGCGGCGCTCGACACGGTCAACCGGAGTCTGCAACGCGACGTCCGCATCAACAGTCATGTGGACGCCACGGTGGAGTATCTGGCGCCCGGGATTCGCGCGCTGTTGCCAGCCGATGACGACGACCTCCCAGACTACGTCAAGACCGCGCTCGTAAGTTACCGCAACGCCGCCAATGCTCTGGCGCGGGCGACGCGGGCGGCGGTGGCCCACCTGCTCCAGCGCGGCGGCCGGGTGGCGGCGTCCGAGGTCGAGCAAGCAACGCGAACCCAACGCGCCGCCCTCGACGAGCCGCGCACGGCGCTGCACGCGGCGTTGACCCGGTGGCTGCGCGACTGCGGTCGTGAAGGACGCAACCCCAACGCGCTTCCCGAGCGCAACACGGCGCGCCGCCAGCTCCGACGGCACACACCACGGGGGGCGGGCGCCAGCCTGGCGCGGCTCGCGTTTACCGCGGCGGCCATCGAGCGCCTCGAGCACGGCGTGGGCAGCGACGCCCAGCCGCCGACACCGCGTGTCCGTCGACTCGAGGAGCTGGGCAACGAGGTGATGCGCGGCCGCGTGTTGCCGCGCGCCTACGCCTCCACCCGCGTGTCGGTAACGTGCGCCGCCGAAGGCACCGCGCGACAACAGCAGCTCCGCGAGCTCCGGAGCCAACGCGACCAGCTGCGCCAGCAGCTCAGGGAGACCGACGCGACCACCGCGGACCGGCTCGACACCTGGGAGCGTGCAGCGCACCAGGTCGACGAGGGCGGTGACGTTGGCAACGCGCCTCCCGAGGCTGCCGCCGCGCGGCACGGTGTCGAGCTGTTGCAGGGCGACGCATGGACCCAGCAGTACGAGGCTGATGGCTGGCGGGCTCGCATCGGTGGCCGTAACATCAGCCTGCGGCCGCGCGATCGCGCGTCGGTCACCCGCCCCGGCGGGTTCTACGAGGGCGGCAACGTGGGTCTCAGCGACGAAGCGATCCACGGAGCGGCAAACGAGACCGGCGCCGCCGTCGGCGATCCCGAGCAGGCTCGACGGGCCGAACAGATCCTGCGCATCATCGACGACCACGAAGGTGGAGTGGACGCGGTGAACACCTGGGACAACCAGACCTTGACGTTGCCGATGGGATTGTCCCGCGCCGGCCGGTTCCAGCGGGTACTGGCCAACCTGGCCGGGGACCAAGAGGATCCCGGGGCATTCCAACGCTTGTTTGGCCAGTACGGCATTTCGGTCCGGGTCAACAGCCACGATCCGAGCCGGTCGGTTGTGCGGATTCGCGTGCGGTCGGCGCGGCCCGACGCCCCGTTGCCCGTGCGCGAGGACGGCAGCTCGTTTACACCGGGTCAAGTGCTGGAAAACGATGCCGCGCACGACTACTGGTCGAGAGATCCACTGCTGTGCATGCGCGCGCGCGCCGCCGCCGCCGACCCAGCCTACCAGCGCGCGACCGCCCGCGAGGTAGCGCGCTCCGCCGAGACGTCTTTGGACACCCGCCTGGGCGCCGGTGACGAGCTCGGCCCGCAGCCGTTGCGCGAGATTCTCGCCCAGGCCGACCGTCCCCTCGTCGACGCCTGCTTTGCCGCGCTGGCGGACCTGGCCCACGGCATGCGGTCGGCCTACAACGCCGCCGTCGACCAGCTCAACGAACGCTTCAGCCAGATGCTGCATGAACGCGCCGACGCGGGCGAGGAACCCTACCCCCTGCCGGCGAGTCAGCAAAACGAGCTGGCACGGCTGCCGGTCCAGCGCACGCTCGATCGCGGCAAGGGCGGCGGCCCGCGCCGTGCAGCCATGTATCAGCACCACATCGAGGGGCTGAACCTCGAGGCAAGCGGCGTTACGGTTCGCCGGGCCCGACAGCGGCGGCGGCGGGGTCACTGATTCACCGGACCGCCACGGGCCCGAGCAACGGAACCCTGGCCCGGGCAACCGTTGTCGCCTATGCTTGGGTCATAGGTTCGACCGTGCGTATCTTGCTCGTAGCCATTTCGCTGCTCGCCAGCGCCTGTTTCTCGGCGCAGGATGCGGGGGAATGCAACACCGACTCCCAGTGCGGCGATGGCTTTTCCTGCACCCGCACCGCCGAGTGTGTCGAAATTGCCCGCCTGAGCTCGACGCGGCTCACCTGGACCATCAACGGGATAACGCCGTCGCCGGCTGATAGCACCGCCTGCAACGGGATCGGCGAGCTCGAGGTCGACTTCGACGACAGCCTCAATGGCCTGGGCACGGGCTTCGCTCCAGTGCCGTGTGCCAACGGTCAGGTTTATTACGACAAGATGCCACCGCGGTTCGATAGCGTGACGCTTGTTGCAAAAGACAACGCCGGGCGCCGCCTCACGTCAGAAAGTGCGGTCCTCCGAGAAGGTGAGAACGTTGTCGCCCTAGATCTGCGACCCTGAGCGCGGCTATTCTCCGCGCCTCATGTCGGCACAGAATCCAGACACGGCGCGCATCGACCCCGTCGACCAGACGCCGGAACCCACGACAAAAGAAGAGCTTCTTCCGCTGTATCATCAGATGCTGTCGATCCGGCGGCTCGAAGAAGCGTCCGCCAAGGCCTACAGCCAGGGCAAGATCGGCGGTTTTTTGCACCTGATCATCGGCCAGGAAGCCGTGTGCGTCGGCGCCATCGGCGCCATCAACCACGAAGACTACGTCATCGCCACCTATCGCGACCACGGCCACGCCTATGCCAAGGGCGTGTCGGCGCGGGCGATCCTGGCCGAGCTGTACGGCAAAAAGACCGGACTGGTCAAAGGCCTCGGCGGCTCCATGCACCTGTTCGACAAAGACACCAACTTTCTCGGTGGTTACGGCATTGTCGGCGGCCACGTCCCCATCGCTGCCGGGGTGGCGTTCAAGTGCAAGTACAAAGATGAGCGCCGCGTCACCCTGTGCTTCTTTGGCGAGGGCGCCAGCACCATCGGCGGCTTTCAAGAAGGACTGGCGCTGGCCGCCCTGTGGAAGCTGCCGGTCGTGTTCATCTGCGAAAACAACCTGTACTCCATGGGCACACCGCTGTACCGCTCGCTGGCGGTGGAGGACGTGTCCATGCGTGCGCTGGCACACGGCATCGCGCGCGACCGTCTGGACGGCGACGACGTGATCAACGTGAAGCGCCACATCGCGGCGGCGGTGGACCGCGCGCGAGAGGCCGGCGAGCCGACCCTCGTCGAGGTGCGCACGTATCGATTCCGCGGCCACTCGATGAGCGACCCGGGGCTGTATCGCACCAAAGAAGAAGTCGCCGAGTGGAAAAAGCGCGATCCGATCGCGGTGGCCAAGCGCCGCCTGCTAAACGAGCTGGGCGCCAGCGAAGACGAGATCACAACGATCGCCCAACAGGTCAAAGACAAAATCGCCGATGCGGTGCGCTTCGCCGAAGACAGCCCGGTCGCCGACGAGTACCTGCCGTATGTGGTGAAGGAGTAACGCCATGGCCGTAATCACCTACCGCGAAGCGCTGAACCAGGCGATGCGCGAAGAAATGACGAGCGACCCCAACGTGTTCTTGATGGGCGAAGAGGTCGGCCACTACCAGGGCGCCTACAAGGTGTCCCAGGGTTTGCTTCAGCAGTTCAGCGATCGCCGCGTCGTCGACGCGCCGATCGCCGAAATGGGCTTTGCCGGCATCGGTGTCGGCGCCGCCATGGTCGGGCTGCGGCCGATCATCGAGTTCATGACCTTCAACTTCTCGCTGGTGGCCATCGATCAGATCATCAACAACGCCGCCAAGATCTATCAGATGTCGGCGGGCCAGTTTCCCATCCCGATCGTGTTTCGCGGCCCGGGTGGCCCCGCCATCCAGGTGGCGTCCCAGCACTCCCAGTCGCTGGAGTCGTTCTACGCCCACGTGCCCGGCCTCAAGGTCGTCATGCCGTCTACGGCCTACGACGCCAAGGGGCTGCTCAAGACCGCAATCCGCGACGACAACCCGGTCGTGTTCATCGAAGGCGAAACCCTGTACAACTTCAAAGACAAAGTTCCCGAGCAGGAGTACACCCTGCCGATCGGCGTCGGCGACGTCAAACGCGAGGGCCAGCACGTGACATTGGTCGCGTGGTCCAAGATGGTCCACGTCTGCCTCGATTCGGCCGAGGCGCTGGCCAAAGAAGGCATCGCGGCCGAGGTTGTGGACCCTCGCACCTTGCGCCCGCTGGACACCGACACTATCGACAAGAGTGTGCGCAAGACCGGACGCTGCGTGATCGTCGAAGTGGGTTGGCCCGTCGCCGGCTTCGGCGCCGAGATCGCCTACCACGTGCAACGCGACTGCCTGGACTACCTGGATGCCCCGGTGGAGCGCGTCACCTCCGACGACGTGCCCATGCCGTACGCTATCAATTTGGAAACCGAGGTACAGCCGCAGGTAAAAGACGTCGTCGCCGCGGTCAAACGAGTCCTGTATCTCGACTGAGGAAAAAGAACTGTCATGGCACAGATTATCGGACTACCGAAGTTGTCTCCGACCATGGAAGAAGGCGTCCTGGTCAAATGGGTGAAGCACGAAGGCGATGCCGTCGAGCCGGGCGACCTGGTCGCCGAGGTGGAGACCGACAAAGCCAACATGGACTTCAACCTGGAAGACGAAGGCGTGTTGCTCAAGCTGTTGGTGGAAGAAGGCGAGACCGTACGCCTCGGCGCGCCGGTAGCGATCCTGGGCGAAGCCGGCGAAGACATCAGCACGCTGGTCGCCGAGGCTCAGGCGCAACTGACCGCCGCCGCCGCGCCGGCCCCCGCCCCTGCAGCCGCTGCGCCGGCACCAGCCCCTGCACCGACGCGGGCCCCCGCCCCTGCGCCGGCGCCGGCCCCCGCAGCGGCACCGGCGCCGACCGGCGGACAACGCCGCAGCGGTCGGCTGTTGGCGTCGCCGCTAGCCAAGACGCTGGCGCTGGAGCTCGGCATCGATCTGCGCCACGTGACCGGGTCTGGCCCGGGCGGCCGCATCGTCGAACGCGATGTGCGGGCGCTGGCCGACGGCGGTGGCCAACCCGCAGCACAGCCCGTGGCCGACGCGCCCGTCTCGTCCACCGCCCTGGCAGTGCGCGCGCCGGCGGGGCGCGTTCCGGCGCCGATCCCGCCCACCGACGAGTACGTGGACAAGCCGCTGAGCAACATGCGCAAACGTATCGCCGAGCGCATGCAGGCGGCCAAACGGGACGTGCCCCACTTTTACCTCACCCGCGACTTTGGCGCCGCGCCGCTGCTCGACTTCCGCAAGCGGCTCAACGAGCTGCTCGGCGACCGCGGCCGCGTGTCGGTCAACGACCTGATCATCAAAGGCGCGGCGCTGGCGCTGCGCCGGGTACCTGACTGCAACACCGCGTTCGTCGGTGACGCCATCCGCTACTACGCCAACGTTCACATCGGCGTGGCCGTGGCCACCGACCGCGGACTGCTCACCCCGGTGATCCGCAACGCAGACCTCAAGGGCATCGGCGTCATCGCCAAGGAGGTCAAAGACCTGGCAATACGCGCCCGCGACCGCGACATCAAGGCCCACGAGATCCAGGGGTCGACGTTCACCGTGTCGAACCTGGGCATGTTCGGCATCAAGCACTTCGAAGCCATCATCAACCCGCCGGAAGCGGCGATCCTGGCGGTGGGCACGATTCAGCAGGCGCCGGTGATCGTCGACGACAAGATCGTCGTCGGTAAACACATCTCGCTCACCATGTCGTGCGACCACCGCGTGATCGACGGCGCCCTCGGGGCGCGCTACCTGTCCGAGCTGGTCGACCTGCTCGAAAAACCGGAGTCTCTGGCGCTATGAAGGAACGCTGCGACGTCGTCGTCATCGGCAGTGGCCCCGGCGGGTACGTGGCCGCCATTCGCGCCGCGCAGCTCGGCCTGGACACCGTGTGTGTCGAGCGCGCCGAGCTCGGCGGCATTTGTCTGAACTGGGGCTGCATTCCCACCAAGGCGCTGCTGCGCTCGGCCGAGGTGCTGGAGCTGTGTCACCGCGCCAACGAGTTCGGCGTCAGCTGCGGCGAAGTCGGCTTCGACTTTCCGGCCATCATCAAACGCTCGCGCAACATCGCCAACCGCATCGGCAAGGGCGTCGCCTACTTGTTCCGCAAAAACAAGATCGAGCACATCCCCGGCACCGGCCGGTTGGGTGGTGCCGGCCGGGTGGACGTGCAGCTGTCCGACGGCGGCAGCCACAGCATCACCGCCAAGCACATCATCGTGGCCACCGGGGCGCGGGCGCGCTCGCTGCCGGGCATCGAGTTCGACGGCACGCACATCATCGGTTATCGGGAAGCGATGACCTGCCCGAGCTGCCCGGTTCGCTGGTGGTCATCGGCGCCGGCGCCATCGGCGTGGAGTTCGCCTCGTTCTACCGCAGCCTGGGCGTGGATGTGACCATCGTCGAGTACCTGGACCATCTGGTGCCCAACGAGGACGCCGAGATCAGCGAAGAGCTCGAGCGCGCGTTCAAAAAACGCGGCATCAAGCTGTTGCTGGCGCACAAAGTCACGAGCGCGCGCACCAATGGTGGCAGCGTGCGCGTGGCCATCGAACCGCGTGACGGCGGCGATGCGGCCGAGATCAACTGCGACAAGCTGCTGGTCGCGGTGGGCATCGCGGGCAACACGGAGAACGTCGGCCTGGAACAGGTCGGCGTGACGCTCGAGCGCGGACTGATCAAGGTCGACGATGAGCTCAAGACGTCGGTGACGGGCGTTTACGCCATCGGCGACGTGATCGGACGCGGCCTGGCCCACGTGGCCAGCGCCGAGGGCGTGTACCTGGCCGAGCTGATCGCCGGGCAAAAACCACTGCCGGTGCCCTATCACGCCACGCCGGCGTGCACCTATTGTCATCCCGAGATCGCGTCGGTCGGTTTGACCGAAGCCGAGGCGAACGCGCAAGGCCTGGATATTCAGGTAGGCCGGTTCCCGTTCCGGCCTCCGGGCAAGACCATGGCGGCGGGCGAGTACCCGGGGTTCTGCAAGTTCATCTGGAACAAGGGCAGCGGCGAGCTGGTTGGCGCGCATCTGATAGGACCGGCGGTCACCGACTTGATCGCCGAGCCCACCCTGGCAAAAACCACCGAGGTGAACGCCGAAAGCCTGATATACACAATGCACGCGCACCCGACCTTTGCCGAAGCGCTGAAAGAAGCCACTGAGGATGCCCTCGGACACGCCATCCACCTGTAAGTCGCCCAAGCGGCTGCCCGTCGTTGCTGGCGAGCCCGAACGGGTGCGCCGGCGTCATCCGGCGTGGATCAAGACCCGGCTGCCGACCAAGCCGAGCTTCTTCGAAGTGCGTAAGATGGTCGCGGATCTCCAGCTTCACACCGTGTGCGAGAGCGCCAGCTGCCCCAACATCGGCGAGTGCTGGACGCGCCGGGCGCTCACGATCATGATCCTGGGCGATATCTGCACCCGATCGTGCCGGTTCTGCGACGTGGCCACGGGCCGGCCGCTGCCACCGGACCCGGACGAGCCGCGCCGCGTGGCCGAGATGCTCGGTCAGCTCTATCTCGAGCACACGGTCATCACCTGCGTCGATCGCGACGACCTGGCCGACGGCGGCGCCGCGCACTGGGCCGACACCATCGCCCAGGTCAAGCGCGCCTGTCCGAACATGACCCTGGAAGTGCTCACCGGCGACTTCAAGGGCAACCCGGACAACGTAGACACCGTGTTGGCGGCGGCGCCGGACGTGTTCGCTCACAACCTGGAGACGGTGCCGCGGCTGTCGCTCCAGGTGCGTGTCCAGGCCAGCTACGCGCGCAGCTACAAGATCCTGCAGCACGCGCACGAGCGCGGCGCCATCACCAAGACGGGGCTGATGGTGGGGCTCGGCGAAACCGTCGACGAGGTCAAAGACGTGCTGCGCGAAGTGCGCGAGCTGGGCGTGGACATCATCACGTTGGGCCAGTACCTGCAGCCGTCGAAGAAACACCTCGCGGTGGAGCGCTACGTGCACCCGGACGAGTTCGCCGAGCTAAAGGCGTTCTGCGACGAGCTCGGGTTTCCGCACACCGAGAGCGGCCCACTGGTGCGCAGCTCGTATCACGCCGACGGCCAGGCCGAGCTGGTGCGGCAGATCCGCGCGCCGCGGTAGCGCGCGTCAGTTCATCAAGATGTACATCGCCACGGCCGCCGCGGCGAGAACGAAGAAGATGGCGACCCAAAAGCCGCCGCGTCCCCTCGGCGCCGTGGTGATGACGCGCGCCTCGTACGGCAGAGCGCGCTTGGTCGCGCCGGCGTCCGCGTCGTCGTTGCCAGCCTTGTCGACCTTGTCGACTTTCGCGCTCGCCTCGTCGACCGAGGCGGGGTCGGGCAGCTCTTGCAGCGGCTTTTCGCTCTCGCGGATGTGGATGGTCGTCGGATCGTCGTCCGAGACTTCGTTGCGCGACTCGATGACCAGCGGCGCAGCGCTCTTGGCCTTGCCCGCCGGTGCCGGCGGTGGAACGGGTGGTACCGGCGGCGGTGTCGCGGCGGCGCCGTTTGCTGGCGGTGCGTGCATCGGGCCTTTGACCGCCGAGTGCGGCACCTCGATGCCGGCCAGCGATACCGGCGACACCTGGTTGGAGGTGAGACAGCGCTGCCACGTTTTGCGCAGGGCGTCCTCGGCCTCGCCGCCATCCCGGTAGCGCTTGTCCGACGCACCCAGCGCGCACATGACCACGTCGGCCAGCGGCTCGGGAATGGACGGATCGTAGTGGCGCGGCGACGGCGCCGTGCCCTTGAGCACGAATCCGTTGGTCGTCTGGGTGTCGGGTCCTTCGTACGGGATGTACCCGGACAGCAGCTCGTAGAGCACCGCGCCCCAGGCGAACACATCGGCCTGAGGTGTGTAGCGGCCTTCTTTGATCGCCTCGGGCGGCGAGTAACCCGGCGTGCCCATGAAGATACCAACCTGGGTCAGGTCCGAATCGGGCAGCCGCGCGATGCCGAAGTCGGCCAGCTTCCACCGGTCCTCACCGGCGTGGAGCACGTTGGCGGGCTTCAAGTCGCGGTGGACGATGCGCTGCTTGTGCGCGAACGAAAGCGCGCTGGCCAGGTCCAGGGCGATTTGCACCCCCTTGCCCAGGGGCATGCGCACCCGGTCGAGGCGATCGGCCAACGTCTCGCCCGGTAGATACTCGAGCACCATGAACGGCGCGTCGCCATCGAGGCCCACGTCAAAGACGGTGACGATGGCGGGATGCTGCATCTTGGCCGCCGCCTTGGCCTCGCGCTCGAAGCGCGCCAGATATGCGGTGCGGACTCGCTTGCCCACCTTGCCCGGCGCGACGATGGTCTTGACCGCGACGATGCGATCGAGGAGTGGATCCCGCGCCTTGTAGACCACCCCCATGGCGCCCTGGCCGATCACCTCGACGATCTCGTAGCGGCCGATAG
>Ga0114931_10008073_pt1 | contig 12790 bp, 9 predicted proteins | sample 2SBtaG_FD_89579 | JGI IMG/M metagenome (GOLD analysis project Ga0114931, IMG submission 89579) | Deep subsurface microbial communities from Kolumbo volcano to uncover new lineages of life (NeLLi) - 2SBTROV14_V59a metaG | ecosystem: Environmental > Aquatic > Marine > Volcanic | place: Kolumbo...
CTGCGTCGCATGGCGGCGTCGCTCATCAGTCGCTGGGCCCACCCAACTCCTTCTTCGCTCCTTGCCCTGCTCGCATCTACGCGATTTCGCTTCGCGCCGCAGACCGATCGCCGCTCTAGAGGTAACGGTAGGATGTGAAGCCGGCGATGACGGCGTCGCTGCACGGGTGCTCCTCGCCCAGCCAGGCGGCGTAGAACGCCTTCTGGGCGGCCGATGGCGCGGCGATCCCGGCGATCTCGACGCGGGTCGGCGGCGAGGCGGCCAGCTCGACCTCGAGCTCGTGCAGCCGCCCCTCGCGGAACAGCGCCAGCTCGACCCGATCGCCGGGCCGGCGCAGGGCGAGGCGCTTGCGCAGCCCCGAGTCGGTGCGCACGCGCCGGCGGTTCACCGCGATCAGCTCGTCGCGGGGGCTGACGCCGGCGGCGGCGGCCGGGCTGCCGTCGAGCACCGTGGTCACGCGGGTGCCGTGCTTGATGGCGATGCCCAGCCACGGCAGCTCCGTGCCGTCGGCGATCTGCGGGGCGTCGAAGGTGGTGCGCAGCTCGAGGCCGGCAGTCGCCAGCTCGACGGTCAGATCCGGATCCTGGCGGCCGCGGATGAAGCGGTCGAAGAACTCGCCCATGCCGATGCCGGTCGCCTTCTCGAACACCGGCTGCACCGCTTCCGGATACGGCAGCGCCTTGGCGCCATAGTCACTCCACAGCTGGCGCAGGACGTCTTCCAGGCTGTGGGTGCCCTCGGTGCGGCGGCGGATCTCGAAGTCCATCGCCAACGACACCAGGCCGCCCTTGAGGTAGTACGAGACGGTGCTGTTGGCGTTGAGCTCGGTCGCCTGATACAGCTTGATCCAGGCGTCGAACGACGACTCCTCGAGGCTGTGCTCGGCGCGACCGGGGGTGTAAGCCAGGCGCAACTGGTCCGCGGCCAGCTTCTCCAGGTAGCGGGCCACCGGCATCAGCCCGGCGGTGCGCAGGGTGTGCCGGTCGTAGTAGCTGGTCAGCCCCTCCATCACCCACAGGCAACGGGTGTACTGCTCGGCGTCGTAGCGAAACGGCGTGAGCCCCGCGGGGTAGATGCGCTTGCCGTTCCACACGTGGAAGAACTCGTGCGACAACAGCTCGAGCAGGTCGAGGTAGTCGTTCTTCGTCGCCATGGCGTATGGCGTGTTGAGGTTGGCCGACGAGCTGCGGTGCTCGAGGCCGCCATAGGCGCCGGGCGCCAGCATCAACATGAAGGTGTAGTCGTCGTACGGCGGGCCGCCGAAGCGCTCGGTGTGGGTGTCGACGATGGTCGCCAGATCGGCGGTCAGCTGGTCCATACCGGCGACGCCGTCCGCGTCGAAGCCGCCCCACACCACCAGGCGAGCCGGTGAGCCGCCGGCGGTCAGCTCGTACACGTCGACCTCGCCCATGTGCACCGGGCAGTCGAGCAGCTCGTCGAGATTGGCGGCCCGATGGCCGCCGTCACCGTGCTTCGGCAGGCCGATGTGGACCGCCCAGTCGCGCCCCTCCGGCGGCCGCAGCGCGACCTCGTGTGGGCGGTCCCGCAACGCGTCGACGTAGAGATAGATCGCCGGCCCGTGGAGAAAGGCGTGGCTGTCGTCGATGTGACAGGTGCGGACGGTCAGCTCGTGGCCATAGACGCGATAGCGAACCACCACCTCGTCGGCGCCGTTGCGGTCGATGCGCCAGCGCTGCTTGGTGACCTTGGTCACCGGCAGCGCCGCGCCATCAGGCCCCTCGGCCCGCAGATCGCGGACGAATCGGGCGTAGTCGCGCACCAGGTAGCTGCCCGGGCACCAGGCAGCCATCGCCACCTCGATGCGGTCCCCCAGCGCCGCGGCGTCGGGGATGCGCAGCCCGACCTCACAGTGGTGGGAATCGGGATCGGGAACCGAAACCGTGTAGTGGAGTCCGGAGGTGGTCACGCCGGTCGTCGTATCACAGATCCCTTCAGTTGACGCCCGCCGCCGCGCGGGGGACTCTGGATCGGGGGGATGGGTCTCAACGAGCGCTTCGCGGTGGGACGGGTGCGGCAGCGGCTGTTGCGCGCGCCGGTGATCGACGGCTGGGTCGCCGACGAGCTGGGGCACGCGCCCGCACGCCGAGACAAGATCGCCCTCGACAGACGCGACGGCGCACGGATGCTGTCGGTGCCGGGCGAGCGCGACATCATCCTCCTCGGCGAGGAGGCCAGCGCGGCGGCCGGCGAGGACGGCGCCGAGCTGCTGGTAGCGTGGCCCGAGCGGATCGTGATCGTCCGCCGCGACGGCGCCGTGGTCTACGCCGACGGCGACGTCGTCCACTTTGGCGAGCTGGCGCTGGACGCATCCCACGCCATGGAGCGCACCGGCTACGCCTACCTGGCCGCGACCGGCGCCGAGGTCAGTGTCGAGCTGACCACAACCGCCGCCGGCAAGCGGACGGTGACCATGCTGGGCCCGGGCGAATCGGTGACGGTCGGGCCGTACACCGTCGAGCACCAGCAGTCGTTCGACCCCAGCGACCGGCCCAGCGGCGCGCGCCACCACGGCTATGCCTTTCGCGTCCGTCGCGGCGGCGGCGCCCCGGCCCCGCGCCAGGCCGGCGTGCCCCACCCGCTCGACGTCGACGCCCCCGCGCCGGTCACCGCGCTCGCTCGCGACCGCGGCCTGCTCGGCGCCGACGAGGCGATGGCCGCCGAGCCGCAGCTGCTGGCCGGACTGCTGTCGCGCTACGAAGGGCCGCGAAACAACGTCGAGGCGGCGCTGCGCGAGGCCGGTCCGGCGCCGTCGGTGCACCGCCGCGGCGACGGGGTGGTCGTCGAGTCGGCCTACCTGGCCCGCGGCGACCGCGGCGAGCCACACCTGGGGCGGCTGTCTCTAACGCTGTCTCCCGCCGGGACCTTGCGCCTGGACCGCGCCGATCTGCGCTCGCTGCCCGGGCGGCTGCGCAAGCGCCCGCAGACCGGCTGAGCGGCCGGCCGATCGGTCACGCGATCACGGATCGCAGGTCCAGACCGTCTCCTCACTGGTGACCTGCCACGTGCCGCCGTCGCGCTCCCAGAACGAGATGCACTGTCCCTGCGACGGCCGGTTGCGCGCCTTGGGCGGCGGCTGGTGGTCGTTGCACTCGCGGCTGGTGATCATCAGCTCCGGCCCCTTCACGCTGTTGGCGTCGATGCTGATCCAGGTCTGCTCGCCCTCCTTGGCGCCGGGCGGCGGATCGGCGTCGATGATGACGCGGCCGACTCGCGGATCGATGTCGATGCCGGCGACGCCGACCAGCAGGCCGGACAGCCCGGTCTTGGGCGTGCCCATCAGGTCGTAGTCGATCTGGCTGATGTCGCCGCTGTCGCACTTGTCCAGCGGGCTGGGCTCGCTCTTGCGCACCCGCGCCTGGTCGACGTAGCCCTTCTGGAAGTCGAGGACGTGCAACAGCGTGCCGGGAGCCAGCGGCGGCGAGCCCAGGCAGATCATCTTGGTCTGCGGGCCCGGCTGGATGCACAGGCGGATGCGACGCTTGGCGCCGACGCGGGGCCGCTCGATGCGCACGACCCGGCCGGCGCGCGGGCGCGCCCGGGCGGCAGGGCCGAGCCCGGTCGCGACGAGCGTCAGCGCGCAGACCACCGCGACTCGCCTCACGCCGTCAGTGTACGCTGCCCGCCAGCCATGCGCCCCCGGATTTGCCTGTACGTCGTCGGCGAGCCGCCCCCCCCGGTGGCGTCGGCGCACGGCCGCTACGAGGACTGGTTCACCCGCCTGTGCGGCCAGCTGCCGGTCGACCTCGAGCCGGTCGACGGCTCCGCCGGCCGCATCCCCGCCGGTCTGGGCGCCTACGACGGCTTCGTCATCACCGGCTCGCCGGCGTCTCTGACCGCCCCCGAGCCGTGGATGGAAGCGGCGGTCGAGCTGGTCCGCCACGCCTACGGCGAGCGCCGCCCGCTGCTCGGCGTCTGCTTCGGCCACCAGCTGGTGGGCGCGGCGTTCGGCGGCGCGGTGGTCAACAACCCGCGCGGCTGGGAGGTGTCGACCTGCGCCGTCGAGCTGACCGAGGCCGGGCGCCGGGACCCGCTGTTCGACGGCCTGCCGGAGCGGATCGACGTCAACTTCTCCCACCGCGACATCATCGACGAAACCACCCTGTCGCCGATGAACGGCGTCACCGTGCTGGCCGCCAACGACCTGTGCGCGGTGCAGGCTGTCGCCGCCGGCCCGCACGTGCGGTCGGTGCAGTTCCACCCCGAGTTCACCGGCTCGATCATCTCGGCCTACGTCGGCACCCGCGCCGGCGACCTGCCCGATCCGGACGACGCGCTCGACCGGGCCGCCGATTGCCCCGCCGGCGAGCAGGTGTTCACCAACTTTCTGCGCCACTTCGTCCTATCTGCTAGCGTGAGCCGCTGACGTGGCGGACGCCCGGTGGAAAACGATCGAGCGCAACCGCGCGCTCCTGGCCGACGAGCGCGGCACCGTGCGCAAGGACGCGCCGGTGGCGATCGCGCTGCTCTACCCCAGCCCGTACCGCGCGGCGATGTCGTCGCTCGGCTACCAGACCATCTACCGGCGGCTGAACGCCATCGCCAACGTCTGCGCCGACCGCGCCATGCTGCCGGACGACCCCGCCGAACATCGCCGCACCGGGGTCCCGCTGTTGACCCTGGAGCGCGAGCGGCCGGCCGGCGACTACCCGGTCATCGCCTTCTCGGTCGCCTACGAGCTGGAGCTCGCCGGGCTGGTCGACTGCCTGGAGCTGGCCGGCCTGGCGCCGCTGGCCGCCGATCGGCGGCCCAACGACCCGCTGGTGGTCGCCGGCGGACCACTCACCTTCTCCAACCCGGTGCCGCTCGGGCCGTTCGTCGACGCCGTCGCCGTGGGCGAAGGCGAAGAGCTGGCCGACGCCCTGGCCGACGTCGCCCGCGCCCACCCGGGCGATCGCGCCGCGGCCATCGACGCGCTGGGCGCCCTGCCCGGCTTCTGGATCCCCACCCGCGATCCCGACACCCCGCCGCCGGTGGCCAAGGCCAGCGACGACCTGTTGCCCGCGCGCTCGCAGATCCTCACGCCCAACACCGAGCTGTCGTCGATGTTCCTCACCGAGGCGGCGCGCGGCTGCTCGCGCGGCTGCACCTACTGCGTCATGCGCCGGTCGACCAACAACGGCATGCGCATCGTCGAGCCCGCCGAGGTCCTCGGCGCCATCCCCGACGACGCCCGCCGGGTCGGCCTGGTCGGCGCCGCGGTCACCGACCACCCGCGCATCCGGCCGATCGTCCGCGGCGTGGTCGACGCCGGCCGCCAGGTCGGCATCTCCTCGCTGCGCGCCGACAAGCTCGACGACGAGCTGGTCGGGCTGCTCGCCCGCGGCGGCTATCGAACCCTGACCGTCGCCGGCGACGGCGCCAGCGAGCACATGCGCCGGGTCATCGAGCGGTCGACCCGCGAGGAGCACCTGGTGCGCAGCGCCGAGCTGGCTCGCACCCATGGCATGCACACCCTCAAGGTCTACATGATGCTCGGCGTACCCGGTGAGACCGACGACGACATCGACGAATTGATCCGCTTCGCCAACGAGCTGGGGCGGATCCACCGGACCGCGCTGGGGGTCGCGCCGTTCGTGGCCAAGCGGCACACGCCGCTCGACGGCACGCCGTTCGCCGGCATCCGCGTGGTCCAGCAGCGCCTGGACAAGCTGCGCAAGGGGCTGCGCGGGCGCGCCAGCGTGCGCCCGACCTCGGCTCGCTGGGCCTGGGTCGAGTACATGCTGGCCCAGGGGAACCAGCGCGCCGGCCTGGCGGTGCTCGACGCCTGGCGAGCCGGCGGAAGCTTTCGCGCCTACCAGCGCGCCTTCGAGGAGCGCGGCGCCGAGCCGACCGGTCCGCGCGCCCGCGTCCTGTCCGGCGCCGAGCTGATCGCGCTGCACAAGCGGCGGCGAACGGAGCGGTCCCAGGAATCCCCCTGACGCGGGGTCAGCCCGACCTGCTATTCTTGCAGTCGTGGCCCGACGCGATCGCACCACCGCGGCGGCCGCCATCGTGGAAGGCCGCGGCGGCGCCGCCCGGGACGAGCATGCCGACGACAGCGCCTTCCTGGTCGTGAGCTGGGGCAACGGGCCCGAGAGCCGCGGTCTGGTCGTCCCGCTGGTCGCCGGCCGCGAGGTGACGATCGGCCGACAGGCCGAGAACACGGTCTCGATCGAGCACGCCCAGGTCTCCCGCCGCCACGCCGCGGTCATCCGCCACGGCAGTGAGATCACCGTCCGCGACCTGGACAGCCGCAACGGCACCCGGGTCAACGGCAGCCCGATCGAAGGGCCCACACGGGTATCGGCCGGCGACGAGATCACCCTGGGTCCGGTCACCGCGGTGGTCGGCGTGAGCAGCGGTCTTCGCGCCCGGCTGTCGGTCGGCTCGCTGCTGGATCTGGAGGAGCGACTGGAGTCGGAGCTCGACCGCTCGGCCCGCTATCGCCGTCCGGTGGGGCTGGTCATGTTGCACATCGACGGGCCGGCCGACGCCGCCGATGCGGTGGTGGACGCTCTCGCCCAGCGGATGCGGCGGATGGATTTCGTCGCCCAGTACGGCGCCGCCGAGTACGCGGTGCTCCTGCCCGAGGCCGACCGGGCCGCGACCGAGGCGACCGCTCACCGACTGGCCGCCGAGCTGCGCGCCACCGGGCACGCCGAGGGCATCGGCACGGTCTACGCCGGCCTGGCAGTCTGCCCGCACGATGCGACCCGGGCGGGCGCGCTGATGTCGCGGGCCCGCACCGCGCTGCGCCGGGCCCGCGCCGGCGCCGGCGAGCGCGGAATCAGCCGAGCCCCCACCGAGAGCGGGCCCGAGTCGGCCGCCGTCGTGGTGGTCGACCCGCTGATGAAGCGGGTGATGGAGATGGCGCGCAAGGTCGCCGAGACGCCCATCACCGTGCTGGTGCTGGGCGAGACCGGTTGCGGCAAGGAGATCGTCGCCGGCGAGATCCACCGGCAGAGCCCGCGCGCCGAGCGGCCGTTCCTGGCCCTCAACTGCTCGGCGCTGTCCGAGACCCTGCTCGAGAGCGAGCTCTTCGGTCACGAGCGCGGCGCCTTCACCGGCGCCGACCGGCGCAAGATCGGTTATTTCGAGGCCGCCAGCGGCGGGACGATCTTCCTCGACGAGGTCGGCGAGCTGCCGCAAGGGGTGCAGGCCAAGCTCTTGCGCGTGCTCGAGCAGCGGACCATCACCCGAGTCGGCGGCACCCAGCCGGTGACGATCGATGCGCGGGTGGTGTGCGCGACCAACCGCGACCTCGAGGCCGAGGTCGAGCGCGGGCGGTTCCGCGAGGACCTCTACTTCCGCATCGGCGCCTTCACCCTGGTGGTGCCGCCGCTGCGCGACCGGCGCTCCGAGATCCTGCCGCTGGCCGAGCATTTCGCTCGCCAGTTCTCCGGCGAGCTCGGCGCCGATGCGCCCGGCTTCACCGCGGCGGCGCGGGCGGCGCTCGAGCGCCACGACTGGCCCGGCAACGTGCGCGAGCTGCGCAACGCCATCGAGCGCGCGGTGGTGCTGGCGCCGACCCGATCGCCCGAGCCGCTCATCGACGTCGAGCACCTGCCAGAGCGGCTGGGCGGCGGCACCCCCGAGGCGGTCGCCGACGGCGGCATCCGCGGCCGCGTCGCCCGGCTGGAGAAGACCGAGGTGGCCGCCGCGCTCGGCGCCGAAGACGGCAACCAGACCCGCGCCGCCGCGCGCCTCGGCATCTCCCGCTTCGCCCTGATCCGGCTGATGCAGAAGTACGGGCTGCGCAAGAAGCGCGGCTCGTAGCCGCTACCTGGCCTCGGCCAGCTCGTGCAGGCGCTTGATCCGCTCGGCGATCGGCGGGTGGGTCGAGAACCAGCGGGCGACGCTGGCGCCCGACAGCGGTTCCTGCGGAGTGAGCTCGCGAGCGCGGTTCATCGCCAGGACCAGGCGGTCGCTGAGGAAGTAGGCGCCCAGGTTCAGCACCACGACCAGCAAACCCATCACCCACAGCATTGCCGGGCTGACCAGCCCGCCGACGAAAAGGAGGAGCACGCTGAGAATGCCGAGGAGGAGGATGGTCTTGAGCTGGTTCTTCACACGGTGGCAGTGAATGTAGTCACTGCAGCGGGGGCCGCAACGGCCTGCGAATCGGCGTCGTCGGGGCAGACGCCGGGGAAGCCCAGACGAGCCACCAGGCCGTCGTCCCAGCCCAGCGCGCGGGCGACCTCGGACGGCTTGGCCGAACCGTCGTTGCCGGCGATCACGCGAACCCGCAGGGCGGCACCGACCGGCGGCCAGTCGAGGGCCCGGCCCAGGCTGGCGGTCGCGTCGGCGTCGACCACCGCGATCGCCTCGACCAGGGCGCGCACGTCGATCGACTTGTTGCCGCGCTCGACCAGCAGCCGCTCCTCGGCCAACAGCGCGTCGGCGGCCTGCTGCAGGGTGCGCTCGTCGACGGCGCCGGTGCGCGGCGCGACCAGCAGATCGTAGGTCTTGATCAGCTTGCCCAACCCGCGGCTGTTCGGCGGCAGCTGCCAGAAGCCGGTGACGTCCAGGCCCTCGGGTGACACCTCGCGGACTCGCTCGGCCAGCGCCTCGGCGTCGCCGCCGCCCTCGATGCCCAGGTCGCACAGCTCGCCGAAGCTGGGCACACCCAGCGCCAGCGCCGGACTGAAGTGCATCGCCGGCTTGGGGTGGAAGCCGCGCGAGTAGGCCAGCCGGATCTCGGCGCGGCGGAACAGCCGCGCGAGCACGCGCATGGTGTCGAGGTGACCGAGGAACGCGGCCCGTCCCAGCTTGGTGAAGCGCATGCGATAGAGCGTCGCCTCGCCCTGGGGGAAGGCGGCGCGCGGGCGCCGCTTTCCGCCCGCGTCGATCACGCCGGCGCTGGCCGCCATGACCGGCGGCCGCGGCGGCGGCGGCTCGTCGGCGCCGAGGGTGCGCAGCTTGACCAGCCGGTCGGCGCGCATGCGGGTCAGGTCGCAGGCGACGCCGCAGTCGTAGCAGACCAGCTTGCGCTCGTCGGACTCGGCATCGCGCAGGTTGGTGTGGTGGATCAGCGCGCCGGCGACCTTGCCGCACGGCGGCGACAGCCGGCTGCGCACCGCCTTGCGGTACTCGCGCAGGAGAAAGCCGTCCTCGAGGCCGACGTCGATGTGATCCCACGGCAACCGTGCGGTCACCGGTCGGGTGTCGAGATAGCTGTCGGCATCCAGCCCGGCCTCGACCATGGCCGAGGTCCAGCGGTCGAGCTCGAACTGATCGTCCCAGCCGTCGAAGTGGGCGCCGCTGCGCCAGGCTCGCTCGATCACCGCGCCCAGACGGCGGTCGCCGCGGGCCATGATCCCCTCGACGTAGCTGATGCCCCAGTGGTGGTACTTGAGGCGCAGACCGCGCTGAGTGACAGTGTCGCGCAGCACGCCCTGCTTGCGCCGGATCTCATCGGTTGAATCCTGCGCGCACCACTGGAACGGCGTGTGCGGCTTGGGCACGTGGGACGACACCGAGACGGTGACCTCGGCGCGCCTGCCCACGCGCGCGCGGCCGACCTCGAGCATCCGCTCGCCGGTCTGGACGATGCCGCGGACGTCGTCGTCCTCCTCGGTGGGCAAGCCGATCATGAAATACAGTTTGAGCCGGTTCCAGCCGCGCTCGAACACCCGTCGAGCCGACTCCTCGATGTGGTGCTCGCCGACGTTCTTGTTGACCACGTCGCGCATCCGCTGGGTGCCCGCCTCGGGGGCGAACGTCAGCCCGGTGATGCGCATCGACGCCATCTCGTCGAGGATGTCCTCGTTGAGACCGTAGGCGCGCAACGACGACACCGACAGCGACACCTTGCGCTGGCGCAGCTCGGCCATGACCGACTTGACCAGCGGCGTGACGCAGGAGAAGTCGGCGGTCGACAGGCAGGTCAGCGACGTCTCGTCGTAGCCGGCGCGGTCGACGCCTTTCAATACGCTATCCACGATCGACTCGGGCGAGCGCTCGCGCACCGGCCGGTAGATCATGCCGGCCTGGCAGAAGCGGCAGCCCTCGGTGCAGCCGCGCGCAATCTCGACGGCGGCGCGATCGAACACCGCCTCGGCGTACGGCACCGGCGTGTCCCAGGGGAACGGATAGTCGTCGAGGTTGTCGACCATGGCGCGCTTGACCCGGGCGGGCACGCGCGGATCGACCGGGGCGCCGACCACCGTCATGCCGGTATCGGCGTCGGTCTCGGTGGTGTACAGCGATGGCACGTAGAGCGGGAAGCGGCTGGCCAGCTCGGCCAGCGCGTCTGCGCGCGGGCGCCCTGCCCGACGCATCTCGGCCCAGGCCAACACCAGATCGGGCAAAAGCTCCTCGGCCTCGCCGATGAAGAAAGCGTCGAAGAAGTCGGCCATCGGCTCCGGGTGGCTGGCGGTGGGACCGCCGCCGAGCACCAGCGGGGCGTCGTCCCCCCGGTCGGCCGCGCGCAGCGCGACGCCGCCGAGGTCGAGCATGGTCAGGACGTTGGTAAACGTAAGTTCGTATTGAAGTGAGAATCCGATCACGTCGAACGCCGACAGCGGCGTCTGCGTCTCGAGCGAGACCAGCGGCAGCGCGCGCGCGCGCAGCTCCGCTTCCATGTCGATCCAGGGGGTAAAACAGCGCTCCGCGGCGATACGCGGATCCCGGTTGAGCAGCGAGTAGAGGATCTTGGTGCCGAGATGGGACATGCCGATCTCGTAGACGTCGGGGAACGCCAGGCAGACGCGGGCGTCGACGGTGTGCAACTCTTTGCACACCGACTGGTACTCGCCACCCAGGTAGCGAACCGGCTTGCCGACTCGGTCGACGAAGTCTGCATAGATGTGCCGCATGGTGGGAGTGGTAGATACCACGTCCTCCGGGTCAACAAAGTGATATCGTTGCTCGGTCGGGATTTCTCGAATTCCCCTGGAGGGACCTGTCATGAATTTGCGCGCCCTGGTCGTTACTTCGGCTCTGGCCGGCACGACCCTGTTCTTCGGCTGTGGGAAGAATAACCTCGGCGGCGGGTACGACGGCGATGGTGGTCCTCCTACGGACGGCGGAAGCGGTGACAAGTGCACCGCCAGCACCGACTGCGCCCCTGGCCTGACCTGCAACACGTCGAACGGCAAGTGTGAGGACACGCCGTGCACGACCAACAACGACTGCGACCGCGGCTCGTACTGCACCCCGGGTGGCGTCTGCCAGGGCAACGACACCGGCGGCACCTGCGCCGGTGACCAGAACTGCAAGGACGGCGAGACCTGCATCGGCGGCTTCTGCGGCTGCGACGGCGATCAGTTCACCGCTCAGGGCGTACCGCCGAACGTGCTGATCGTTCTCGACCGCTCCGGCAGCATGGGCGACCCGGTGACCAGCGGCGGACCCAGCAAGTGGTCCATCGCCACCAGCGCCCTCACCACCCTGCTCGGCAACTACGGCGACAAGGTCAACTGGGGCCTGGTCCTGTACGAGGGCGGCAGCAAGTGCGCGCCGGGCACGGTCCTGGTCGACACCGGCGCGATGACCTCCGGTGCCATCAACACCGCGCTGAGCAACAACAACCCAGGCGGGCGCACGCCGATCGGCGACACCCTCGACGGACTAGTCGGCTACAGCGGTCTGGCCAACACCACCCGCGAGAACTACATCCTGCTCTTGACCGACGGCAGCGAGACCTGCAACGGCGACGGCGAGACCGCGGTGACCACGCTGATCAACCAGACGCCGTCGGTGAAGACCTTCGTCGTCGGCTTCGGCGGCGGGGTCGACGCCACCTCGCTCAACAACATGGCGCAGAACGGCGGCACGGCACTGGCCGGCGGCCCGCCTTACTACTACCAGGCCGACAACGCCGCATCGCTGGCGACGGCGTTCGACAACATCGGATCGACCGTCCTGTCGTGCACCTACGACCTGTCGGGCAATCCGGGCGCCGACGACCTGTTCGTCTACTTCGACAGCGTCGACGTGACCCGGGATCCGACGCACATGAGCGGCTGGGACTACGACCCGGCAAACAACCAGGTCACCTTCTACGGCGCCGACTGCGACGAGCTGAAGGCCGGCACCGTGACCGATCTGGTCATCGTCGGCGGCTGCCCGATCGTCGTCAACTAGAGTGGCGCGGCGCGCGCCTCCCGCCCCCGCGAGCGGGGGCGGGAGCCGACTTACTGCCCGGCGGTGATCTGCACCCGCGCCCACACGCCGAAGTGGTCGCTGGCGCAGATCATCTCCTCGCGCTCGTCGAGCGCCACCTTGCAGTCGAGCACGGTGCCGCGGCCGTCCTTCCTGCGCGTGGTCACGAAGACGTAGTCGATGCGCCGGTCGATGTCGAGAGAGCGCAGCGGGCGGGTCTGCTCGTTCTCCGACGACCAGGTCAGCCCGGGTGTGCCCGAATGGCAGCGCAGCCAGGCGTCCTGGTAGTGGGTGCGCCGCCCGGACAGCGTCGTCAGCCCGCGCATGAACCGGATCTCGTCGGCGTCCGGCGGCGCGTTGAAGTCGCCGCACAGGATCTGCGGTCGCGCGTTCGCGCCCTCGCTCTCGCTCTGGATGCCGCGCACGATGTCGTCGATGGCCACCACCTGGTGCTCGCGAGCGACGCCGTCGTCGAGGCGGTAGTGCAGGTGCGTGGTATGGACCCAGACCAGACCGGCCGGCGTGTCGATCTGCACCGACAGCAGGATTCGCGCCTCGGTCTTGCGCGCCTCGGGTAGCCGGGTGACCCGCCGCTCGACGATCGGATGGCGCGACAGGATCGCCAGCCCCTCCTCGCCGCCGGGGTGGCCGACGTAGAAGTCGCTGTCGTCCCAGCGCAGCGACA
>Ga0114931_10008074_pt1 | contig 12789 bp, 12 predicted proteins | sample 2SBtaG_FD_89579 | JGI IMG/M metagenome (GOLD analysis project Ga0114931, IMG submission 89579) | Deep subsurface microbial communities from Kolumbo volcano to uncover new lineages of life (NeLLi) - 2SBTROV14_V59a metaG | ecosystem: Environmental > Aquatic > Marine > Volcanic | place: Kolumbo...
CCTGGCGCCAGGTCGTACATGGATCGCACCGCGCCACTGTCGCGAGAGCTTCCGGTCTGCTTCGACGCAATCTGCTGTGCAAACGCAGTGCGCACCTGCGCAAGTCGATCCGCGACAACTGCAGCAGCAGCGGCGCCCGTAGCGGTCTGGACAAAGTCTCGTCTGTTCATCGCTTTCCTCCTGCTTCTCTTCCTCGCGCAGCATACCAGCCCGCTGTGCTATTCTCTCCGTCGCAGCACGAGGCGCCTCGGTCGACGCCGCAGTGAACACGCTGTGCTGTTCAGCCTTTCAAGGAGCAGGATCCCATGCGATTGACCACACGACTCTTCGGCCTCGGACTGGCGGCAATCAGCGCGTGCGTTGTGGCTGGGTGTGCCTCGACAGGCGCAGGCGACAGCGCGACCACCACAATTCCAACAACAATGGGCAGCAACACGAATGGCGCCCCCGTGATTGACCCAGCGCTGCGCCAGCGGGCGTTGGGACTCATGGCGACCACGCCTCTCATTGACGGACACAACGACATGCCCTGGGCCTACCGGGCCCGCGTGCACAACCACATCGATCAACTCGACTTCGCAGGCGACACCAGCGCGCTCGAACGCCCCATGCACACCGACCTCAACCGCATCCGCAAAGGCCATCTGGGCGGGCAATTCTGGAGCGTGTACATCCCCATCGAAACCGCGGGCGGCGACGCGCAGGATGTCACCGACGTGCTCGAACAGATCGACGTCCTCAAACGGATCGTCGTAAAATACCACAGCAGAATGGGCATGGCCTACACCGCGGATGATGTGGACCGCGTGTTCAAGAGCGGCAAGGTCGCTTCGCTCATCGGCATGGAGGGCGGCCATTCCATCCACAATTCACTTGCTGTCTTGCGAGCGACCTACGCCCTTGGCGCACGATACATGACGCTCACCCATTCCAAGAGCACCGACTGGGCGGACTCCGCGACCGATGAGCCCCGCTATGGCGGCTTGACGCGCTTTGGCGAAGAGGTTGTGCGTGAAATGAACCGCCTGGGAATGCTCGTCGATCTGTCGCACGTGTCGCCTGACACGATGCACGACGCGCTCGACGTGACCAAAGCCCCTGTCATCTTCTCGCATTCCTCCGCTCGGGCGCTGTGCAATCACGTCCGCGATGTGCCCGACGATGTGCTGCGCAGGCTCCCCGCCAACGGCGGCGTCGTGATGGTGACGTTTGTGCCATCATTTATATCAGAAGAGGTTCGCCTGTGGAATGTCGCGGAAAATGCTGAGCGCGACCGTATGCGCGAAGCCAACAGCGATGACGCCGACGCGGTTCGCGAAGGACTGGAGTCCTGGCGAGCGTCGCATCCACAGCCTCATGCGACGTTGTCGCAGGTCGCTGACCACATCGAGCACATTCGCGACATCGCGGGCATTGACCATGTCGGCATCGGCGGTGACTTCGACGGCATCACATCAACGCCCGTCGGGCTCGAAGATGTGTCGAAATACCCCAATCTCATCGCGGAGCTGCTCCGCCGAGGCTGGTCCGATCGCGACGTGCGCAAGCTGCTGAGTGAAAACGCGCTGCGCGTGCTGCGCGAAACGGAGAAAGTCGCCAAGCGACTCCAGGCGTCAACCCAGCCATCGGACGCCCTGATAGACGAGCTTGATGGAGCGCCCAATAGTGATGAATCTGCAGGCAAGTGAGTGTAACGATGATGAGGCGTTATGAGGTGGCCCACGAATGGCGGACACCTGGCATTGTGACATTTGACGCGACGATTGTTCCCGTCGATGCGATGAGACGCTGAGTGCGCGCCGTCAGTGCTTTGAGCGGAGGTGACGCCAACTCCGCAACGGCGTCCACTGCGCCTGCGTGGTCATTAGATGCGTTTTTGTCGGCCAGATAACGCTGAGTAATTCAAGATGTCAGAGGCTCTTTATGCATCTTTGTTTCAAACTCGCCGTGGTACGCGACGCGCAGGGAGTTGTTGAACATGTTGAGCATATTGATGTAGCCAATCAGAAACGTCAGCTCGACGATCTCCGCGTCAGTGAAGGCGTCATGGAGACGCTCGAACAGCGCATCGGGCACGCGGTTGGCGTCCGCCATGGCTGCCTGCGTGTATTCCACAGCGACTATTTCGCGCGCAGTCATGTCGCTCCCCGTTTCGATCAGCGACAAGGCGTCGTCCGACAGCCCAAGCATCTTCGCCACCGCGACATGCACATCGCGACAGAACTGGCATGCGTTGGCCCGTGAGGATTCGATGATGACCAGCTCCTTGAGCCTGCGCTCCAGCAAACCACCCGGATAGACACACCCGGAAAATCCCGCAAACGCCTGAAGTATCTCCGGGCGCAAGCACAGCGCCTGGATCATCTCCGCTGGTTTGCCTGTCTTTTCAAAGAGGGCTCGGCTTTCCGCGAAGGAAGGATCGCCCTTGACGAGGTCGAAGGCTTGTCGCACCTGCTCCTGAGACACGTTGACGCGCATTTGTTGGCTCCTTGCAATCAGCAACAGTAGCATGGGCTGTGGTTGCCAGCGCTTTCTGGAGACATGCAATGACGACGCCTTGCATTACAGACGCAACTGCGACGATCTACGTGCGCAATCTTGACACTGCGATTGCGTTTTACGTTGACACGCTTGGACTATCGCTTGAGATGCGCGCTGGCGATCATTATGCGCAGCTGCGGGCTGGACCCGTTGCGATTGGCCTGCATCCAGCGTCGTCAATCGCTCCACCGCCAGGCGCCAAGGGCGCCATCTCGGTTGGCTTCATGGTCAAGGGTAGTTTTGACACGTATGTCAAGGCGCTTCAAGACAAAGGCGTGCAATTCGATGGACCAATCCGAAACGACGGCTCCATCCGCGTTGCGCAGTTCGATGACCCTGACGGCAATCCGCTTTATCTCGCAAGCCTGCCTGACGATCAGTGACGCACGATCACGCCTGCTTCGGCGCAGCAGGTTGGATGAGCGTCGTCAGCGTATTCAAACTCGAGCGTCGAGTGGGCAATGTCGAACCGCAGCGCGAGCATGGCTTTCACGTCGCGCTTGATGCGCTCCATAAATACAACGTCTTTCTCAGCTATGACGATGTGCGCCTCCAGGGCGCCAAGGTGCTCGTCAAGTAGACGAGCGTGCAGATGATGCACGCTTGCGACGCCTGTAATCGACGTGATCGCCTCAGCGACATCATGCACGTCGACGCCGGGAGGAGCGCCATCAAGCAGCAGATGAATCGTGAATCGCAATATACTAATACTTTGATACACGATATAGGCGGCGATGAGCACGGTCGCGATAAGATCCGCGATGCGCACATCCCACACCATGATGACCACGCCCACGAGAAGCGTCGCGACTGACCCCAGCGCGTCCGCGACGTTGTGCAGGAAGGCGGTTCGGATGTTCACACTTGAGCTGGCCATGACATACGTCAGGGCAGCGGTGGCAATGTCGATCGCCAGCGCGATGAGCGACACCCATATCATGATGCTGCCCGTGATGGGCGACTGGCCACTGAGAAACCGAGTGACTGCTTCGATAACGAGATAGGCAGCCATGACGAGCAGCGCCGTCACGCTGACCAGGGCGCCTATGACTTCCGCTCTGCGATAGCCAAACGTGCGGGAGGCATCCGCAGGTCTGCGCGACACCTTTCGCGCAAAGAGCGCAAGCGCAAGCGACGCAGCGTCGCTCAGGTTGTGCAGCGCATCCGCAATGAGGGCGAGCGATCCCGACAGCACGCCCCCCACTATCTCCGCAACGGTGAGAAGCACATTGATCCCAACCGCAAGCGCGAGCGCTGCGTCACCCTGATTGGCGTGATCGTGGTGGTGATGATGGCCAGCAGCGCTGCGCACCTCGTTGTGCGATTGCGGGTTGTCAGTTGGTGCGCCGGGCTCAGGCATCTGGACGCTGCAATCCTTTTTCGTCGCTGTCGCATGGCGCTCTAGCGTGTGTTGATCCGTCGCCAAAGTGCCCACATACAACTTATGTGGCGTATCGCTCGACGAAGCGCGTTGCGTCATGATGTGTGATCACTCCCTGGCGTGACGAATAATCGTGCCTGTCACCAGGTAGATGAGATCTTCGCTGATGTCGCCACAGAGATCGCCAATGCGTTCAAGGTCGCGCATGGCGCGAAACGCGAGGAGACCCGAGCGCTGCGACAGGGCGCCCATGGGCATGGCGCTTTCGATCTCCTTGAACGCGAGTTTGCCGAGCCTGTCAAGCGTCACGTCCTCTGCAATGAGCGCCTTGGCTTTGTCAACATCGGGATTGCGAAGCAGCGTCAGCATCTGCCTGCAGCGCGGCGCCACGCGGTCCGCCATGTCGAGGAGGGCCTGCGGCCAAATAGGAGGCGGCGCATCTCCCAGATAGAGCACCGACTTGCACACACCTGTCGCGTGGTCAGCGATGCGCTCGATGTCGGAATTCACACGGATGTACACCGTCAGGCGACGCAGATCGGATGCGACTGGCTGATGCAACGCAATGAGGCGGATACACGCTTCTTCAATCTCCACTTCATTTTCGTCGACTTCGTTGTCGCGCTTGCGCACATTGCGCGCCAGAGCCGCATCGAGCGTACGGAACGCTTTGACTGCAGCGTCCACCTGCGACACCGCGGTGTTGGCTTCACCAAGGAGCATTTGCTGCAGCGATTCGAGATCGTTGTCAAAGGTTGTGCGGTGACCCGGCGTTGGTAATGAGGTGGATTTATCGATCATGGAATCGTTCCATTCGGGCGTGTCATGCGGGCGTCGCGCAGCCCCAAGAGAATGATACTGCCGGCTCGCAAGGTTGAGCACGCGCGACGGCGCAGCGGGCTCAGGTTCTGCCAACGGTCAGCCCCGCCACCCGTTCGACGTCGCCTGAAGCGATCTTGTGGAATCCCGATCCAAGTTCGCCAATCGGATCCGGTGGAACAATTTCGACTTTCTTCGCGCCCAGTTTCGCTTCGCCATTTCGCACACGAGTCTGCAGTGTCTGGCACTCGACAACCAGCTTGCTGAGGATTTCTTCCTCGGGCACATTGGCGACGCGCTCACCCTGCACATAAATGATGCCTCTGCGGTCGCCTGCGAAGATGGCGACATCGGCGCCTTCCGCTTCACCAGGTCCGTTCACCACGCATCCCATGACCGCGACTTTCATAGGCACTTCGATCTCCATAGCCAGTCGCTCACGAACCTGCTGCACAAGTGTAAATAGATCGACCTGAATGCGTCCGCAGGTGGGACACGCGATGAGATCGACGCCCCGGCGGTCGCGCAGACCAAGCGAATAGAGCAGTTCGAGCCCGTCTTCCACTTCGTAGACGGGGTCGTTGGCGTAGCTGATGCGAAGCGTGTCGCCCACGCCCTCAGCAAGGAGCGCCGACAGGGCGGCGATTGACCGAATGGCGCCTGTCTCCTTGGGGCCCGCGTGCGTGACGCCAAGATGGAGCGGATAGTCGAAGCGCTGGCTTATTTCCCTGTAAACACCGATGACGGAAGCCGCATCCATCAGTTTGGCGCTGATGACGATGTCGAAGAACTCGCGCTCGTGAAAAATATCGAGGTATTCTTCGAGTTTTGCGATCATAAGGGCGAGCAGATGTCCTTCCTTACGCGCAGAAAAGAACTCGCCCAGCTCCTTCATGCGCTTCTGCTTATCCTTGCGCTCGACAATGGAGCCTTCGTTGACGCCAATGCGAATGGGAAGCGATCGTTCCTTGCAGGCGTCGATGACCGCGTTGACCTGCTCGCGGTTTGATATGTTTCCTGGATTGAGACGTATCTTGTGGACGCCTGCTTCGACCGCGTCTAGGGCGCGCTGGTAGTGAAAGTGCACATCCGCGACGATGGGCACGCGCGTCTGGTTGAGAATCTCCGCAAGCGCCTGCGTGTCCTTGCGCTCGGGAACCGCGACGCGCACAATATCGGCGCCCGCAGCGGCGAGCTTGTTGATCTCGGCGACGCAGCGATCAACGTCGTGGGTGTAGCCTGCGGTCATTGTCTGCACGGACACCGGCGCAGCCCCAGCACGCTCTCCACCTGACCTGTTCAGCCCGCCGCCAATCAGCACAATGCCCGTGTGATCGTTTCCGACTTGCACCTGTCTTGTCACTCGTCTTTGCGCAACCATGGTCAGAGTGTAGACACTCGATCAATCAGGGCCTTGACGCCGCCTGAACATGGTCCCCCCTTCAGGGGATTTGGGCCTGAACGAATCCCGAGCCGCTCTGAATGGTCCTTCGGTGTGGGAATCGGGCCGATGAATCCTCGGAGGAAAGCGCCGCCCACCATCCCGCGCCTCGGGGCGTAATGGCGATGGATGCGAAGCGCTTGACTGGATTCTTCCGTTGCTCATGCATGAGCGATTCTTGCGCAGCGTCAGTTCGCGGGAGCACCAAGTCCATGCGACTCGTCAGGGACGAACCAATTCGATCAATCGGCATGGCGGACGCGAAGGTCACAGAGTTGCTGGACCAACTCGACGCCCAAGAGCCACAGGGCGGAAGGGCCGTCAACGGCAAGCGGCGCAATGACCGCTTTCCATTCCGACATTTTTGCACTCGACTGTCCGTGTTGCATCCTGGCGGAGGCAGGGGCGATTTTCTGATCCCGACGCGCGACATTTCAGAGACCGGCATCTCCATCCTGCATGGAGGCTACCTTCACCTTGGCACAGACTGCACACTTGAACTTCCCGCATTGTGGAGCGCCAACATCAATGTTGATGGCGCAATTGTCCGGTGTGATCACGTGATGGGCGTCATCCATCAAATCGCCGTGATGTTCTACAATAAAATAGATCCAACGCATTTCGTTGACAACCCTCTGAATGAGACAGTCGCTGTCACAATCGGACCGATCGACGCGCCCAATGTCGCTGGGAGTTTGCTGTATGTAGATGATCTGGCGTGTGAAGCGCGGCTGCTTGAATACCACTTGCGCACTACATCGCTGAAGCTTGTGCATGCGCCGACTATTGCGTTCGCATCCGAGGCGATCCAGTCACAGTCGTTTGACATCATCGTGTGCGATATGAATCTCACAGGGATTGATGGCGAAGGCGCGATTCGTTCACTCCGCATGAGCGGCTTCAAGGGGCCCATCATCGCGCTATGTGGCGAATGGACCAGGCACAAACTCACCGCTGCGCGCGAAGCGGGCGCCCTGGCGGTGCTTCCCAAACCGTATGACCCCACAAAACTGGTGACCAATATCGCTGATCTTCTCCAAGCCGCCGGCTGTGCGGAAAACGGCGCCCCCATCTTCAGTCAATTCGAACAAGACGACGAAACTCGTGCACTGGTGCGCGCCTTCATCGCAGAAGCCAACGAACTGGCATCCCAATTGCGCGAATCCATAAATGGGCAGGACGTTGAGACCGCACGACGACTTTGCGTGACCTTGAAAGAAGCTGGTGGAGGGTACGGGTTTCACGCGCTTTTTGACGCAGGATGCGCCGCCACGATCGCACTGGACGCTTCGTGCTCGGTGACGGAGTCCAGGCAGGATCTCCGAAGAGTGGCTGAAATCTGTGGCCGCCTGAAGATCCGCGGATGAGGCGGCTAAGACATGCGACAGGTGCAACTGACCGGCCTCCTTGGGGAATAAGCATATACCGGACACGCCAGACTGCAGCACGACCATGATCGGACCGATGACAACCCGGACCAGCCTGTCTCGCACGGACGCTGGCGGCGCAAGGAGCGCAACATGCAGACCTCGATAAAGCCCGGGAACATGGCCGATCGACGCCAGTTTGAGCGATACACACTGCCCCCGATGTATTCGCGGGTCATGGTGCGGATGCTCGACACCGATCGGTTCGACTGGGAAGGTCACGCGTACGACATTGGCCAGGGGGGCGTGCGGTTTGAGCTTGATCGAGCAATCGCGGCAGGCACGCGCGTGGCGATCCGAATCGACCTTCCCCATGCGTCAAGCGAGCGGAGCACCGCCCGCCGATCGGTCTTCGTCTTCGCCAACATCGTCTGGTTGCAGGATGAGGACGAGCCCGGTCCGGTGCGCATGGCGGCTGTTTTCAGCCAATTCGCGCGCGAGGGTGATCGTGAGTTGCTGCTTGGGCGAATGCTGCATGGCCGCTACAAGCTGGCTGCGTAATCGTCAGGGCTCGCTGCCCTTGCGCTTCAACCTTGCTTGGACTTCTGATGTCAGCGCATCGGCCACGCTGGCCGCTGCGTCACACGTCATGGCGACATCGTCGCCCTCGTGCACAATATCTGCCAGACTTCGATAGATCGGATCGCGCTCCACAAACACACGCTCCATTTCGTCGATCGGATCGGCGCCAGTCAAGCTCGGGCGATTAACGCCCGCGCCGCCCAAGGCGCGTAATCGATCACGAAGTGTCGCTGGCGAGCAGCGCAGATATATAACCATGACGACGCCGCGACGCTGGGCCTGTCGTATCGCGGCTTCCGCTCCGGGCGCTGTCGGGGCGCCGCCCCCTGCTGCGATGATGTTTGGAGTAGTCTCACCCAGTAACCCAGTGAGAATGTCCCGCTCAGCAGTTCGGAAGGCGCGCTCGCCAAGGAGTCGCCACGCGGTTTCAACATCGGGTTGATCAAGCGCGCGCAGCACGCGCTCATCAAGGTCGATTGGCGTCGAGCCCAGTCTGTCGGCAAGAAGGGGTGCGAGCGTGCTCTTCCCCGAAGCGCGCAGGCCGATGAGCAGAACATGCTGTGGAGTGAACTGCATGACCACCTGAGCCTACCGCATGTGGGTCGTGCCTCCCTCCGCTCCTTCCCGAGGGAACGCCGGGGAGCGGGATTTGTATTCTCTATTCCCTCAGGTAGATGGATCCAACACAACGCAAGACGCTCTGCCCATTGCTCAGGCGGGACAGCTCTCCGGGCTGTTCATGAAACGCGCGTCGTCAAGAGCATTGAGGCATTTCACGGACTGGACGCCAGCGTCACTGGCTCAGGATTTCATCTTGTGCAGCGCCCTTTATCGCAAGCAGACCGACGTTGCAATCCGCCCCGACCTTTGCAAAGGCGCTCGCCCGGGCGTCTGCGCAGACGAGCAGCGCGACGGGATGTGCGCTGATTCGATCCGCGGCGTCCACGAGCGTCGCGCGATCGGAGCGTGTCAGCTTGCGCAGCCGGGCCAGCCGCTGAAACGCCACATCCGCGTCGTGTGTCGCGAGCTGAGCACGTCGGGCGCGCCTGCCCCGTTGCCAAAACGCGAGCCCCACAAAGATCGCCGCCACAACTACTGCGACAGCGAACACAAATGGCGCCGCACTGGCGCCGCCCTGCGCAGCGTCAGTCCTGCCGGGAGCGAGGCTCGACTCTTTTTCTTCCACTAGCCAGAGCGGCGCAGGTGTCTGCGCCGAAGCGAGCATGATGGACCAGCCATGGTTCACGAACGATCTCCAGATGATTCAGCAGGTAATTCGCTCACGCCAGAGTTCATCGACGCCAGCAACCGCCTGGCGCAGCGCGTGGCTCTTGCGCGAGTTCGCTCGTCCACGTCGGCGCTGGACGCGATCGTCGCGACCGCACAGGCGTGCTCGACAAGGCGCAGCCGCTCCACTGCCCACAGTGCAGCCAGACGATCGCCATTTGCCGACCGTTCTTCAAGCATTTCCGCGACGACGCTGCGCGGCGCATCGTTCATCGGCACAGCCTCCATGAGCGACACCGCAGCGTTCGCCCGCACGCGAGGCGCAGGATCACTCAGCGCCTGTTGCAAAGCGTCATGCACGCTTGCCTTTATACCCAGCGCTTCGATCGCATTGGCGCGAACCCGCGCACGCGGATGCGCCACAAACCGCGTCACGGCTTCGCGGGCTGTCCGAGTTCCCGCGCGCCCGAGCGCGGAAATAGCCGTCGCGACAACCCGAAGCTCGTCAGACTGCTGCGAAAAAGTCGCCACCGCGCCCAGAAGCTCTAGTTCGATCTCTCGCGCTACACCACAGCGGACCGCGAGCAGTATTGCCCAAACGCGCTGTGCAGGCGTTCCTTGCGCAATGTTGCATCGAAGCGCCGCCAGGGCGGCGGGCCGGTTCACCGCCAAGGCGCGATTGAACGACGCTGGATCTGTCCAGCGATCATGGACGCCAAGCGCTGCTGCATCACGCCATTGCCCCACCGACAGCGAACTTGCTGCATGTGCAAACCGGCGAAGCGACGCATGGGGCGATCTGCGAATCTTGGGTCCGATCGCTGCATAACGAGTTGGCGAGCGGCGCATGAGCCCGACAAGCGCGGTGCGAGCGACGGCTGAACTGGCGTCGAATACGAAGTCTTCGAGCGCCGCTTCTGCACCTTCCATCACCAACGAGCGCACGGCAATCTGCCGAACCGATGCGTGCGTGTGCGTCAGGGCGCCGAGCCAGTACTTCTTCGCAATCGCAGCAGGAGCGACGGCTGCAACCCATATTGCAACCTCCAGTTGGCGCCCACCTTCAGCGTCAGAGGCAGCGGGATCTCGGCCCGTTGTTCGCTCACTCTCGCCTGCGAGGTTGCCAAGCCAGTTGCGCCAAATGCGCCCTCCCGCGTCCTGCACATGTGCGAGCCGACGCGGCGCAAGCAGGAGGGGCCAATCTCGAAGCAGCTCCCCCACTTGTGCAGGCGATGCAGCGCTCGACGTCGCGAGGACTTCCAGCGCCGCTCGCGCGACCGGTTTTCTCGATGACAACCGCAACGCCCATCGCTTGCCCGCAACCCCTCGAAGCCTGCGAACCGCTGTCCGCAGCGCCATCAGCGCCGCTTCGTCGTCAGACGCAAGCCACGCTTGTACGCGAGGCGACAGGTCAGCTGGCGCAAGCAACCCAGCGAGCAAGGGCGTTGCACGCCGCAGCACAGCGTCGCGCGCCGCAGTTTCAACAATCGCGCTGTCCAGCGCCACTTGCGATGCAGGAGCAAGCGAGCGCCACGATCGAGCAAGGGCAAGAAGCGTCTGCTCAGCAATGTCGCCTAGCGCATCGGCGTCCCTTGCAAACGCGCCGGGGAGCAGTGCGATCAGCGCTGGCGACCTGACGACGCGAGCGGCGCAAAGCAGCCCTTCCAGCGTCTGGCGTCCATCTGCTCTGGACGCATCACCGGCGCCGCGCGCCAGCCCGTCAAGCGCCCGCTGCGCGCACTTCAGACTTGCGATCTTCGCCTGCGCCTCAGGCGTCAGCCGCTGCCACGCCATCGCCAGTCCCGTCGCGATGCGTGTGCTGTCAAGGGAGCCTTGTTCACAACGCACAAGATCCGCACAGGCTGGCGTTGAAATAGCGTCTAGTTCCTTGGATGACGCCACAGGCAGCGCTTCGCGCCAGACCGCTGCCCGCTGTCTGACAGGCAAGCGCGCGACAAACGCGAGCGATGTGGAAACAGACTTGGGCAATGCTTGTTCCTTCGAGTCAGCGTCATCGCAACCGCTGCACATTGTGGCGATAGTGCGAGTCATTGTGGTCCATCGGCGCGCACGCCCCAATCGCTGTGGTTTGGCGTCCACCGGCGAACAACCCGATTTTGGCGCAATCGAGCAATTTGAGGGTTGCCTGCGAGCGATGGCGCGGTACAGTCCTCCTTGATTGCCTGCGGTCTCAGGAGAGCGTCCAATGGGGTTCGCAGCGGCAATGGAGTCATGGTCGTCGGCGAGCGAGCACAGCCCGCTGAGGCGCGGTTGCAATGTCCGTGCGCCCGCCTCTGAAAGGAATGGAGCAAAGTAATGAGCCAAACGCTCGAAGGAAAACTGGTCAGCCTGCAGTCCTACCACCTTCTCGCGTATCGACGCGCACTGCACCCCGAGCTATTTTCCGTCAAGGCGCGAAGAGTGCTGGCGCACGACGGATATGAAATCGAAATCTGGGTCATGCCCGGCGCGCACATGCTGCGTTTTCAATATGGCGCTGTCTCGGGCGTCGAACTCATTACGCATCAGGAGAGCGGCCTCCCCGAGCGAGGTGTCGTGGCGTCGCTCCCCTGCGCAGGGGAGAAGGACTTTGACCACCTCTTTTCAGACGACGTCAACTACATGACCTCCATTCAGACAGAGACGCTGCCGCAAAACATTTTCAAGGAAACCTATAACGAACTTGTCGAATTTGGCGCCGAGAGCGACGCGGTCATGCACTTCTGGACGGATGCCGACGGAGGCAAGTGTGGCTCCATCGTCGACCTGCAACTCCACCACTCCGAGGTCCATGTGCAGGCATACCACATGCTTTCGCAGGAAGGCATTGTGCTCCGCTCGCAGGCGCTCTTCGAGATTCGCCAGCACGACGAGTAAGAGCCTCTACCTGAAAAACGATTTCTCCTGGCGTGGCGGCGATCTGCGCCGCCCGTTTTCGTTGCACTTGGCGGCCCACACCCCGAACGCGCCGATAGCATCTGCATTCGCGCCGTCAGCGCGTCGCTGGTGGCGCTGTCAGCCCACACGAGCAACCACACACCACGCCATGAGTGAAACGCCAACCACCCCGACTCGCAGCCCAGCCGCTAACGCCGACGCACGCTCCTACCGCAAGACGCTCAATCTGCCTAAGACAGCGTTCCCGATGAAAGCCAACCTCGTGCAGAACGAGCCTGCGTCGCTCAAGCGCTGGGCAAAGCAACGGCTGTACGAACAGGTGCGCGACGCTCGTAAAGACGCAACCATGTTCCGCTTCCACGACGGGCCGCCCTACGCCAATGGCTCGCTGCACCTTGGGCACCTGCTCAACAAGAGCCTCAAGGATTTCGTCGTCCGCTCACGCACAATGATGGAGCAGGACTGCCCATACATCCCCGGCTGGGACTGCCATGGCTTGCCCATCGAGCACAAGGTCATGAGCGAGATGAGCG
>Ga0114931_10008075_pt1 | contig 12788 bp, 9 predicted proteins | sample 2SBtaG_FD_89579 | JGI IMG/M metagenome (GOLD analysis project Ga0114931, IMG submission 89579) | Deep subsurface microbial communities from Kolumbo volcano to uncover new lineages of life (NeLLi) - 2SBTROV14_V59a metaG | ecosystem: Environmental > Aquatic > Marine > Volcanic | place: Kolumbo...
CAACACCGTTTGTAAGCCTCTTGTGCTTGCAGCACCCAGACAACAAGTTGTCTTGGCCACCCGCGCAACTCGCGACTCAAAACCCGCCTGTTAACCCCTCTCAGTCGCCTTCACGATTATTCACCCTGGGGGGATTCACTGGGCTCGCGGTCCTTCTTTCGCTTTTTCTTTGAACCTCTTACGTCAGGGAACTGGACCTGTCCCCGTTTCCTCTTCTGAGGTTGCCCCGGTCGATCGAAGCAAAAATCAAAATGAAACCAAGTCAAATGCCAGCATAGTCATTATCAGACATCCAAAAAGGAATAGTCCGCCTACGATGACGGCAGGAGATATCATTGCTATGTAAAACTTTCTTGGCAAAAAAGGCTTAGCTGGCTGAAGCAACAAAACTGATAGCATCAATAAGCCGAAAGCGTAGACGAGGCCCATAGCCACTCCACCTCCAAACTGTGAACGCTCCACGCCATCTTGTGCTCCGAGGTACTTTGCCAAGAAATACACGCCAATGACAATCTGCACCAGTCCAGCAATTTCAGCAATTATTGCTAAAAACAAACACAATCGGCTAACCATTGCCTGAGAACTCCTTGGCAATAAATCTCTAACTTTTAGTAACGCATCAGTTCGTAGGAAACATGCCACTTTAATAACCGTTAGCCCACTCATGACAGTTTGGCCCCCAACCACACATATTGTAGCGGTCATTAAAGCTACCTGGCTTCCAATAACCTTCCTTGCACTTATCTCTTTTTTCCTTAGGGCAGACCATCCTTTTCTTGCAACTAGTGCCTGGATCATTTGGGTCCCTCTCGGTCTCTCTGTTCACAAACCCAGGTCCCCAAGGTCGAAATCCCCCACCCCCTCCTTCATCGTCCCATCCACCATCACCATCAAATGGATATGGGTGGTAACCATACTTTTCGTCAGTGTTATGGTTAGCTTTTGGGTCATCGCAGACAATATACGAATGTGCGTAATCGCCAAGTCTAAAACCACCATCCGATCCCAATGACGTTTTACAAACCCAAATTGGCACCTTGCTTACTATCTTTCCATCTTCACAGCACTGTCTACGTGTATCGTATTCCTTTTCGTTTGGGCACTTACCGCATTTGCGTTTGAATTGGAAAGAGTCTCGATTTAGTCCCAAAGGATCGACGTATCTAAGAGGTATCGCGCCAACATAAGCGTACAGATTGGCGTCTCCTCCTCGATACCCAATCGGATCCCGATTCACCCACCGCCCCAGATGCGAGGCATAAAATCGATTCCGATTCAATTGCAACCCGGTCTCAGGGTCGAGCCTTCGTCCAGTATACAGATGCTCGTTACTAATGGCACTGCCTTGCAGCGCAAGTGCTGAAAAACTGGCATCGAGATAGGTCACTTCCCCATACGGGGTATAAGAATATCGCTCGACCACGGTGCCGGCATTGTCGGTAACGGCCGTCACATTAAAATTAGCGTCTTGCAAATAGTAGTGCTCGACGACGTTGCCATCGGTATTGGCATCGTAGTAACGCAACGCAATCGCGTCGACATATTCGGGATGATAGACGTACTGCTTCCACGGATTGGCGTTGCCGTTCTTGCGAATCTCCAGCACTTGCCACTGCTGGTTGTAATAATAATCAAAAGTATCGGTGCCGACCTTTTTTTGGATGCGACCGTTGAGGCCATCATACTCGTTGGTCGTGTTCGTCGTTCCGTCGTGGTTCTTTGACGACTACCAGTCCCGACTTTTCTCCCTGCCCTCTGTGCAACTGTGGTTCAAACCTCTCGTACCATTTTGTCCGGCCAATAAAGAGACTCGCCATCACGCTTCCAACAAGCGATAATCACCATCGCACGACGTTGCATTCGCTCTTTGATAACTGAATCAACCCCTAAGCTCTGGGACACCATGGGCCGCGTGGCGGCCCGGCTGGGGTTTTTATTGTACCTCTCTCACTGCGACTTTTGTTTTGGAAAATCGCGTACTAATTGCAAAACTCCCCGTCTTTTGCACCCACCACAAACACGAAACGCTTCCCCGCTTGCGGTTTCGCCAATCGAGCCGTGCAAAACAAATAGTTTTGCACCCAAAAACGCGTTTTCGCCCTTTTCGCGACAAAACTCGCGGCCCCCAACGCAGCCAACCACGATAAACAAAGCGTCGCTCTTCTGAACGAACCCCGCCTTTTGCAATTTTGCAATCAAACAGCCGTTACAAAAGTCCAAATTCTCGTATCAAGCGAATTCGCTTGGCGCAAGCCCAACGGGAAGTTAAAGTCTTATCCTGTAGAATATGCACATCGTACACGTATCATTGAGCGGGCAACGGGAGCGGGCCACTCGAACCGAGCGGAAGCTCGCATAGGCTGTGGCCCGGCCTCGCTAGGCTCGCCAGTACGCTCCCACCTGACTGCCGTGGACTCGTTCGCATGTCGCACTCAGAAAAAATCTCTCACGACAAGCCGCACGCCTTCGCCGACTTTAACGCTCGGCAATGCGAAGGGCTAGTTGTCTCTAGCCGGCGAGGGATGCTCAAGGCGGGTTTGGCAGGGATTGCCGGGTTGTCGCTCCCAGGTCTGTTGCGAGCACGAGCGATTGCGGCTCAAGCAAGCCAACCGATCCCGACCGGCAAGAGCGTTATTTTATTGTGGATGGCAGGCGGACCTAGTCAGATCGACACCTGGGACCCCAAGCCCGATCGGCCATTAGAGAATCGCGGGCCGTTCGGTGTCATCCAAACCAAGTTACCCGGCGTCATTATTTGCGAGCATCTGCCCAAGCAGGCTGCAATGCTCGACAAGTTGACCATCCTCCGCAGCGTCAATCCCCACAAGAGCAACCATGAGCCGAACAAGGTTTTTCAAACCGGCAACCTAGAAGCGGCGCCACGCATTAACCCGAGAGGCGACATGTATCCAGCCATTGGTTCGATCGTCGCCAAACACCATGGAGCCAATAAGTCGGGTATTCCCCCCTATGCGTCTTTCATGAAATCGCGATCCCACATGGCTTATGCCGGCTACTTAGGGCAACAATACGATCCCTTCATTGCCAACCGAGCAACCAAGCTGCCGATCTACGATAATGTCGGTGTCGATACTGGCAAGATTTCAGACGCCGACCTATTTCGGATGCCTCAAGGCGTCTCACACGATCGCATTCACCATCGCATGCAATTGCTTCAACAGCTCGACGGGTTACGTAGCGGACTTGATAAATCGAGTGGTGCCCTGGACGCCTACCAACAACAAGCGATGGAAATGATCATTGGCGGGCGAGTTCGCGACGCGCTCGACATCAACAACGAGCCGCAAAAAGTTCGCGACCTCTACGGCTCTCACTTATGGTGTCAGCAGGCTCTCCTTGCCAGACGTCTCGTAGAGGCGGGAACCGCGTTTGTCACCATTGACCTGAGCTATCACACTGCCTCGGGAACTTGGGACAACCACGGCGACAACATTCCGCCCTATGGTGGTATTTCCAAAGGTTTGAAGCCCTTATTGCCGCTGTTCGACCATTTGCTTACAACCCTCGTTAGCGACCTTGAAGAGCGCGGCATGCTCGACGACGTTCTCATCTTGGCCATGGGCGAATTTGGAAGAACACCACAGATGGGCACCCAAGGCAGTACCGACGGGCGAAACCATTGGCCCCACGTGATGTCGATGGTCATGGCCGGCGGCGGCTTCCGGCATGGGCAGGTAATCGGATCGACCGACAAGTTGGGGGGCCAGATCAACTCCCGACCCGTAACTCCCGGCGACATCGCCGCAACCATCTACCACCACATGGGCGTCCCACTGGACACAAGATATCTCGACACCACTGGCCGACCAAACAAAATCGTCATGCATGGCCAGCCGATCGCAGAACTGATTTAGCGCAGCCCTACGCTACTAAGCGTGTACTTCTAATTCCGCCGGAGCGTCCTCGCCAACAGGTTCCGCACCACGGCCATCCCATTGACGTTTCAGACGTAAGAGCTGCTGGCGAACAGATCCCATTTTGTAGCAACTCATGCGATAGACCGGCATCAAGTCGGTGACGATCGCGCGTTTGCACTGCAGATGCCTGGGCCCCAAGTCGTGCCGCCAATCACCCCGTTGAAAGGAATCTTCGATCATCTTCGCATAAAGCAGATTGCCGGCACCTTTGCATTTGACCGTCGGATCGTAGCCTATTCGCAAACCATAGACATGACCTGCGTAATAGTAATTGTAAGCAAAGGCTACCGCACGCTCTTCGAGATAGAGCAAGTTGAGATCAAGGCCACCGCACCGCGCGGCCACTTGGTGCATCTCTTTCAGGAACGGCGCCACGACATCGTGGGTCAAAGTGGTACCTGTCGAGGATTCTCCTTGCCAACTAGCCGAAGCAATTCGCAAGCACTCCTCGTAATACTCCTCGCAACGAGCCGTATCGTCGCCAGCGACCGGTCGATAACGAACGTGCTTCACTTCGCCCAATTCGTTGAGTTGGCGAATCCAGCGGCGATAGTTATTGCGCCATTTGCTCGTTCGCGAAGCCAAGTAATCTTCCCAGGTACCTGAAAAATTAACCACCGAGGTTGAATCGAGGTCACTTCGCAGAGGAGAAAATTGGGCCGACTTCAGGAGATGCTCAACCCGATCGCTTTCGCTAAGTTCGTCGCTAATCCAACGGAGTTCAAGCACATCGGCGTCGATGCCCACCTTTTTGAGATATTCTAAGCCGGCCTTCAGCGTCTGATCAGGATCAGCACCGATCGGGCCATAAAACGAGCCCCAATAATCAAGTGGATACGTGAGATAATTCAGAGGGCCAACTTTGGTCCATTCTTGGCGGACAACCAAAGGCAAGATGCCGTTGACTTCTTCCTCTTCTTCGATCACCAAAATTCGCAGCTTCTGTGTCTCGCCAAAATGCTTCCAGTAGGTCTGGAGCCAATCGAGAGATTGAAAAAAACAGGCTTGGGGCGTTCGAGCAAGCAGATCGCTCCAGACTTGCTGAAGAGAAGTTAGCTCTTGAACGCTGTTTATCTCGCGGACGTTCATCTCAATGCGAATTCCAGATTGACGTTTCTAGGTGACCAACAGTCTTCAAGCATAGGTCAAGCAATCCGTACGCAACTTTCAGGCAGGGCCTCGATATTTATTTTTTCGTATTCGATAGGGCAATACATGGCGCACTTACCGAGCAACCAGAAAAATTGCTCAAATTACCGGTTATAAGGGTTTCGCGGCGCAGACTTCCTCGATATTGAGCCGTGTCGCGAGTTGATAGGAGTCTCGATCTACGACCGCGTTGTGTCGTCGCGGCTCACTTTCCGATGCAATAGAGATGCTCGACAGTACGGATATAGAGATGCCCGTCTGAGATTGCCGGTGTGCCATTGCAGGTTTCGCCCAATTCATTCTTGGCAAGCTCTTCGTAGCCTGCGGGCGACGGCTTGAACACAACCGTCGTCCCATCTTGGCCAGTAACATAAAATCGCCCGTCGCACAAAACGAGCGAGCCCCATTGGGCAGCAGGAGTGCGCTGCGACCAACGGGCTTCGCCCGTCTTCGGATCGATGCACTGCAAGCCCTTCGCGGCGTCTGCAAAAGGAAAGTAGATTGAGCCGTCGAGAAAGACGCCTGATCCGATGCTCTGCGGACTCTCTTCTTTTCGAAACAGTCGATGCGATTCGGTAACATTTCCGCTGCCATTCATACGAATGGCCATCGACGGTCCCTTGTAGCCACCGATGACATAGCAAAGGTCGCCTGCAATCACAGGCGACGAATAGGCTAAGTCGCCCCTCTTGTGCCGCAAGCCGTCACAGCTCCAGACGATTTCACCCGACTCTGCGTCGTAAGCAACAACCCGCTTCGGGTGGATCACGACAATCTGATCCTTTCCATCAACCTGAGCAACCACTGGCGTAGTCCACGAACCGTGAGGCGCCTTATCCTCGCGTTGGTTGATTGTGCCTGCTTCGACTTCGTCTTGCCGCCATATCGTCTTGCCAGTTTCTAGGTCGAGAGCCGTGACAAAACTTTTTTCTCCGGGGCCCGTGTTTAGAATCACTTTGCCATGATGAATAATTGGCGAAGTGCCGTAACCCCACATGTGCCGAAACTCGCCCAGATCGCGTTGCCATACTTCATTGCCATCCATATCGTAACAGTGCAATCCGGCCGAGGCGTGCCAGACAACCACGCGTTTGCCATCAGAAACCGGTGTCGAACTGCAGTGGGGATTGGTTTTATGATGGGGTAGCTCTTGGTCTATTTCCACCGTTTTGACCCATAACTGTTCGCCAGTCTTAGCATCGAAACAGTACGTGCTGCGCTGCTTGCCCGCGGTGTCTTCTGCAGAAGTTACCAACACTCGGCCACCGACAACAATCGGGCTACCGTTGCTTGGCTGCGGGAGCGCAACCTTCCAGGCGATATTTTCTTCTGCGTTCCACTCCACCGGGGCGGTACCCTCTACAATGCCATTACCGCGTGGGCCACGGAAACCCGGCCAGTCTGAAGCGAAGAGGCATTGCGCTCCCAGCAGGGTCGATAAAACGGTTGTCCAAGTCATCGTTTTCACGACATCGATTTTCATGGCATTACCTGAGAGGTGTGCTGAGGTACCCAAACAAAAAAACTACCGCGAGGGCCAATAGGATTGTAATGCGGTTGCTCAATAAAAAAAGTAGGGCAGCCTTAAACTTGGGTGATTGCTGGATTCCAGTCGCCCGTAGGCCACGACTCTGTTAGATTCTGTACTGTGAATTTTTCAAATTTTGGAAGGACGACTCTCTCCGATGCCTGACTGGGCTTGGTACTTGCTGCTGATTCCTGCCGGTTTTATTGCCGGCGTCGTAAACACGATTGCTGGTGGGGGGTCGTTTCTGACATTACCGGCATTGATGTTCTTGTGTGGTATGGATCCCAAAATCGCTAACGGAACCAACCGTGTCGCCATCCTTCTCTCTACCGTCACCGCCAGCGCCACCTTCCATCGCCATGGGCATATCGACCGCAAGCTGGTCGTTCGTCTCGCCATGCCGACTTTGGTCGGCGTACCTGTGGGAGCCCTGTTGGCGACCAATCTTCCCGCCGATGCGTTCCGGCCTCTGTTCGGTTCCGTCTTTCTGGTCATGGCTGTCCTGCTGATCTTCAAACCCGCGATACTAACCGACACCGAACGAAAGCCACCAAAATCTCTGTTGGCTGAGCTGACGCTCTTTTTTGGCATCGGTATCTATGTTGGTTTTATTCAAGCGGGGATGGGCATCTTGCTGCTACTTGGCATCAGCCTGTTTCATGCTCGAGAATTGGTAGGGGCGAACGCTGCGAAAAACGTCATCGGTTTTATTTTGACGCTCGTCGCGTTAGTCGTGTTTGTCATCTACGGGCAAGTTGAATGGATTCCCGGCCTGATCATGGCCGTGGGCAACATGCTCGGTGGCTTCGTGGGAGCAAGACTCGCCATAAGGAAAGGGTCGCGACTGATCTTTGCGTTCTTGATCGTCGTAATGATCGCGACGGGATTGAAGCTTGTGCTTTGACAACTCGTTGAAAAAGCCTCTATCGCGCCGGACGTCTACCGATGCAACTCACACGCATCGCTATCACATGCTTCGGACCCGCTGAGCCGATAACGATTTCGTGCTATCCAACGATACATCGGTCGCCAAAGAATCATGCTGCCCGGAAAATACATCACAGGCGCAGCCCACCACAATCGACGAAGTCGACGCGTCAGATAACGGATTGCCTCTGGCCCCCAGTGCCAATTGCCATGGCTATCGACAAGGCACATTTCCTGCATCAGACGGTCAGGCGACATCTCCGGCCAACGTTCGGCCACTTCGGCGTCGTGGAGCGAAAGGTAGCTCAACTTTTGCTGGCAATCCCACCAAGGCAATTTGCTGACCTGGGCCGTACATATCCGGCAATTGCCATCGAAGATCACCACATCGGCATCGGGCCGATCGGCGGGGCAGGGGAGGGCAGGAAATTCAGACATGGCAGTAATTTCGTCAGCAAAATACAAGTTAGCCGCAGGCGGCAGCCGGCGGTCTGTTCTCAGCAGGGCAAGCAGGCTAAAACGCCGACTTCCGCCTACGCTATAGTAAAACTGTGCTTCTGGCGTGACTCGCACTCCTTGAACCGATAGAATGGGAAAGAATGCTTCCCAAAGTATACCCCATACAGGAGCCGCAGCTATGGACCAGATCCTGGAACAAGTATCGCGGGCACGTCGTCGCCTCGGCTGGGAGCTATTTCTTAATCGACTCGTTCGCTGCTGGTTCGCCGCCCTGGTTGTCGCCTTGGTTGCCATCGCTGCCTCCAAAATAGTAGCTCTCGACTACCTGCCTGCCCAATGGCCCCTGAAGTGTGGCCTAGTGGCCCTTGCTGCCGGCATACTCTTTGCAGCTTTTTGGACTTGGCTGCGTGGTCGTACTGAACTTGAAGCTGCGGTTGAAATCGATGAGCGTTACGGCTTGAAGGAACGTGTGGCAAGTAGCCTATCGATGTCGTCGGCCGACGCCGAGACCCCGGCCGGTCAAGCGCTACTCGCCGATGCGGTGCGTGCTGTGCGGCGAGTCGATATCGACGAGCGTTTTCGCATCCGTCTCCAGCGCCGTGCTTGGTTGCCGATCGTCCCGGCCCTGCTCGCGTTCATGCTTGCCTCCTTGGTCGACAACCGAGAAGCACAGAGCAGCGTCGATCCACAAACAAAGATATCCCAAGAGCAGCAAGAAAATGCCATGAAGGAATTGCGCAAGCGATTGGCTGAGCAACGCAAAAAGTTTGAGTCGAAGAAAGGTCTCAAGGATGCCGAAGGCCTCTTTCGTGAGTTAGAAAAACAAACAGCGAAGATGGCTGAGGCACAAGACGCTGATCATAAAAAAACGCTAGTAAAACTCAACGACCTTGCCAAGCAGCTTGAGCAGCGTCGTCAGCAATTGGGCGGCGATCAAGAGCTTCGCAAACAATTTGCGAAGATGAACCATCTCAATCGTGGCCCTGCCGACAAGATGGTCGATGCTATGAAAAAAGGCGATTGGCAAAAGGCTATCAGCCAACTCGACAAGCTCAAAAAGCAGCTAGAAGCTGGCAAGCTCGACCCTGCGGCCAAGAAAGAGCTAGAGCAACAGATGAAGCAGCTTAAGGAAAAAATGCAGGAAGCTGCTGAGGCTCGCAAACAGAAGATGGAAGATTTGAAAAAGCAAATCGAAGAAGCCAAGCAGCGCGGCGACTTGTCGCGCGCAGGCGAGATGCAACAAAAACTCGACCAAATGCAGCGACAGCAGCAAAAGATGAAGCAGCTCGAACAACTGGCACAAAAAATGGGCGAATGCCAACAGTGCATGAAAGATGGCGATACCCAAGGGGCTGCTGAATCGCTCAGCAAAATGATGGAGCAAATGGAGCAGCTTCAGCAAGCAATGGAAGAAGGCGAAATGCTGGAGATGGCCATGGACCAACTTCAAATAGCCAAAGATTCAATGAGTTGCCAGCAATGCCAAGGCCTGGGCTGTCAGGCGTGCCAAGGTAAGGGAATGGGGAAGCGGTTGGGCCAAGGGATGGGCGAGGGCCCAGGCGGCGGAACCCGGCCTGATGAAAAGAATCCCACCAACTTCCGTAATTCACGGGTCCGGCAGAAAGCCGGTAAGGGATCGGCTGTCGTCGTCGGCGAGGCCGAGGGGCCCAACCGCCGCGGCCAAGTCATCGAGTCGGTCAAAGCGCAAATGGCGGTAGAGGGGGCCCAGCCAACCGATCCACTAGTGGTTGAAAAACTCCCGAAAGCGTACCGAGAGCACGCGGAGGAGTATTTTAATACGTTTCGCGAGGGAAAGTAGCTTCTTTCCTCCGGCGGAACACTCCACTAGCCCCTATTTCCTACGCTCATTTACTCATTTTGAGCATTTTGACGATTAGCCGAGCAGAAATTCTGGCCAATTGGCGTAGGGAAGACAAATTGGGCACTATATATTCTAAGATCGAGTATTTCCCGAAGCGAGGCGGGCTGAGGACCCTTAGGCAAATGACGAATTCCAAAATACCCAAATCCGAAAAAACGCAACGTGAGAACCGCGAGTAATTGCATGAAGTACGGTATTAATTGTTTCGTCATTGGGTATTTCGGTACTCATCATTTGCCTAGAGGGTCATCCGTGCAACAAGCTGCTGCAGTCCGTCTGATGCGTCACCTTCTTTTGATCGGGGCAATATTTGTCTCGGCCTTTAGTTCTGCTATTGCTAGCAATCCAGCTGATACCACTCAATTGACTGCGTCTCTCGACGCGCTCGACCACTGGGTGGGCAAAGAAGCCAACGGAGACAAGTGGCGCAAGTACTTAGGTAGTCGAACACTGCGAGCGCAAATAGAAAAAGGCCAAGCCGCCGATCCGGCAATCGTTTCGCGCGTACTCGAGCAATATCGAACTGGTGCGACGGGGCTCGACAAAAAACGCTTCACTGACGTTGCCAGGGAGATCGAATCTTGGCGCGATGCCTTGAAGCAACAGTACACAGGCGACCTACCAAAACTCGCCTGGGCATCGCGAGGAGACTATCAGCCTGCCAATCGGGAAGAACGTCTCGCGCCAAGTCGTACCAAGCTACGACAAGCAGCTCAAGCACTGGAACGTGCACTCGGAAAAAACTCTCAATTCTCTGAGAACTGGAAACGTTATTTGCGTTGGGACCGGCTCGAGCCTCATCTCGCCGGAGATGTCACGATCAACGAGCAATCGCTCAGCGACCTTACCGCGGTACTCAAGCGGTTTCGTTCGAACGTCAGTGGATTGGAAAACCCTGTCTTTACACAGACTGCCGAAGCGATAGACCACTATCGCGGGCTATTGCAGTGGTTTTATCGTGTTGAGGGAGTTGCTCGGCGATCCCGCAAAAAGTATAGCGCCCGAGATCTTGAGCGTCGTGTTTACATGATGCAGTTGCTGGAGCTAGAAAAACAACTTGCAAGACATTTGGAACAACCTTCGATTGAGACTTCTCGCAAGATAGGCCAGCTGTTGGGTTTAGTCGAGCAGCTCGATCAGTCTCCCCAATTGGTGAAAGCGGTTCGGTCACGTTTCACTCAGCCTAATCTCTTTACCGAAGTTGCAGAATCGGCAATCAATCGTCTGGCCGAGCGGCCGATCAACGAAACGCAGCGGGTACGCGACTGTATCCTTGGCGCCCGGATCCTTGGAACCGCTCATTCAAAAGGTTTCGTCACGCTGCGCACTCTACAGGCTGACGACCACATTGCTTTAGAACTTCAGCTCGAGGGAACGATCCGATCGAATACCGTCGGACACAAGAAGCCCGTTCGGATTACCAGCCGAGGCCATACTGGCTTCGTTGCTACCAAGCGAGTGCAAATCAGCGACTCCAGCTTTGTGGCTATTCCTGCCACTGTTTCGGCACGTACGAAAACGCACACGATCGCCGTTAAAAAAGCTGGTGGCCGTTTTGGACATCGCCTCATCGAACGGATTGCCTGGAAAAAGGTGGGCAAAAGCAAAGGAAAAAGCGAACGCATTGCCTCGCGGAAAGCAGAGCAAAAGGTTGCTAAAAAATTCGACGATCAAATTGCCGATACAATCGATCAAGCGCGGGATACTTACGACCATAAGGCCCGTCCTCCTTTGGTTCGTACCGGAGTGTTTCCTGACTACTTGCTGATGGCTTCGACCGACCATTCGATCCATGTGGAAGCAACCCTTGCCTCTTACGCGCAAGTGTCGGCTAGCACGTCGCCGATTTCAGTTGCTGAGAACGATCTTTCGCTAAAATTTCACGAGACCGCGGTCAACAATTTTCTACCCAGCATTCTTGCTGGGGTGGATATCAAGCAAGAGACAGAATCGGAGCCACCGAGCCTGATCGGCGACTTTCCCCCATGGCTTGAAGACCTTGCAAAAAAACATGTCGGCAAAGCGAAAGACGGCGAGGACGCTGATGTGGCTGAAGATGGAGCCATGGAATTCAAACCATTTTCCGTACTCCTGAATAGCACCCATCCGTTGAGCGTCAAGTTTGACGATCAACGGATTACACTTCGCATCCGCATCGCTGAGCTAAAAACTATTGAAGAAGGAGAGGAGCAGATACGTGAGAATTGGGATTTCATTCTTACCTTCGAGGTCATCCAGAGCGATAACGGGATTATCCTGCGGCGCACTGGGGATATTGAAGCATTTCCCACGGGTTTCGATCCCACTCCGATCTGGGGCGACAAGCTGACCGGCAAGCAAGCCGCCACACGCGGCGCACTCGTAAAAGTCCTCAGGAAACGAGCCGACAGCGAAAAAGAGTTTCCCAAAGAAATCTCCATCCCACCACTCCAGTTCACCACACGCGCAGGTGTCGAATATTCTCTCGATTTACAACACCTCGATTGCGACAACGGCTGGCTAACCCTCGGATATCAGCTGCCATAGGCTGGTTTCTTCGGAATAACGAGACGGCGCAAAGCCGAGGGATTGCACTCCCCCGGCTTTCAACGGGTTTGCTAGCAAAACTCTTTCACTGCGTTGACCAACAATGTCAAAGTTTGACGGTTACGTAGACGATAACAATTCTGCTGACTGTTCTGGAGGCCACTGCGCGACCATTATTGGTTGCCCATGCTAGCAGGCTTGTTAGCCGGGGGGGGGAGTGGAAATTTCGGGTGGAGATCCGTCGCGAGACGATCGACCGCCTCGAAATTACCTCAATGTGCCATGCAACGGCTAATAAGGCGTTGCGGACTACCCTCGCTAGGAATGCAGCATCATGAATCGGCAGATTCGATCCTATACGTCCTGGGCTCTTTGCGCA
>Ga0114931_10008076_pt1 | contig 12787 bp, 13 predicted proteins | sample 2SBtaG_FD_89579 | JGI IMG/M metagenome (GOLD analysis project Ga0114931, IMG submission 89579) | Deep subsurface microbial communities from Kolumbo volcano to uncover new lineages of life (NeLLi) - 2SBTROV14_V59a metaG | ecosystem: Environmental > Aquatic > Marine > Volcanic | place: Kolumbo...
AAAAATAAATCAAGCTTCTTGGCTACTTCTTTTGTCCTTATTTTTCACTTTGAAAACAGTCATTATATCAACATGACTCTTGTTTTCAAAGCAAAAACTAAGAACAAAATAATCAACCCAAAACCCTCAATTTATTTTTTCACCGTTCCTAAGATTCATCCTGCTTTCAGACTTTTGTCAAAAATCTGAAAGGAAGATTCGTCGCTTCATTTTCTAATGACCCAAGCCGTAGGATTGAGGCGGGTCTTTTCCTGCCAAATCTCGAAATGCAATTGGGAGGTATTGGTTCGACGGTTGGTGCTGACTTTGCCGATGGCTTGGCGGGTTTTCACTTTCTTGCCTTTTTTTACAAAAACTTCTTTCAGATTGGAATAGACCGTGTAGTAGTCGCCATGCTGTAGGATGACCATGTATTCGTAGCCGGGAATATATTGCGTGCCGACTACCGTCCCGCTAAAAACGGCCTGAACGGTTGCATTGCGGTCAGTTTTGATGTCAATGCCATTGTTCGTAATTTGAATGGTTTTAATCGTGGGATGTTGCTGTCTGCCAAAGTAACTCGTGATGACCCCTCGCTTTACTGGCCAGGGCAAATTGCCTTTATTTCGTGAAAAATCAGTCGTCAAGGCAGCCTCAGCGATGGAAGGCAAAGCAGTCGGGTTTGTCTTTTTTGCTTCCCTTTTGCTTCTCGCCATTTCATTGTGGATAATTGTTTCGATGGCAATATTCAGCTTCCGGTGTAATTTTTCTTTGGTTTCGAGTTCAGTTGCCAGGCGTGCTTCATCGTTTTTCAGGCTTTTCAACATTTGCTCTTTGGTTTTCAGTTCTTGACTCAACAATTTGGTTTGCATTTCCTGCGAAATGAGCAGCCTTTGCTTTTCTTCTTTTCGCTTTTCCAGCAAGGCTATTTTCGCTTGTAGAGTCTCTTCTGTTTCAATAATCAATCGGGCTTGCTTTTGCCGGTATTGATTGTATTGCCTTAAATATTGCCATCGGCGAAAGACTTCGTTCATACTGCTGGCCGAGAAGATGAACAACAAAGCGCTTCTGCTAAGTTTTTGGCGATAAGCTGCGCGAATCATAGCTGAATATTCTTCTTTAAGGCGCGCTACATCTTCTTCCAAAGAATTGGCCACATTGGCGGAACGTTTGATACTTTCATCGTTGAACCGAATCTCGGCCCGGAGGGTTTCGATTAATTGCTGCCGTTTTCGGATTTGCTGTTGCAAGGTGACAAAGCGGTCAAGGGTAGCCTCCCGGTTTTTTTTTGTTTCGTTCAAAAGATTGGTGGCGATGTCAATTTCGTGGATGAGTTTTTTGCGCTTCGTTTCGAGTTCCTTCCGCTGTTGGGCTAGAGAAAGAGAAGAAAGCCCCGCCAAGAACAACAAGCAAAGAAGCCAACGCCCGGCAAGTCGAAGTCCCTCGGTTTTACCCCTGGTTGGAGAAAAATTATTCAATTTTTTCATACCGGTCTGGAATCTCAAATCTGATGGTTTTTGGGACATTTATTTCAACTTTTGAAAAATTGACTTTTATGGAAATGTCTCCGAATTCGCGGCTACTCAAATTAAAATTACGAAAATACGAAAATTTCTGACCATCCGCCAATTGCTGAAAATCATCCTGCCTCACCCTCAATTTTCGCGTATTCCGAAAATCATCCAACACCAATTGTTCCAGTACAAAAGTAAGACCATTCATCCAATAATCGGTTTCATACTGGTCCGATTTGCCGGAAAGGCGATATTGGTATTCCTCGATGTCCGGTTTCAATTCTTTGGTAAAAAAGACAGGATCGCCTAACAGCAAGGATTGCAGCCCGTTAAAACCGGTGGGCAAATTGTACTCCCGTTGGGCATGGGAAAAATCGCGGATGGCAAATTGGTCGTTCATTCGGTCAATGATGTAAATGGAGTCGGGAGTTATTTGCACACGAGCAGCTTCGACGCTGAGTTTTTTGATGTTCATCCAAATAAGGCTGTCCTTTCGGTAGCGAATATTGACGATGAACTTGCGAACACTCTGCCCGTCGCGGAAGATGACTTTGGCTTTGGCACTTAGCCATTCCGCCTGCACTTGGCTTTGGATGAGACGCTTGAGCAGGAATTTCGCAGTCCGGGGCTTGAGGTCAATTTGCTGCACACGCTCGGCGGTTTTGCAACTAATGGCTGAAATTAAGATAGCTAGAACGGTGAAAATTATTATGCTTCTCAAAGTCTTGATTGTTGATTTGAAAAAAAATAAACAGGATAGGACACGGATTTAACCGATTTGACGGATTTGAACGGATTTTGTTTGCGCTGATATAAAATCTGCTTTCATCTATTCAATTCGCGTTCTTTCGGGAAAACAACTATGAAAAATGCAGGTGCCGGACGATTTTACGAATTTGCGATTTCAGATTATCCCAACAGGCTGCAAACGCGCTATTCAAACAATTTCCGCTCGGCGATTTTTCTCTGCAACAGTTCGGACTTTGACCCCTTTTCCATTGCTTCCTGCCAATAGCTGACGGCTTCGGATTCTTCTTTCAATTGAAAAAGGACGTCGCCAAAATGTTCGAGGATGATGGGGTCGTTTTTACCGCTGCTTTCGAGGGCTTTGCCAATCCATTCTTTGGCGGTTTTGTATTCGCCCATTTTGTAAAGCACCCAACCGTAAGTATCCTGAAAATTCGCAGTGTTTGGCGCTAATTCGTTTGAAAGGGCAGCCATTTTCTTTGCCTTGTTGAGTTGTTTCCCGCGCAGCGCAAGATGGCGGCTGTAATTGTTGAGCGCCAAAGCGTCTTTGGGGTTCAATTTCAAAGCCTCCTCGAGGGCATTATCCGATTGTTGATATTGCTTTAAAGAGAAGTATTCCGAGCCGAGAAGAGAATAAATATTGAACTTCAACCAGTTGTTTTTCCCGGCCATGAAGATCGCCTGCTGCAAAGAACCGATGGCCTCGCGATGCTTTTTTTTACCGCTGTATCCCAGCCCGTTGAGGTAGTAAAGAGTAGCTTGGTTGGGGAATAAATCCAAGGCTTCTTCTGAAGTTTTTACCAGATTATCATAATCTTTCAACTCAGAATAGGCGAACAGCAAGTTTTCCCAAACGAGATAGACGGACTCATCCAATTCGAGCGTTTTTTTGTATTTCCCGATGGCTTCTACCAATTTCCCGGAATTGTACAGTACATCCCCTGAAACGGCAAAGGCCTTCGCCTCGTTTGGATGCACCTCCTCCAAAATAGAGGTTAATTCTAACAGGCCAGCGGCCAATTTTTTATCCCCCGTTGTACTGACCTTTTCCACAGAGGAAATAATTTTTGAAATTTTGACATCAATATTGACGTCAGGCTTTGAAAAGATGGGCTTTAACGCATCTAAATATTGAAATTCGCTCCCTTTTTTTTTGGAATCTTCGGCGAGCGCGAGGGCAGCCCGGGCATCGTTGGGTTTGCGCTGCAGGATTTCTTCAAAAACCGCTTTGGCTTTCTCTTTTTCACCAATCTGTTGATAAAAGTTGGCAAGCAGGTGGCGATATTCTATCTTTTGAGGGAAGGCGTGGATGAGCTTTTCGAGTTCTTTGGAGGCTTTTTTGTAATTCCCCATGCCCAAATAAAGCGAGTGTTTGCGGCGAATGATTTCTTCATAGATGCCTTTTCTTTTTTCCAACGCGTCATACACCTTGATGGCTTCCTCCATTTGATTCGCCCGCACCAAGAAATAGGCCCATTTAAAATAATAATATTCGTTGTCAGGATCAGATTCTACAAGGTATTCACATACCCCTGCGGCTTCTTTATCTTGGTTGACTTTCTGATATAAATTAGCGAGAAATAACTGATACCAAACATTGTCCTTCTCCAAACCGGTGGCCATTTTGGCAAATTTGATGGCTTTTTCGTTTTCATCCAGCACATCATAGGTTCTCGCCAATTCAAAAGCAGCGGCAGGATTCGTTTTGTCCTTTTCTAAAAGCGCCTCAAATAGGGTTGCTGCTTCTTTGAAATTGTCGAGGATTTTCTCCTGGAGGCCTTCAATAAAAGTTCGCTGAAGCTGAACTGCATCCTCTGAAATCCTTTCGCCTTCTTGGGCAAATAGAAACCCGAAAGCATGGATTGTCAATAAGAAAAGGACGATGTATTTTATTTTTTTCATTCTTCAAAAGTTGAATAATCCCCCAAATTAATATCACGGATTTTGCCTCGATAACGAACAGAATTGCCGACTATCGAATTGGCAAGAAGGGCGTTTTTTATCGAACTGTCGCTTTGAATAACACTGTTCTGAATAACGGAGTTTTCAATTACGGAATTGTTTCCTATGGAAACATGCGGGCCAATCACTGCGTTTCTTATCCGCACATTTTCTCCAATAAAACAAGGCTCGCTAATTTGGGAATTTTCGACGGAGACAGAAGAAGCCCGAAGCATTTCTACCCCTTTTTTAATTTCTAAAATTCGGCGGTTGGTCAAAAGCACATTATTTTTGTTCCCACAATCAAGCCATTCTTCGATAGCGGCAATCTTAAAGCGGGCGCCATTTTGCTTCATGATTTCAAGCGCCGAGGTCAATTGATATTCTCCCTTTTCTTTAATATCGTTGTCAATCAAATGCTGCATCGCAGCCTTCAAAACCGCTGCTTCGCGGAAATAATAAATCCCCACAATGGCGAGGTCCGAAATGAAAACCGGCGACTTTTCGACAAATTCCGTGACGACCTCGTCAGCATTCACTTTCACCACCCCGAAAGAAGAAGGGTCTTCGACTTTTTGCACCCAAATGATGCCTTCTTCTTTCAAGTCAAAAGTAAAATTCGCCTTGAAAAGCGTATCCGAAAAGACGACGATGCAATTCCCATTCAAACTCTCCCTCGCACACAAAATGGCGTGGGCAATGCCGAGGGGTTCGTCCTGATAATAGATTTTCCCTTCCGCGCCCAATTTATTGGCAATAGTAATCAATTGCCGCTCAACTTCTTTCCCGAAATCTCCCGTGATGAAAGCTATTTCCTCCACCTGCCCATCGTAGCCACTCGCCAAATCTTCGACGATGCGTTGCACCATCGGCTTGCCGGCAATTGGGAACAAAGGCTTGGGAAGCATTAAAGTATGCGGTCGAAGGCGAGTGCCGCGCCCCGCCATGGGGATGATGATTCTCATGGTTTCAAGTGTGGGTTTTCAAATTCGTGAAATAGCGATTTCAATGTTTGTACGAAAATTTTTAGGCTTGGGTTGTGGGGATGGAGTTTTAAAAGGATTTTTCTTTTTGAAAAAGCCGCAGATAGCCCCTCGTATTTCCTTGAGTCCTTTTTGTTTGGATTAATTATGAGGTTTGAATTTTTCTTGCTCAGTTGTCGGTTTAAAGTACGGAGGCAATTAGAGGTTCTTGATTTATTTTTGTCCTCGAAGAAAATAGGCAACAGCCAACATTCTATCTCATTTACGGCAATGGCAAAAATTATTTTTGACTGAAATTTGTCGAAAAACGATTCCTCCTTTTTATTTATTTTTTCAATTAATTTTTCGACGACCTTCTCAACTTGTTGTTCCACAGGTAGTTGTGAAATATTTTCATCCAAATATTGCCTTTCAGGACATTTGTCGGTATCGATTTGAATAATGTAGTAGTCAACATCTTGTTCTAAAATTCCATCCAGAAATTCTTCCGAACCACAATATTCAAGCACTTGATACCATCCCCCAAATTGCTCTTTTGGCATTTGATAGGTTCGGTCTCCAATTTCAGGGCGGTAAATAAAATCAATTCTGTCGCCTTCCCTATCGTCAAAATAACCCACCAGGATATTTTCCAAAACTTTATGGTCGGTATGTCCTTCTCCGATTAATCCAAAAGTGATCATTGGTCAGAAGTTTTGAATAGCTCCCAAATAGCCACGCATTAATTTCGTCGATAATTTGACCGGGTCGCCATTATCGAGGCGGGGCTTGGGAATATATCTTTTGACCTTTGCATGACCCAATTTGTTGCGCCTGACAATAAACAATCGTTGTTCCTCATCATTCAAATTCAGCCCATCTAAAATGGCGGGGTTGTGCGTGGTGCAAATGACCTGTTTGTCGTGCTTCGCTGCCAATTCGGTTAGCATCTCGATAAGCTTTCGACAAAGACCGGGATTCAATGCGTTCTCTATGTTGTCAATGGCAAAAAATTTAGGACTATGCTCGCTTATAAAAAGGCTGAAATAAAACAAGAGAAAGAGAAAACACTCATTAGCGCTTCTTTGGGTAAAAAATTCAATGCCGGCATCCAGATATTTATCTTTAATGCTAATCTTTCGCTCTCCCAAAGAACTACTTTTCATATCAAAATCATCAAACCAATCGATTACCTGAAGCAATTCTTTGAGTTCCGAAAAAGGCCGTTTTGAGCCACCACTTTGTTGTTCAATTTCCTGAAAGACGGTTAGCAATTTAAAAAGACCCTCTCCCCGTATTCCCAAGGGTAGGATTTGGCGTTCTTCCATAAAATTGCGCAAGTAAGAATTTTCGGGGCTATAAATAATGAAGCCGGGTAAGTGCGACTTGCTTAATTCGCCAAGATAATACTTCCAAGCTTCATTAAGATTTGGAATGTCTTGTTTATCAGAAGGACCAAACTTTTCACTACCATACCATTTCGAATAGGGTTCATTTTTGTTTTGCAATACGCATTCTAAAGTAATTTTATTCCCATCTTTATCAAAAAAAGTGAATTCAAGGCTAACGTTTTGGTTTTGGAACCTTTTCTCAAAACTGGCTCTCATTAACTCCGGTTCGGTTACGCGGATGCCTCTCGAACCCAAAAATTCGGTATCTAATTTATTTGCTGTGGATGCCCCGGCAAAGGCAATCGCCTCCAAAATATTCGTTTTCCCACTTCCGTTCTCGCCAATCAGGATATTAAACCGTCCCAATTCCAAATCCAAAGATTGGATTGATTTGAAATTTTCTATTTTGAGCTTCCTAATCATAACTCATTGATAAACAACTTAAAAGCAAAAAAATACAACTAATTCTCGGGCTGCAAAATCGCTTTTTTATCCGAATTGTAATTTATAAATCTTTCTTTCATTCCCTATCGCCTCCTCTTTTAAATTTTCGATATTTACAACAGCGCCATGATGGATAAACACCTCAAAAAATTTACTATAATTCTGGCCCCAGTAAACCATCGCACAAGCCATTGGCGCACCCTTGCCTTTATCTTTCCCATTTTCAAGAAACCGGAGTCTTGTATCATATAAAAAACAAATTGCCGCCGCTCTTCCGAATACACTCTGCTTCCAATGCCCTGTATTCGTTGCAACCGGAACAAGGGCCAATATTTCAGCATTGTATTTTTCTTCTGCAAGAGCACATTTCGCCAACCAATTTTTGATGGTAGTTCCTCTTTCTCTATCTGCCCCATAAGGAGGATTCACATAGATTGTTGGGTAATTCCACTCTTCTTTTAACCCATCCCTTTGAGGAAGTTTAAATTCCACTTTTGCCTCCACAATAGAGTACTCATTTGAACAAGGGTCTAATTCTACATGACCATCAAAAAAATCCTTAACAGCACGCACATATTTAGAAGGCGTACCCCAATTCTGATTTTGTGAATTTACTTTTCTTCCAGCGCTCATTGATAAACAAGTTAAAAGAAAAAAATTAACCTCCACCCGTGCTGCCAAACCCCCCTGCCCCTCTTCCGGTTTCGGACAAAACCTCAGCCTCCTGCCATTTAATCTGCTCGTATTTTGCGATGACCATTTGGGCAATTCGCTCTCCAGGTTCGATGATTTGCCTTTCGGTGGAGAGGTTGATTAAAATGATTTTTATCTCTCCTCGGTAGTCGCTGTCAATCGTGCCGGGGGCATTCACGAGGGTCAATCCTTTTTTAACTGCCAAGCCGCTTCGGGGGCGAATTTGCGCTTCATAACCCGCCGGCAATTCGATAAACAAGCCCGTGGGAATTAGCCTGCGTTCCATTGGAGACAATGAAACCGGGGCTTCCAAAGCGGCACGCAGGTCCATTCCGGCACTTCCCGTTGTTTCGTATTGAGGCAGAGGATTCGATGACTGATTGATGATTCTGACTTGCATGGCCCGAGTTGGTTTGTTTCGATTTAATAAATAAAAATAGAGACAAGAATTGAAAAATCGTTGCAGTTCAACACCAAAAATCTACCTTGGACAAAGATAAGATTATTTTAAAAAGCCCTCACTCGACGACGGTCACTTTGAGCATATTGGTGCGGTGGCGGTGTTCGATGGGCATGCTGGCTGTGTTGATGACCACGTCGCCGACTTGAATCTTGCCTTCGGCTTTGAGGATTTCGGTGCAGTCGAGAATGGTATCATCGGTGGTGGTGAATTTATCGTAGTAGTAGCAGCGGGTTCCCCAAACCAAATTTAGGGTGGAAAGCATGAATTGCTGATGAGAGAAAACGTATATCCGTACCTCCGGCCGATAACTCGACAATTTAAAAGCGGTGTAGCCGGAACTGGTCATGCCTATGATGGCAACCGCCCCGATTTCAGCAGCCACCTTAGCGGCATTGAAGCAAACGACATCGGAACGAAAGGTGGAAGATTTTTTGGACGGGATGGGACGAATGTTTTCAAGTGCGAAGTGTTTTTCGGCCTCTCCGATAATTTTGTTCATCGCTTCGACCACCTTCACCGGATGCCTTCCTACGGAAGTTTCTGCGCTTAGCATCACCGCATCGGTGCCATCCAAAACGGCATTAGCTACGTCGGTAATTTCTGCCCGTGTCGGGCTTGGGTTGGTAATCATGCTGTCCATCATTTGGGTAGCGATGATGACCGGGCGTGCCCGTTGGATGCACTTTTTGATGATGTCTTTTTGAATCAGCGGCAACTGTTCCATCGGCACTTCGATTCCCAAATCGCCCCTCGCAACCATGATTCCGTTGGCGCTTTTGATTATCTTGTCAATTCGCTCAACGGCTTCCGGCTTTTCAATCTTCGCGATAATTTTTGCCGAATGACCTTTGGCTTCAATTCGCTGGCGCAAATCCTTGATGTCTTTTGGAGAACGAACAAAAGAAAGGGCAATCCAATGAACCGGTTGGGTTAAAATAAATTCCAGATCGGCTAAATCTTTTTCCGTCAGCGAGGGGAGCGAGATTTTGGTATTCGGCAGATTGACCCCCTTGTTGGAAGATAGAGTGCCTCCGAACAAGACCTTCAGTTTAACCTTGTCTTTCTTGTTTGTTTCAACTACTTCAAAAACCAATTTCCCGTCATCTATCAACACTCGCTCACCTACCTTCACATCCCGGGCGAATTGTTGGTAGCTCATATAAATGCAATCCATCGTCCCGACGCATTCCTGGCTGACAAAACTCACAATATCTCCCTCACTCAATTCGAGGGCATTATTTTCGATTTTACCAACCCGCAATTTCGGGCCCTGCAAATCCGCCAAAATCCCCACATGAAGACTGTGGTTTTCATTAATTTTGGTGATGTGATTGATGACTTTCAAATGGTCTTCGTGTGTTCCGTGCGAGAAATTCAGCCGGAACACATCCACCCCCACTTTCACTAACTCCAGAAGCATCTCATAGGAACTTGAAGCCGGTCCTACGGTTGCAATTACCTTTGTATTTTGCTCATCGATGATTTTCATAAACTGCTTGCACTTTAAAATTTGAAATGGTGATTTCCATGTGTAAAAATCACAAGAACATATCTGCCGGCAAATGTACGCCCTTATCAAAAGATTGCAAATCGGCTGTCGGATTATTTTCGGGAATTTGGATAAGAAATAAATTGCATTTTTTAAAATATGTAATTTGTTGAGGAACAAATTTTTGAAAAGCACTCCCTGAAAAAAAAGAAAAAAAACTTTGGTTATCGCAGGACTTATGGTTTTCTTTGCAAAAATTTTAGAAACTAAAGCAAAATATTATGTCTAGCATTGCAGAAAAAGTAACAAAAATTATCGTTGACAAACTTGGCGTTGACGAAGCAGAAGTTACGCCTGATGCCAGCTTTACCAACGACTTGGGTGCCGATTCGCTGGATACGGTTGAGCTAATTATGGAGTTTGAAAAGGAGTTTGACATTTCCATACCCGACGAACAAGCGGAAAACATCCAAACGGTTGGTCAGGCAATTGGCTATCTTGAATCGCAAGCTTCCTGAAACGCTATCACAACCGGAAGCAATGTTTTCCGGTTTCGATAAAACCAAAAAAATTAGAGGGCTGGTTATTCCGCCTTCTAATTTTTGGTTTTGACCCCTCCGGGTTGCAACGGCCAACGAGTTCCAACGGATTTTCTTTTAATACTTGGAGATTTCCAAAATACTCAACATCGCTGCAACCACCAATTCCGATTACTAAATAAGGAACGGCAAGAAAATAAATTTTCATTCCTTACCAAATATAATTTATGAGAAGGGTTGTTATTACTGGCATTGGAGCGGTAACCCCGATTGGCAACAATATCGAAGCCTATTTAGAAGGACTACAAAAAGGTTTCAGTGGGGCTGACGCAATTACTCATTTCGACGCCACCAATTTTAAAACCCGCTTTGCTTGTGAGGTCAAAGACTTTAACGCGCAAGATTTCATGGACCGCCGCGAGGCGCGCCGAATGGACAATTACGCCATTTATTCCATGATTTCGGCTGATGAGGCGATTGCCAATGCCGGTTTGGATACGGAGAAATTGAATTTGGACCGCGTAGGCGTAATTTTTGCTTCGGGTATTGGAGGCCTGCGTTCTTTGGAAAAGGAAATCGAAGAGTTTGCCACCGGAAATGGCATCCCGCGCTACAACCCTTTCATGATACCAAAAATGATCTGTGACATCGCCCCCGGCTATATTTCCATAAAATATGGCTTCCGGGGCATTAACTATGCCACCGTTTCGGCCTGTGCTTCTTCCACCCATGCCATGATGAACGGCTTCGATTACATCCGAATCGGGAGGAACGATGTCATCATCTCAGGAGGGGCAGAAGCCGCCGTCACAAAAGTTGGTGTAGGAGGATTCGGTGCCATGAAAGCCCTTTCCACCCGAAATGATTCGCCGGAAACGGCCTCCCGTCCCTTTGATTTGGAAAGGGATGGTTTTGTTCTTGGCGAAGGCGGTGGGACTATCGTTTTGGAAGAATTGGAACACGCCCGAAAGCGGGGCGCTAAAATATACGCCGAAGTTGTCGGGGCGGCAGCAACAGCAGATGCGTACCACATCACAGCGCCTCATCCCGAAGGTTTGGGCGCCAGCAATGTTATGAAGTTGGCATTGAGTGAGGCACACATGAAGCCCGAAGATATTGATTATGTGAACGTTCACGGCACTTCCACCCCCTTGGGCGATATTGCCGAAGTGAAAGCCATCCAACAAGTTTTTGGCGAAGCGGCATATGATTTGAACATCAGTTCTACAAAATCAATGACCGGTCATTTGCTTGGCGCGGCAGGGGCTATCGAAGCGATTGCCTCCATTTTGGCGATAAATCATAACTTTGTGCCGCCGACCATCAACCACTTTACGGATGACCCTGCCTTAGATAGCCGCTTGAATTTAACATTCAATGAAGCACAGGAACGGAAGGTTTCAGCTATCCTGAGCAATACCTTCGGATTTGGAGGGCACAATGCATCTGTGATTATTAAAAAGTTTGAAAATTAAGAGATAATTTTACAATTGACAACTGATGAATGTTCCCAGATAAAAAATCCGGGATGTGAGTTACGGGTTCTTTTTTGAAATTACAAACCATTGATTTACTCGTAACCCGCAGTATTTTCAATCTCTTATCTTCTTGATTTTCAATCCGTTATAAAACACTAAAGAAGGGGTAAACAATCGGATATCATTAACACAATGGTAAATGGGATGCTATTGTGGACGACAAAAAATTTTAATAATTCAAAAAAATCGTTGACCCTTGTTCCTGCGGATAATTTTAAAATTTTACAACTATTTTTTGTCGAAAGACAAAGAATTTGCCCGAAAATTGAGACCCTTGGTGGGTTTTATCCCCGTCAATTTGTCTATTTTCAAACTTGCCTTTTCGCACAAATCGAATTCGTCCGATAAAGCTTTTGGCAGCAGTCAAAACAACGAGCGATTGGAGTATTTGGGCGATGCCGTACTCGGCACTATCGTAGCTGAATATCTCTTCAAAAAATATCCAAACGCCAACGAAGGCTTCCTGACCAAGATGCGCTCCAAAATCGTCAAGCGCAAATCACTCAACAATATTGGCGACAAAATGGGACTTGACATGCTGCTTCAGGAGTACAATCACACCCGCCTGAGTCGTTCCATGTTGGGCAATGCAGTCGAAGCCTTGGTGGGGGCCGTTTATTTGGAAAGGGGATACCGAAAGACGAAACACTACATCATCCGCAAATTGTTGCGAAATTATATAGATGTGCATGAGCTTGAAAGTTTCGATGATAATTACAAAAGTCAATTGTTGGAATGGTGCCAGAAAAACGGGCAGTTGGTCACCTACAAACTCGTGGCACGCTATAAATTCGAGAAGCGGGACCGCTTCAAGGTGGCGGTTTTGATTGACGGGAAAAAATTGGCTACCGCGGACGACTTCAACAAAAAAAGCGCCGAGCAAACAGCTTCCGAAAGAGCCATGCACAATTTGGGGATTAAGATGGAAGAAGTCGCTGAGGAGTAAGAAATTTGTTTGCAGTCATAGTTTAGGAACGGTGAATAAATAAATTGAGGTTTTTGGGTTGATTATTTTGTTCTTAGTTTTTGCTTTGAAAACAAGAGTTATGTTGATATAATGACTGTTTTCAAAGTGAAAAATAAGGAC
>Ga0114931_10008077_pt1 | contig 12785 bp, 12 predicted proteins | sample 2SBtaG_FD_89579 | JGI IMG/M metagenome (GOLD analysis project Ga0114931, IMG submission 89579) | Deep subsurface microbial communities from Kolumbo volcano to uncover new lineages of life (NeLLi) - 2SBTROV14_V59a metaG | ecosystem: Environmental > Aquatic > Marine > Volcanic | place: Kolumbo...
CTTCTGCGAAAAGGAGGGCCTCGCGGAGATCTTCGAGCGCGTGGGCGCCACCCTGCTCGATCCCGGGTGCGGGGCCTGCATCGGCTGTGGACCGGGAGTCTCCACCAGCCGGGAGCAGGTGACGATCTCGGCGATCAACCGCAACTACAGCGGTCGCTCCGGCCCGGGCCGGCTCTATTTGGCCTCCCCTCTGACCGTGGCCGCCTCGGCGATTCTGGGCCGGATCGCGGCCTTTCGGCCCGGGATGTTTCTAGGCTGAGTCCGCCGGCGTCAAGTCAGATCGCTTCCGCCTCGACCGCCATCGTGCTCGTGTAGAGCAGTTGCGGCGACATGAGGTGGCGGTAGATCTCCGGCGCCGGGTTCATGGCGTCCTGCGGCACCTCCCGCCGCGCGCGCGCCCGCTCGAACTTGCGCCGCCCCATCCGGCAGCTGCGCCGTGTCGCCGCCCAGACGAACGGCCACATGAGGGGCGCGAGCAGCTGGCTGGTCCGGCTCAGCTGCATCGGCAGCAGGCCCTTCAGGCGGAATCCTGTATTGTGGAGGCAGTAGCGGATCTCGTTGTAGTCCAGGAGGAAGGCGTGCCCGTGGTAGATGCGGGACCCGTCTTCGCTCCGCCCCTGCACGCCCGTGTACTCGTCGAGCCAGCAGTTGAGCGTCCGCCAGCCGGCCAGTGCGAAGGCCATGCGCGCGCGCAGGCACATCATGTTGGGCGTCGTGATGATGAGTGTCCCGCCCTTTTTCAGGACGCGGCGGAATTGGGCGATGAGCCGGTAGCGGTCGCTGACGTGCTCGATGCCCTCGGCCGAGACGACGATGTCGAAGGTCGCGTCATCGAATGGCAGCCTCGCCTCCATGTCCGTGGGTACGCACTCCAGGTCGGTCGGCATCACCGGATCGCTGCCGTCGAAGAGTCTTTGCTTCAAGGATTCGGAGTACCAGCCCCTCGTGTACACGGACAACGACTCGCTTACTGGCCGGCCGTGATGCGCCTCCACGAAGTCGTGAAGGAAACTCGGGAAGAGGTCGCACGCAGTGACCTCGAAGCCGGCGGCCTTCAGCGGCAGGGCGATGACGCCGGTGCCCGCGGGGACATCGAGGACGTGCAGGTCGGGCCGCCGCACCTTCTCGATGTCCGCGAAGCGGCTCAGGAGCATCGGATAAAGGGAGCGGAGACGGCTCCGTTGCAGGACGGTGTAGTCAGCCACGTGAGGCGGATTCTCGCAACGATCCGCAGCCCGCACAAATATCGTTCCCTCCGGTGGAGCGGGCGTCATCGACGTCGCGGCGCTCCTCGCAGCCGGCCTGTCCCGGTTGACCATGCCGCCGTCCCTCACCCGAACCCGGCCCGCCCTGCGAAGAACTCTCATGCCCCTCCCCGGTCTCCTCGTGTCGATGTCGGGCTAGCGCCGGGCCCAGGTGGTGATCATGCGCCAGATGGACTCACCCCAGATGTGGAGCACGACGAAGGCCGAGCCCGCCACGGGCAGGGTGATGCGGGCCAGGGGGTGGACCCCGAAGAGCACGGAAACCAGCGCGCAGAGCAGGGAAACCGCGCCGTAGACCCGAGCGTCCCGGTACCACTCCAGCCGGCCCGAGAGGAAACGGGCCAGCTCGTAGTAGGAAGCGGCCCGGTCCGCGCCGTGGCCGAATTCGACGGCGAAGACCAGCATTGCGAAGTAGGTGATCCCCACGATCAGGACGAGAAACCCCAGCGAGGCGAAAACCTTGGCGAAGAGCCGCGATCCCGGCCGCTCGGCTGCTTGTGCTATTCGGGCTCCCACGTCTGCTCCCGCGCTCCCGCCCGGGCGTTGGCCAGGCGGGCCAGTACAAAGAGAAGATCGGAGAGCCGGTTGAGATAGACCAGCAGGTGGCTCGCCGCGGCCTCGGGCTCCGCCTCGAGCAGCCTCACCAGCCGGCGCTCCGCCCGGCGGCAGACCGTGCGAGCCAGGTGGAGAGCGGCGCCGGCCGGGCTCCCGCCGGGAAGGATGAAGCTCTTCAAGGGCTCCAGCTCCGCCTGGGAGCGGTCGATTTCGGCCTCCAGCGCCGGGACGGCGGCGGACTCGAGGCGCACCGCGCCGGGCTGGTCCGCCCGGGGCGCGGCCAGATCGGAGCCCAGGACGAAGAGCTGGGCCTGGAGCTTGCCCGCCAGCCGGTCGAGGTCGCTGGGGAGGCCCGCCGTGCGGGCCAGGCCCAGAGAGGCGTTCAGCTCATCCACGGTGCCGTAGACCTCGACCCGGGCGTCGCCCTTGGACACCCGGTTTCCCCCGAAGAGACTCGTGTCGCCGCCGTCCCCGCCGCCGGTGTAGATCCGCACGGGCCCATTCTAGCGCCACGGCCGCCCGGCGGCGCTTGTAATCGTCCGGAACCCGGCTAAAATAGGCTGTTTGGAGTGGTCCAGAGGCCACTCGAGGTTAGTCGCAGCCCTATCGCGCCGGACCAGGATTGTATGAAGAGTACCAAGCGTCACAGTGACATGAAGCCCATGTCTCCCATCGAGTTCATGGTCCGTTCCGATCTCAAGCGGCACATCGAGACCGCGCGCACCTTGCGCAAAGTGCGCGCGACGCGCTCCTGGCAGAAGGACGGACAGTTCCGGAGCCTGACCTTCGAAGAGCTGCTCGAGGAGCGCTACGACCGGGCTCCGGTATGGTTCAAGCGGGTGGACCAGATCCTCGACGAGCACCCGCCCAGCAAGGTCTTGGCGAACTGGCGCCGCTTCGCGCCCGAATTCGAGGAGCGCGAAGAGGACTTCGACTGGGGCGACGCATAGGCCGCCACGAGCAGTGCCCGCATGCGGGCCGGCCCCGGCCGTCCCTCGCGGCATCCTATGGGCTCCCCGGCCGACACCGGGTCTGATCCCGACCCCACCGGGGGAGTTGCGGAGACCTCCCTCGACGAGCGGCGGGCGCTGTATGAATCCCTGGTCGGCGGGGCGATCGGGGGGCGCTACCAGCTCGAACAGCTGGTCGATTTCGGCTCGATGGGCGCTGTGTACGCGGCGCGCCACAAGAGCGATGAGCGCTCCCGCTTCGCCGTCAAGATCCTCGACCTTGACCTCGCCTCCAAGGACCGCCGCTACGTCCAGCGCTTCGTCCGCGAGGCCCGAATCCTCGAGGAGGTCGAGCACCCGAACATCGTAAAGGTCTTTGAACACGGACGTTACGAGCCTCCCGGGTTCCCCGACGCGCTCTATTACTACGTCATGGAGCTCATCGAGTGGACGGACGGCAGCACCATGACCTTGCACCGCTACGCCCGCATGCAGAGCCTCAGGATGGAGGAGGTGGTCTTCCTGGTTTCGCAGATCCTCTCCGGCCTGCGCCACGTCCACGAGAAGGGGGTCGTGCACCGGGATCTCAAGCCCTGGAACGTGCTGATCGACCGGGACGGGATCTGCAAGATCGTCGATTTCGGCCTGGCCAAGATCCCGGACTCCAATCTGACCGACATCGATGAGCTGTTCGGGAGCCAGGACTACATCGCTCCGGAGCTTTTCTACCGCGGCGCGCGGGAGGCCACCGCTACCTCGGACCTCTTCGCGGTCGGGCGGATCTTCGCGGACTTGGTCGACAAGGTGGATTTCTCGCGGAACCGCGCCGGAGTCTTCGCCAGCAAGTCCGCTGCCCTCAAGTACCTGGACGAACTCCTGAAGCGCTTGGTGGAGGAGGATCCGAAGCTGCGGTTCCGCTCCGCCGGCCAGGTCATGCAGGTCCTGGAGGATTTCCAGGAGTCCACCCGGATCCGGGCCACGATCGGGTCCGCCACCCGCAAGGAAAAGGAGGATCTCCTCGTGGCCGAGGCGCGGCGCCGCTGGCTGCGCACGGTGGCCCGCTGGGTCTTCGATTACGCGCTCTTCATCGCCGGCGTGGGCTTGCTGCCCCTGGTCTGGTCCAAATCCCCGGCCGTGGGCGCCTTTTTGGCGGGATCTCTGGTGACCAGCAAGCTCTGGTCGGCCCTGAGTCACCCGCCGGACCGGCATCCGATCTCGATCGTGGTCAAGGCCCTGGCCGGAAGGCTGGGCCGGACCCTGAAGGACGGAGATTTCCGTGTGCAGTACTTCGCCTGCCGGGAGATCTTCGGCGGCAACCGGTCCAGATACCAGCCCCGCTACGTCTCTGCGGGCCACCGGAGGCAGTACCGGGCCCTGGTCTTTCCCGAGGGGATCGGCACCGTGGGCCTCGCGGCCGGCGCCCGCGCGGCGGTCATCCTGCACTCGGTGCCTCGCTGGGGCAGCGAGGGCTACCGGGAGCTCTACGAGAACCATCTCCGGGTCCCGGAGTCGACCTGGAAGCTCTTCGATCCCACCCGTCGGGCCCAGTTCTGCCTGCCGATCTTCAAGATCGTCCGCGGCCGGGGGCGGAACCGCGGGCGTCCGGACCTCAAGGTCGTGGGGGTTCTTGCGGTCGACAGCCGGATCCCGGACGCGGTCCTGCGCACGGCCGTCGCCAGGGGAATCCGCGAGTACGGTGCGGTGATCCATGACGTGATCGAGCCGGTGCACGGCTCCGATGTCCGCGAGATCATCATCGGCGGAGCCGCCCCCCTCGAGACCATCCTGATCAACGGGAGCGAGCCCAGGGTGCCGCCGATCGAAAGCCGCCGATCCTACGGCCTCCAGGAGGCCCCCACGCCGCCCGAGCAGGGGTAGGATGGCTCGAAAGCGCGCTCAATTCGAGATTGTCCCTGTCCGATAGTGCCCATAGCCCGCTTTCCTCATGAGGGATGCGGGCAAGGAGGCAGACGATGACGCGTTTCAGGCCCGTCCGGCGATGGAGTGAAATGCGGGGCGCTCCGCTGGCTGGTCTGGGCGAGGTCAGGTGGTCGAGATCGAGGAACGAGGCCGAAGCCGGGGCCAGCGGCCCCTGCGAGGCCGAGAGACGAAGAGATCGGCGATCTGGGCCGTCCAGAGCCGCATCCTTCATGAAGAGAGCGGGATAGATGCCCTCGCGCAGGAATTCCACCCGCAAGCCGGCCTCCTTCGAATGCGCCGTGTCGATGATGCAGAGCAAGTCGAGCGACGTGATGTTCTTCTCCCATGCGGAAAACATCAGCGCCAGCGGCATATTCTTCTCCAGCCGGGACCTGAAGCGGATTTTCGGCCCTGAGGTCGACAAGGAAAAGAACCTCGTGGAGCTGGCCCAGAAGATCCTCTCGAAGATGAACACCCGGGTCGTGGTCGAGGTCAAATACGACAAGATGCACAGCCTGATCAAGGACGCGACCATCACCCGCTTCGAGATTTCGACCGGGAAAACGAAGGAAATCGGGCTCGGCTGCAAGTTCGACAAGCGCCTCTCCTTCAAGGAAATGGCGCTTTTGGGCCTCCTGGCCTCCTGACGCGCGCTTTTTTTCGAGGCCGGGAGAGCGGTTTTTGCACCCCCTCCAAGGCCGCCCCGAGGCGCCCTTCCGGAGCGAGATTGCTTCCTATATTCATTTGGGGCCTCAAAACGCTCCCGGTCCGGCGCGTACCGGCCCCCCGGCCTGCCTCATGATTGGGCAGGAATCGGGAAGAAATACGGATTCGGAACGGGACTTGTCTTGAACTTGTCCTAAAATCTCCGCGTCTTGGGAGCCGTGATGTCAGCGTCTGATAATCAGGAAATGTGCTGGCGTTCGCGGTGACCGCGCCGATCCCTGTAAAGGGTAGTTCACTTTCACGTTGATTTTTGTCAGCCGAATCGGGCACTATTGGCGCATTCGGAGGAGACTACGGAGGTTGCATTCATGGGACGTTTTCTTTTCGTAGGCGGCTTGGCCTGTCTGGTCTTGGGCCTGGTCGCACTGCCCGCGCTTGCGGACGATGACGCAGGTCTGCGGCAGGAGGTCCAGAAGCTTCGGCAGGAGGTCCAGGTCATGCAGGCCTCCATGCTCGAGAAGGAGATCGACGCCTACCTGTCCGAGAACCAGGCATGGCAGGGTGCCCAGGGCGGCGACGCCCTCGGCGGCATCACCATCCACGCCTCGTTCACGTCGGTGGGCCAGGGCACGGTCGGCCAGAGCAGCCCGGCCCAGGACATCTTCGCGCTGGACGGCGACGTCGATCTGCAGTTCGACTTCCAGGTTACGGATAACCTGGATCTTTTCATCCACATGACCGCGAACAACGGCGGCAGCGGTTCCTTCCCGAACACCTTCGGGCAGACCGGTGTCTCCCTCCCGTTCAACCCGTTCGGTCCGGGCACCAGCGTGCCCACCTTTGCGGGCTTCACGGACGGCATCGGCGTCAACGGCACCGTGCCGACCGATCCGGGCGAGGTCGCCATGTACGAGGCCGGCATTCGCAGCTCGGTGAACGTGGGCGACAACAAGCTCAACTGGGAGATGGGGGCCATCGACCCGCGCACCCGCTTCCTGCAGAACCGGTTCGCGGATGACGAGAACACCCAGTTCGTCGACAACGAGTTCGACGACTCGTCGGCCGTCATGTGGCTGACGGACGCTTCCGGGCGGGTATCGCTCGGCTGGCACGGCTGGATCAGCTTCGGCGACAACCAGCAGTTCACGGTGAACGTCGGCTACTTCAACACGCCGGGCCAGTATTTCAACGCCGGCCAGCTCTACGCCCAGATCAGCTGGAAGGGCGAGGTCAACGGGCGTGAGATGAACGTCCACGTCATGGGCTGGTACCAGGAGTTCTTCCAGTCGGCCTTGGACAGCGACGAGACCGGATTCGGCGTTTCCTGGGACTGGATGGCCACGGAGAACATCGGGGCGTTTTTCCGCGCGGCCTACAACAACGCGGACATCAACCCGATCGACTACGACATCACCGGCGGCGTGGTCTTCATGAACCTGATCGCCAGCCGTCCGGACGACGTGGTCGGAGTCGCCATCGCCGATGTGCACGCCAACAACACCGTGCTGGTGGGCGTTCCCGAGACCAACGAGTACCACGTGGAGGTCTACTACCGCTTCATGGCGGAGGACGGCAAGCTCCAGATCACCCCGAACATCATCTGGGTGAACAACCCGGGTGGCGGCACTCCGCCGTTCGCGGACGACACGCTCTTCATCATCGGCCTGCGCGTCCACGTGCCCTTCTAGGGGCCCACGGACCTCTTGTAACAAGGTCGAACCGAGAATCGCGGGCGCCCCTCGCGCGAGGGGCGCCCTTTTCTATTTGGACCCGGGCAGCGGCATGCCAGCGGGAAAAGTCGGTGGCGAGAAGCTCCGGATCGACCGATCTAATCCGCGAGAGGCCCTTCGTATCGGGAGGGACTAGGAGATCTTGCGGCCATGCACCGCTACGCGAAGCAGCACGGTTTGGCGGCCAGCCTGGGGCGCCGCATCCACGTGCCCTTCTAGAGGAGGGATAGGGAAGAATGTTGGACTCCGCCATGCGAAAACTCAGTCTCGCGGCCTTCGGCCTGCTCCTTCTCTTCGGAGGCCCGGCGCTTCCGGCGGCCGACGCCGGTGAGACGGCCCGGGCCCCGGATGCCGCTCGCTCGGCCGAAATCCAGGCCGTGCGGGAGGAGATCAAGGACCTAAAGGAGCGCTCCGCGGCGCTCACCGCGCAGCGGGCGATCCTGCTGCGCCAGGAGGTGGACGACTATCTCGCGCAGGGAACGCCGCAAGCAGGCCTCGAGGGCGGCGGCGGACTGGAAGGGCTGTCGATCCATGCCAGCCTCACCTCCGTGGCGCTCTTCACCCTCAACGCCGATCCGGCCGATACCCACGCCGTGGCCGGAGACGTCGACTTGGACTTCGACTTCGCGGTCACGGACAACCTCGACCTCTTCATTCACCTCACCGGCAACACCGCCGGCCATTTCCCCGCGGGATTCGGCGCGCGCGCCGGCATCGCGGGCGCTACCGGCAGCGGCATGTACGACGGGATCGGCGTGGACGGGACCGTGCCCACGAGCCCCGGTTCGGTCCAGGTCTACGAGGCGGGGATCCGCTGGTCGACCCCGATCGCGGAGCAGGTGCTGCACGTGATGGCGGGCGCCCTCGATCCGCGCAACTACTTCGCGCAAAACGCCTTCGCCGGCGATGCGGAGACCCAGTTCCTCAACAACCTGTTCGATGATCCGCCGGCCATCTCCTGGCCGACGACCGCGGCGGGCAATCAGGTTCTCGGCCTCCAGCTCTGGATGACCTTCGGGAGCCAGGACCAGTACCGGTTCGATGTCGGCTGGTACAACGCGCCCGGCCAGTTCTTCAGCAAGGCCATCCTCTTCTGGCAGATCGCCTGGACGACGCAGCTTCAGGGACGCGAACTCCACGTGCGGCTCTACGGGCAGGTGGATGACCGGGCGTCGAGTACCTCCGCCGCTGTCGGGGTTTCCGCCGACTGGTGGGCCACCGATCGCATCGGCGTCTTCGCGCGCATGACCGCACGGGACAACCTCCGAGTCCAGGAGGGGGAGTTCAACTTCGTCGAATCCGACTGGCAGTTCGGCGCGATGTTCGTCGGCCTGTTGCCCGGTCGCCCCGACGATACCCTGGGCGTCGCCTGGGGCCTGATCAAGGGACCCATCGAGGCGATCAACCCCGGAACCCCCAAGAACTCCGAGGTCGTGATCGAGGTCTACTACCGCTACATGGCGGAAGACGGCAAGCTCCAGGTCACGCCGCTGATCCAGTTCATCGTCGATCCCGGCATGGGTGGATTCGCGAACTCGACGGACACCCTGGTGATCGCCGGCCTGCGCGTCTTCGTCCCCTTCTAGCCCTGCACCCTCGAATCCATCGCCGGCTCCTCCCCGCTCCGCGGGGGGGAGCCGTCTCTTTCGGGGTAAGCTCTAGCCCGTGCGAACCCTCGTGCTGGTGCGCCACGGCGCCACCTCCTTGAACGAGAACGGCTACTGCCAGGGCCGCAAAGACGTCCGCCTGAGCGCCCGCGGCCGGGAGCAGGTCGCTTTTCTGCGTGCGGCCCTCGAACCGTGGGAGTTCGACCGGGTCTACGCCTCCCCCCTGGCCCGCGCCCTCGAGACCGCGACCCGGCTCGGCCGGAAACCGGAGGTCATCGACGACCTGGTGGAAATCGACCGCGGCCACTGGGAGGGGCACGCTTCGGCCGAGATCAAGCGGCGCTGGGGCAAGCTCCGCCGAGCCTGGTACGACGACCCCGCAGGCCTGGCGATGCCCGGGGGGGAGGCCTTCGACGCCCTCTGGGAGCGTGCCGGCAGGGTCCTGGCGGCGATCCTCGATGGAGGCGGGGAGACCGTGCTCGCCTGCGCGCACAAGGCGATCAACCGGGTTCTCGTGGCGCGGGCCGCGAACCGGGGATCGAAGGGGGTCTGGGATCCGCCCTGCATGCAGGCCAGCTACAGCGTCCTCGTCCGCGCGGGGGACGCGTGGCGGGCCGAGGTGATCGGTTGCGTCGACCATCTACCGGCCGGGCTGCGTTCCGATGACTGAACGATGCTCCCCTGCCTCCTGACCCTTGGGCTCCTGCTCGCGGACGCGGCCGACGAGGCCTATCTGCTCGAACGGCTCACGGGACTCGCGGCGCGCTACGAGGCCGGCGCCCGCCGCCAGGACAAGACGGCCGCGCGGCGGCGGGGAGCGGTCGTGCGCGAGGTGGCCCATCTCCCCTTCTCGGGCAAGGCGCGCCAGCAGGCGGGCGCCTTCCTGGCACTCGTGGTGCAAGGGGATTCTTCCTACGCCGTCCGTGCGCTGGCTGCCAGAGCCATCTGCCGGGTGGGGGGCGCGAAGGCGCTCGACGCCATGTACCGGACCCTGTTCGGCAAGCCGGCGCGCTCCAGGCGTTTCGCCCTGCTCTTCAGCGTGTTGCCCGAGGCGCTCGCGGGCCTCGACCATGCCGACGACCTGGAATGGATGAGCCGCGAGCTGCTGGCGCCGGCGGCGAACGGTCGGTCCAGCCCGGTCCTCCGCTCGGCGGGGACGTTGCGCTCGACGCTCCTGGCGCTGACCCTGCAAGGGCTGGGGCGGGCCCGGGCGCGGGTGCTGGCGCCCGAGATCCGGCGTTTCGCCCGGGCGAGGGAACCGGACATCCGCGCCGCCGCGGTCGGAGCGCTGGTGGCCCTCGACGCCGGCGGGAAGATCATCGCACAGGCACTCGCGGATCCAGACGAGAGGGTGCGGGCGCAGGCCGCTGCCTATCCCCGGCTCCCCCTCGACCTCGCGCACGCTGCGGCGGCGGACCCCTCGCCCCGGGTGCGCCTCGCGGCCCAGCGCGGCCTCGCCGGGCGGCCGCCCCGCGTAGCGATCGGGCCGCTGATCCAACGGCTGCGCGAGGAAGACGAGCCTTGGCTGCGGCTGGATCTGGCGGAGGCCCTCAACCGGATCACGGGAAAGGAGTTCGGGACCGACGCCGATCTCTGGAGCGCCTGGTGGGCCGCCAACCGGACGGTGTTCGGCAAGCCGGCGGCTCCCGTCCGGGACGGCCGGACCTACTTTTTCGACCTGGGGATGCGGACCCGGCGCCTCGTCTTCCTGATCGATGTCTCGGCCTCGATGAGCCGGGAGGACGAGAGCCGCGTTTCCCGTCTCGAGTACGCCGCGCGGGAGCTGGAGCGGACCGTGGCCAAGCTTCCCCGGGAGGCCCGGTTCGTCATCGTCGCCTTCTCCTCGGGTTTTCGCCGCTTTCCGGACCAGGATCCGGATCAGGGAACCCGGGAGGACGCGAAGGCCGCCGCGACCTGGCTGCGGGCGATCAAACCCACCGGCGCGACCAACACCTACGGCGCGCTCATGCAGGCCCTTGCGGGTCGCTTTCCCGCGGACACCATCGTGCTGCTCAGCGACGGCAACCCCTACCGCTGTTCCTACCGCGGCAAGACCTACTCCGAGCCCGAGCAGATCCTGGCCGAGGTGCGACGGGCGAACGCCCTGCGCCGGGTCCACATCCACACCGTAGCGCTGCTCAGCGGGGCGTTCGCCGGCCGCGCCGAGGCCGAGGACGCGGCGGCCGCCGCCGACTTCCTCAGGCGCCTGGCCGCCCAGAACCGCGGAGAATTCCGCGAGATCCGGTGAGCTTCGAAGGGCTCAGTCCACTCCGCCGATCCGGCCCATGTCCACGCGCACCTTCATGGTGCCAAGGAGGCGCTGGATCTTGTCCTCCACCTTGTTGAGGCTGATGACGTTTTCCAGGATGATCGGTCGCTGCTCGCCCTGGGGGTCGAGCACCAGGGTCCCGGAGCGCAGGAGGATGTACTCCAGCACGTCGGTGATCTCCTTCTTCATCCGCAGGCCGCGCGTCGGGTAGCGCTGGACGTCGCCCAGGAATCCGTGGTGGTGCAGGATCTCGTTGGGCTGGATCTCCCAGTAGTTGAAACGGGTGACCAGAAAGACCAGGAGGTAGATGATCGAGAAGACCGCGGCCATCGCGTAGTAGAAGATCTTGTTCATCCTCAGATCGAGATGGCCCAGGAAGCGCCCGACGAACTCGAGATAGCCCATCTGGATGCCCGCGAAGACGAAGGCCACGATGAAAAAGGCGATCGCCACGGAGCGGATGCGGGAGAACTCGAAGGCGATCACGAGGATGTTGAAGACGAAGATGCCGAACCAGATGCGACCGATGAGCGCGCTCTTGGCCATGGCCGCGGTGAGGAGCAGTCCGGTGTCGGGATCGACGAACGTCGCCGGCACCAGCATGCCGCAGAGCAGTGAGGCCAGCCAGGTCAGGTAGAGATAGACGATCTTGGGATAGGGGCGGACGATGACGTTGGTGGACTCGATGCGGGGCGGGGGGCTTGTCTGGGCCTGTTCCGACATGGTCTGGCGAAGCTAGCACGGGGTCCAGTTCCGCGCAAACCCGCTTGAAAACGGTAAGATCCGGGCCATGGACAGATCCGGGGAGGATCCCTGCTGTTCCCACCGCCTCTACCAGCGCGACGAGCTCGACGGCGTGGTCGCTACCCAGCTCTGCCTCTGCCCGGCGGGGATGGTCCACATGCACGATTGCCCCATGACCATGGGGCTCGAGTGCGCCCATTTCGAGCAGCGGACCGAGCCTCCCGGGGCCTCGGAGGCCCTCGAGATGGAGCGCATACACGACCGGCTGATGGAGGACTACCTGACGCCGGCCTACCGCATCCGCGTGCGCTCCCTCGCGCCCGGAGAGAGTGCTTACCAGCGGCGCAAGCGGGAGCTCGAGGAGGCCTTTCTCGATGCCGCGAGCCGGAGCGGGGAGGATCCCGCGGAGGACGTGGCCGCCTACGAAGCGGAACGCGACCGGCTGATCGAGCTGCGCAAGCAACGCGAGGAGGTCCGGGCGCGCCAGGAGGAGCGGAGCCGGGAACAGCGGGCCCGGGAGCGGGCGCGCATGGGGATCAAGACCGTCGTGGAGAAGGCCCGGGACGCGGTCGCCCTCAAGGGCAAAGTGAACACCTCGCGGGTCGACGACGTCGAGCTTCCGGCCAAGCCGCCCCGGCCCACCCGCCGGCGGCACCGCCGGCGGAGAAGGACCGGCGGCCCCGGACCGCGTCCCGACGTGGCTCCGGCCTCCGGCGAGGCGAAGCCCCGCCGGAGGCGGCGCCGGCGCCGCCGCAAGCCCCACAACCCCCCGGGTTCCTGACCACCCCGCTCATCCGATGCCCAAGCGCAAAGACCTCTCCACCATCATGCTGATCGGGTCGGGGCCGATCGTGATCGGCCAGGCCTGCGAGTTCGACTACTCCGGGACCCAGGCCGTGAAGGCGCTCAAGGAGGAGGGTTACCGCGTCGTCCTGGTCAATTCCAACCCGGCCACGATCATGACCGATCCGGGCCTGGCCGATCGCACCTACATCGAGCCGATCACCGCCGGCGTCGTGGCGGAGATCGTCGCCCGGGAGCGGCCGGACGCCCTGCTGCCCACGATGGGGGGCCAGACC
>Ga0114931_10008078_pt1 | contig 12784 bp, 12 predicted proteins | sample 2SBtaG_FD_89579 | JGI IMG/M metagenome (GOLD analysis project Ga0114931, IMG submission 89579) | Deep subsurface microbial communities from Kolumbo volcano to uncover new lineages of life (NeLLi) - 2SBTROV14_V59a metaG | ecosystem: Environmental > Aquatic > Marine > Volcanic | place: Kolumbo...
CCTTGATGTCGTGGCAGGCAAAGCAACCCCGCCTGCGGATGACGGTTTTGCCGTATTTGACCAGTTCCGGAGATTTTAACTTTTCCGCCAACTCGGGGATGGGATCGGGTTTGCTGAATTGCAATAAATAAGCGGCGATATCCGATGCTTCCTGAAAGGATAGCCGGAGGTTTGGCATTCGGCTTTGGTCGTTATATTCCTTGGGATTGCTCAGCCAGCTGACCAGCCAGTCGGGATCGACTTTGCTGGCGACGCGGCTCAAGTCCGGACCAAACACCTCGCCTTTTTCCTGCAATTCGTGGCAGGCCAGGCAGCCGACGCCGGCAAACAATTTTTCCCCATTTTCCTTGTTGCCGCCTTTGAATGTTTCCGGGTGCCGGTACTTGGGGTCGGATTTCGCCAGAAGGTAAGCGGTGACGGCCATGGCGTCCTTGTCGTCGAATCCGAAATTGGGCATTCGCGTTTTTGGCAGGTAAGCTTTGGGATTTTTTACCCAGCGGAAGAGCCAGCTGGGGTTTACCTTGGAGCCGACCCGGAGCAGGCGCGGCCCGACCTTATCTTGGTTTTCAAAACCTTCCGCCAGGTGGCAGCCATGGCACCCCAGTTTTAAGAACAGTTTTTTTGCCTTGGAAAGCACCGGCGCCCCTTTGAGGTTCAGAACCTGGTCGTGGCAGTTCCGGCACTGGGACTGCATGAAATCGCCTTTCAAGATAGGCTCGTTGAGTCCCAGCGTTTGGTCGGTTTCGTGATGCGAGCCGTGCGCGTCCTCGGGCGGCGCCGTTACCGGCCCTTGTCCTTTGTGGCACCAGGTGCAGCCGGTTCGCCCCGGCGGATGTTTGTCGATATAAATTTTCAGGTTGGGATGAGTTTTCAGCGGCTGGTTGAACTCTTGGTAATTGGTATTGTCGTAGGAGATATGGCAGGTCATGCACCGGTCAACCTTGTAGGTGATCTCCTTGAAGTTGTTCAGCCGGGCGCCGGGAATAACGGTTTGCTTGATTTCGGAGAATTTCCAAACGAAAGGAAACGGTTTGTAAAAGTCCATCGTTCTTTCCAAGCCGTCCCGCTTGTTGGTCAGCGCCTTCAATTCTTTTTTCAGCTTGATCTCGCGGGCCTTGAATTTGAGGAGCTGGTTTTCCAGGGTGTCGTATGTTTTTTGCAACTTGGCGACGACCGGATCGAAGGCATCGATTTCCTTTTGGGTCTCGTCCATCCGGGTTTTCTGAACCGTAAAGTTTTCGCCGGCATGCTGGGCTTTTTTGTAAAAATAATAAGCCTCGTCCAGCCGGCTGATGGCAAATTTCTTTTTGATATTCGCATCGTCAAGGCGGATTTTCGCCTCCCGAACTTTCGCCAGCAAGTTCTCGTATTCGGACGAACTTTCCAGGTTGCCTTCTTCTTCCTTCAAATGTTCCCGGAGTTCCTTTTCCTTGGCTTCTATTTCCCCGTTGTTCTTTTTCCATTCCTCCCGGGCCTGGGTGTATTCGGCTTTGTAGAAGATTTTCTGGTACATCTTGTATCCCCGGCGACTGAATTCATCGTCCCAGAAGGACCAAAGGGTTACCAGCAACAATCCTCCCGACACCAAAAAGAACAAGAAACTGTAGGAGACTTTTTCGACGGGAACGTAATCGTTTTCTTCCTGTTTGTTTTCAGGGGTATCCAAGGGAGTTTCCTAATAAATTGATGGCTAGATATTGAACCAGGGGGTTACCCAGATATATTTGATGTTAAAGCCCAGCCGGAGGACAATTTTCACAACGATTCCCAGCATAATGAGCAGGAGTTGAATTTTAACGAACATGCGGACGAATCCGACGCTTTTCAGGGCCTTGCGTTCCATAAACATATAAACGGCGGTGCCTATGGCAAAGTATCCCATCACCACGGCGCCGCCAAAGGCCATAGCCCAATTATAGGAACGAACGCCGAAGGCGTAAGGCAGGTCCACATTGGTCAAGGCGAGCACCTTATGCGGATCCCAAAATTGCCAGGGCATGAAAAGGTTCCACCCCGGGCCGCGTAAAAAGACCCCCATGATGATCAAGGCGATCCACAATACCAGGAAACCGAAACTATAGACCCAGATGGCCATTTTCCGCTCGGTATAGGTGTAATAACCGTTTCCCTTAGGGTTGACATCCAGGTAGGGGATGAGCATTAATCCGACGATGATCAGGGTGGGGGCCACCACGCCGGCGAACCAGGGATCGAAATAAACCAGGATATCCTGCAACCCCAGGAAGTACCAGGGCGCCTTGGACGGGTTGGGAGTTTTCGTGGGATTCGCCGCTTCTTCCAGCGGGGCATCGATGGTGATCGACCAGACCGTCAGAAAAATCATGACGATTATGGCGCACAAAAATTCCAGCCGCACCAGATACGGCCACACGTGGACCTTGTCCGTCGAAACCGAAGCGGCCGCATCCTTTTTTTTCGTTTTATCTTGCATCGCTGTCCCTTCCAAATGGGATTGATTTTAAAGATAGCCCGACATTTAGAGAGGACCGGATATTCCCCCGTCCTTGCGAATACGCCAAAAATGGACAATCATCAAAGCTCCCGCCACCAGAGGAATGAAAATACAGTGCAACACGTAAAACCGCAACAGCGCCGGCGGCCCAACGATGCTCCCTCCCAGCAGTGCGGAGCGGGCGTCATACCTTGGCGAAACGCCGACAAACTCCGCGAAAGGTCCTTCATGCCCCAGAAATGGCGTGGCGCGGGCCATGTTCGTGCCGACGGTTACCGCCCACATAGCCAGTTGGTCCCACGGCAGCAGATATCCGGTAAAACTCAGCAACAATGTGAAGGTTACCAGAAAAACTCCGATGACCCAGTTGAATTCGCGCGGCGGTTTGTAAGACCCGGTAAGAAAGACCCGGAACATATGCAGCCACACCGTGATAACCATCGAGTGGGCCGCCCATCGGTGCATGTTGCGCATCAACATGCCGAAAGGCACGTCGTACTGGAGATATTTCATGTCGAAGTAAGCGTATTCGCCTACGGGCCGATAATAAAACATCAGGATCACGCCGGTCACCACGGTTACCAGAAACATGAGAAAGGTGATGCCGCCCATGCACCAGGTGAATTTTATCCGCAGCGCATGCCGGGAAATCTTGACCGGATGCAAATGCAGCCAGACGTTGCTGGCAATTTGCAGAACCCGGTTGCGCGGGGTGTCGGCGTATCCGTGGCGGAAGGAAGACGTCCAAATCTGCGATTCCGTTACGGCCTTCCACATTTCGCTGAATATTTTGCCGCTTTTGATCTGGTCCAGCAAGTCCGCCAGATTGGGTATGCCTTGTGGTTTGTTAGCCAAAACCCGACCTCCTTAACCGGGATACTCGTAAGCAGAGTCCCGGGACATTAAAAAAACTTCGGATTATTTAAAACCCCGGCGAATTTAATTTAAACCCTTAAAATTGAGCCGGGTAAACCCCATTGTCCTTTTTCAAACCGGAATTTTTTGCTCTTGTCCACGGCGATCTGCCCGTCCGGCCCCAAAGATATCTTCAGCCGTTCCAGGGGCCGGGGCGCAGGCCCCTCAAAATTGATGCCTTGCATGGTAAAACCGCTGCCGTGACAGGGGCATTTATATTTTTGTTCGGTCCTCAGCCATTTCGGCGTACAGCCCAGGTGCGTGCACTTCGCCAGGATGGCATAAACCCCATCCTTTTCGCGGACGATCCACACCCGCTGATCCTTCACCCACTTTGAACTTACTTCCCCGACCGTATAATCCTCCGGTTTCCCGGCCTTGAAACGGGGGGACGGTTCGAACAACACCCGGGGAAACAGCAACCGCAGGAAGTAAATGGAGGAAAGCCCCGTGGTAGCGAGAAAACCCGCCCAGCCCGCCAGGGAAAAGAAGTCCCGGCGCGATCAGATCGTCGTTGGCGCGCCATCGGTTTTGCCTTTTCCCGTTTTACTTTTTGCCGCCGGCTTGGCTCCAGCCTTGGATGCGGGTTTCACGCCGGTTTTAGGCTCCGGCTTGACGGCCTGCTTGGTTTCTGCTTCAGCCATAAAATCACCCCCATTAGGTGCGGACTTTTGCGGCATTTTACCGAAATAAATCTTTCGGAAAAACACCTGTCCTTAGAGAATCTTGCTTTGTAGCATATATAGGATAACGAGTCAAGAAATCCCGACGACCCGCGATAGACCGCCTTTATCGACCGGCCTTTAGAGTTCGAAGGGCGTTGCGCGCCGCCTCGCGGATTCCCCCGGAGGCGGTTCCATGGGGCAGGCCCGCCAGGTCCGCCGCCGTCAATTCTTTTTGCATCGCCAGCCAGACCGCAGCGATTTTTTCCGAGGCACGGTGCGCCACAATGTGGCCTCCAATAACCTTGCGTGTCGATCGGTCCACGACGACCTTAAAGAAACCCGCGTCGCCTCCGGTTGCGGCCTGCCGGCCGGTTTGGTTGGCGCATCCCTCCACCGCCCGGTAACCTTTGTGGTGGGCCTCGCCCGCCAGGCACCCAACGCCGGCAAGCTCCGGTTCGGAATAGACGATAACCGGCATCTTGTCCCGATCCAGCGACCTGGGCGTTCCCAGGGCATTGCCGACGGCGACTTTTGCCTCTTCGTGCGACAAAGCGGGGGAAGGGAGTCTTCCCGTAACCCCGCCGATGGCGTACAGCCCCGGCACGCTGGTTTCCATTTTCTCGTTGACCAGAACCTCGCCCCGTTCGCCCAGGCGAATTTGCGGACTATTGGCGCCCAAGGCTTCGGAGTGAGGTTGCCGCGTCTCTCCGGCCGCCACGATTTTATGGACGGAGAATTTTACGCCACCTTCCAGACATACCTCCATTTTATCATCAGTTCTGTAAAAGGACTCCGGTTTTTTGTGGAGCAACAATTTTATCTTTCTGTTTTTCAGGGCTTTTTCCAACATGGCGGCGGCGTCCGGGTCCGCTCCGGAAAGCAGCCGCGCCCGTGGGGCGCATAAAAACACCCTGCTTCCCAGCCGGTTCAGCAAAGTTGCGGTTTCGCATGCCGGCCCGCCGCCGCCGATCACCAGGACGCTTTGCGGAATGTCCGCCGATTTTAGAATATCGTTGGGGAAGATAATGTCGCGCTCGTCAAAGGGCATGGCGGGTGGGGCGATGGGATGCGACCCCGTGGCCAGGATAATCGATTTCGCCTCGACCGATTCGTTTCCCGGCGCGGCGGCCACTGTCAAGTGAGTCGCGTCGATCAGCGTCGCCTCGCCCTTTAAAAGAACGACGCCCTTGTCTTTCAGGGAGTTTTGCCGCTCCTCGGACAAAGCCTGTGCCGCACCGCGAACCCGGTCAAACAAGTGGGGGATATCCGGCGGGGTTTGCGTTGTGGCGCCGGCGGATGGTGGCCAGACGCCCTGCGTCAACCCCAGGGAATCCATGACGCTGCCAAGACAGGCCAGTCCGCTTTGCAGCCCGGCGCCGCCCAGCTGGTCTTTTTCGATCAGGCAGACCCTGGCGCCGCGCTCCGCCGCCCGCTCCGCCGCCGCAATCCCGGCCCGCCCCCCTCCCACAATGGCAATATCGAATAGTTTCATGACGATTGCTATTTTAAGGCCAGAGGCTTAAAAGTCAAAGGAGCCTGAAGGCGATGACGCCCACCAGCATGACGGCGCCCAGCGACGTGATGATGGCGTGCAGGGTGACGTTGATTTTGCGGCTCCACGGGATGACCGCCAGAAAATAAAACAGCACGAAATACTCCCAGAACCCGTTGCCCAGCCGGTAATGATTCACTACCAGGAAAAAACCGTACCAAACCAGCACCAACCGGAATACGTTCTTGTGAAGTTTATAGCCTTTTTCCCTTTTGTCCTTGGGAAGAATGTTCACCCCGATGATAATGTTGGCGATGCAGGTGAGGATGGCGAGAAAAATAAGGATCACATTGGGGCTGGAAAAAAAATCTCCGAGGGTGGCGGTCTGCATTGGACGAGGACGGAAAAAATTTTAAGGAACGCAATTCGTTAAGCGGTGAACCTGTCAAAAACGGAACCACCCCTCCCGGCCTCCCCTCAAATAAGGGGAGGAGCTATAGGGCGTCACCCCGTGGATGGGAAAAAACGGGAGGAACTCGCTCTCCCCCCCTCCTTATTCAAGGAGGGGGCCGGGGGGTGGTTGAACCTTCGTTGTTGTCCGCGTGTGTTGTTAATCAACAGGGTAATTAAACGCGCCCAGGTTATAGTTATTTTTCTTTCGCGTGGCGTTGATGGTTTCGATTGTTTTCAACCAGCCGGGGATTTTTTCGGTTTCCCGGCCCGTTTTGGCGGCGATTACCGCGAGGTTGTGCCAGGCCTCCGCGTTTTCCGGGTCCACCACGGCGGCCCGTTGAATATAGGGTTTGGCCTTGGCATAGTTCTCCCTGTCGATCCACAGCGCTCCCAGGTTGTTCAGGGCGCGGGAATTATCGGGGTCCGCCTGTATTGCCCGCTGGTAATAACGCGGCACGGCGGGATCGGATTTCTTCTCCAGCCAGCTGGCGCGTCCCGCCTCGTATTGGGCGTTGGACCAGTTCGGACATATTTTCGCCACGCGCAGCCAGTAAGGCTTGATGCCGGCAAAGGTGGCGGTGTAATGGCTGGTGATGCTTCCCAATGAAATGATAAGGAAACCCAGCAGAATCAAGCGGCGGCGCGGGTCGGCGCCGACCCACCGGTTATCGAGCATCCCCCGCAGAACAACGAAAATGACCGCCAGCGAGGACAGGTAAATGTACCGGTCCTGGCGAAACGTGTTGACGGGTACGATGTTGGAATAAGGCAACACCCAGATAACAAACCATCCCGCGGTAAAAGTCAAGAAAGGCCGCTTGCGCCAATTCAGGGCGGCCGCCAGCACGGCCGGAATCAGGAGATAGGACAGGATGGATTTGCCGCCCTCCAGGTCCCGGGGCAGGTAATGATAATAAGGAGACAATTGAAATGGAAAAAGCAGCGACAGGCAATAGTCCAGGTAAACCCGGGACGTAAACAGCAGGTTGATCCACAGACTGCCGCCGGCATAATCCGCTATGGCACCCGCTTGCACCCCTTCGCCGTAAAAAGTGAATACTCCGAAAACAAGCGAGCCGGCCAGAAAAGGGATTTTTTCGTACAGCCGCCACCCTCTCCCGGCCAGGCACAGGTCGTAAAGAATGAGGATAAAGGGAAGCCCCACCGCAAGAGTCTTGCTCAGCATGGCGCAAAGGAACAGGAGCCAGGACGCCGCCCAATGCCGCTTGGCGCGCTGGGGTTCCTGTGTATAGCGCACATAGAAAAAAAGCGAGGACAAAATGAAAAAGGCGGATAAAAGGTTTTTGCGCTCCGAAATCCAGGCCACCGATTCCGTATGAATGGGATGTATCGAATACACCAGGGCGGTGGCAAACGCCAAGCCGGTTGAGATTTTCAGCCGCCGCAGGAGCAGGAAAATTAAAAATGCGTTGCCGGTTTGCAGAAGAATTTGCGTCAGATGGTATCCCAGGGGATCGAGCTTCCACAGCGTGTAGTCCAGGGAGTAGCTGAGCATCGTCAGTGGCACGTAGGTGTGAAAAGCGTGGGTGTGGGAAAAAATTTCCAGCAGATTGGCAAGGGACAGGTCGCGTAAATAAGGGTTCCGGAAAATGTAGGCCTGGTCGTCCGCGCCGATGAGGAACCCAAATTGCAATGACGGCCCGTAAACCAGAAGGTTCAAGGCCAGCAGAAGCAGAAAGCCTCCGGCAAACAAGATTTTGTTTTTACGGGATGGGGCGTCGAAAATCATGAGCGTTCGCAAAAGCCGATGCTGTTTTGAAAATGCCTGGTGAGCGCATTTTCCGTAGCTTACCGCGGGTTTAAACGACTAAACCTTTTTCAACCAGCCGGCGGTGGGCGTCTTCGATCTTGCAGACGGCGGCCTGGCTTTCGCCCCAGGCGGCCAGGTCCTCCAATCCCTTTTGCAGGGAAATGGCTGGCGCGAATCCCAGGCGTTTTATTTTTGTGATGTCGGCGTAGCAGTGGCGGATGTCGCCGTTGCGGAATTTTTTGATGATGTGCGGTTCCAGCGTGTTGCCGTACAAGCCGATGAGCGTTTGCGCCAACTTCAGGATGGAGGTGGGAATTTCGGTGCCGATATTGTAGACCTCGTAGGCCGCGCCGGGGTGGTCCAACAGCAGCAACTTGCCCCGAACCAGGTCCCGGACGTGGATGAAGTCGCGCATTTGCCGCCCGTCTTCGTAGATCAGCGGTGGTTTGCCGTTTTTTATGGCGGAGGAGAAAATGGCTGCCGCGCCGGTGTACGGGTTGTTCAGGCTCTGACCCGGCCCGTAGCAGTTGAAGTACCGGCAGGCCACGGTGGGAATTTGGTGGGCCTTGCCCAGCATGAGGGAATAAACCTCCTGATCCTTTTTGCTTTGAGCGTACACGGAGGTGACCTCAAGCTGTTTTTCCTCGTCGGTGGGAACGGCGGTCAAGAGGTGTTGGCAATGCGGGCAACCCGGGTCCCAGCGGTTTTCCTTCAATTGTTGCTCCGTCCGGGTTTTCGGGGCGACCTTGCCGTGCGTGGGACAGAGGTAGCGGCCCTCGCCATACAGGCTCATGGAACTGGCTACCAGAACTTTTTCGATCCGGTGCCGCTCGTTGACCAGGATGTCCCAGAGAACCCCCGTGCCCTGGACGTTGGTGGAAATATACTGATCGACGGCATACATGGATTGTCCGACGCCTACTTCCGCCGCGTCATGAATGATGATGTCCATGTCCCGGATGGCTTGTTGGAGCGCGTCCCGGTCGCGGACATCGCCCTTGATGAATTCCGCGTCCGGGTGGAGGGATGCGGGCGGTTCGGCGTCGGCGCCATGCACCTGGGGCGTCAGGTTGTCGTAAACCCGCACCCGGTCGCCGCGCCGGATCAGGGCGTCCACCGTATGCGAGCCGATAAACCCCGCTCCTCCCGTGACTAATACGTTTTTACTGGTTCCCATGATGGCTGCCCGAATGATGTGTCGTGTGTTGAGGATTCCGGTTGTTGCGTTCCGTTTCTATCGTAACGAAACAAATGCCCGGTTTCTTTAGCCGGAAGACTTGCGCGCCCGGAAATTTGCCGGCCGGTCCGGACCGGGGGAGGGTGGTGGTGCCGATGGGGAGACTCGAACTCCCATGGATCGCTCCATACGCCCCTCAAGCGCACGTGTCTACCAATTCCACCACATCGGCCCTTTGGTTTATGGGGTTGGCGTGTCCGGTTGCCCGCCTGTCAGCGGGTTTGCAGTGGTTCCGGATGGGGATGCGTCATCCGCCGTTTGCTCCGGTGACGCAGGAAGAGCCGGATTTGAGGTTGTATCACCGGGAAGGGTCTCCGGCAAGAGAGGCAGCGCTGTGTCCGTGGCGGCCGGCGCTTGCTCCGTTTGCGGAATCACGGACTCCGATTTTTGTTCGGAGGAAATGGTTGTCAGGGATAAAGACGTTATCATGAAGATCGCCGCGGCGGCGGTGGTCAACTTGGTCAGAAAATTCCCGGCGCCGGCGCTGCCGAAAATGGTCTGGCTTCCGGCGCTGCCGAAGGCCGAACCCATGGCGGCTCCCTTGCCGGTTTGCAACAACACGACGATAACCAGAAACAACGCGACAATGACATGAACCGTGATCAATAAAGCGTGCACCGTTTTTTACTCCGAACAGGATGAATGAGTCGAATCAATAATGGCACAAAATGAATCCGCAATCAAGCTGGCGCCGCCGACCAGGGCGCCGTCGATGTTCTTTTGCGCCAGCAGGGCGGCGCAATTTTTCGGGTTGACGCTGCCGCCGTACAGAATGCGTGTCGCGGCGCCGGTGGCTTCGCCGAAGGCGCGCTCCAGCCAGCCGCGGATGAATGCGTGAGTTTCCCCGGCCTGTTCGGGGGTGGCGGTTTTACCCGTGCCGATAGCCCATACGGGTTCGTAGGCGACCACCAGGTTTTCCATTTGCGCGGCGGTCAGATTTTGCAAACCGGCCTCCAACTGGCGGCGCACCACCTCGGCAGTGCGGTTTTGCTCGCGCATTGCCAGCGTTTCGCCCAGGCAGAAAATTACTTTTAAACCGTGTTCCAGGGCGGTTTTAATTTTTTGGTGGATCAGCGCGTCATCCTCGCCGAAAAGCTGCCGGCGTTCCGAATGGCCCAGGATGACGAAAGTGCAGCCGGCGTCTTTCAGCATGGAGGCGGAAATTTCCCCGGTAAACGCGCCGCCGGCGTGCTGGCAGGCGTTCTGCCCGGCCAAAGCTACCTCCGTCCCCGCCAGGATATCCCGAACGGCGCTCAAGGCGGTGAATGGCGGCGCAAGAACAATTTCCGCCGGCAACGGGTTCGGCAATTTCTCCATCAGCTCGGCGACCAGTGCCAAGGCTTCGGCAATGCTCTTGTGCATCTTCCAGTTGCCTGCAATGATGGGTTGTCTCATGCCGGATTACGAATCACACGCCCTGTTGAAAAACGAACTTGACCAGGTCCTTGACCCGGGACGAATAGCCCCACTCGTTGTCGTACCAGGCTAAAACCTTTGCCAGCCGGCCGCCGATGATGCTGGTGGACGGGCCGTCCACGGTGGATGAGGCATCGTTGCCGTTGAAATCGATCGATACCAGGGGCGTTTCCTCGTACCGCAGAATGTTCTTCATTTTGTTTTGCGCGGCGTCCCTGAACGATTGGTTGATTTCCTCCACCGTGGTGTCTTTTCCCAGTTCCGCAACCAGGTCCACCAGGGAAACGTTGGGCGTGGGCACCCGGATGGCCATGCCGTCCAGCTTGCCCTTGAGTTCGGGCAACACCAGGCCCACCGCCCGGGCCGCTCCCGTGGTTGTCGGAATCATGGACATGGAGGCGGCGCGCGCCCGCCGCAGGTCCTTGTGCGGCAGATCGAGAATCCGCTGGTCGTTGGTGTAGGAATGAATGGTCGTCATCAATCCTTTTTGAATGCCGAACCGGTCGTTAAGAATCTTGGCCACCGTAGCCACGCAATTGGTCGTGCAGGAGGCGTTGGAAATGATCTTGTGCTGCGCCGCATCGTAGAGGTCCTCATTCACGCCTAAAACCATGGTGATGTCCGGGTCGGTGGCCGGGGCGGAGATGATCACCTTCTTTGCCCCGGCGGTCAGGTGCTTGCCGGCGCCTTCCCGCTTGGTGAACAGCCCCGTGGACTCGATCACCAGGTCGACGCCCAGGGTTTTCCAGGGCAGCTCCTCGGGATCGCGGCAGGATAAAATCCTGATGGCCTTGCCGTTCAGAATCAATTCCTTGTTTGTATAATCCACGGTATCCTTGTAAATGCCGTGGACCGAATCGTATTTGTAGAGATGGGCAAGAGTTTTTGCGTCCGTCAAGTCATTGATCGCCACGACTTCAATGTCCGCGCATGACTTGTCGTTTAGAATGGACCGCAAAACCATCCGGCCGATGCGGCCGAAACCATTGATCGCAATTTTATTAGCCATTTATATCTCCTCTTCCGATTCTGTCTGCAATGACCGGATGGTTTTGCGGGGTTAGCCCGGGAAATCCATCCGCTCCTCCAAGATGATCGATCCAACCGATTATAGCGATATATAATAATCCGAACGGGGCGGGGTCAAGTTTGACAGCAAACAAAAGGGACGAAAAAGGTGGAATCCCTTCCCGTCCCGTCGAATCCGATTATGCGGAAACGGCCAATCCAAGTCAACTAAAACCTGATATTCTCCAGGTCGAAGGCACTGGACAAGCTTGTGGGAAGGCGGCGAGTCAGCCGGTTTTCCCCAGCACTTTTGGGCGGAATTTGCTTTCAGATTCGGTCCGCTGTTTCTCCGCGGATTCGGCCGCCGCCAGCAGGGAAAATATCAACTCGTCGGTCTTCTGACTGATTTCAATATCGGAACTTGCCGATTTGATGACTGCGCGGTATTCCTGAAGCAGAATATTTTCCTGCTGAATGCTCAGGTTAAGCTCCTCCTCGAACTTTTCCTGCTTTTTTGAAAGGGCTTTGTAGTTGCTTTCCAGGGCGGCTTTGGCGTTGAGTGCCTTTTCTTTTTTCCGATCGATTTGTTTTTGGGCGTTGGCCAGGTTTGTCCGTACGCCATCGATGTGAAATAAATCCTCCTCGAATTTCCTGAAAGCATTGTCGAGGTTTTCGAGGTATTCCTTGCGGCGCAAAATCAGGGCGTCGTGTCCGGTGGCATCTTTATAGGTGCGGGATAACTTTTCCTTGATATCCAGGGTCACCCGGTTTTGCCCCGGCAATTTTTCCGGTTTGAGCAATTCTATTTCTTCGGGCATGAGAGAGCCTGCCAGCATCTTTTCGTAGTTGTCCTTGATCAGTTGCTCCCGCTCGACCAATTGCTGTCTCGCGTGGGTGATCTTCCCGGTGTTTTCGTCGTAAATGGCGATATTGCCGGCCAGTGTCTTGATCTGGTTCAGATGATCCTGGCGGTTTTTTTTCGCTTCGTCGATTTTCGTGAGCAGGGCAAGCCGCTGGTTTTCCTTGAATTGCAGAACCCGGTCAAAGGTTTTGACCACGTTTTCGATTTCGCGGACCAGGGACTGGCCCTCTTCGCGGATTTTGGCGTTTTCCCTGGCGATACCCGGTGTTTTCATGATCGATTCGTCGTGTGTCAAAAAAATGCCATCCAAAAGGTTTTTGCCCAAGAAAAAGCAAAAACCATGCCACGCGGCATTTCCGGTTGTTTTGAATTGATTTCGATTAACGCCAGTTTACCACAAAATCCGCCTCATTGGGGGCGCAATTTTACGCCCCGCTCTATGGAACGAAGCATTTCGCCGACGGCTTGTTGCATTCCCAGGTAAACCGAGCG
>Ga0114931_10008079_pt1 | contig 12784 bp, 14 predicted proteins | sample 2SBtaG_FD_89579 | JGI IMG/M metagenome (GOLD analysis project Ga0114931, IMG submission 89579) | Deep subsurface microbial communities from Kolumbo volcano to uncover new lineages of life (NeLLi) - 2SBTROV14_V59a metaG | ecosystem: Environmental > Aquatic > Marine > Volcanic | place: Kolumbo...
AATCGGGGATAAATTTGATAAGACCAAAATGAAAATTGAGATGGGGGCTGCATCTTTAAAAATCAGAATTCCAAAATTGTCAGGCTGCGAACTATACGGAGATATGGTTTTATTTTCAAAACATTTAAAGAGCTTTGAAAAAATCACATCCTCACATTATAAAACACCTAATTTTGATCAAGCTGAAAATAAGATACTTATTAAAATTAACGGCGGAGTTTCCAAACTTTCGATAAGGCGTTACTGATTCGGATAGAGGAAATGGATTTTGCCGGAAAGAGCACCGAATCTATTACCGCCACTAATTACACAAATTTTCACTAATTTTTTCCTGATTTCGAATTACTTTTGTAAATTACTATATTACAATTAGTTACAAGAACGATTTGAGGGTACTTCATCGGTAAATTTCAAATCTTTATGCGATTTTGCTCTAAAATTACACTTTTTTAAATGCATGGGTTGGTAGTCGGGAAACATAAGATCGCAAAGTCACACAAAGTTTCACTATGTTCTACGTTGTGAAACTTAGTGTATCCTTTGTGAGACTTTGTGAAACGTAAAAGCATCACAAAGTTTTCCCTTTGTAGTATTGATAACTATCCTGCAACCGCCGGATGTTCGTCAAAGCCGAATCTTCAATTTTTTTTGTTAAGAAATTTTTACAATCGATTTAATAGTAATTTCATTGAATTATAATTTCAAATTTTGACAATATTCGCAGAACTCTGTGAGTGAGCGACCTATGGTAAAGTACGTTCGGGAAAGTTTGTTTTTAGTTCGTACTCCCCACGTTTGAAAGCGTGGGTTAATGCAATACCACCTTTTTATAGTGGACTCATTAATCTTTTAATTCCATTTTTCAATGATTTCGTATAAAAGTTTAAGAGTAGTCCAAGTTTGTAGCCGGATAATATTATTTGAATTCAAAATATTAAATCCTTTTAGCCAAAATTCAATTGATTCAAAATATTTTTAATAGTTGATTTTCTCCGGGTTGCAAAAGCTTTTTCCATTTTTTTAACTAGTGGAATATTTAAATTTTTCTTATTTTCACTTTTTTAGTTATCATATTGAAAGACCTAATAAAAATCTCATTTTATATTTGTTGAAACAAATTGATCATTTCAATTGCCGAAAGTGCTGCATCCCAACCTTTATTGCCCGATTTTGTACCGGCTCGTTCAATTGCCTGTTCAATGGAATCCGATGTAATAACTCCGAAAATAACCGGAGTCAAAGATTCTAAAGAAACATTTGCAATCCCTTTTGATACCTCAGACGATATAAAATCGAAATGCGGAGTTGCACCGCGTATTACAGCACCAAGACAAATTATCGCATCATAATTTTTGCTTATCGCTAATTTTTTTGCAATCACCGGAATTTCAAATGCTCCGGGCACCCAAACAACCGTTACATTGTTAATATTACCCTCATGCCTTTCAATACAATCAAATGCACCTGAAAGGAGTCTGCTTGAAATAAATTCATTGAATCTACTAATAACTATTGCAAATGTTTTGTCTTTCGCTACAAGTTTGCCTTGAATTACTTTTCCCATTTTAACAACGCTCCTTTATACTTACTTATTATTTTCGTTTAAAATTAAATGTCCCATTTTTATTTTTTTAGTTTTTAAATATTTTTCATTAATTTCGTTAGGGCAAATTTCAATAGGCACTCTCTCAACAATATCCAAATCATATCCCTTTAATCCAATTATTTTACGTGGATTATTAGTTATAAGTTTAATTTTTGTTAATCCAAGATCCTTTAATATTTGCGCTCCGATACCATAATTTCTTAAATCCGGTTGGAATCCGAGTTTTTCATTAGCCTCAACAGTATCATAACCAGATTCCTGAAGTGAATAAGCAAGCAATTTGTTAACCAAGCCAATTCCTCTTCCTTCTTGACGCATATAAAGGAACACACCCCTGCCTTCTTTTTCCAGCATCTGTAAGGATGCTGCAAGCTGGTCACCGCAATCACATCTTTTAGAACCGAACACATCGCCTGTTAAACATTCCGAATGAACGCGAACCAAAACAGGTTCATCGCCACTGATATCACCCTTTACAAGAGCCATGGAATTATCGCTCGAATCTAACATATTTTCATAGAGATGGAGTTTAAAATGTCCCCATTTAGTAGGCATGTCAACAACTGTTTTGCATTTAATAAATTTTTCTTTTTTTCGTCTAAATTCAATCAAATCTACAATATTTATTATTTTTAATTTATGCACTTTCGCAAATTCAACTAATTGGGGGACTCTTGCCATTGTTCCATCGGTACTCATTATTTCACAAAGCACTCCGGATAACTTCAAACCGGCTAACCTTGCCAAATCCATCGCAGCTTCGGTATGCCCGCTTCTTTTAAGGACCCCACCATTTCTGGCTATCAAAGGGAAAATATGCCCTGGTTTTGCGAAATCGGACGGATGAATTGAATTGTAGGTTAATGCTCTAATTGTTGCCGCTCTGTCAAAAGCCGATATTCCGGTTGAAGTACCTTTCTTATAATCTACGGTTACGGTAAAATTCGTATTATGAAGTGCAGTGTTATTATTCACCATTAAGTCCAGCTCTAATTCTTTGGCTCTTTGTTCGGTAATTGCCACGCAAATCAGACCTTTGCCTTCCGAAGCCATAAAATTTACGTCTTCGGGTCTTACCAATTCTGCTGCCATAATTAAATCTCCTTCATTCTCGCGATCTTCATCATCAACAACAATAACCATTTTCCCATGCCGTATATCATCTAAAGCAGCTTCAATGCTGCTAAAAATATTTTTTCCCATTAAAATCCATTCTCCTTTAACCAAGTTTCGGTTAATTTTAAATTATTATTTTTATTATTAATTATAAGTTTTTCTAAATATTTTGCAATAACATCAACTTCAATGTTAACAAAAGCGCCTATTATTTTTTGTTTTAAATTAGTATTCTCCCAAGAATGCGGAATCACAGAGATTCCTATTAAATTTTGGTTCATCTTCGCAACAGTTAAACTAATACCATCAATGGCAATTGACCCTTCCAAAACAACATATTTCATAAGTTCGTCGGATAAATTTATTTCCAATAAATAATTTCTTCCACGTCGAACAATATTTTTAATTTTCCCTATGCCGTTTACATGGCCAAGTACTAAATGTCCACCAAGCCTGTCGCTAAAACGTAAGGCTCTTTCCAAGTTAACATCTTCGTTCCTTTTTATATACGATATAGTTGATTTGCTCATAGTTTCTCCAACAGCTTCAACCCAAAAACCATTTTTCTCAACTTTTATTGCTGTCAGACAAACTCCATTAATTGATACCGAATCATCAACTTTTAAATTCTTATGAATTTTATTTGTTGATACAAAAAATTTTTTACCATCGGCAATCGTTAAAATCTTTGATATTTTTCCTATCTCTTCTATCAGACCTGTAAACATTTATCCTTGCTATAGTATTTTTAATTTATTTATAATTATATGTTCTTTTCCTGTAGATAGAAACATTATTATCATCCAATTCAAATCTCTCTAGTAATAATGTATTATTAGGAAACTTTTTTGTCATTGCATCTAATCCTTCATATAAGATATCATTTGAATTAATTAAAATAATTTCATCAAACAATTCTCTTTCAATAAATTCAGAAAAAATATTTTGTCCGCCTTCAACTAATATAGAATTAATCCTTTGCTCAGCTAAATATTTTAATACCGTGTTTAATTCCAAATAATATTTATCAAAAGGTTTAAATTTAACTAAATTTATATTTTTGTTTGCAAAACCAGAAAGTAAATATTTATCCACATTCAAAAGTGTAAAAAGCCATGTTTTGTAGTTATCCGGAAGATTAAAAATTGCAGCATTTGGTGGTGATTTTAATCTCCCATCAAGTATAATTCTTTTCGGATTTCTCCCCTCAACCAATCTTACAGTTAAATGAGGATTATCAATTTTGACAGTATTTGCACCTATTAGAACAGCATCATATTCCACCCGCAATTGATGAACAAACTTTTGAGCTTTTTCATTTGTAATTTGTGTTTTTGTACCTATTTTTCTTGTTATTTTACCATCTTTAGAAGCAGCAATCTTTAGCGTAATATATGGCAATTTTGAAAGAATGAATTTGAAAAAAAATTTATTCAATTCTTTTCCTTGGAACTGAAGAATACCTGAAACAACTTCAATCCCAGCTTCTTTTAATTGTTCTATTCCTTTTCCATTAACTAAAGGGTTAGGATCAATATTTGAAATTACAACTTTTTTAATCCCACTCGATATTATCAACCGAGTACACGGAGGAGTTTTTTTGTTTGTGTGGCAACAAGGCTCTAAATTACAGTACAATGTTGCACCTTTAACGTCTCCAATTGAATTTTTTATCGCATTAACTTCAGCATGTGGTCCTCCAAAATAATCGTGGTAACCTTCGCCGATTACTTTATTATCTTTTACCAATACAGCGCCGACTAATGGATTAGGACTTACTTTGCCTTTACCGTGTTTCGCTAATTCAAAACATCTTTCAATATATTTTTCATCAATGTTCATTAAATTATATAATATTTAACATTCGTTCTATTGGTAGTTTTGCTTTTTCCGCAAGTTCTTCCGAAACTTTGACCAAAAATTTTTCATTAATTAAAGTGTTTAATAATTTTTCGGGTGTAATTAATTTCATGTATTCACAAATAGTATTTTCACTCGCTGGATAAAAGTTTTTATCCGGGCCTTCTTTTTTCAGTCTGTGAAGTAAACCGACTTCCGTGGCTATCACAAATTCGTCAGATGACGACTTTCGTGCATAATTAATCATGCCTGAAGTAGAAAACACATGTATATTTTTATAGTGTTCGCTCATATTGTCCCAAACTGAAGATTCATTCATTTCATATCTAGATACTTCGTTCATATTATCAGCAAAAGTTTCTGCAGATTTCAATAAACAACTGCTCGAACATCCGCATTCAGGGTGAATTAAAAATTCGGCATCAGGATGTAATTTCATATTATCTTCAAATAAATTATCACCGACTTTTTCATGAACATGACAACTGCCATCCCATATCTTCATTTCCCTTTTAGTTATTGTTTGAACATATTGTCCTAAGAATTTGTCCGGTAAAAATAAAATATCCTTTTCTTTTGGAATTGATTCAACAATTTTAACTGCATTTGAAGAAGTGCAGCAATAATCGGATTCAGCTTTTACTTCGGCAGTAGTATTAACATACGAAACCACAACGGCATTTGGGTTTTCTTTTTTCCATTGCTTTAACTGTTCAACGGAAATGCTGGAAGCTAGCGAACATCCGGCCTCCAAATCGGGGATTAAAACCTTTTTGTCAGGTGAAATTATTGATGCAGTTTCCGCCATAAAATGCACTCCGCAAAAAACAATAATATCCGCATTTGTTTTTGCCGCTTGCTGTGCCAAACCGAGTGAATCTCCCACATAATCTGCAGCATCCTGAATTTCAGGAATCTGATAGTTATGTGCCAAAATTACGGCATTCTTTTCCCTTTTTAATTTTTGAATTTCATCGAAAATATCCCTCATTTTTCTTTCCTTTCTTTTTAGTTTATTATTAAAGATATATCAAGTGCTTTCACTGAATGCGTTATTGCACCAACCGATATGAAATCAACTCCGGTAGATGCAATTTTTTCAATTGTTTCCAAATTTACATTCCCTGATGCTTCTGTTTTCACTTTCCCATTTACTAATAAAACTGCATCAGTCATTTCTTTAAGATTCATATTATCTAACATTATAATATCAATTTTTGTAATAAGTGCTTCTTTAACTTCTTCTAGTGAAGTTGTTTCTACCTCAATTTTATATTTTTTGCCATATTTTTCTTTAATGTTTTTAACTGCCTTTGTTATTGAGCCTGCAGCTCTGATATGGTTTTCTTTTATCATCACCATGTCATATAAGCCGAATCTATGGTTTTCCCCTCCTCCAATTTTTACGGAATATTTGTCCAAGTACCTAAAGCCGGGTAAGGTTTTTCTTGTATCCAAAAGTATAGTATTTGTTCCTTTCAATTTTTTTACAAACATATTTGTATTTGTTGCAATTCCGCTCATCCTCTGCAAAAAGTTAAGCGCTGTTCTTTCACCTTTTAGAACGGTTTTATATGAACCTTTAATTTCTGCAATAACATTACCGGGTTTTACAAACATTCCATCATCAAATTTTATTTTCCAAATAACGGGTTTTCCCGAAATTAATTCGAATACCTTTTTAGCTACTGCAAGTCCGGAAATTATTCCTGTGGATTTTGCTATTAACTTTGCCGTACAATTTTTTTCATTTGAAATAATTGCATCAGTGGTTACATCACCCATTCCTATATCTTCTTTGATTGCTTGTTTTATAATCGGCAAAGATTTTTTTATATAATTATCATTCATTATTTAACTTTTCAAATTTTATTTTGCCATTTAATGAGACAAAGTTTCCGATATATCTTTCATCAGTTTCCGGATAATCAATTCTCTGATGACAACCACGGCTTTCTTCTCTTTTTAAACAAGATTGAACAATAAGTAAACCAATTGCAATTACGCCTTTGGCTCTTATTAAATTTATATCTTTTGTATCATAAGGAATTTTATTTAAAAGTGTTTTCAACTCATTTTCAGCATCCTTTAATTTTTTACCGTTTCGTATAATGCCAACATTATTGCTGAAAAGTTCCGATATTATTTTCCTATTTTTCTCAAATGCAGCTTCCCCTTCACCACTTAAAAAATAATCATAATTCTCCACTTTATGTTGAATGCAAACATTCTTTATATTTTCAGCCGCCTTTAAAGCCGCTCTTTTTGAGAACACAAGACATTCGAGAAGCGAGTTACTTGCAAGCCGGTTTGCACCGTGAACTCCTGTTGAGGCTGTTTCACCGCAAGCAAACAGATTTTCAATATTCGTTTTTCCATATAAATCGGTTTTAATTCCCCCTACAGAATAATGTGCTGCAGGCGCAACAGGGACTAAGTCCGTTGTTATATCACAATTAAATTTTTTAGCGAAATTATAAATATTATTAAAATTGGATTTAATTTTATCAGCCTCCAAATGTCGCAAATCCAAATAAACAAATTTCTTTGAAGATTTATTTATCTCTGTAAATATTGCCTTTGCAACCAAATCGCGTGGTGCTAATTCCATCAAAGGACTATATCGTTGCATAAATCTTCTTTTGTTTTCATCCAATAAAAAAGCACCTTCACCTCTAATTGCTTCACTTATGAGAAATGTTTCTCCTGTTTCAGAATAAAAAGCCGTAGGGTGAAATTGCATAAATTCCATATCACGAATTTCCGCTCCGGCCGATTCTGCCATCCAAATACCTTCACCAATTGCAGCATTTGGATTTGTGTTACGCGAATAAATACGACTGTAACCGCCGGTTGCTAAAATTGTTACTTTTTAGTTTATTGTAATCAGTTCATCATTAAATTTTGAGTAAGCTAATATTCCGATAGCAGTACTTTCTTTTTTTAATATTTTGAGAGAATGTGTTTCATTTAATATTTTAATTTTAGAATTTTGTGAAATTTGTTCCGTCAAAAATTTAATCACTTCCTGGCCGGTTGAACTACCGTGTGAATGGATCACTCTGTGTTTCGAGTGTCCACCTTCCAACCCGGGTGAAATTTTACCATTCTTCTTATCAAAAGACATTCCTAATTCAATTAATTCTTTAACCCTTTCAACACCTTCATCGACTAAGATTTTAACAGCTTTCTTATCACATAATCCGCGACCGGCTACAATGGTATCTTTAAAATGGCTGTCAGTTGTCTTTTCATCAAGCGCAACGGCAATTCCTCCTTGTGCAAGCCAGGAATTACTATCATCGAACTTTGCTTTTGTTACAATTACTACATTCCCGTAGTTCGAGGCAGTATATGCAGCAAATAAACCTGCAAGTCCGCTCCCAACTATTAGAATATCAGTTTCATAAGTTTTTTTTCGCATTGTTGTGCGTTCCTTTACTATGCAATAATTGAATTTTGCGAATCTACAAAAACCAATTTTGGTTTATGTCGAGAGCTTTCTTCTTTATTATACTCCGCATAACTCGCAATTATTACCAAATCACCTTTGTGCACTCTTCTTGCAGCTGCTCCGTTCAAACCAATTTCCCCGGGCTTACCGAATATAACATAAGTTGAAAAACGTTCACCGTTGGTAATATTGTAAATGTCAACTTTTTCAAATTCCAGTAAATCCGCTTCATCGCAAAGAGTTTTATCAATGGATATTGATCCTTGATAATTTAAGTCAGCGTCGGTTACTGTTGCACGATGTATTTTAGACTTCAGCAAAGTTCTTTTCATTTCGAAACTCCATTTAATTTTAACGATTCATTTAATCCAATTAGCACTAATGTTTGTGATATTTCATCGAATAATCCTTCGTCCTGAAATAATGTTGAAAAACCTCCGGTCCCTATTACAACAGGCTTTTCGCCTTGAAAGGTTTCGATTGTTATTTTCTTTGTTAATTCCCTAACAATGGCTGCTTGCCCTTGATATAGACCGACTTGAATACTTTCAACAGTGGTTTGTCCAAATGGTTTGTTGATTCCTTTGATTTCCACTCTTGGTAATTTTGCAGTTTGAGCCTCTAGTACTTCCATCGAAATACGTATACCAGGGAAAATAATTCCGCCAAGATATTCCTTACGTTTTGAAACAACACAAAAAGTAGTTGCCGTCCCAAAGTCAACAATAATTAGGTTCTTATCCGGATATTTTTTTATTCCGGCAACTGCATTAGCAATCCGGTCAGCCCCAACTTCGAGCGGATTTTTATATTTTATCTTCAAGCCGGTCTTCACTCCAGGTTCAAGAAAAAATGGAGTGCTTCCAAAATACTTAATACACCCGCTTGAAAGTGAATGAGTTTTATCCGGCACTACACTACAGATTGATATTGCCTCTATTTCATCAGTATTAAAGTTGTTTTGCGTAATTACATTCTTCAAAAAAATTCCAATTTCATCTGAGGAAAAACTTTCCCGCGATGTTTTCCGGAACTGTAATTCCAATTTATCATTCTTAAATAAACCGCCGTATATTTGAGTGTTGCCAACATCAAGACAAAGTATCATCTTTTTCCTCCGCTATTATTCTATTTAATTCTTTTGCCAAATCAAGCGATATTGAAACCTTGTGCTTGTTCCCTTTTTGTTCAATTATTTCATATTCGGTTTGAACATTTTCTTTCCTATTTTGCAGCGAATTATGAATTATAAAATCCGCATCTGAATTTGCAAATAATTTTTCAATTGCATCATAATTTTCTTCTGCATTACCGGAAGCGGTAAATTTAAAAGCAAACAATTTAACCTTTACTTTTTTTGACCATTGTTTAATGTTGTTGATAATTTTTTCGTTTTTCGTAAGCACAATTTCAATTTCTTCTTGATCAGAGGTTAATTTTTCCGATTCAAATAATTTTTCTTCCTTCCCATTTACTCTAATTTTTGTGGGAGAATAATCACTAACAGCAGCAAGATGAATAATTGCATCGTATTCTTTTGCTTTTAGCAAAGTTTTTAGTTTACTTTTTAGAGTTTTAAATGAATTGAATTTTTCGGTAGATATTTCGTGCATTGGATAAACGGCAGTTTCGGATTTAAGCAGCGTAACATCATTTCCGGTTTCAAATAGATAATCGGCAATATTAACGGCAGTCTTCCCGGTAGATAAATTTGTTATGTAACGAACTCCATCTATATATTCTAACGTACCACCACCGGTGATTAATACTTTTTTTTGATTTGGATTTTCCTTTGCCAATTCACGAATTATCGAGTCAAATATTTTGTCGGGGTCCAAAAGTTTTCCTACTCCCTCGTCCCCACACGCCAAGTAACCATCATCAGTTGGAAGAATTTTAACACCCCATTCCGTGAGAAATTTAAGTGATTTTTGTGTAACCGGATGATTGAACATATTCGAATTCATAGCCGGAGCAATTAAATACGGTTTGCTGAAATCCTGTGCCATAAAAAGCGATGTAACCAAGTTATCGGCAATACCGCTTGCAAATTTGTTGATAGTATTTGCATCAGCCGGCACAACTATTGTTAAATCCGCCCACTTTGTCAAATCAATATGACTCATCATTTTACCTTGTGCAAACGTGTCTGTAAAAACAGGCGTGTGCGTTAATCCTTCAAGAGTAGCAATGCCGATAAACTGAAGTGCTGATTCGGTAACAACAACTTTTACCTCAAACTTCGATTGTACCAATTTGGATATTAAATAAGCACTTTTATATGCTGCGATTGAACCTGTAATTTTTACTAATATTTTATTTTTCAACATTATCAATCAACCTCACTTTTCCGAGATAAACGGCTCCGAATCTTCTTCCGAACTTCGTTTCAATGTAATCTACTTTAAAACCGTTGTCATTTAACTTGTAAATTATTTCTTCATTGCTTAAACTCGATTTTAATAATTCCGGAAATAACTTTGCCTTTTGTCTTTCTTCATTTGTAAGTCTTACATTGCGTGAACTCAATGCCAAACCGTCTTCATCCCTTATAATCGGACAGTTAATTATTTCCACATCTAAAAAAAACGCTTCTGCCATTCCTTTAACAAGTAAATATTGCTGGTAATCTTTCTCCCCAAAATATGCTTTTGTTGGCTTCACAATGTTGAGCAATTTCATTACAACTGTTAGTACTCCTGTAAAATGTCCTTCCCTGTATGCACCGCAAAGTATTTTGCTAAGGTCATCTTCCATAATTTTATATTTATAATTATCAGCGTACAATTCTTTATAAGTAGGAAGGTACAAATAATCAATTTTTAAATCTTCTAAAATTTTAATATCTGATTTTAATTGATTTGGATACTTTTCCAAATCTTCCGCATTATCAAATTGAGTTGGATTTACAAAAATGCTTACAACTGTAATATTATTTTCGGCCAATGATTTTTCAATCAAACTGATATGACCTTTATGCAGCGAACCCATTGTAGGAACAAAACCAATTTGCTTTCGAGATAAATTTCTCAATTCGCTTTTAATTTCTTTTACTGTTTTTATTATTCTCATTTTTTCATTAATAACTTTCATCATTTGATGGAAATATATTATCCCTTACATCATTTGAATATTTGTTGATTGCGGATTGTAAAACATCATATCCATTTAAATATTTTCTTAAAAATTTAGGACTAAATGTATTTGACATTCCCAATAAATCCTGCAAAACTAATATTTGACCGGAAGTAAATTTACCCGCACCAATTCCGATAGTAGGAATATCTATTTCATCAGTTATCTCCTTAGCCAATTTTTGGGGAATCATTTCAAGCACAATTGAAAAACAGCCTGCTTGTTCGAGCTTTTTTGCGTCCTCTAAAATCTGTTCGGCTTTATTATCAGATTTTCCCTGTAATTTAAAACCGCTAAGTTGATGAACAGATTGCGGGGTTAATCCTAAATGTCCCATTACCGGTATTCCGCTTTTTACAAGGAATTCAATGTCTTTCAAATTGTCCCCTGCTCCCTCAATTTTAATTGCTTGTGCACCTGACTTAAATATCCTGTCAACCGATTTCACGAGAAATTCAATTCCCTTTTTATGTGCTAAGAATGGCAAATCCGTTACAAGAAATTTATTATGTAATCCGCGTTTAACGGCAGCCGTATGAAATGCCATCATTTCAACATCAGCATTTACAGTTGTTTCAAATCCATGCATAACCATTGCAACACTATCACCAACAAGCACCGCATCTATTTCGCTTTCATCAATAATCTTTGCAGACCAATAATCATAGCAGGTAATCATTGTTATTTTTTTATTATCATTTTTAAATTTTGCAAATTCAGCAACTGTCTTCAAAATATGCCTCATCTTTCTTTTTTTTATTGAAATAACAATTAAAAAATTCATCGTAAATGTTTAAGAAGGAATCATCTCTTAAAGCTTCCCTATGTTTTTTTATCGTCTCAAAATCTTTTCTAACAAAAGGACCTGTTAGAGGATTTTTGCTATGAATTATATTTTCAGTAATTTTATTTAAGTAAGGAAGTATTACTTCTTTGGGAATATTGAAATTTTCTGTTAATCTGTTTTCAAAACTTTTCCACAGAATTGTTGTAAAGTTTCCTGCCATTGAACACCAAGCATGATATAACGGTTTATCAGTCGAGTTAATTTGATAATTGGGATTTGATAGTTCAGGAAATAATTCTTTAAAAGTGGATTTACCTTTTTCTGTAATGAAAGGAATTGTTTCATAAAATTCTTCCGGGTAGAGAGTATCACCAAATGTCATTAGCGGATGTGCACTTTCAATTCCATTTAACGAAAGATTCCCTGAAAAATGAATTATGGTTTTATCCATTAAATTTTTTGAGTTAGTAGTAATAAATTTCTCGATGGCATCATCGCTTATGGCAAGAAGAATTTTTTCTGTTTCCGGTAAAATTGAAATGAGAGAAATATTTGCACTACGATTCCATTTTAGGCATTCCATATTTTTATAATCAAAATAGAACGCCAAATGAGAAGCTAATCTTCCATTTCCAATTAAAAGATATTTTTGATTTTTCTGCATAACAGGTACTTGTCTTAATATCAAGTCCTAACATTTTAATTTTTTGTTTTAGTAGTTGTCTATTAAGATCAACTCTTTATTAAGTGACCAAATTTATAAATAAGTATTGACTGTTCAAAATAAAAAATAATTTTGCGTGAAATTCTCAACTCATATTAAATT
>Ga0114931_10008080_pt1 | contig 12784 bp, 10 predicted proteins | sample 2SBtaG_FD_89579 | JGI IMG/M metagenome (GOLD analysis project Ga0114931, IMG submission 89579) | Deep subsurface microbial communities from Kolumbo volcano to uncover new lineages of life (NeLLi) - 2SBTROV14_V59a metaG | ecosystem: Environmental > Aquatic > Marine > Volcanic | place: Kolumbo...
CAGCGGACAAAAGGGCCGCAGCCCGAAGGGTCGATTGAAAAACACCTCCGGCAAGGCCGCTGTATTCCAATCCAACAAACAGAAGATTTTTCGTTTCAGCGTTTTTCCACAGTCTCTTAAAGGTGGCAAATTCAAGGCCGACAGGGCAACTCCCCTCTGTTTTCCTTACTTGATCCACAGTCCGGCCAGTGGAACATGCCTCCATCGGTCGGTGCGCGAGGTTGCGGAGTGATTCTTTTACTTTGATATGCCTCTTTTCCCGCTTGACCATTGAGTTCCTTTCGGCTGAGGTGAGGGGGTATGAATCACCGCGCCAGACGCCAGTTTCCACAATTTGCGAGCGCCGCCCCAGTGGCCTCAGTGGCGGCGGTCTCTATCGCGGCAAGCGCCGGAGAGACTTCGGGCATGATCGCTCCTTTGAAGGGGAGAATTTACAAGACTCTCAAGTTCGCCATGATTCGGGAAGGTGGCACCCTGGTCGAAAAATTTGCCGCGGCGAGGGAGGCAGGATTTGAGGGAGTCGAGCTGCGGGCCACACAGATTGATCCGGAGAAGGTCAACCAGGCAATCGCCGAAACGGGTTTGCTTGTGGATGGAAGTCTTGGCTTTGATTCATGGAAGGTTCGGCATTCGGACCCGGATCCCGCTGTCCGCGCAAAGGCTCTTGAGTATTTACGCACCGGACTTCGACAAACTCACGCCGTTGGAGGACATTCCCTGCTCGTCGTGGTCGGTCACGGGAAAGACGGCACGGAAAGTGAAGTCTGGAAGCGCAGCGTGGATAATATCAGCAAAGCCATTCCGCTTGCCGCGGAACTGGGGGTGATGCTTTGCATCGAAAATGTGTGGAACGATTTCTGCTATGATCCAAATGGAGGCAGCAATCAGAAGGCGGACTCATTTATCCGTTATGTGGATGCATTTCGATCCCCCTGGGTGAGGATGCATTTCGACATCGGGAACCATTGGAAATTCGCTTCCGTGGGCGACTGGATTCGGTCTCTGGGAAAACGGATCGTCAAGCTCGATATCAAAGGTTTTTCCCGCGGCAAAAATTCATTCACGAAAATCGGCGCAGGCGATATTGACTTCACCGATGTCCGGAAGGCCCTGATCGAAATTGACTACCATGGCTGGTGCGCCGCGGAGGTTAAGGGAGGTGATCTGGATCGCTTAAAGGAAATTTCCCGCAACATGGATCGCGCCTTTGCTTTGTAGGAACCCCATTTCTGAACCCCCCCGAGAACCGCTGCTCAGTATGAATTCCCCCACCGCTTTTCTGATTCTTTTTTTCCTGATACCGGGGTCCTTTGATGCCGGGGCACAAGAGTCAAAAAAAGCGCCTCTCTGGCCCATTCTGAAAGCGGCGGCACAGCGCAGCGCTCTGCCCAACACCGCTTTGTTAAAGGCAGATGTTGATTTCGCGGACATGACTGTATCCGGCGCCGAGGCGTTTGTCCTGAAAAAGATTGAAGCATCCCGCGATTCGCGAAAACCAACGGCCAAAGAACTGGCTGAAATCCTGGGCCTGACCCTTGATGCGCGAATAACGGATCCAAAAATCGAATACATTGACACCATATCCGGGCCGCGAGCCGAGGCAGACAGCTTCCGGGTTTTCCGTGTGCGATGGCGGGCCTTTCGCGATGTCTACGGATACGGTTTGCTGTTGGAACCCAAAGGCAACACCGTTCGGGCAACCGTCGTGGCCATTCCAGATGCAGATCAGGAACCGGAACAGATTGCCGGACTGGGAGATCTTCCCGAAAATTTTCGCCCCTTTGCCTGCGATCTTGCGGCGAATGGATGCCGGGTGCTGGTGCCCTCTCTGATTTCCCGTGCGGAGAATCAATACGCCATGACCATGCGCGAATATCTGCATCGATCCGCCTATGAGCTGGGGCGTACTTTGATCGGTTACGAATTGCAAAAAGTCCTCTCCGGAACATTGGCCATCCGTGAGAACGCGGTTCCCTGCGGAGTGGTGGGATGGGGAGAAGGAGGTCGACTTGCCTTGTATGCCGGCGCCGTGGATCAGGATTTTTCCGCCGTGTGGATCAGCGGCTATTTTGGGCCGCGAGAGGCAGTCTGGAACGAACCCGCTGACCGAACCGTTTTCGGATTGTTGAAAAATTTCGGAGATGCAGAGATTGCCAGCCTCATCGGCCCGGAGAAGCTGGTGTTAGAATTCAGCCATTACCCGGAGTTCGTTTTCAGACCCGACGAAAATGGAGAGCCGGAAATGGTAGACAACAAATACACCGGGAAACGGGGCAAACCGGGCCGCTTGATCACTCCGGATTCCAAAGAGTTTGCTTCTGAAGTCAGGCGGATTCCCAATCGCGAGAAAATCGCGGTCATTCAATCAGACCAAACGATGAACCAGGAATCGCTCGGCGCATTTTTAGAACGGCTGGCCGGGGTGACTGCAGTTTCGGCCCCAGCGCCTTCCTACCTCAAAACCGTTCCGTCCGGGCCCACAGATGCCTCCAGGCGGCAGGCAGGTGAAGTCGAGGAAATCGATCAGCACAATCAATGGGCCCTGATCGATTCACGACGAGTTCGCAGCGATTTCTTTGCCGACCTGAACACCAGGAGCGACATCAGGGCATACCGGAAATCCGTTGAACCCTATCGAAGGATTTTCAGCGAGCAGATCATCGGCCACTTCGATCAGAAGCGATTGCCACTGAATCCCCGAACCCGCAAATTTCAGGAGGGAGAAGGCGTCGTCAGCTATCGGGTTCTTTTGGATACATTTCCCGGAATGCCCCTGTATGGAATCCTGACGATGCCACAAAATATGCCGCTTGACGGCAGTAAAAAACTCCCTGTCATTGTTTGCCAACACGGCCTGGAAGGACGCCCGGAAGATGTCATCGGGGAAGCAAAATACAGAGCCTACAAAGCGTTCGCGACCCGACTGGCCCAGCGCGACTACATCACCTTTGCCCCGCAGAACCTCTACATCCTCTTCGATCGATTCCGCTCCCTGCAGTTCAAGGCCAATTCGCTCGGCAAAACGCTGTTTTCTTTCCTGGTTCCGCAGCATGAGCAACTGACTTCGTGGCTCGCGGAACAGCCCTGGGTTGAGTCCGATAAAATTGCGTTTTACGGCTTGAGTTATGGAGGGAAGTCGGCCATGCGAATTCCTGCCCTGGTAGAGCGCTATTGCCTGTCGATTTGCTCCGGGGATTTCAACGAGTGGATTTGTAAAAACGTGGCCACTGATGCCAAATCGCTGCGCTACAGCTATGCCAATAAAGCCGAGTATGAGATTTTTGAATTCAACCTGGGCAACACATTCAACTACGCTGAAATGGCTGCCTTGATCTGCCCGCGACCATTCATGGTGGAGCGCGGCCATTTTGACGGGGTCGCCCCCGATGAAGCGGTGGCCTATGAATACGCCAAGGTGCGCAAGCTGTATGCGGCGGAACTGCACATTCCCGAGCGCACCACCATCGAGTGGTTTCCGGGTCCCCATACCATTCACGGCGTCGCGACATTTCAGTTTCTTGATCGGCATTTGAAAAAATGAAAACACCACATCCCGAGCGGCACCGAATTCACCGATCTGGCTGGCTGCGGGCCGCTGTTCTGGGCGCCAATGACGGAATTGTCTCAACGGCGAGCCTGATTGTGGGAGTGGCAGCCGGAGAGGCGGAAAAGGGGGGCATCCTGCTTGCCGGAACCGCGGGCCTGATGGCGGGCGCCATGTCCATGGCGGCTGGAGAGTACGTGTCCGTGAAATCTCAGGAAGAAACAGAACGGGCTGACCTGAAGTTGGAAGTCGAGTCACTGGAAAATAACAGGGACGAAGAACACCAGGAGTTGGCCGCCATTTATCAGGAACGCGGATTGGATGAAAAACTTTCTGAGGAAGTGGCCTACCAATTAATGGAACACGATGCGCTGGCGGCACATGCAAGGGACGAGATCGGTATCATTACCGAGCTGAGAGCACGCCCTCTGCAGGCTGCTTTCTGGTCCGCCGGAGCATTTTCCGTGGGAGCTTCGGTACCGGTAATGGTCGCGCTGGTCGCTCCCACATCCCTTCTCATCTGGCTCGTCCCCGCGTCCGCCATCATCCTCCTGGGGTTCCTGGGGGCGCTTGCCGCAGCCGCGGGAGGAGCCTCCCGGAAGTGGGGGGCCTTTCGGGTTTGTTTATGGGGCACGGTGGCCATGGCAATCACTGCAGCCGTTGGAAAACTTTTCGAATTTGCAGCTTGATTCGGAACCTCATAAGAGGCCCAAATCCGCCTGCTCCCACAATCCCGACTCCAAAACATCGGGCTTTTTACAATGGACACGACAGCGAGGTTTCGATTATTTGTGTTCACGTTTTATGGTGACCTCTTCGATTGAATATATTCGCCCTGCTTCCCGGTCATTTGCCGGAATGAAGCAGATTTTGTTTCAACCATTCCAGCTTGGAAAATGGGTTGTGCTGGGATTTACCGCCTGGCTGGCCGGCCTTCTCCACGGAGGAGGCGGAAACGGCGGTTCTTCGGAGATGAAAAGCGAGCGGATGGAGAAATTTTTCCGTGAAATCGTTGCCTGGGTGAAAGATCATTCGGAGTTGGCGATCGGTATTGGGACCGCGATTTTGTTGGCCGGACTTGTTCTCATCCTCGTTTTTCTCTGGATCAGCTCCCGCGGAAAGTTCCTGTTTCTCGACAACGTGGTTCATGATCGGGCCAGGGTAAAAGTTCCCTGGCAACAGTTCAAGCGGCATGGGAACTCGCTTTTCCGATGGAGATTCATTTTCGGAATCGTTGCCGTTTTCACGCTGCTTCCTGTCGGTGGCGCGATCGCCTGGCTCGTCTTTTTGCCTTTTCACGACAGCGAATGGGCTGGAAGCTCGATTCTGTGGATCGTCCTTCTGACTGTGGTATTTCTCAGTGTAATGGTTGCGATTGGCTACATCAGCAACTTGCTGGAGGACTTCGTCATACCTCTGATGTACCGGGACTCTCTCACCACCAACGAGGCCTGGAGGCATTTTTTTCAAATCAATCGTGCGGCCCCCGGACGGATCATCCTCTACGTTCTTTGGAAATATCTTCTCGGACTCGCCGCGGCCACCGGCATGATCACGCTGGGCCTGGCAACCTGTTGTATTGGATTCCTTCTGCTGGCTATTCCCTATCTTGGTTCCGTGCTGCTTCTTCCCGTGCTGGTATTCTTCCGACTTCTGGGACCCGAATTCCTGAGACAGTTTGGAGCTGACTACGATATCTTCGACCATCCCTGAGATACCCCGATCCCGACCTGCCCGGATGTCCCGATGATATCCCCGCCGTTTTTCGCCAGGTCTCCGCCATGAGAGCGTGTCCCACAGGGGTTGGAGGCACGCCGTCTCTGGTCCAATAAGAAGATTGGGATCCCGCGGCGACTGCTCCATCGAACATTTCCTGGAAAGGCACCCAGACATCTCCGAATTTTTGTCCAATCTCCACGGCGTAAGCACGCCCCGTCTCAAATTCCGGAAACCAGGAATCATTGACGGCGCCATGCCGCTGAATCAGCCCGGATATTTCATGAACATCAGCAGAGATCGTTTGATGGAAGTATCTGGTGTCGCGCTCGCGAGCAGCGGTTTGGCCTCAAGCGGGGAAAAACCGCCCGTTCCGGCTGCGGCCCTTTTGTTGGCTGGCTTCGTTCCGACTCGGTCAGGTAGCGGGCTACCCTCCCTCATCGCGCCTCGTCAGCAAATAAAATGACTCGCGGTTTTTCATTCCAGAGTTTTTCCTCAGTCTCTTAACCGAGTGCCATTCCTCTAAAGCATAAGCAACTCAAACTGAACGACACTTCACAACCGCGCGATTCTTTTTCTGAAATATTCGGGTTAGTCGGCCAGAGAATCCGCCCAGGCATCAGCTTTGGCGGCATAATCCTTCGCTGTTGCGGCGGCGGCGTGGGCGGAGGTGGCATATTCCCTGGCGGTGGTGGCCTCCTCAGCCGCTTGAGCTGCTTCAGCGAGTGCGTCCTTTGCATCTTTTTCGGCGCCGGGATTGGATTGGGCCAGCAGACCGGCTTCATCTGCTGCCGCCTGGGCCGCACTGGCTGCCGCTGCGGAGTCAATGGCCGCCTTTTTGGCCTGAGCTGCTTGGGCGGTAGCTTCATCAGCGAATTGGATGGACTCATCAGCCTTTTTTCTGGCGTCGGCCGCCTTATTTTTGTCAAGAGCTTCCTTTCCTTTCGCGATCGCTTGATCGGCCGCCTTTTGCGCAAGATGATTTGCGTCGTCTGCATCGCCTTTGGTATTTTTGGCGACGCCATTTTCATATTTCGCCTGATCAAGCAAGTCTTTGACCGCTTGTTCCACATCGACATATCCGTCGTTCTGATACACCGGGGAGGAGGTTCCGGCCAGTGGGTCTGTCGTAGCGAAGGAAGTCGTGGTGGTGGAGGGGGGCATGGAAACAATCGGGCCGATCTCGATAAAGGTGCCATAGACATTTGCCGATGCGGTCTTTTCTTCCAACACATGGAACTCGTTAAATGCCGCGAACCCATCGGACGTGGCATCACCCATCTCAATTCGAAACTCAAATTCGTAGTCATTAATGATCAGAGTACGGCTCGAAACAGGGTCATCCAGAAGCACGTAGTCCGCGTCAACCCAGGGGTTGTTGGGATCTCCCTGATTTAAAACATTGACCAGACCGAAAGAGAAATCGAAATAAGGATTAAACATATTTCCGTTGATATTCAGATTCAGGCCGAGAGTAAATTCAACGGAATCAGCTCCACTGCCACCTAGAATGGTGCCGTTGTAATAATCGAGCTTCCCTATTTGAAACCGTTCCCCACCGGCTATGTTCCCGAATGAATTGCCCGTGAAATCCATGGTACTCCTGGACAGGCCCGCTTCAAATTGAGGGTCGGAAGGGTGGGAATCCTCACCCCATTCAAAGTGGGATGACGATTGCCCCGGTGCGAGGTTGCTGACCATTCCCGAAGGCCCGGTCGGATCATGAAACGATCCCTCGGTGTCACCAACCAGATTGAGGCTCTCGGTGTTGAGTGTCCGGGCCGAGACGGAACTGGGTGAGTAATACTGAGACCCGACGGAAACTACCTGGGCTTCGATTTCGACCCCTGCCGGATAATTTTTGCGCTGGAGCGAAAAACCCGAAGTGTAAGGCAACCAGGGACCGCCATCGAGACGATAACGGATCTTCCCCACTCCGGGTTCATTGGTATCGACCAGATCAATATTGATTGGTTTGTTGGAAAACAATCCAAAGACATCCCTGCTGGCATTGATAATCGGGGGGGAGAGAGTGACCGGGGTAGCCGTGTAGATTTGATCCGTTTTTGCACTGTCGCTGTAGTTGGAGGTGGTGGCGACCGCCTGAGCACTGATCACATCGTCCGGATGAGTGGCAAAAGGACCTGAATAAGCCTGCCAGGCCCCGTAGTTCAGCGAATAGAATATGTCGGAACTTCCCGGAGGATTCGGATTGCTGAGACTGACAGTGAGGTCATATAGATTGATGCCGTAGCCACCACCGGGCATCGAAAAGACTGGCGGGAACAGGGCGGCTCCGGGCGTGATGGGAGCCGGTGGTGGCGTGACGGGCGCCACCGGTGTTGAAGGTGTCCCGGAGGGAGTATCCGGCACGATGGCAACCGGGGTAGGCCCTGATGGACCGGAGGGCAGGGCCACCTCTGCGTAATCCCAGATCCAGCCATCTTTTTCTGAATAAACCAGCGGGCTTTCCCGCTGTTCCGTTCCTCCGTCAATTTCCGCCAGGGCATCATCCAGATAAAACTCCTTTACGCCGGGCTGCGAACCGGACTTGGCCACAAAAAAGCTCTGCGATGTGCCGTCCCAATAAACGCGGACGGCGTTGGAGGCGGCTTCCTCGCTGGATTGTTTCTTCAAGGCCAGCCGCGAATCCAAAAAACTACCGGAAAATCCCGGCAGGCGCTTTGCGGCCGCTGCCGTGGCCCGGGTCCGCAGTTTCGTCAACACTGTTTCCGCCGTATCCGTGGATTCGAGAACTCCCCCGGAAGCCCGATAGGCCATGACGGCCCGGTTCAGGGTCTTGGTGTCTGAATTGAGTTTCTCTTCGTGCGCGTTTTGAGTGACGTTGCCAACCGCAACCATCCCAACAGACGCCAGAATACCCAGAACGGCAATGACCGAAATGAGTTCTACGAACGAAAATGCCTTGTCCGAACTCTTCATTCTCATGCAATTAGAGACTATATTAATTATAAAAACCATAATTGCAAGAATTAACTTCCTTTTTCCGCGTTTTCCCGATTCCTGAAAAAATCCTCAGATCTTTCTCAAACGCAATCGACGGATGGAACGCCCTTCTTTCAGCCACTGCTCTTCGAAATCAGTGCCCGGGTAGAAAAACCCGCCTTCCTCCTGGTCCGGCCACTCGATTTCCCGAAACAGATCGCGGGTAGGCAGCCTCTCGCAGGCCTCGGCGAAATACGCGGCGGAATCCGTTTTGAAGAGCAGCTCACCCCCCGGTTCGAGCAAGCTGTGCAGGTTTCGTAAGAAATCCAACTGGCACATCTGTCGACGGCGGGCGTGTTTCTTTTTCGGCCAGGGATCGGGACAGAGAAAATGGATCCGGTGAAGGGAGCCAGGGGGAAGAAGTGACCGCACCGCGTAGTTGGAGTCAATCCGAAGCAGGCGGATATTGGGCAAACCGAGTCGATCCACCCGACGACAGACTTTCCGAACTCTTCCAAGAAGCCGTTCCACCCCGAGGAAATTCCGATCAGGAAATTTCCGGGCCATGCTGACCAGAAACAAACCATCTCCGCAGCCGAGGTCCAGCTCGACAGGATGGTCGTTTCCAAACTCTTTCTCCAGGTTCAAAACCGTGAACCAATCGGCTGGATAGATCTCGTTTGAGAACAAAAATGGAGGCTGCGCATCCGGCATGGCGGGCTATTGTGGGGTATTTTTCTCTGGATTCAAAAATTTTCTGAAACCAGGAAACCGAAAGCTGCGTCTTGAGAGACGGTGGACTTGGCGGCAGTTCTGGGAGTCTGTCGGTTCCGCGATTCCTGCATGATCATGAAAAAAGTAGCCTTTTGTTTCATTTTGACTCTCCTGATTCCCCGCTTCTTAGCCGCTGATGATCTGGAATCGCCATACAAAATTGCCGGTAGCTGGGTGGGAGTTCTCTCAGTCAACGGCGTCGAGATGCCTCTGGTCTTTGAATTCAAGGAGCTGGGCGGTAAGCGGCTTTCCGGCGTCATGCGGAGCCCTCAGCAATCGCAGATGGAGATTCCGCTCAATTTCGTATCGTTGAAAAACCGGGATCTTGAAATCGCCGTGACCTCGGTAGGTGGATCCTACTCAGGCAAGCTGTCCCCGAAAAGCCGCAAGTTTCGGGGAAAATGGACTCAGGGAAACTACAGCCTCCCTCTGGAGCTTTCATTCAGCGAAAAAGGCTTCGAGATGAATCGTCCTCAGACGCCCGGAGACAAGCCACCCTACGCCGTGGAAGAAGTCCGATTTCCCAATAAGACCGGAAATATTGTACTCGATGGAACACTTACATTGCCCAGAGGATCGATGCAAGGGTCGCCTGTGGCAATCCTGGTTTCCGGATCGGGTTCGCAGGATCGGGATGAGACTCTTTTCGGACACAAACCCTTTTTGTTGATCGCCGATTATCTGACTCGGAAAGGAATCGCGGTCCTTCGCTACGACGACAGAGGGGTCGGCGGATCAACCGGAACATTCAAGTTCGCCACTCACATGGACTTCGCAGATGATGCCGCCGCCGCCGTCGCTTATCTCAAATCCCGCAAAGAGATTGACCGCAAAAAAATTGGCATCATCGGGCACAGCGAAGGTGGCATGATTGCGCCTATAGTGGCGACCAGACATCCCGGCGATGTGGCCTTTATTGTCATGCTGGCAGGACCGGGGGTCCGCGGAGATCAAACGATTCTGACTCAGACCCGGGCTCTCGGGATGGCATCCGGTTTGCCTGAATCATTCATCGAGCTGAACCAGCAATTCTCCAAGGCCCTGTTCCGTCTGCTTCTCGCCGACAACCCCGACCTGACCAAAATTGAGGAACTGGGGAAAAAATTCGAGGCGGAAGCCAAAAAACTGAAGGACGTCGATCCCGATATTCTCGTCTCCATCGGAGAGTCGATTCAACAGCAACTGAAAGGACTGGATCAACCATGGCTCCCCAATTTCATCCAATACGATCCCGGACCCACTCTGGAAAACGTCCGGTGCCCGGTGCTGGCCTTGAATGGTGAAAAAGATCTGCAAGTGCCCCCCGGCATTCACCTTCCAGAAATTCGAAAGAGGCTCAAGACTGCCGGAAACCCGAAAAGCCGGGTGGAAGAACTCCGGGGTCTGAATCATTTATTTCAAAAAGCGAAAACCGGATTGCCCACTGAATATTCGAAAATCGAAGAAACAATTTCGCCATCGGTTCTCAGGATGATGGCCGATTGGATTCACGAGGTCGTCAGGTGAGGGAAGGGGATGGCTTCTGACCCTAAATTATTCATGAAAGATTTCCCGAAAACTTGCCAGCCCACGAAACTGCTGCGTTCCGGACCGATTTTCGTCCTCGACGTATTTTCAAATAAATCAGGTTAAGAGCGCGCTCAAAGGGCAATTTCTGGTTGAATTTAATTTATAATCATGTTTATTATTAAATTCCATATTTATTGGAACTTAATTCATGTTTTCTCAAGCTGTTGCCGCCAAAGGGGGTCCATCTTCCCCGGTCAAATTCTCTATTGATTCGCCGACCGTTATTCGATCACTTTCCGGCTTGTCTGAACTTCGGCAGGAATGGCGATCACTGACATCGCGAGGGATTTCGCCCTTTCAAACCTTCTCCTGGAATTTGGCCTGGTATCGCCACTTTTCGGACTGCTTCGACGAAATCCTTGTTTTTTTCGCGAGCGGAGGCGCTGTCATTTTCCCATTGTATCGCAAGGGGAATCACATCCGATTTGCCGGGGACATCACTTGCGACTATCAGGATGCGCTGGCAGAGAACATAGAGGATGTGAGGAAGGCATTTCCCGAACTTCTGAAATGGGCAGCCGACCGGAACTACAATCTTGATTTCAGAAAATTATCAACGGAAGGCCACCTTTTCCGGGTCATTTGCGGGACAACCGCGCCCCAATTCTTCAAGCCCATGCTACGAACAGTGGGGCCCTGCCCTTTCTTCCAAATCGGAGATTCTCCCGAAACCCGGCTGTCCCACCTGCCCAGAAAATTCCGGGCCGAACTTCGCAGACAAATGCGCCGAATTGCAGCCGACTTCCCCGACAGCGAACTCCAATTCAGCAAAACCCCGGCAATTAAAGCTCAAGACATTCTGAACCTCTTTAAATTTCACAGCGACAACTTTCGCTTTTCCGGAGACAACCCGCTGGATGACCCGCGACTGCGGCGCTTGCTTCTCGAGGTCCGGGACAAGGCCGAGGTTGGCCTGTGTGTTTCCCGACTTGGAAATGATGAAGTCACCATGGCAATGGACCTTGCTTTCATCAGAGGAGACCGGTTCTATGGCTACCTGACTGCCTTCAATTGCGATCAGGCCCGCTACAGCCCGGGAAGCTGCCTTTTGACTTCCCGACTGGATCGTCTGGTGGAGGAAGAAGGCGTCCGAGTGCTGGACTTTTTGTGTGGATCAGAACCTTACAAATACCGTTTCGCGCAGGACGAATACTTTGTCCGGTCCGTTCAACTGATTCCCCGGACAGCGACCGGAGCCCTCTTGTTTTCCCGATGGAAAACAGAGCAGCTTCTCCGCAGGTTCGCTAAACATATCCTGGTCGCAATGAAGCTCCGATAGGGTGAACTTTATTTTCACCTGGACGAGACAACCCGGATGCTCACCACTCCGTCGGTCATGAGGGATATTTTGGCGGGTCCAACGAGGGCGAGAGGTTGGCTGGTGGAAGGGCGATTTTCAGATCTGAGCCGATAGCCCACAAAGTCGTTGTAATTGTTGTTACAACGCAACTGTCCCAGGCGAAACTGTACCGGTCGCTTGCCCTGTTTTTGATACTGAACAACAAGTGCGTCCGTAGCGAACAGGACCAGGGCGGTTTCACCGGCAGGGACTTTGATGAAGTCGCGGTACCCGGCGAGCGTTTCGAATTGGTCTGCCGAGGCAGGGGCCCCCAACAGAGTGAATATGGAGATGATGACAATGGTGGCAGATTTCATAGTTCCATACCAAAAACGTACCCTGACGGGAAAGGCAAGTTGCTTCGCTTTCTCGAACTGTTGAACCCGGGCAAAGATTAAGGTCGGCTAAAAGTGTGGTTTTTTTGGATGCAGGCATAAGGTCAGCCAGCCACAGGCTGCCCGAAGGGTAGAGCTCAGCGACGGCAAAACGGAGCCTGCCCCGCGACCAACGAGGAACGCGGAAATTGTTGAAAAAGTCCGCGATCCGCCTACCATGCGCGAGGGAACCGAGCCTTGCGTTTCTGAGTCCGCTTCCGATTTATCCGTGCAGTTATTTTGCGACGTTGCCCTCTCATGAAGTTGCATCAAAACCAGCTCTGGCGTCAGGGCGACAGCCTCTACCGCATCGTTCATTTGGAACGCCTTGCGGTGGATTACAAAAAAATCGACGAATTGCACCCGGATGGTGGCACCCATCACCGGGCCACCAAAAAGGAATTTTGTCGCCTGATAAAGGGGGCCACCCAAGCATCCTCTACGAACGAATAGAAACGACTTTTTTTATGAAGACCCTGCAAACCTTGTGCCTGCTGCCCGCTATCATTTTGAGCTGCAACC
>Ga0114931_10008081_pt1 | contig 12784 bp, 12 predicted proteins | sample 2SBtaG_FD_89579 | JGI IMG/M metagenome (GOLD analysis project Ga0114931, IMG submission 89579) | Deep subsurface microbial communities from Kolumbo volcano to uncover new lineages of life (NeLLi) - 2SBTROV14_V59a metaG | ecosystem: Environmental > Aquatic > Marine > Volcanic | place: Kolumbo...
ATTCGAGGCGACCGGCCGATTGGATCGTGCCTCCGAACTCTATGCGGCCGACACGTCACCGCAGTGGCACGGAAACCACCTGCGCGCGCGGTGGCTCGAAAGGTCGAAGCGCGAGGGCAGCCAGCCTCGCTGAGGTCGCGGTTTCGCGTCCTCTCTCTACTTCGCCCGCCACTGACTCGGCCGGTTCATCTGCGATCTTCGCGAGGTTCGCGGGTCGAGTGCTCTCTGGCCGAGCGGAACTAGGTCGGTATGATATGAGCTTTCGTGGTTTCGACGTGTCTATTTGCCACGGTGCCAAGCCGCGCCGCCCAAGGATCGATGCTCCGCGCCTTTTTTCTCAAACGCTGGTTTCTTGTCGCCTTGGTGAGCGTGCTGGCCATCGGTTTCTCGTCGGCGCAACAATTGGCCGACGCGGCCGACGCCGTACCGAAGAACCTTATCGTCGGTAGCGTGTTGTTTATGATGGCCGTTTCGCTCGATGCCACGGCGATTTGGAGCGCGCTACGTCATCCAGCGGCGGTCTTGTTGGCCATCGCGATCAATTTCCTCTTTTTGCCGCTGGCGGCCTGGTTGATATCCGGTTGGGTACGCCCGGACTTGGCGATCGGCATGCTGGTCGTCGGCGCGGTTCCCAGCACGTTGACCGCCGCCGCCGTTTGGACCCGTCGGGCCGGCGGAAACGATGCCGTCGCGCTTCTGGTCACCGTGAGCACGAACCTCTCGTGCTTTGTGGTGACGCCGCTTTGGCTTTGGACGACCACTGGCGCCAGCGCCCAGTTGCCGCTGGATCGGATGATCTCACGGTTGGCCGTGCTCGTGCTGTTGCCCACGACCATGGCACAAGTGATTCGCCTCTATCGCCCGCTGGGAGCCTGGGCCATCGAAAAGAAGCCGCTGCTGGGCGTATTGGCTCAGTGCGGAATTTTGAGCATCGTGATGGTCGGGGCCATCAACGCCGGCTTGGATCTGGGCCGCTCGGACTCGATCATCGGCCTTCAAGGCTGGGGGGGCATGTTGCTGGGGGTCGTGGGTCTGCATCTGACCATGCTGGTCGTGGGGCACGCGGCAGCCCAATCGCTGGGAATCTCGCGTGAAGATCGGATCGCCGTCGGTTTCAGAGGCAGCCAGAAAACGCTGATGATCGGCCTGTTGGTCGCGCTGCAATTCGGCGGTCTGGCAATGCTGCCGATGATCGCCTACCACGTTTGCCAGCTTTTGACCGACACGCTCATCGCCGACTGGCTGCGCCGCCGCGGCGAGCAACTCGCGGCCTCGGCCACGGCGGTGTGAGAGAACCACGGCATGAAAACCGACGACTTGCGGCGAAACCAGCACCTCGGAGAACGAAGAGGCGGGGGGGCAACTGCGGACGGCAGAGACGGTGAATGTCCCGGCAGGGCTGAAATGTCGCCAGGATCGAAGGTTGCATGCTGCCGCCTTGCCGGCCATCGAGGTTCCGTGTCGCCGCGGAATCCGGCTGGAACCGCATTTTTCGCCGGCGAGGTGTCTTGCTGATTTTCGTTGCCGCGAATACACTTAGACGCTTGTCGACTGACACGAATGTGGGCTTGCGCCAAGGTACTTCACTTGGCCATGTCGACAGGCCACTCGCGGGCCGGATTACCCAAGTTGCCACTGGACCATTCTGACCAACGGACACGCGGCGAAATGAAAGACGGCATCCATCCAAAGTACGTTGAAACGACGGTCAAATGCGGCTGCGGCAACACCTTCAAAACCCGTAGCACGAAAAAAGATTTGACGGTCGACATCTGCAACGTCTGCCACCCGTTTTACACGGGCAAACTGAAGTTCATCGATACCGGGGGGCGTATCGAAAAGTTTCAGAAGAAGTTCGCGGGCGGCTACGCGAGTGTCCAGCGGAACAAGAAAGCCGCCGCGGCTCAAAAGAAAGCCAAGCCTGCCTAGTGGTGCGCTACCCCAACGTCCGCCCATGCTGGCTTGGCGGTGGCACGCGTCATCCGTACCGCCGGTGCGGGCGGTTGTCGAACGCCTTTTGGATCGGCGGGTGTGGGCCATGTCTGACGGTTGGTTCGTCGCCGGCCCGTGGTGGGCTGTCTTGTCAGCCGGTGCCCCGTTCGATTGATATGCTTTGGTCCGCGTCCAGCGGATGTGACATCTTCTTTTCCCGCGAGCGGCCGGCTAAGCTGACCGACAAGGATTACCGGATCGATGAGCGATCTGCGTGAATTGCTCGAAAAGAAGCTCACCCGCTTCGAAGAGCTCGAACAACAGCTTATCGACCCCGAGCTTGCTGCTGACGGAGCCCGCATGGCGGCCGCCGCGAGGGAGCATGGCTCGCTGGCGAGGCTCTCGCTGAAATATCGGCGGTTCAAAGAGTTGAACCAGCAGATCACCGAAGCGGGCGAGATGGTCGCCGGCTCCGATGCCGATCTACGCGAGCTGGCCGAAGCCGAGCTTCCCGGGCTGAAGCAAGAGCGCGAACAGCTTTGGAACGAGCTTTTGGATATGACCATCGGCGGCGAAGACGCCATGCGGTCGCGCTGCTTTCTGGAAATCCGTGCCGGAACCGTCGGCGATGAAGCGGCTCTGTTCGCCCGCGACTTGTACGAAATGTATAAACGCTATGCCGAAAAAAGAGGTTGGAAGGTCGAGGTCCTCGAATCGAACGCCACGGAGTTGGGCGGCTTTAAGAAGATCACTTTGGGGATCGAGGGGCCGGGCTGCTTTCGCGAGTTGCAATATGAAAGCGGCGGACATCGCGTGCAGCGCGTGCCCGAAACCGAGGCCAAGGGGCGCATCCAAACATCGGCCGCCACGGTGGCCGTGATGCCTGAACCCGAGGATGTTGAAATCGAGCTCAAGCCCGATGATTATCGTAAGGACATCTTTCATGCGAGCGGACCGGGCGGGCAGCATGTGAACAAAACGGCCTCGGCCATTCGGCTGACCCACCTGGAATCGGGCATCGTGGTGAGTTGCCAAGATGAAAAAAGCCAACATAAAAATTTGGCCAAGGCACTGCGCGTGCTGAAAACACGGCTGTACGAACGCAGACGCGAGGAAGAAAATCGCAAGCGATCCGATACCCGCAAGAGCCTGATCGGCTCGGGCGACCGCAGCCAACGTATTCGGACGTACAACTTTCCCGACAATCGTGTGACCGACCACCGCATCAACCTGACGATTTACAAACTCGATGCGGTGCTGGCCGGCGAACTGGAGCGTTTGATCGAACCGCTGATCGAGTACGACCGGCAGCAATTGCGACAATCGCTAACCGCCACGAATTAACCGCGTCGCCGGGCTGTCTGGACGCCGGGCCGATTTCACTTTGTCTGAAATCGTGGGTTGCTCGCCACGGCGAGGCAGGCGAATCACGCACCGGCACCGCGCCCTCGGCGAGCAAAGATGCGCTGAAACGTCATGCCTGAAACCGAAGCGTGGACCATCGGGCGCCTGTTAGCGTGGACGACGGACTATCTGTCCTCTCGACGTGCCGAGACTCCGCGATTGGACGCGGAACTTTTGTTGGCTCACTCACGGGATTGCGAGCGGATCGACCTTTACACGGCCTTTAACGAGGTGGTCGACGAGGAAGTCCGCACCACGTTTCGCGAGCTCGTGCGACGGCGCGCCGAAGGCGTGCCGGTGGCCTATCTGTTGGGACGCCGCGAGTTTTATTCGCTCGACTTCCATGTCACGCCCGACGTGCTCATCCCTCGCCCGGAAACGGAGTTTGTCGTCGTTCGACTGCTCGATTTAGCGCGTCAGCAACGGATTGAACAGAAGCCGCTCAACGTGGTCGACGTCGGCACCGGCAGCGGAATCCTGGCCATCTGCGCGGCCCGCGGATTGTCGGCTGCGCGGGTGTTGGCGATCGACGTCAGCCGACCGGCCCTTAGCGTGGCGAATTGGAACGTACGGCAATTCGAACTCGAGGAGCGCGTCACACTCGTGGCCGGAGATTTGCTGCTGCCCTTGGGTGACGATGAGCCGCTTGATTTTGTCATCAGCAACCCGCCGTACGTCCGTTCTTCGGAAATGTCGCAGCTTGCCCGGGATGTGGTCGACCACGAACCGCGTGTGGCCTTGGAAGCCGGTCCCCAAGGCACGGAAGTGATCGAGCGGCTCATCGCTCAGGCTGCCGAACGGTTAAAGGTCGGCGGACATTTGATCATGGAGATCAGCCCGATGATCCAATCGGCCGTGATGAAATTGCTCGCGGCCGAGTCACGGCTCGAGCCGCTGGCCACCAAGAAAGACCTGGCCGGTTTGGCCCGGGTTGTTTCGGCCCGAAGAAAACCCTAGGTTGAGGGCAGTCTCAAGGAGGTCGCGAGTGTTCGGCACGGCTCCATAAGCGATTGAAAAAGAGCTGGTTTCGCCGGTTGGACGACCAAGCTTTCGGGCGTGCCGGCGGCATCGTCAGCCCAGTCTGTTGGCAGGGCGTGAACACGGTTTTACGCGGACCAACACGCCGACGACGACCGTGGGGCTGAAACTTGCCGGACGGGTGTTTTCACGAAGCGCGCCAGCCACGACCAAGTCAGCGGAAACCGCATGGACGCCTTGCACATCGCCGGGGGTGCCGCGATCGAGGGAAACACGGTCGCCGGCGGATCGAAGAACGCCGCGCTGCCGATCATGGCGGCCACTCTGTTGCTTGATGGCCCAAGCCGTCTTGAACGCGTCCCACGCCTGCTCGACGTAGCGACCCAATGCCGGGTTTTGCGAGAGCTCGGCGCCCACGTGCGGCATGATTCGCGTGGCACGCTCTTGGTCCAGGTGATTGACCCGACCGTGTCGGTGGCCCCGATGTCGCTTGTGCGGCGGATGCGCGCCAGTTTTTGTGTTCTAGGGCCGCTTCTAGCGCGGCGGGGCAGGGCGGTGGTGGCGCTGCCCGGGGGATGTGCCATCGGACGCCGTCCGGTCGATTTGCACTTGCGAGGGCTGGCCGCGTTGGGGGCCGACCTCCGGATTCGCGGCGGCTATGTCGTGGCCGTGGCACGGCGGCTTGTCGGTCGTTCGATCGACCTGACCGGGCCGCTCGGCCCCACGGTGACCGGAACGGCCAACTTGCTGTGCGCGGCCACGTTGGCCCGCGGCCGAACGACCCTTTTCGGCGCCGCCTGCGAGCCGGAAATTGTTGATTTGGGCCGATTTCTCAATCGCTGCGGCGCTTCGATTCGCGGTCTGGGAACGCCGGTTGTCGAGGTGGACGGCGTTGAGCGATTGGCCGGCTGCACGCATCGCGTGATTCCCGACCGCATCGAATCGGCCACGCTGCTCATCGCCGCGGTGATCACCGGTGGACGGCTCACGATCGAACACGCCGAACCGGCCCACTTGGCCGGTGTGCTCGACGTGCTCGCCGAAAGTGGAGCCCAAGTGAGGCTCGCCGCGCGCTCGATCATGATCCAAGGTCCAGGGCGACCCCAACCCGTGCGCGTGGTGGCGTTACCGTATCCGGGCGTACCGTCCGACGTCCAGCCGCAGCTTACCGCGCTGGCCGCGCTGGCCGAGGGAACCAGCTATATTCAAGATCGCGTGTTTCCCGCAAGGTTCGCACATATCAAAGCGTTCATTCGCATGGGAGCCCGAATCCGCCGTCACGGCGCTACGCTGCGCATCGTCGGCGCGAGGTGTTTGCACGGCAAGGCCGTCGAAGCGACGGATTTGCGTGCCAGCGCCGCGCTGGTTCTAGCGGGCTTGGCGGCTGAGGGGAAAACGACGCTCGGGCAACTTCACCATCTGGATCGAGGCTACCATCGCCTGGACGAAAAGTTGCGATGCCTGGGGGCAACCATCCAGCGGCAACCGGTGGCCAGGCCGACTGATGTGCCGGGAGCCGTTCAGACGGACAAGACACTTGTCCTGCCATGACAGGTCGCGGTTGCTACGCCCGGGCATCCTCCGCGTGTTCCACGCGGCGCCCCACGGCCAGCGGCCGGATCAGCCCGAGCCTCTCTGCGCAGCCGGCGACGGCTCACGACGTGGCTTCGAGCAGCACTTTGATCGGATTGCCAATTCGCTGGATCGCGGTCGTGAACGCTTGTTGTGCTTCGTGAAATTTGAAGCGGTGCGTAATCAAGGGCGCCACGTCAATACGCCCATCGACGATCATGTCGAGCGCCAGCGGCATGTCATGCTGCACGTCGGGGTGAACCGAACCGATAAAACGCAGGTTCTTGCGAAATAGCTCCCAGACCGGGAGCGGGTAGATCTCTTCATGCGGCACGCCGAACATGACGACCGTTCCCTCGTGGCGGCAAAGCTTGATGGCCGAATGCAAGGTCTCGTGCTGGTGCCCCACGGCTTCGATCACGAGGTCGGCGCCTTGCCCGGCGGTCAACTCGCGCACCGCTTCGGTCGCCTCGTCGCGATCGACGTTGATCGTGTGCGTGGCCTTCATTCGTCGCGCGATCTCGAGGCGGTAATCAAGTCGATCCACGCCGATCACCCGCCGCGCGCCAAGGTTGGCCAGCAGGTGATCGAACAATAGCCCGATTGGACCTTGCCCAATGACCACGACGTTCTTGTGCAGCAGGTTGGGTAGCTTCCGCGCGGCCCAGATGACCGTGCCCAGCGGCTGTGCCAGAATCAGACACTCCGGGCGTTCGTAAGCTGGCAGGGGAACCGTCATGGCTGCATCGGCGATGAAGTATTGGCTCAGTCCTCGCTGATCGGGAGGGATGGCCAGCACGTGATCGCCGGGCTGGAATCGCGGGCTTCGGCTTTCGACCACACGACCGATGATCTCGTGCAGGCTATCGCCCACGGGCCGCGGAAACGTGACGTTGAACGCGCCGCCCCGAAACCTGGGAAAATCCGACGCACACAACACGCCGGCCTGAAGTTCAACCAGCAAGGGTTCGCCATCGACGCCCGAGAGCGAAGGAACGCCGACTTCGATGATTTCCAACTGGCACGGCGCCACGATGTGTGCCGCCTTCATGGTTTGTGTCATGCGAGTCGATCAGGGCAGGGGAGGGGGGCGCGCGGCCGAAGGGCCAGGCTGGGGGCCAGGTAAGCCATTCAAACCTAGGCCGGAGCCAAGGCCGTCGACCAAAGTCAAAGAGCTTCTTGTAACCGTCGCCACAACGTGCCGCAACCGTTGTGTCCCACAAGCCGCAACGCGAGGCAAGCCGCGTGACGGCCAAAGTGAGAGCAAGTAAAAGGTCGAATTGTCGGCATTTTCACCTCGGAGTAGACTGAAGCTACGCAGCGGCGCTCTTGAGCTCTTGGTTCTTCGCGCCGGCACATAACTGTTGCTTGAATCTCCACGCTTCAACGGAAAAGACTTTGGCACACACCAGCGACCAACGCATCGGCTCTTATCGGCTTTTGAACCCGGTGATGACGGGCCGCACCAGTCAAGTGTGGGAGGCCATCCACGACGTGCGGCAGGAGCGATTTGCCATCAAGATTCTGCTGAGCAACTATCGCAAAGACCGCGACCAAGTGGCCTTTCTCAAACACGAATTTCTCGTCGGCAGCAACTTGAATTATCCCAAAATCATCAAAGTTCACGAGATCGGCATGCATCAGAAAACGCCGTATATCGTGATGGAATACTTCCCCTGGCCCAACCTCAAGCAACACGTCCAGAGCGGTGTCGAAAAGCTGGCACACGCGCTGCCGAAGATTGTCCTGCAAGCAGCGCAAGCACTGGGGTATATGCACCAAAACGGCTGGGTCCACCGCGACGTGAAGCCGGATAATTTCCTGCTGAGCCGAAAAATCGACCTGCGATTGATCGATTTTGCCTTGGCCGTTCGCATCAAACGCGGCTTGGCGCGACTGTTGGCGGGCAAAACCAAGGTGCAAGGCACCCGAAGCTATATGTCACCGGAACAAATTCGTTGTCAGCCGTTGGACCAACGGGCCGATATCTACAGCTTCGGCTGCATGTTACATGAACTAACCTACGGAAAACCACCGTTTACAGGCATTTCATCGAACGAGTTGCTCAACAAGCATCTAAAATCGCCGCCGCCGCCGCTCGAGGCGCTCAACCATAATGTCACCCCTGAGTTCGCCGCTCTGGTGCGCAGGATGCTGGCCAAAAAAGCAGACCAACGGCCGGAGTCCATGGACATCTTTCTACGTGAGTTTGCCGCGCTGTCGATCTTCAAAGAAAGACCGAAACCGCCACGCGAAGAAGACGAGCAAGAAATAGCGGGCTAACGTCGGCAAGCGTCCGATGTTAAATTAGTAATTGGCGTTAGACGTGGGTAAAACGCTCTCAGCCGTCGAGGGCACAACGCTTTTCGTCGAGCCACCCGCTTGGCGTGAACGCAAGGACCAAGTGGAAAGGCCGTCTTGATCCGGTAAAACCGAGCCGGCCAGGGCATCAGAGCCGTCAGCGTGTTGGAGCAGAGACCGCATTCGTCGGAAAGTCGGCGGCTAGATGGTCGCGACGTTGATTTTCGATTTCACCGGCAGTGAGATTCATGGCAGGCATCATCCATCGGCTCGCTTTCGAACAGCCCATCTTCGAGCTCAAAGCGCGGCTCGACAAGCTGGAATCGGCGACCGCGCATTCGGTCGAAGCCCACGACGAGATTCGCCTGCTGCGCAAAGAGTTGACGCGTCTGAAAAAGAAGGTTTACAGCGAACTCAAACCGTGGGAAGTGGTTCAGGTCGCCCGCCATCCTGATCGTCCGATGACGACCGACTACCTCGAACTGACGTTTGACCAGTTCGTCGAACTGCACGGCGACAAGGCGTTTTCCGACGACCGGGCCATGCGCACCGGATTTGCCAAGCTGAACCAGTACAAGGTGATGGTCGTCGGCCATCAAAAAGGCAAGACGCTCAAGGAACGCAATGCCTGCTTCTTCGGCTGCGCCCATCCGGAAGGCTACCGCAAAGCGATGGCCAAAATGCGACTTGCCGCCAAGTATCATATTCCGGTGATCTGCCTGATCGACACGCCCGGGGCGTATCCAGGCATTGGTGCCGAAGAGCGCGGACAGGCTCAGATGATCGCCAACAATCTGTTCGAAATGTCTCGATTGCGCACGCCGATTCTTTGCGTGGTCATCGGCGAAGGCGGTTCGGGCGGAGCGTTGGGCATCGGCATCGGCGACTGCGTGGCCGTTCTCGAACACGCTTACTATTCAGTGATCAGCCCCGAGGGTTGTGCCGGCATCTTGTGGAAGAGCGCGGCTCATGCCGAGCAAGCGGCCCATGCGCTGAAATTGACGTCGAAAGATTTGTATCGTCTCGGCGTGATTGATGATGTGATCGAAGAGCCGCTCGGTGGGGCCCATCGTGATCCGCACCTGATGGCGGCACGACTCAAGATGTATCTTTTGCACCATCTGCGAGAATTGGTCGATCGCCCGATCGACGAAGTCGTCGAGGCACGCTACAACAAATTCCGCCGTATGGGTGTGTTCCTCGAAGGGCTCGAATCGCAAGCAGGCGATGATGCCGCGATGATGCCGGAATCGACCGCGGGGGGCGAAGATCATCTCCCGCAAGATTCACACACCGCGCGCCGCGCTTGACGGCTCCGCCGCCGCGCTTGCGGCGGCGGGAAACAGCTTCGACGACCAAAGCCCCATCTTGGCCAGGCGAAATCTCGCCGCCGTCCACAAACAACCGAAACCGTATCTCACGCTGCGGCGAAAATTGATCGAAGAAGCCTCGGCGAAGTACTTCGTCGGACAGCTAACCTCGGCGATCTGATAGCCGAACCAAAGAATCTGGGCCAGCATCTGGTTATCGAACACAAAATCGTCGGAATTCTCCGCCAGCGGCAGTCGCTCCAGAATGTCGCGGTGAAACGCGCGATAACCGGTGTGATACTCGGAAAGCTTCGCGCCGCAAAGCAGGTTTTCCGACGCCGTGAGAAAACGGTTGGCTACGTACTTCCAAAGCGGCATTCCGCCGCGAACAGCATAGCCTCCCAGGATGCGTGAACCCAGCACACAGGGGTAAAGGTCGTTGCCGATCATGGCGACCATCGCGGGAATCAGCTTCGGCGTGTATTGATAGTCCGGATGGACCATAATCACGATGTCCGCGCCTTCCTCCAACGCGAGTCGGTAACACGTCTTTTGATTGCCGCCGTAGCCGGTGTTCCGCTCGTGCGTATAGACTCGCGCATGCTCGAGCGTGTGGGCCACCTTGGTCGTTTCGTCGCTGCTGGCGTCGTCGACGATAATGACTCGGTCGACCACTCCCTGAGCCATCACCTCGTCGTAGGTCTGGCGCAGCGTCTGCGCGGCGTTGTAGGCCGGCATGACGACGACGATTTTCTTGTCCTGAAACATCTCGGCCGTTCCTTGAACTTCCGGTTGATTCGCCTGATTCGCTCCGAACAATTCGACTGATTCGCTCCGGAAGCCCGTCGAGATCCCGGTCTCCAGCCTCCCGCAACGTCCGATAATGTTTCTTATGTTCGGTTGGCCCGATTCAAAAACCCTTGAAAACAAGGCTTTCGAGACAAGGCTTTCGAGACTCGCTCGCCTCCGCTCCGCTTCCTTTGGCTCGCTGGCTTCGCGGCTGAATATCACATGCCGGATCGCTCGCACGGCGAACGAATCTCGTCGCGGCCGGGTCGGTCCGTGATCGGTGCGTCGGATAGCGTTCCAGAACATCCAGGATTCTTGCTCGACGTCCGCACGTCAAGTCTCGGTGAGCCGAAGCGATTTCTGTACAGCAAGCAAAGAGAGGTCTTGGGACAAACCACGACCGGCAACCTCGAAGCCCATCAAGCAGGGTAGTTTGCTGGGCGGCTCGCCAGTGAATGCAGCCGAGCGGGGGTCCGGTTTCGCAAGCCGCCTCAGAAGTCGAGCAGCCCGCCGTCCACCGCGCTGTCCACGGCGTTGTCCAGGGCCGTACGTTCGGTCGGACGGTTGGGCTGAAGTTTCTCGTCCAGGCGGTGTAAATAGGGGTGTAGCACGTCATGAATTTCCTTCGGCATGACGGCGTCCGCCTTGTCGATCAGCACGGCGATGTAATGTCCGCTACGTGAATCCAACACGGCCTCGCGGCCCCGGGCTGACAGCGTCACGACAAAGAACGTGATTGCCACGCACAGCAACACGCCCTTGGCCGCTCCGACCAGCGCGCCCATCTGCCGGTCGAACTCCTTGAGCCGCACACGGTCGATCATGCCCGCCACGAGCCGAAAGGCCAGCCAGATACCCATCGACGTGACCAAATACAAGACCAACATCGCCAGGAAACGATTCCAGGGCGCCGAATCACCCAGCAGCGGGGCGAGCTGATCGCTGAATTTCAACGCCACGCAGTAGCTGATCACCAGAGACGCCAGCGACGCGATCTGCCAGGCCATCCCCTTCCATGCGCCAAAGATCGTGGTTGCCAGCAAGACGATCAACATCAAGATGTCGTAAGAATGCAATTGATTAAGCAGTTCCATCCGTCAAGTGCCTCGGGGTGGGGTCGGGATCCGCGCTAAGAAAAAGAGGCGTACGTAATCCGATTCGCCGGTCAGCGAGAAATCTTGGTCGCAAAGTATACCGCCCACCACGCAAGCGACGAAGCCCATTCGGCGTTCCCCAGCGTTCCAACCCGAGGGTTGAGGGTTCGATGGCCGTGAAGGGACTGAGGGGCGTCGATTGATCTTGGCTTACTGTGCCAAAATCGAATACAGTCCCCGGGGCGCAAGTCGGAGCAAGGGCGAGCGCCGATGCCGCGGCTTTTTTCCGCTTGCGTGTGCCCGGCCGTATGCGGCTTGCCAACGAGACCAAGTCAAACCACGCCCACCAAGCTATGGACCGTTTCTTATTCTGATGGCCGGATTCAAGACACACATCACGACGAGCAGCGTTCTGGGCGTTGGCTACGGCGCCGTGGCCTTTGTCGAGTTCGGCGTTCCTTTGCCAACCTGTGTGCTGGCCGGCGGTCTGTGCAGCGTCTCGGGCATGCTGCCCGATTTGGATAGCAATTCGGGGGTTCCGTTGCGGGAAAGCCTGGCGTTCGCCTCGGCGGTCGTTCCGATGCTGGCAATCGAGCGGTTCAAACAGTTGGGCCTCTCGCCCGAATCGATGGTGCTCGCCGGCGCGCTGATCTATCTTCTGATCCGCTTCGTGTTGGGCGAATGGTTGCGGCGTTACACGGTGCATCGCGGCATGTTTCACAGCATCCCTGCCCTACTAATATTTTCCGAGTTGGTTTTTCTCATCTGCGGCGATCAGACGCTGGCGCTGCGGCTCTACAAATCGGGCGCCGTGGCGACCGGCTTTCTCTCGCACCTACTGCTCGACGAGCTATACAGCATCGAGTGGTATCATGGCCGGCTACGGCTGAAGAAGTCTTTCGGCACGGCACTTAAGCTGTGGGGACACAGTCTGTCGGCCAACGTTTCAACCTACGCCAAGCTCGCGGTTCTGACCTTCCTCGTCTTGAACGACCCGACGTGGGCTCATCACCTCAACGTGCCGCCCATGTCCTTGGATCGCGTGGCGGAAGAGCTGCACCAAGTCGGCGAGCAGTTGCAGAAGCGCTGAAGGTTTCGGGTTCGCCATCGACGCAGTGATTAGGCGGACAATTGAACCGCGGAGGCGCAGAATATAAACGGGGAAATCACCCCGATTGGAAGCCAGGGCGAATTCAAAATGCCTTGCGGCTATCGAGCCATAGCGTGACCGGCCCGTCATTAACAAGTTGCACACGCATGTGGGCACGGAAGCGGCCGGTGGCGACTTCGATTCCCGTCGCGCGAACCGCGTCAGCGAAGACGCGGTAAATCCGCTCGGCTTTCGGCGGCTCGGCAGCGGCGGCGAAGCTTGGCCTTCGCCCTTTGCGGCAGTCGCCTAAAAGC
>Ga0114931_10008082_pt1 | contig 12784 bp, 9 predicted proteins | sample 2SBtaG_FD_89579 | JGI IMG/M metagenome (GOLD analysis project Ga0114931, IMG submission 89579) | Deep subsurface microbial communities from Kolumbo volcano to uncover new lineages of life (NeLLi) - 2SBTROV14_V59a metaG | ecosystem: Environmental > Aquatic > Marine > Volcanic | place: Kolumbo...
GCAAACAGTGCAGACCGCCTACAAGCAATACGACTTCCGCGCCGCCAGCGCCGCTCTCTACAGTTTCTGCAACGACACGCTCTCGAGCGTCTACCTCGCCGCAGTCAAGGATCGGCTCTACTGCGACGCACCGAACAGCCCGCGCCGCCGACAAACGCAAAACGCGCTGTGGGAAATCGTCGATGGCTTGTGTCGATTGCTCGCGCCGATCCTCCCCCACACCGCCGACGAAGCCTTTCGCGCCTTGCACAAAGCAACAGACGACGACACGACGGTTCATCTCAAAGAGTTCATGCCGATGTTGCCTGTAAAGGCCGACCCCGCGTGGGAGCGCCCCGTCGCCGCCCGCGCCTCGGCCCTTGGGGCGCTTGAAAAAGTGCGCGCCAGCAAAGGCGTCGAAAACCCGCTCGACGCCGGCGTCGTCCTGCCCGATCCCGACGGCGTTCTCGCTGAGTTCGACCCCGTCGACCTCGCCGACCTCATAGGCGTCAGCCGCGTGACGCTCGATCCGTTAGCGAGCGAGCCCGTGGTGCTCGATCTCTGCACCGAACCCCGCTGCGAACGCTCCTGGAAACGCGACGGCACAGTCCGCCCACGCGGCAACGGCGCCCTGCTCAGCGACCGGGACGCCCAAGCCCTCGGTATCGAATAAACGCCTCCAGCTCCCTTCCGTGGTGGCGCCGCTCTCCGAGCTGTGTCCGATTCCAAGCCTTGAGCGCAAGCGATGGGTCACACAGACGCCCAGCGAGCCCGGTCGTCCCCGACCCGGTTTTTACAGACCAAAGCACAACACCCCGACCCCTCACCCCAGCCCCTCTTCCGTGGGGAGAGCGAGTCAGACTCAGAACATCAAGAGACAAACTCAGGTTGTCTCGCGCATTTTCTTCAGCATGTCCACGACGTCGCCGCGCAGTCGCTCCAGCGCCGCATCCACGCCGCCGGTCATCAGTTCGTCGTGCTCAATCGGCTCGCCGATCTGCACCCTGACTCGTGAAAACAGCTTGGGAGTTTTTCGCGTGCGAGGCCAGGCTTCAAACGCGCCGTCGATCGCCACAGGCGCCACCGGACACTTCGCCCGTTTGATCAACAGCCCGGCGCCTCGTTTGAACTCTCCCACTTCGCCCGTTTCGGTCCGCGTCCCTTCCGGAAACAACAGCACAATCTCACCCGCCTTGAGCAGCCTCAATGCCTTTTTCATCGCGGCGGTGTCGCCCGCGCCGTCTTCGCGGATCGAAATCGTATTGAGCCTTCCGAGGAACCACGAAAACGCAGTGTTCACAAACAGCCCCGCCCGCGCGATCGGGTTCATCTGCCGACTCAGGCACACCCCAATGATCGGCGGGTCCAAATACGACTGATGGTTCGCCACCAGCAAGACCGCGCCGTGTCTGGGGATCCGCTGCATTCCGCGCCTGCGAAATCGAAAAAACACCCGCAGCGTCCAGAGCATGGTCGTTCGGCACACCCAGTAGAAAAGCCGCTGACCGAGTGAATGTGTCACCATCAACTCGGCGGGTTTATCCATGATCGCGTTTCACCTCTGGCGCAGAACCAAACGACGCCGCAGGCGCGTGCTCTCGCACAAGGCGCTCCAATGTGTCAAGCGATTCGTCAAATGTCATGTCCGACGTGTCAACATCAATCGCGTCGATCGACTTGACCAACGGCCCCACAGTTCGAGCGGCGTCTTTGCGATCGCGCTCGATCAACTCCGCTTCGATTGTCTTGACATCCACGCTCCGCCCTGCTTGCCTCAGTTGCTTCGCTCGCCTTTGGGCGCGAACGATCGCCGAGGCGTGCAGGTAGATTTTCACCGTCGCATCGACAAACACGACCGACCCCTGATCTCGCCCTTCGCTCAGAAGTCGGTTGTGCGCCGCGCCGATGCGCCGCTGCAGCGCGACCATGACATTCCGCAACCGCGCCTGGGCCGCGAGCGTCGAAATGAGCGACGCCACATCCGCATCGCGCAGCCGCCCCATGATCGGCCTGCCGTGCGCCAGCAGCGTCGGCGGATCGGTCGACCAATCAAAATGCAGCTCCGCATCGGCCGCGGCGCGCGCCACCGCCTCTTCGTCATTCGAGTCGATTCCCTGGTCGATCACCAGCGCGGTCGCGGCCCGGTACATCGCGCCGGTGTCGAGAAACTCCAGCCCCAGCCGCTCGGCCAGCCGCCGGCCCACCGTCGATTTGCCGGTCCCAGCCGGTCCATCAAGCGTGACGATCAACCCGCCATCGGCTCGGGGCGTCGAAGAAGAGCCAGCGGGTGAGGTCATTCCTTTGGCTCCTCGATCAGGCGAGTCAACAGATCGCGCGTTTTGACAACGCCTTGCGCAGGGTCGCCTTTGCCTCGATAGTCAATCGCGATGGTCGCGCTGTACCCGATATCAAGCAGCGCCCGTACGCAAGGCTTGCAATCAAAGGCGGTATGCTCGCCCGCCTCGTCGAACTCGACCGTCGATCCAAAGAGCACCGGCGCGTACGGCGCCAGCCTTCGCAGGTATTGCTCCGCATCACCCGACGCCGACGCCGCCTGAAAATCGGGCAGCGACCCAATGCGAAATCCACCCACGCGCTTGATCAACTCGGTCATTCGGTCCGGCGTCTGGGTCAGCCCCACCGTCGGCGAGAGGAGCATGTTGATCCCCAGCCGCTCTCCGACCTCCATCACTTGTTTGAGTTGCTCGACCACCGTGTTGAAAGCAGGGGTCGTATTTGGCGCCTGAACCGTCAACCCCACCGAAGGGGCGCCCAGTCGTTGAGCCGCCTGAAAGACGCGCCCGAGCCGATCCATCGCCTCTTCTGATTTCATCGGGTTGGCCAGCGCCTGAGGCGTCGGCTCAAAGAGCATCAACACCGGGCAGGCGGCCTTGTCGGCGCTGCGGCGCAATCGCTCCATCGCGGCCACCTCCCACCCGCCGAGCAGATCCGTCGGCGCCGCCAGGCCGTGCAATCCAAGCTCGTCCCGCGCCATCGCAGGCAACGAGAACATATCCAGCTTGTTGCGCCGGCTTGTGACTTTCGAGCGAAACGAGCTGGCCGAGAGAATGAGGAGCATAGGTGAATAATCTCACGCACTGTAGTCGCTGATCACCGGCCCGCAACACCGCCCATCGACGCCGACCGCTTTGATCTCTGTCTCCCAGAGTCGCTCGTGCTATCATCGGCCTGCCCGCCGAATCAACTGGCGTTGTGTTTTACGAAACGTCACAAGCAGGCCATAACAAAAAAAGACAAGGAGCATCTCTTGACCCCTCCCGACGATCGAAAATACCTCGACTCCCACGAATGGCACCTCCTCCAAGGCGACACCCTCACCCTCGGCGTCTCCAAGTTCGCCGTCGACGAGCTCACCGACATCACCTACGTCGAGATGAAACCCGTCGGCACAACCATCGAACCGGGCGACCCCATCGGCGAGATCGAATCCGTCAAAGCCACCGCGGACGTCTTCTCCGCCGTCGGCGGCGAGATCATCGAGGTCAACCCTCGGCTCGAAGACGATCCCGCCGTCCTCAACAACGATCCATTCGGCGAAGGCTGGCTGATCAAACTACGCACAACCGACCCCTCCCCGATGGATTCCCTGATGGACGCTGCAACATACGCGGCCAAACACCAAACAAGTTGACGTGACCCCTCCTCCTCCATCACCCCAACCAGGCGCCGACGCGTGATCCGCTGCGTCGACGTTCACAAGCGCTACCGCCAAGGCAGTGAGTACGTCCACGCGCTGCGAGGCGTCGATCTCGAAATCCCGGGCGCCGGGTTCTACGCGATCATGGGCGCCTCGGGCAGCGGTAAGTCGTCGCTCCTCCATCTGCTCGCCGCACTGGACACACCCGACCAAGGCGAGCTGTCTGTCGCGGGCCAGCGCATCGACACACTCGACGATCGCGCCCTGACCCACTTTCGCCGCCGCGAGATCGGCCTTGTGTTCCAGCAGTTCAACCTCATTCCCACGCTGAGCGCCCAAGACAACATCGAGCTGCCTGCGGTCCTCGCTGGTGAATCCCGTGACTACATGCGCCAGCGCAGCAGCGAGCTTCTCGAACGCTTCGGTCTGACCGCCCGCGCCCGACATCGCCCCGACGCCCTCTCCGGCGGAGAGCAGCAGCGCATCGCCATCGCTCGCGCCCTTCTCTTTCGTCCGCCCATCCTTCTGGCCGACGAACCCACCGGCGCCCTCGACTCCCGCAACGCCGAATTCCTCTGGACGCTCCTTGCACAACTCGCCGCCGAACGCAGCATGACCGTCCTCATGGTCACCCACGAACCGGCCGCAGCGGCGCACTGCCAACGAATCTTCGTCCTCGACGACGGACGAATCATCGGAACTATTGACACGGAAGGACTCGATGTCAGCGGCGTGGCGACTCGCTACCAACAGTTTGGGCGGTAGACGCCTGCGAACGACGCTCCTCACCGCCGCCGTTGCGCTGTCGGCCGGACTCGTCGTCGCGATCTCCTGTGGCGTCGCCTCACTCAACGCCGCCCTGACCGGACGAATCGACCGAACCCTCGGCGTCGCCGACGTGCGCATCACCAGCGTCAGCGACGGCGCCTTTTCGAACAAAGCCCTCGACACCGCCCTGAACTGGCCCGACGTCGCCGCGACGCTCCCCCGCTTCGCTGCACCGATCACGCTTTCCAAAGCTGGCGCCACCAGCGTCGCCGCGGGCGTCGGCGTCGACCCGACTGCGGAGTTTGCCCACCGTCCGTTGAGCCTGCTCGCCGGCCGATCGCCTCAGGCGCCGTCCGAAATCGCCATCGAAGAGCGCGTCGCAACCGAACTCAACGCCTCCATCGGCGACACCATCAACGTTGAGTCCTACTACGGCGGGCCGCCCACGCTCACCGTCGTCGGCATCGCCGAAAAAAGCGAGTTCTTCGCGCTCACCCGCGCCCCCGCAACGCTTGACCTGAAAACGCTGGGCGAGATCGCCGGCAAGCCCAACCAACTCCGGTCGATCGACCTCGTCCTGACGCCCGGCGTCGATCCGCTGGCGTTCGTGGATCAACACGCAAACGACCTCGACGCCGGGCAGATTCTCCAGGCGACCGAGCGCATCACGTCGGGGGTGAAGAAGAACATCCGCGTCCAAAAAGTCGGCTTGATCGTCGTTTCGCTCGTCGGCTTTCTCGCCGCGATGTTCATCATCCTCACCGGCCTGACCACCAACGTCATCGAACAACAACGGCAGCTCGCCATCGTGCGCTCTATCGGCGGCTCGCGCGGACAAGTCGCCTTCGCCCAGATCATTGTCGGCGCCATCATCGGCGCGCTGGGCGCCCTCTTTGGCGTGCCCTTCGGCATCGGCGTCGCGTACCTGGGAGTTCGTATTTTCGATGAGCAACTGCACAGCGGCCTGGTCGTTCCGCCGCTGGGGATTACGCTCGCGACCGTAGGCGCCGTGCTCACCGGCGCGATCGGCGCGGGTTGGCCTGCCTTTCTCGCGTCGCGCGTCTCGCCGCTCGAGGCCCTCGCCGTCCGCGCCAAAAACCCCGCTCGCGGCGCCGTCTGGCTCTCCCTCCTCATCGGCCTGACGCTCGTCGGCGGCGAGCTGCTCTTGCTCGGCACGTCGCATTCTCCCAGCCGATCGTTCTGGAGCTACATTCTCGGCGGCGTCGAGATCATGTTCATCGGCTACTTCTTCCTCGGCGCCCCCGTGGCGCTCCTGCTCGTGCGTTTGTTCGGCCCACTCATCGCCAAACTCACACGAACACCGCGCTCGCTGCTCACCGGCACGATCGCCGGCGCTCCGTTTCGTCACGGCATGACCGCCGCCTCGCTCATGGTTGGGTTAGCGATGATGATCGTCATCTGGACCGCCGGAGGCGCCGTCGTCAAACAGTGGCTCGGCAAGATCGACTTCCCCGACGCCTACGTCCACGGCTGGTCCGGCCTCACACCCGCCCAACGCGACCAAATCGCCGCACTCCCCTTCGTGACGGACACCAACGCCATCACCATGCTCAACGTCGACGACGACGGCGCCTTCGGCGTCAAAGGGCTGCAAGACCTCGGCGCCACCTTCGCCGCCGTCGAACCCGAAGCCTTCTTCCGCATGACCAACATCACATGGATTCAAGGCGACCCCGTCACCGCGACGGCTCGTCTCAACGCCGGCGGCGCCGTGATCGTCGCTCAGGAGTTCAACATCGCCAAAGGGCTCGGCGTCGGCGACACCTTCACCGTTCGCTCCAAAGGCGCCCCCATCACCTTCGACATCGTGGGCGTCATTTCATCGCCCGGGCTCGAAGTGGTCAGTCGATACTTCGACATCGGCAAAATCTATCGCCACCAAGCCGTCAGCGCCGTCCTCGGCTCGCGCAAGGACCTCGTCGAAAAGTTCGGCGTTGACGACATCCAGCTCGTCCAGATCAACCTCGCCGAAACCATCTCCGACGAAGACGCGGTTCGGCAACTTCGCCGACTCTTCGCCGGCTCGAGTCTTTCGGTCGGCTCCGGACGCGAGATCAAACGCGCCATCACCCACGTCGCCGACGGCGCCTTTCTCATCATGTCCACCGTGGCGCTCGTCGCGATCCTCATCGCCTGCCTGGGCGTCGGCAACGTGATTATCGCGGGCGTTGAATCACGCACGTTCGAGTTCGGTGTGCTGCGGTCCATCGGGGCCGAGGGCGGGCTACTGGGCCGAATGGTGCTCGCCGAGGCGCTCGGTATGGCGCTGACCGCGGGCGTTCTGGGAACGCTGCTCGGATTGCAAGCCGCCTGGAGCGAGCTTCGGCTCTACCGGCAGATCGCCGGGCTGGACCTGTCGCTTCATCCGCCGATCCTGGTGATCGCCGCCGGCTGGTTGATCGTGACGACGCTGACGCTCGCCGCCGCCGGTCCGCCCGCCTGGAGGCTGTCACGCCGCTCGCCGCGGGATTTGCTCACCCGTGCCGACTGATCTCAAGCGTGACCATCGAGCGTCCGTCGTCCCAGGTCCAGAACTCGCGCCCCGGCTCGGCGGGCCGGTTTGATCGCAAAGAACAACAACACAATCGCTGAGCCAATCGCCAGCCATTGCGGAACCATACGCGCCCCCGCGCCGATCTGGGCGCTGACGTCAATATTCATTGTGTTCACCAACAGATCAGTGACAAGGCCCGCCCCCAGCGCCGTCACTGACAGCGCCACGAGGTACACAGCGGTCGCCCGGGCGCCGATGTGCTTTTTCACCACGCCTATGGACCCGATGTTCGTCGCCGGTCCGGCGAGTAATAGCACCACCGCCACCCCCGGCGACACGCCCGCCGCCAGCAGTCCCGCGGCCACAGGCGTCGAGGCGCTGGCGCATATATACAAAGGCACACCCGCCACCAGCATCACCAGCATCGCCCCGATCCCATTGCCAAACGACGCCAGCGCCCCCGGGTCCACCAGCGCCCGCATCACGCCGGCAAAGAGCAGCCCGACGCCGAGCCACAGTGCGATGTCGCTGAAAAGATCGGTGAACGAATAGGCCAATCCTTCGGCAATGCGTCGCGGAAAACTCGGCCGATCGGTGTTCTTGGCGTCCGGCGTCGCCGATTCACAGCACGCTGAAACAGGCGCCGACTCGCCGCTGCAACAGGCGGCCTTGGTCGTCGATTCTGTTTCGCAGCAAGCCGCAGTACAGGTGTCCGGTGGAACGGGCGTCTCGCCCGTTTTTTCGACTGATGACGGACGAGACGCCCGTCCCACCGCATCAAGTGGCGCCGGCGTCTCTTGTTCGTCTTCTCCCCGGTCCACCAGCGTCACGCCGAGGCCGGCGAGTATCGCGCTGAGAATCGCTGCGATCGGGCGCACGATCGCCAGGAACGGGCCAAGCAGCGCGTAGCTCAACGCGATCGAGTCCAGTCCCGTCTCGGGCGTTGCGATGAGAAATGACGCGGTCGCGCCCTTGGAGGCGCCCCCCTGCCGCAGCCCCATCGCCACCGGCAACACTCCGCACGAACACAACGGCAACGGCGCCCCGACCAGCGCCGCCACCACCGTCGAACGAATCCCCGAGCCTCCCATCCAGCGCACGATCACCGACGTCGGCAACACCGCCCGCACGACTCCCGCCGCGATCAACCCCAGCATGAGCCAAGGCGCCGCCTCCAGCGAAACGTCCACCACGCTCATGATGATTTTGGAAAACTCCATGACTCCATGGTATCCCCCATCGCGTCTACAATCCCGCTGTGCTTGTCATCGACCGTCCATTTGAGATAGTTTCGGAACTCTCGCCCAAGGGCGATCAACCGGCCGCCATCGACGCGCTGGTCGAGCGTCTGGACGTCCAGCGTCAGCCCATCGCCTGCCTTCTGGGCGCCACCGGCACGGGCAAAACGTTCACCGTGGCCAACGTCATCGAACGCCTGCAGCGACCGACCCTCATCATCAGCCACAACAAAACCCTCGCCGCCCAGCTCTACGAAGAGATGCGCGAGCTTTTTCCAAACAACGCCGTCTGCTACTTCGTCTCGTACTACGACTACTACCAGCCCGAAGCGTACATTCCGCAGCGCGATATCTATATTGAAAAAGACGCTTCGCGCAACGACGAGCTCGACCGACTCCGCCTCGCGGCCACCAGCAACCTCCTGAGCCGAAACGATGTGATTGTCGTCGCGTCCGTCTCGTGCATCTTCGGGCTCGGTTCGCCCGACCAATACAGCCGAAAAGTCATCAGCGTCTCGCAAGGGCAAACCCTCGACCGCCGCGGCTTTCTCCTCGCCCTCAACGACCTGCAGTACAAGCGCAACGACATCGAGTTCGCCCGAGGCGCCTACCGCGTGCGAGGCGACACCATCGACGTCTACCCCGCCTACGAACAGCACGGCGTGCGCCTCGAACTCTTCGGCGACGAGGTCGACGCCATCCACCTCATCGACCCGATCAGCGGTGAAACACTCGCCACCGAGCGGCAAACACTGATCTTTCCCGCCGTGCATTACGTCGTGGGAGAAGAAGCGATCGACGCGGCGGTCCAGTCCATCGGCGCCGAGCTGAAAGAGCAACTTCTCAAGCTTCGCCACGAAGGGAAGCTGCTCGAAGCGCAGCGCCTCGCCGCCCGCACCCAGTACGACCTCGAAATGATTCAGGAGATCGGCTACTGCTCGGGCGTCGAGAACTATTCGAGGCACCTCGAAGCAAGGCCGCCCGGCTCTCGGCCCTCGACCCTGCTCGATTATTTCTTCAGAAGCGCTGACGAAAACGCCTCCTCTGACGTCGCCCGCGATTGGCTCTGCGTGATCGACGAAAGCCATGTGACGATGCCTCAGATCCGCGCTATGTACAACGGCGACCAGGCGCGCAAACGGACCCTCGTCGAACACGGCTTTCGCCTGCCCAGCGCTCTGGACAATCGGCCTCTCACGTTTGACGAGTTTGAGAAGCTTACGCCGCAGGTTTTGTGCCTCAGCGCGACGCCGGCGCCGTACGAGTTGGAGCGCGTCCAAGGCGACATCGTCGAACAAGTCATCCGCCCGACGGGCCTGCTCGATCCAGCGATCGAGGTGCTTCCGGCCAGCAGCCAGGTGCCGGACCTCATCGCAAAGTGCTCGCAAGTCGCCGCTCGTGGCGACCGCATTCTCGTGACGGCCGTCACAAAGAAACTCTGCGAACAACTCACCAGTTATCTCGACGAACAAGGGCTCCGCGTCCGCTACCTGCACAGCGAAGTCGAGACGCTCGATCGGCTGGAGATTCTGCGCGATCTGCGCACGTGCGAGTTTGACGTGCTCGTGGGCGTCAACCTGCTGCGCGAAGGGCTTGATCTTCCCGAAGTCGCGCTCGTCGCGATCCTCGACGCCGACAAGCAGGGTTTCCTCCGCAGCGCCACCAGTCTTATCCAGACCATGGGTCGGGCGGCGAGGCATCTCCAAGGCGCCGTCGTCATGTACGCCGACCATGTCACGCCCGCGATGCAGACCGCGATCGACGAAACCGATCGACGCCGATCCCTGCAGCGCGCCTACAACTTCGAAAACAATATCACGCCAACGCAGATAACCAAGGCGATCCGCCGGGGTCTGGAGACCGAACTTGCCGCCCAGCGCGTCGCCCGCCGGGCGATCGCCGACGACGAGCCCCAATTCGAGCGCGCCGAGCTTGTTCACCTGCTCGAGCAGGAAATGCTTGAATCAGCGGAAAAACTCGATTTCGAAGCCGCCGCCCGGCTGCGTGACCAAGCCGCCAAACTCAAGACGATACACGCTGGCTCAAGCCAAACGTTCCGCCGGTCGGAGCTCGACAAATCCACGCCGAGCGGAAGAGCCTCGCCGCCCGGCTCGGCTGGCGCCCGCCCACGTCAAAAGAAGAAACCAAAGCGTCGTCAATAAGTTATTGCAGACGTCGGCCTATTCATACAACACATAATGGGGCGCCATGGTGACCAATAATGAGGCTCTTGGCTCTTTCTCGATCGGTGAAAGCAAAACGGATTGTCGTCAAAAGGCAGAGCTGGTCAAGCCGGTAAAGCCTTCGTCCGAAATACATTGGGTATCTCCCTTGTTTGCTGACCCTGGGGATCAGAATGTCCGCGCCGTCTTCGTTCAAAATGGATTCACAACTCGATGTCCGCGCGCTCCTCGATGAAGGGTGCGCCAGGAACTCGGTGATCGAGCTTCATCGACGCCAAAACGACACCTCAATCCCCGCAGCTCGCGGGCGCATGCTCGCGCTTCAGGATGACTCGATCCTCGTCGCAGATCCTCAGGTCATCGGTCGAGAATCAATGCTGTTTCGCGGCAACGCCATGGAGGGGTTTTTCTCCGCAAACGGGACCATGTTTCAGTTTCCAACGCGCATCCTCGAAACAGACGCTTCGATTCGCCTCAACAAAGAAAAAATAGTTCATGGCGTTCGACTCTCCATCCCCGCCACCATCCAGCGGGGACAGCGCCGAGCCATCTATCGCACCTCTTTGGTCTACGACGAGCCGGTCCTCGCGGTGCTCCGCCGCGTGTCGAGCGTCGAACCCATCCAATGCCCCATCGATCAGCCGCCGCTCAACGGCAAAATCATCGACGCTTCCGCACAGGGGTTTGGCGTCAACATCCCCAACGTCTACGCCAGCCAGTTCAAACAATACGAAGCGATGTTTATCACCTTTCTCATCACCGGATCACCCAAGACGATGTCGTTTCTGGTGGAGGTTCGACAAGTCCGTGAGATCAGCACGATTGGCGCCGTGCGATTGGGCATGCTCATGCTCCCCTGGCCCACCCAGCGTCTTTTCACACGAGAGGTCCAGCCGCTGCTTCGCGCTCTCAACGAGCTTGAGCGCGCCCAGCGACGCTCCGCCTGACTCCCACCCACCCACTCCAGGAGATGACAGGCGAGACGCCCGTCCCACCATCTGTTGACGTTCCAATGCCTGTTGGCGTTCTCTTTCTGACTCCCTGTCCCACCGGGAGAGGGCCGGGGAGAAGGGTCCGGTGCAGGCGCGGATGCAAACTCATTGAATAATCGAGTCAATGCGCCACCCTTCGCCCGGTCTCTATGATGCCCCTTCACTCTTTGAAGGAGCTTCGGTGCCCACCCCTCACATCAGTTCATCCATCCGCACGATTCGCGTGCGAGGCGCCCGCGAGCACAATCTCAAGGGGATCGACGTCGACCTGCCGCGCGATCAGCTCATCGTTGTCACGGGGCTCAGCGGCTCGGGCAAGTCGTCGCTCGCCTTCGACACCATCTTCGCTGAGGGCCAGCGAAAATACATGGAGTCCCTCTCCGCCTACGCCCGGCAGTTCCTCGACATCCTCCGCAAACCCGACATTGACGACATCGAAGGCCTCCCCCCCACCATCGCAATCGAACAACGCTCCGGTGTGCACAACCCCCGCTCCACCGTCGCCACCAGCACCGAGATCTACGACTACCTCCGCCTGCTCTTCGCTCGTTGCGGCTCGCCGACCTGCTGGGCGCCCGTCAAGAAAAAACGAGGCGCCGTCGCCTCCCGTTGCGGCCTGCCCATCACCGCCACCAGCGCCACACAGATCGTCGACGCCGTCCTCAAACTCGACCCCGGCGCCCGCCTGCACATTCTCGCGCCAATCATCAAAGGCCAAAAAGGGTTTCATGTCGACGCGCTCGAGCGTCTCCAGCGCGAGGGCTTCGTCCGCGCGCGGGTCAACGGCGTCGTCCTCGACCTGCGCGACGCCCTCAAAGAAGGCGGCGAAAATCCATTGGCCCTCGACCGGTATGGTCGCCACACCATCGAAGCCGTCGTCGATCGCATCGTCGTCAAGCCCGAGGTTCGCCAGCGTCTGGCCGAGTCCATCGAAACCGCCCTCGAACTGGGCGACGGCATGGTCATCGTCGCGGCGCAATCCAAACCCGACGCCGACTGGATCGACCATCTCTACAGCGACCGCTTCGCCTGCGCCGTCCATCCCCAGTGCGCGATCGAAGATCTGGCGCCTCGGCTCTTCTCCTTCAACTCGCCCTATGGCGCCTGCCCCGAATGCAACGGCCTGGGCGTCCGATCGCTCTTCGACGAAGCGCTTGTCATCCCCGACGATACCGTGCCCATCGGCAAAGGTGCGATCGAACCCTGGTGGAAAGCCCGCATCTGGTTCAGCAAACACACACGCCGATTCCTGCGCATGTTCAGCGTCGCGCCAAGCGCTTCAATCGTGGATCTTTCGCCCGAACTTCGCCGCATTCTCTTGCAAGGCGCCTCCCCGGCGGACCTGAAAAAATACAACGCCAAAGGCAAAAAAGGCTGGGCCGGCGTCCTGCCCACCTTGCAGCGCTGGTACGAAAACACCGACAGCGCCACCATGCGCGAATGGCTCAGCA
>Ga0114931_10008083_pt1 | contig 12784 bp, 11 predicted proteins | sample 2SBtaG_FD_89579 | JGI IMG/M metagenome (GOLD analysis project Ga0114931, IMG submission 89579) | Deep subsurface microbial communities from Kolumbo volcano to uncover new lineages of life (NeLLi) - 2SBTROV14_V59a metaG | ecosystem: Environmental > Aquatic > Marine > Volcanic | place: Kolumbo...
CCGGTAACGGCGGACCATCATGTTCCCGACTTCGTCGGGAACGGCGGCCTGTGCGTCATGCCAGGCACACATAAAAGATCCCCGCCGCAAGCGGACGGGGTATTCAGAGGAAGATCAATCTTACATCCTTAAGCGATTACCCCATAGCAAGCCAGCGGGGAATCGCAAATTGAAAGAATTTCTGTTATGCGTTTCATGATACTTAGGTGGGAGAAGAAGCTAAATGAGTTGGTTCTGAAAGATTTTCGCGGACTTCCTTGACGTTGGCTTTGAAGAGATTAGGCATGGGGAAGGGTGGCTGGCCGCGGAGTTGAAAAATTGACCTTTTAAGGAAATATGAAGATCCAAGGTTTTGAGCCACTTTTGGTGATCAAGTGGGGGAACACTTTTCCATACTCCAAGGCCCTGGTGTCGTGGAGAACTTTAATATACGAAACTGCCAAGTGGTTAAGATTGAGGGTTTATTCAAACAACTGTTGTAAGGATAGTTCCCAATTGGGGAGTAGGGGTGTGGTGAGGGTGGAGTTGGATTCAAGGCTTAGCTCAGCGGAGCGGACATAACCTTGGTCAGAGAGCCGATAGATTTTTACGGTCTCAAGCTCTGGGTCGATGATCCAGCACTCAGGAATTTTGTAGCGTTCATAGAGTTTGCGCTGGATGATTTCATCGGTTTTGCGTGAACCATCAGACAAGATTTCTACGACAAGGTCTGGAGCTCCTTGAATATTTTCCTCTGTGATGATGGTGGTGCGACCTGAACTAATGTACAAAAGATCAGGCTGAATGACATCGAAGTCGGATAGGACCACATCTGTTGGAGCAGCCAAGAGTTGTCCGCATTTGGTTTTCTGAACATCGGATCCTAGGGAGATATGAAGTGTTCCTGATATTTTTTGGTGTTTGGTTCGTGGTGCAGGTGTCACGTAGTGGTTTCCGTCGATGAGTTCATGGCGATTTCCGTCATCTGGAAAGAGGGTATAATCTTCGTAGGTAAATTTGGTGGAGGAGATTGGTTGCGCCATGGTCCAAGCCTTTTTTTAGGTGCTTCAATAGCGTATCAACACAAGGCACGAACTACAATACGAAAGGTAGCCACGTGAAGATTTTGGGCTTATCCTGAATGGACTTGTGTCTCAGGCTCGGTTAAATGCTCGCGGACTTCTTTGACGTAGGTTTTAAAGGGGTTGGGCATGGGGAAGGGGGGCTGGCCACGGAGTTGGAAGATTGACCAGTTGATGACGTAGTAGGGGAAGCGGCGTTCGAGCGAAGGCTCCAAGCTGAGGTCTTCGTTCCATTCTTTGCTAATAAGCTCTCTCACGAGTTCGCTTCGTCCAAAGGCGCGGGTATTGCGAGGAGGATTTTGCATGGCAAGGTCAATGGCCGTATTGGTGGTCACGCGCGGGGCACGGCCTTCCTCTTCAAGACCAAAGTAAAGACTTCTCTCGGTATTGAGATTGTGATATTCCAAGTCCAGACTCTTTAGCCACGGATCGTCCCATTCTAGTTTTTCTTCTTCTCGAAACGATTCGAGCAACCACAGCTTTGATGCCCAATCGACTCGACCGACCAGTTTGGTGTAATCACCGCGAAGATCGCGAAGCACGGATTCCCAATTATCTAAAACCCAATTCGTGTCATCATCCTGTCCGACGTAGTGATCCTGGCAAGCTTTGAGGAAGTCTTCTTGAATATCAATCGCTGATCGGGTCTTTCCATTCGCTAAGCGCACTTCCCATTTTCTGGTGGGATCGCGCGAAATTTCTTTCAACGCTTGAATGGGCTCTTCAAGATCTAAGCCCTCGGGAGCATGACCATCTTCCACCAGTTGCATAACCAGACCCGTGGTTCCCATCTTCAATGCCGTGGCCACTTCGGCCATATTCGAGTCGCCCAGCAGTAAATGAATTCGTCGAAATTGATTCGGGTCGGCTAAAGGTTCATCTCGTGTATTAATGATCGCGCGATTGTGTTGAACCCATTCAAAAAAATCATTGACGATATGATCGGCACGTTGGGAAATCTGAAACTGCACAGTCGAATGTCCGTTGGCATCTCGAAGCCCAGACTTTTTTGAAGATAATTGCTCAACCGGCACCCAGCCATCATAAATCTCAGCCATGCCAATCCGGCCAGCGCCAGTATAAATTTGGCGTGTGACCAAAAAGGGAATCAGTTTATTTAAGCCTTTGAGGTTGAATGGGAAATGACGTGAGACCAAATAGTTTTCATGGCAACCGAACGTGGCATCGGTTTCATGATCGATATTATTTTTAATGAGCGATATGTTCTGATCAAGGTTGAGTTCCGCCAATGTGCGTTGGAGTAAACGATCTCCGGCACGATCCGCGGCCACAAGATCGGCTAGGGTATTGCACTCGGGAGAGGCAAATTCCAAATGGCCCATATCCACATAGAGTCGTCCTGAATTGAGCAAGAATCCGCCATTGCCCGGAGGCTCATCATAGCCTCGGTAATGAAGGTCGAGGACACCTTGTTCACGGACACGGAACACCTGATCAATCACTCGATGGGCAAGCCATGAAGGGGAGTGATCGGGGTCATCACTATTGATCAGAAGTCCGTACTCTGTTTCAATACCGAAAATTCGATTTAACATTGTGCTGGGCCATTGTTTAATTTGTTGTTTTGTTCAACAAAGGCAGAAGGGAAAGAATCTCTTGCTGATTAATGGTTCGATACTTTGAACTTCCTGGTGCCTGCCGATCCAAAACCACACATTCCAACGTTTTTTCTTTGAGGCCTGTCTGTAGATGTTCGAGAATCTGTTCTTCGGAAAAAGAATCTTTTTTGTTTGATTCCGTCTCTTTCGAGTCCGACGACGATGACTCGCTCTGTTCGTTATCGTGACTTTGGGATAACGCACCAAGTGCCCATGTGCGAACAGCCACCTCAAGTACCGCTTGAAGGGTCGCTGCAGACGGAGTGACATGCGTTTTAAGGTATGCTCGCATGGTGTCTTCAATGTGCGACGCGGCTCCAAGTACGGCCATGTCATCATGTTCTTCGAACGTTCCGTCATAGTCGATGGTGAAAAATCGATCTTGGTTGGGAAGATTTCCGAGTTCAGCCAATAGCAGTTTTGTGATGTATGGCGCTTTGTAGATTTCTTCAAATGCCTGTTTAATCGCGGGAGCCAGACCATATTTGATGAGTCGTGCTCCGGTCACATCTCCTGGTGAGCGTTGAAACCCTTCGGTATGAGCCATGTCTAAAATAGCAAACCGGAGTTTTTCGAGGTCAGCCGGATGTCCCATGCCACCGAGGGCAATGCGATCATAAATCTCGTAGAGTTTCGGGGTGCCATGACTGGTGGTGAGCAGCACAATTCCGTCTACATACGACACGGCGACGAGGGGACTTCCTTGACGAAATTGATCGTCGAGGTATTGGCGTCGATTGCCAACGGCTTCGACCCATCGATACGGTTCATCATACATACTGGGCAACCTTTGATGCGTAGAGGGTTTTCAAATGATCGGCGGGAATCGTTTCAACGCCTTTTTCCGTAATGCGTTTGACGGTCGGATACAGGTTGGCTTCAACGTTCACACCACCGGTGGCGGAGTCGAATTCCGCTGCGCTCGTGAGTAATCGCAAGATAATGATTGTGGCTTCTTCTTCAGGTAGTCTCGCCAACGGTTGCCCACTCCATCGGTTAATGTAGTGAAGAATGCCTCGAATGGTGGGGGACCCGGATCCTGACACCGCATGGTCAACCCCTTCGAATTCCGCGCCAAGGATATCGTGAAAATAAACTTTCCCACATCCTTGTTGAAGATCGTAGCCTGCGAACACTGGGACGACAGCTCCTGTTCCGGCCAATGCGGCCGGTGCGTTTTCCTTGAGCAACTTCGAGAGAGCTCGCAGCTTGCCTTCAAAACTCAGATCTTGCAGTTGGCTTCGCCGATAATATTTGAAGGAATGTTCGAGCACTCTGGCCATTTCAAAAGCCGTGGCTGGAACCCCGGCAATGGCCATCACGCAATAGCGATCGATTTCCAGCACTTTGTCCGTGCGGTCATACATGACCATATTCCCGGCTGTGGCACGACGATCGCCCGCCACGAGCACTCCATCACGGTATTTCACGGCCAACACCGTGGTGCCCTGGGTCAGAGGTGGGTGCGACGCATGTCCGTTCTCACCAAATTTCGGCGAGGTAAGTTCAAATTGGTAGCCTTGCTCTTTTAAGAGTTGAAAAAAATCGCCTTGAAAAGCCATGGTGATTATTCCCCTGTGCGTTGTCGATAACGTTCGGCTTGTTTGGGATCGACTTTTCTCATGCGTTTGAGCAAGTTATCTCGGCTCGGCGACCCCGGTTCTGGTTTGCGAGGGCCAGCCTCATCATCTTTTGGCCCAGGCGGTTTTGAAATGGGATCAAGTGGTCGTTCCCGGCGTTCACATTGAATGGGCTGGTAAGTCCCCGGTGTCTCGATCATATAATAGGAAGTCGATGTTTTCATGATGAAGCCCCCTTTACCGCGATTGCCAAATCGTATGACATTTTAGAGTACATCCGCGAGATGTTTGGCTCGATCGATCTTTTGCCATAACCGCGCGACGTGAGCAGAATCAAAGAGGTCAGACATATCTAATTGTTGCGGTTGCGTCAAACTCTTCAGATGAATGCGTTCCCATTGAATAGCTTGAATTTCCTTGCGGAACTTTTTGACACACAAGCCTCGAATGCCAGCCCTAGTGGTCGAGGGTCCATGAGTGAGGGCATGTTGAATATCCTCATTCGAACACAACCTCTGAGCTTTTCCTTCTTGCTCAAGTCCCAAGTATAATCCACGTTCAGTATGTATATTATGATACTCCAAGTCTAAACTTGCCAGCCACGGGTCATCCCATTCCAATGTTTCATCCTGAGCAAACGACTCCAACAGCCAATGCTTGGTAATCCAATCAATGCGCCCAATTAATTTGTCGCGATTGTTTTTCAAAAGGTCGAGGGTTGTCTCCCAATTGGCGAGAATCCAATCAGTGTCGTGATCTTGTTTCGCAGAGGCTTGCTGGGCTGCTGATAAATACGCTAACTGGATATCCAAGGCAGTGAGGGTTTTTCCAGACTTCAAGGGAAGTAAGGCTTTAAGATCCGGATCACGGGAAATGGTTTTGATTGCGGCAATCGAATCGGCAAATTCAAACTGGGGAGCCGTGCCCTGATCAATTAGGTCAAGCACGAGTTGAGTCGTTCCCACCTTGAGCGCCGTGGCAAATTCACACATATTCGCATCGCCGACAATAAGGTGTAAGCGACGGTACTTCTTTCGATCGGCATGTGGTTCATCACGGGTGTTCAAAATCGGGCGGTTGTGCATGGTATCAACGCTGAGTTCGGTTTCCATGAAATCCGCGCGTTGCGAGAGTTGATACACACCAGGGGCAAAGGAACCTTCTTGCGCCTCAATGCCCAGCTTGCCTGCCCCCGAAAAGATTTGTCTTGTGACGAGAAAAGGGATTAACCCTGAACACAATTGATCAAAGGGTAGGGCTCTTGAAATTAAATAGTTGTCGTGGCATCCGTAGCTGTGGCCATGTAAGTCCGTGTTGTTTTTGTAGAGTTGGACTGCAGGTGAACCGAGTGTTTCATTCCGGGCGTTCGCGGCATGTTGAAGAATACGTTCCCCTGCACGATCATGGGCAATGAGTTCTTGAATGGTAGAGCATTCTGGTGTGGAATATTCCGGGTGTGTGTGGTCATTATAGAAGCGTGCTCCGTTCGTGAGCACAAGGTCGCTTTTCATTTCGTAAAAAGAAAAGGGACGATGTGCATCGAGAGTGGCAAATTGTTCTTCCTCGACATCTTGTTGTAACCCTTGAACCCGAAATCCTCGTTGGTCTTCATGAGGATCTTCACCTTGATAATCCCAAGTCTGTTCAAATTTGTCCGACATATAAGCACGAACCAGTTCCATGGATTCAACCACGGGATCGGATTCCTTTTGATCCTCGCGAATAATGCCGTACTCGGTTTCTATGCCAAAGAGTCTCATGGTAAATGGGAAGCTGGGCGGTTAAATGATCGAGTGCTTGATTCGTTCCTCCGTCCTTCGCCCTTTACGGAAGGAGGAAACGCCGACAACTTGGTCCGGGTGATGATCAAGAAGCTTGAGCCATTCTTCGGCGGAATCATCGGGGGGGAGAATTTCGCCTTCGCGGAACTCATCGTCAATCGAGTCCAGAATATCTTTCAGCGTCAGACCATGGCCGCCTTCCTTGATCGTTCGTTCGATGGCACGCTCCTTCGCCCTTCGTGCCAAAGAAGCCAGGATGGCTCCACTGAGGAGGTCGCAACGATAGAGGGTTTCATGCTTGCCATTTCGTAATCGAATGCTCAAGACCCTGGTATCATCTGTTTTCTTAAACACCTGATCGATGGTTTCTTCGATGACCGCGCGACATGCAGCGTCGGCATTGTTGCCATGTGCTGTCAGAAGTTCCTCGGAAAGTGGGAGCTCCGGTGTCACATAAATTCGTAAAATATCTTGCGCTTCTTGTCGGTCTGGCCGCTGGACTTTAATCTTTCGATCGATTCGCCCTGGGCGAAGCACAGCAGGATCAATAAGATCTGGCCGATTAGAGGCGACGATGACGACAACATCTTGAAGGGAATCCACGCCATCGAGTTCGGCGCAAAACATTGGAACCAAGGTGTTGGCAATATTGTAGGAACGTACAGCGCGCCTGGTGCCCAAAATGGACTCGGCTTCATCAATGAAGAGGAAGGGAAGAAGGCCTTCCTTTCGTTTTTCACGTGCTTGCGCAAAAAGGTCCCGAATAATCCGCTCGGATTCTCCTACCCACATATTTAACACTTCCGGACCTTTCACATGAAGAAATGCTCCACCTGTGATCGGGGGGAGTTGATCCTTGCTGGAATCTTCCGAGGGGCTAGCCGCTTGGTGTTGTGACACAAGGTTCGCGAGGCTAGAGGCCGTGGCTTTGCCGATGAGCGTTTTCCCACAACCCGGAGGTCCGTACAGAAGAAACCCCTTGGGCTGGGTAAATTGGTAAGCCTCGAAGGTTTTGGCATGGAGTAATGGATATTCGATCGCTCGGCGAATCGCATCGATGGCTTGTTGTTGTCCACCGATTTGTTCCCAGGTCACATCGGGTGTTTCATCCAGGCTATGCTTCGTATTTTGAGTATTTTCAATGCGCTCAATTCCTAATCGTTGCGTGGGGTCGAGCCGGAGTTCATCGCCAGGTTTGAGGGGAATGTCTTTGAGGGAAAAACCAAGGTCTATGAGTTGTCCTGGACGACCTGCTTCGGAATCGAGTCGAACCCGCCCGTCGGATAGCAACTCTTTGACTTTGACAATCGCACCGTTTCGATCAAACCCCAGCGTGCCAATGAGGGCATAGGCTTCATTCACCAAAACCTGTGCGCCAATGTGTAGTTCCTCTGGATTCAGTTGCGGATCAATGTTGGCATAGAACTCACTGCCTCCAACTGAAATGCGAGCGATACCCTCAGCGGGTTTATCAAGCAAGGTGCCAATGCGATTGGCGGGAGCCGTGAGTTTTTCCACGACACCATGAAGCTTTTTTATTTCTGCTTCGCGTTCTTGTTGTGACACTCCCTCTTGTAACAATTGATGGCGAATTTTATAGAGCAACATATGCTGTGGGGCATCTTCAGGAAGGGTTGCCAAACATTCATCAATAAGCACGAGAGGGTCCGTCTTGGCCGTCTGCTCCCGCGATTGTGGCCTATCTTCTGGTATGTGTAATGGTTTTTTGTCACTCATGGCGTTTTACTTCCGGTTTATGTGTGAGGATTGTCACGGACTGAGTGGTCTTTACTATTCATTATTGTACCCATCCTCTTTCTTAAATCTACAAGAAAATTCATGAAGAAGATGTCATGATATGTAAAAGCCTAACACCTTTTGCAACAAGAGCACAAAAAGAACGATAAGAAATTCCTTTTGAAGCCGGTCGAGTGTTAGGAGGCTAGAAAGGTAGGTGTTAGGTGCCCTTTATGTCAGTAGTAGTAGGCTCCATGATCTCAATGGGATGAAAAGAATGTTTCACGGAATTGACGAATTTCATGATGGGAAAATTTTTCCCAGTCTTAAATCCAGCATACCGGTGAAAGCTAGGGTCATGGAAGGTCGATCCGTGGCAATCGATCAAAACCCTTATGCTCGGAAGGAGAAAGGTTGGCTCGAGTCACGTGACATCCGCCACCATAACCATTTGGTGAGACTTCGATCCAGGTTTGTTGTAGGGCACCGGGCCGATGATCTTTTCTAAGAAAAAGGATCAATGACGAGGATTTGTTTTGTGAAACCTGTGTTTTCCCATTAGTGGAACGCACTCCGGTTAATGATAGATTGATCCCACCGAGACAAGAATTTTTGACGGGAGGGTATCCAAGCATTTCTTGGGGCACGGGCTTATCCCAGCAGGTGTCTGTCACGATGATGACCTTTGCAGGCTGGATATCTCCTTTAAAGGTGTTCAATATTCGGTATTCGGCCACGAGGTTTAGAATGTTCGAGCCTTCTTTCCAATGTTTTGATGAGGTCACTTTTGCTTCAACAACAGAATCGGAAGACTTGAACATTGCGGCTACACTTCGTTGGCAGGCCGCTGGAGAAGCCAGAACATCCTGAAGGTAAAAGAATATCGCGCAGGCAAGGGGTAGGCTTTTAAGAGCACGTCCTAGTCGAGGGTGCCACATAAGTCGATGCCGATTGGCAAAAAAATGTGGTCTTTATCGGCCGGGAACGTTAGGCCGACTTCCTAATAAGTTGTGGTTTGTTGTTGCCTTCAATCACATCTTCGGTAATCACGACCTCTTGAATTCCTTCCAATGCCGGTGTGTCATACATTAGCTCAAGCATTTTTTCTTCAAGAATCGTTCGAAGCGCGCGGGCACCGGTCTTTAATGAAGCGGCTTTGTGCGCCACGGTTTTCACCGCTTCATCCGTAAACACCAGATCAATCCCATCAAGCTCAAATAAGGCCCGATATTGTTTCACCAACGCATTTCTGGGCTCAGTGAGCACACGCACCATATCGGATTCACTCAAATCCGAGAGTGTGGTCATGACGGGAAATCGTCCGACGAACTCAGGAATTAATCCATATTTCAGCAGGTCTTCGGGTTGAACCAGATGAAGCAATTCACTGGCATGCGCCTGACTTTGGGCTTCGGGGTTTGCGCCAAATCCGAGGCGTTTATGACTCGTACGCTGGGCGATGATTTGATCTAGCCCCACGAAGGCGCCACCACAAATGAATAAGATGTTCTTGGTATTGACTCGAATGTATTCTTGATCAGGATGCTTTCGCCCACCTTTGGGCGGAATATTGCATGTGGTTCCCTCCACGAGTTTGAGCAAGGCTTGCTGCACACCTTCGCCCGAGACATCACGAGTAATCGAGGCGCTTTCGGACTTGCGACTGATCTTATCCACCTCGTCAATATAAATGATGCCGGTCTCCGCGCGTTTGGCATCAAAGTCACAGGATTGCAGGAGTTTGAGCACCACGTTTTCAACGTCTTCTCCCACGTACCCAGCTTCAGTCACTGTCGTGGCATCGGCAATGGCAAACGGCACATGAAGAATGCGGGCAAGGGTTTGGGCCATCAACGTCTTGCCGGTTCCCGTTGGCCCAATAAGCAGGACATTGCCTTTCTCTAACTCCACATCTTTTATTTCTTTACCGCTAAACACACGCTTATAGTGATTATGCACGGCGACAGCCAGGACTTTTTTGGCTTGTTCTTGGCCAATAACATATTGGTCGAGAATCGCTTTAATATCAGGCGGACGAGGTAACTGAAAGTCTGGAGGGGATGCCGGAGCTTCTGTGCCCTTAGGGGCATGTTCAGCCAGAAAACGTCCGCAGAGTTGAACGCATTCGTTGCAAATGAGCAAAGTGCTGTCATTGCGACATGTTCCACAGGTATATTTCGATGGGCTTTGAATAAATCCTGAAACGGCATTTTGTGCCCGTCCGCAGAAAGAACATGTTGGATCAGCGTTCCCTTGTTTTGAATCCCAAAACGGCATGGGGCATTTCCTTTGTTAACGTGATAACACCAAATTCAGCGAGGAATGTGATCAATACAGAGGCACCAGGCAAACAACTTGGATTCATCATAGACCGAAGAATGGCTAATTTCAAATAGAAAGGCGACATCGTTCACCATCGTCTTTTGACCACTTTGTGGAGAAGATGGTAGATAAGTTTCAGGTCAATATTCCTCAATTTTTTCCATAGGCCTCCGTGTGCAAGAGAATACAGACATTCTTTCTCATATCCTTCATACGCCCAAAAATTTCGCCTTGTCAGGAAATGTGGCGTTTGCCACAGGCCGCACCGACCAGGTTTCACTGACACAGCAGCCGAGTGGTCATTGCGTGGTATATGGTCCGCATGGACAACGAATCCTTTTGACGGACCCCGATGGCCATCCGCTTCATGAATGCGAATGGGTACAGCTTTCAAATGGTATGGTTCGCTTCGTAGCTGCCAGGCTGTTCCTCGATTGGAATCAATGGGTGGGCATCAAGCCTTCGGTGCTTGTGAACACCATGCGCATGGATCTATCCACCAGACCTGGTTGGGAATCGCTTACTCGTCAAGATTTACGGATGATGGCCTCGCGGGCTATGGGGGTTACACTCAAAGAAGTGGAGTTTTTCTACACCGATGATGATTTGCTCATTGATCATTCAGGAAGGGCTACAATTCAACAACGAAAAGATGCCTTTTATATCCTGGACAATGGTACGTTTGATCAGGCACGTTTTATGTCTTGTATGAGCGCGATGCATTGGGAAGACATTGATTATCTTCCTGTTGTCGAGCTCTTTAAATCGTTGTTGCCGGGAACCGGAAGCGCAACATTTGAATTAATCCGTGGGCTTTATGATGACCAAAATTCCGACAAACCACGACCGCTCCAATATCGTGGCATCCCGACCTATCCCTCTGAAGCCGCCTTTGGGCTATTTAGCAATTTTTTCACGGCTTCGTGCTCAGGAAGAGAAAGTCCGTTTGCCGTATTTATGGATACCCCGCGTTCTCACGAAGTCACTTGGCTCCCAAATTCTAATCCACCAGTCAGGCATATCGATTCCACACAAAAGGCCTGCCTGACGGTGAGACAAGAACATATTCAAAAAGCGACCTTAATGAAGGATGCAACCGGGCTGGCGTTTTCGGCTCCTAACCGGCAAGGGTTTTCCCCTTGCGCTCGTGCGCTGTCGCTACACAATGATCAACTTATGCTTCAGGATCAAGAATCAATAAAAACCCTTGGGGTAAATCCAAGCTGGGGTGTGGCCTTAGAACAGAGTGGAGTCCTGGCTCCGGAAATATCTTCGGCACCGAATTGGCGCAGCCTTTTTCCCAATGGGACACCCTTAGTCGAACCGCATGATGCTTTTTCGGCAGTGCTGCTGTACCCCGAAGATGATTCGGTGATTGAAGAATATGCGAGCCAACCATTTATCGCAGACTTCCTCGATGATCTTTTTGACCAAGATGAGCGACTGGCTCAACAAAAAAATAAGGCGAAGCGACTGCTCATCCATGGTTTTGAGGCAAGTATTGGGACATGTATATTGCTTGATCAACCTCGGACCCACACGATTGTATTCTCCCACGGACCGTTAGCCCAGAAGCACGCACAGTTATTGTGGAATCAACTGGCCCGATCCAATCGGTTGGATTGGCTTCCGTCCTTTCGCTTCCTGCCTGAATCAACTGTGCCCGAATCAGAAATGTATGATTGGGTGTATCGATGGATCCCGTTTGCCGATTACAATCAAGAACAGAAAGTCGAAAGACATATTCATGATATTGTTCAGGCCTTGGCCCCAACGGGTTTGGCTTTTGTTGCCGGGCCAGAATCCATTCCATCCGTGGTGGCAAATCTGGCGGTACAGATACTGTTTGGCGAAATAGGCTCTGAAGTCCAACCATTTATGATGCATCGATCAATTCTACCGAAATCCCAACTCAATTCGCGTCTCCATATTTGGTGTCTGCAAAAAGTGTGAGGGGCCTGGTGAGTAAGGATGCCCTGTCCCCTTCAACTCTTCTCAGGACAGGTCCTTTCAAGGAGCCTACTCCTGCCTTTGCGAAAGCCTGTTTTTGAACAGTCAATCTCGTTGATGGAGGGCTCACTAAATAAGAAGGGAACATGATGGGGCTCTTTTTCCCTGGTAGACAGAGTCGGCCCAACTTCTCTACACTATCTAAATGTAAAGAACAGTTTTCAAAACCCATTCATCTGGAATGACGCGGATACAAATTCTGAAAGATGAAAAAGCCCCAACCATTACAATCCCCAAAGACGAAGCCAACCCCGCCGCCCGAAGATTCTCATATAAATAATGTGGAAGCTCATATTTTCTTTGTAGAGGTTTCTTTGGATAAAAAAAAAGGATTTGATCATGGGTGCCAGTGTGGAAAAGGAGCACCCGGGAACAGATAGGGAAGATGTTTTTCGCCTAATGGCTAATTTGGTTCAAAACAGGAAGGTAATTTTGGCACCAAAACGTCTCCGTCTACGCGCCCACCAAGCAGGCCGAGCTTCGGCTGCAGTTATGGCTGTCAGGGTGTGTAGACTGGTGATGGCATAAGACCTTTCAACAAAATCGTTTTTTGAATTAGGCGAATTAGCCTGTATTCTTCACGGCCCTTCCGAGGATGTCGTTGATGAGGGATTGTTAGGGCATTCCTCTTTTTGCTGCAGCTTTCTTCACATCATCCAAAATCTTTGGATCTA
>Ga0114931_10008084_pt1 | contig 12782 bp, 15 predicted proteins | sample 2SBtaG_FD_89579 | JGI IMG/M metagenome (GOLD analysis project Ga0114931, IMG submission 89579) | Deep subsurface microbial communities from Kolumbo volcano to uncover new lineages of life (NeLLi) - 2SBTROV14_V59a metaG | ecosystem: Environmental > Aquatic > Marine > Volcanic | place: Kolumbo...
AACTTCCGCCGCCTCCGGTCGGCAGCGCCGGCCCGCGAGGCGTTGCCGCCGAGGGTCCGCATCGAATCGCGTCTCCGGCGTGCGGAGCCGGTTGCTCGGAGTGCCGCACCTGCGGAGCGGTCCTCGGCCACGCTGAAGGATGCCAGGTCCGAGGGAACGGCCGGCGCGCGGAGCGCCGATCGTGCGGCGGTCCCCATGTCTCGGAGAAGAGCGAAGTTGAGCAGAGCCCTCCTCGCCGCACTCGCCATGTTCCTGATGGTCGAGCCGGCTCTCGCCTCGGGCGGGGGCATCGAGATCGTGCCGAGCCCCGGTCGCTTGCTTCCGCTGATCGTCTTCTTCCTGCTGATGATCGTGCCCGTGAATCGGCTGCTCCTCCGGCCCTTGCTGGCCGTCCTCGACGAACGCGAGGAGCGCATCGCCGGCACACGCGACCGGGCCGACGCGCTGGGGCGCGAGGCCGAGACCGTGCTCGCGGGCTACCAGGCGCGGATCGCCGAGGTCCGGGGCGAGTCGGAGCTCGAACGCCGCGGCACCCTCGACGAGGCGCGCGGCCGGCACGGCGAGCGGGTTCGGGACGAGCGCGCTGCGGCCGAGGCGCGAATCGCGCAGGCGCGCCGCGAGGTCGGAGCGGCCCTCGACGAGGCGCGGCGCCAGCTGCAGGCCGACGCCGAGGGGCTCGCGCGCCAGGCGGCGGAGCGGATGCTCGGGAGGAGTCTGTGAGCTTCCGAGGGAAGTCCGCGCGTTGCCTCGTCCACGCGCTGCCCGTCCTCCTGCCCGCGGTCGCGGGCGCCTCGGAGGGGGCCGAGGAGGCCAGCGGCGTCGCAACGCTCGTCTGGCAGGGCATCAACCTGATCCTGCTGTTGGGGGTGCTGGTCTACCTCACACGCCAGCCGATCCAGGACTTCTTCAGCGAACGTCGAGAACGGGTGCGCGACGACCTCGACTCGGCGGCGCGCGTGCTCGCCGACGCCGAGAGCCGCCTGGCGCAATGGCAGGAGCGCGCCAGCCGACTCGATGCCGAGGTGGAAGGCATCCGCCGGGCCGCGCGCGAGCGCGCGGCTGCCGAGCGCGAGAGCATCCTCGCCGATGCGGAAACCGCTGCGGAGCGAATTCGCAGCCACGCCCATGCCGCCGTCGACCAGGAGGTGGCCCGCGCCCAGGCCGAGCTGCGAGCGGAAGCAGGCGATCTGGCCACCCGGCTCGCGGGCGATCTCCTGCGCAGCCACGTGACCGACGCGGACCAACGGCAGCTGGTGGACGAGTTCGTGGCTCGCATCGACGGCGACCGCGACGGCCCCCAGGGGCTGCACTAGCCGTGGCCGGCTCGACCGCGGCAGCACGGCGCTATGCCAGGGCCCTGTTCGGCCTCGCCAGCGAGGACGGCTCGGTCGAATCCACCGGCCGCGAGCTCGAGGCGCTGGCGAAGCTGCTCGCGCAGAGCCCGGTGCTCCGCCGGGCGCTGTTCCGCCCGCTTCATCCCGCGGCCGAGCGCCGTTCGGCCCTTCGGGCCGTCGCCGAGCGGCTCGGGTCGAACGCGACGCTCCAGAACTTCTACGCCTTCCTGGTCGATCAGCGCCGGCTGGTCGATTTCGCCACGATCTGCAGCGAGTTCCAGCGGCTCGCCGCCGAGGCCGAGGGCCGCACCGACGCGCGGATCACCTCGGCTCGGCCGCTCGACGACGCCACGCGCGATCGCCTGGTCGCCGCTCTGTCGCGGCGCACGGGGCGGCAGGTCCACGCGAGCCTGGAAGTGGATCCGGAGCTGATCGGTGGGGTCGTGGCCCAGGTGGGCGACCTCGTCTTCGATGGCAGCCTGCGCAGTCAGCTCGCACAGCTGCGAATGAGCCTGATCAAGGACTGACATCCCGCCGGACACGGCGCCCCGCGAGCGCGGAGCGCGCGGCGAGGCGAAGCCGAGCGAAGGAAAGAGGGATCATGGACATCAAGCCCGGCGAGATCACCGACATCCTGAAGCGCGAGATCCGCGACTACGACCGCGAGATCGACGTCGCGGAAACCGGCACCGTGCTCTCCGTGGGGGACGGCATCGCGCGCGTCTATGGCCTCGAGAAGGCCCTGGCCGGCGAGCTCGTGACCTTCCCCGGCGACGTCCAGGGCATGGTGCTGAACCTCTAGGAGGACAACGTCGGGATCGCCATCATGGGCGAGAGCGAGCACATCCGCGAGGGCGATCTCGTGCGCCGTACGGACCGCATCGTCGAGGTGCCCGTCGGCGAGGGCCTGCTCGGTCGCGTGGTCGACGCCCTCGGCAACCCGATCGACGGCAAGGGAGCGATCGAAACGAGCGAGAGCCGGCGCGTGGAGGTCAAGGCTCCCGGGATCGTGACGCGAAAGGGCGTGAACGAGCCGCTCCAGACCGGCATCAAGGCGATCGACGCCATGACGCCCATCGGACGCGGCCAGCGCGAGCTGATCATCGGTGACCGGCAGACCGGCAAGACCGCCATCGCGATCGACACGATCATCAACCAGAAGGACACCGACGTCTTCTGCATCTACGTGGCCACGGGCCAGAAGCAGTCCACGGTGGCCCAGGTGGTGGACAAGCTCCAGCAGCACGGCGCCCTGGAGTACACGATCGTGGTGGCCGCCACGGCCAGCGAGCCGGCGCCCCTGCAGTTCATCTCGCCCTACTCGGGCTGCACCATGGGTGAGTGGTTTCGAGACAACGGCAAGCACGCGCTCATCATCTACGACGACCTCTCGAAGCAGGCGGTCGCCTACCGCCAGCTCTCCCTGCTGCTGCGGCGGCCGCCCGGGCGCGAGGCCTATCCCGGCGACGTCTTCTACCTGCACTCGAGGCTCCTCGAGCGCGCGGCGAAGCTGAACGAGGACTACGGCGGCGGGAGCCTGACGGCGCTCCCGATCATCGAGACCCAGGCGGGGGACGTCTCGGCCTACATCCCCACCAACGTCATCTCGATCACGGACGGGCAGATCTTCCTGGAGACGGATCTCTTCAACGCCGGAATCCGGCCCGCGATCAACGTCGGCATCTCGGTGTCGCGGGTCGGAGGCGCCGCTCAGACGAAGGCCATGAAGAGCGTCGCGGGCACGCTGAAACTCGGTCTGGCCCAGTACCGGGAGATGGCCGCCTTCGCGCAGTTCGGGAGCGACCTCGACAAGGCGACCCAGGAGCAGCTCGCCAACGGCGAGCGGCAGACGGAGATGCTGAAGCAGCCCCAGTACCAACCCCTCGCCATGGAGCTCCAGGTCCTCTCGATCTACGCGGCGACGCCACCCGAGGACCGGGATTCCTGGGTTCGCCAGCTGCCGCTGGCAGACGTCCCGCGCTACGAGCAGGAGCTGCTCGAGTACATGCAGCAGAGCCACGCCGAGGTGGTGGAAGGCATCCGCAAGCTGGGAAAGCTCGACGACGAGCTGGAAGCCAAGCTCCGGGCGGCGCTCGATGCCTTCGGCGACGTCTTCCAACCGAGCGCCAGCACGAGCTAGGGAACCCCATGCCGAGCCTGAAGGACATCCGGCGCCGGATCACCAGCGTCGAGAAGACCCAGCAGATCACGAGCGCCATGCGCATGGTGGCTGCCGCCAAGCTGCGCCGCGCCCAGGATGCGATCCTGGCCGCCCGCCCGTACGCGGACCGGATGCACGAGACCCTGGCCGAGGTGGCCGCGGCCAAGGGCGATGCTCGACACCCGTTGCTCGAGAGCCGCGACGTCGTGAAGAAACTCGAGGTGGTGGTGCTCGTGTCGGACCGCGGCCTGTGCGGTGCCTTCAATTCGAACGTCTTGAAGGCGGCCGAGGCTCTCGTCGTCGAGCGCGAGCCCGCTCTCGAAGACGTCTCGTTGACGCTGGTCGGCCGCAAAGGGAAGGATTTCTTTCGCCGCCGCCGCAGCGAATCGATCGGAAAGGTCGTGACCGGAATCGGCCGGGTCGAGTACGGCCAGGCCGCCGAGGTGGCCGGGTACCTGGCCGAGCGTTTCCAGGCCGGCAAGGCCGACGAGGTGGCGCTGGTCTACAGCGAGTTCGTGTCGACCCTGACCCAGACCCCGCGGCGCATGCAGCTGCTTCCCTTCGCAGCGGACGAGCCGGCCACGGCCCCGGCGGGCGAGGCCGGCGAGGCGAAGCTGCCCTACGACATCGAGCCGAGCCCGGAGAGGCTTCTCGAGACGCTCGTTCCCAAGGCCCTCGAGGTGCAGGTCTTCCGCGCGATGCTCGAGAGCCAGGCGGGCGAGCATGCCGCTCGCATGACCGCCATGGAGTCCGCCACCCGGAACACCGAGGAGCTCATCGAGAGCCTCACGCTCCAGTACAACCGCGCCCGCCAGGCGGCGATCACCCGCGAGCTCGTGGAGATCGTCTCTGGCGCGGAGGCCCTCTAGCCCGAACCACTGCGGCCAGGAGCCGCCCGCCCGCCAGCGCGAAGTGCGCGGCGCGGTGAAGCCGAGCGAAGGAAGAACGCAATGTCCGCCAACGGAAGCATCACGCAGGTCATGGGCCCCGTCGTCGACGTGGAGTTCCCGCCCGGCGAGCTGCCCGAGCTCTACACGGCCCTCCGGGTCGGCAACCCGTCGATCGGCCCCGAGGACTGGAACCTCGTGGTCGAGGTCGCCCAGCACCTCGGTGAGAACACCGTGCGGACCATCGCCATGGACTCGACCGAGGGCCTGGCCCGCGGTCAGGAGGTCCAGAACACGGGCGACGTGATCAAGGTTCCCGTGGGTCCGGCGACACTCGGGCGGATCATGAACGTGATCGGCGAGCCCGTGGACGAGCGCGGCCCGATCGAGTCCGAGACCTACTTCCCGATCCACCGGCCGGCCCCCGAGTTCGTCGACCAGGCCACGTCGGTCGAGGCCCTCGAGACGGGAATCAAGGTCGTCGACCTGATCGCGCCCTATCCGAAGGGTGGCAAGGTGGGTCTGTTCGGTGGTGCCGGCGTCGGGAAGACCGTGGTCATCCTCGAGCTGATCAACAACATCGCCAAGCAGCACGCCGGGACGTCCGTCTTCGGCGGCGTGGGCGAGCGGACCCGCGAGGGGAACGATCTCTGGAACGAGATGGCCGACGCCAAGCTCTCAGATGGCACCACGGTGCTCGACAAAGCGGCCCTGGTCTTCGGACAGATGAACGAGCCGCCCGGGGCCCGCGCGCGGGTGGGCCTCACCGCTCTCACTGCCGCCGAGTACTTCCGGGACGAAGAGGGCAAGGACGTGCTTCTCTTCATCGACAACATCTTCCGCTTCACCCAGGCGGGCTCCGAGGTCTCGGCGCTGCTCGGCCGCATCCCGTCTGCGGTGGGATATCAGCCGACCCTCTCCACCGACATGGGGGAGCTCCAGGAGCGGATCACTTCCACGACGAAGGGCTCGATCACGTCGGTCCAGGCCATCTACGTGCCGGCTGACGACCTCACCGACCCCGCGCCCGCCACGGCCTTCACCCACATGGATGCGACGACCGTGCTGAACCGGGCGATCTCGGAGAAGGGCATCTATCCGGCCGTGGACCCGCTCGACTCGACCTCGCGAATCCTCGACCCCCAGGTGCTCGGCCCGGAACACTACGACGTGGCCCGTGGCGTGCAGGGGGTGCTTCAGAAGTACAAGGATCTGCAGGACATCATCGCCATCCTCGGAATGGACGAGCTGTCCGAGGAGGACCGGATCACCGTGGCCCGCGCCCGGAAACTCGAGCGCTTCCTCTCGCAGCCTTTCCACGTGGCCGAGGTGTTCACCGGGACGCCGGGCGTGTACGTCCAGCTCGAGGACACCATCCGCGGATTCCAGGAGATCCTCGACGGGAAGCACGACGCGCTGCCCGAGCAGGCCTTCTACATGGTCGGGACCATCGAGGACGCGGTCGAGAAGGCGAGCCGGATCCGCTGATGCCCGTGGAGCTGACCATCGTGACGCCCGAGGGCGAAGTCTTTCGCGAGGCCGTGGAGCGAGTCCTGTTCCCCGGCAGCGAAGGGGAGTTCGGGGTTCTCGAGGGCCACGAGCGCTTCCTCACGCCGCTCGCAATCGGCGAGGTGGAGATCCTCCAGGGTGGCACGACCCGCTTCGCCGCCATCTCGGGCGGCTTCGCCGACGTGGGTGGCGAGCACGTCGTCGCGCTGGTGGACACCTGCGAGCTCGCCGACCGGATCGACGTCCCCCGCGCCGAGGCCGCCCGCGACCGCGCCCGTGCGGAGCTGGACAAGCTCCCCCCGAGCCACTCCGAGGAGCGCTCGTTCCGAATGCAGGAGCAAGCGCTCCAGCGCGCCCTGGTCCGCCTCCAAGCCGCCCGCAAGGCCGCCCACTCCTGACGAAGGGGACGGTTCTGGATCCTGACGAAACACAGCATGTCAGTCATGGAATCCGGCTGGCCGCGGTTTCGTCAGGATCCAGAACCGTCCCCTTCGTCAGGGGTGTCTTGAAGGGGGGAGTGGGGGCTGCCATGCTGCGGGCGTGTTGAGCCGGCTCGACGACTACCCTGTCCATCAGGCCCCGGTGCCGGTGGCGCAGCCCGGAACCTCGGATCCGAACTTCTACGACCGCTACTTCTTCAATGGTTACTCCCGTAGCGGCGATCTCTTCTTCGCGGCGGCGCTGGGGAGCTATCCGAACCGGCGCGTCATGGACGCGGCCTTCAGCATCGTGCGCGCGGGCGTGCAGTACTCCGTCCACGCCTCCCGGTTGGCACCCGACGAACGAACGCAGACCCAGGTGGGGCCGATCCGCGTCGAGGTGGAGGACCCGCTGCGGGTCCTACGCCTGGAGGTCGGCGAGAACGACCTTGGCCTCGCGGGCGAGCTCGTCTTCACGGCCAGGGCCGACGCGATCGAGGAGCCCCGCGTGACGCGCGTCCATCAGGGCCGCGTCTTCATGGACTCGACACGCTTCACTCAGTTCGGGAGCTGGAGCGGCGAGCTCCGGGTCGAGGGCCAGCGGATCGAGCTCGACGACGATGCGTTCCTCGGCTGCCGGGACCGGTCCTGGGGTGTGCGGCCCATCGGCGAGCGGCCCAGCTCCGCTGCGCCCGGCCCACCGGCCCAGATCTACTGGGTGTGGGCGCCCCTCCACTTCGAAGACCGCTGCATCCTGCTCGGGAGCTTCTAGGACGAGGCCGGCCACGCCTGGCACGCCCACGGGGCGGTCGTTCCGGCCTGGGCCTCTCAGGTGGATGCCCACCGTGAGGACCGCGCAGCCAGCGAGACGCTCCACGGGCCGCGCCATCGGATCGAGTTCGAGCCGGGCACGCGTCGCGCTCGCGCGGCGCGGCTCGGCTTCGAGGGGCTCGACGAGATCGTTCTCGATCCGATCCTGACCTTCCAGATGCTCGGAATCGGCTACCTCTCGCCGGAGTGGGGCCACGGCCTGTGGAAGGGCGAGCAGGCCGTGGGTGTCGAGCGCTGGGAGCTCGACGAGCTCGACCCCCTCGACCCGCGACACATTCACGTGCAGCAGCTCGTCCGGGCGAGAATGGGCGAGCACGCCGGGATCGGAGTCCTCGAGCAGCTGATCATCGGGCCCCACGAGCCTTCGGGCTTCCGGCAGCTCCTGGACGGCGCGCCCGGCGGCCGCTAGCCGACGACCGCCATCTCGATGGCGCCCACCGCGCGCGCGAGCCCGGCTCCATCGATCTGGGTCGCGGTCTCCCGTGCCCGGTCCCGTAGGCCTGCGCTCTGGGCGGCGGTCCGGATCGCGGCGGCGAGCGCCGCAACGTCGAGCTTCCGCATGCGAGGCGCCGGCGGGCCCACACCCAGGCGTCGCACCCGCTCGGCCCAGTAGAACTGGTCCACGACGTGCGGCACCACGACCTGCGGAACGCCGGCGCGCAGGGCGTTGGCGGTGGTCCCCGCCCCTCCGTGATGGACCACCGCAGAGACGCGCGGGAAGAGCTGAGGGTGTGCCACGGCGCCCACGAGGTGGATCGAGTCCGGCAGCTTCGCGTCGCCGAGCCCGGCCCAGCCCCGGTGCAGCACGGCGCGTTGACCCGAGGCGCCGATCGCCGCCACCATCTGCCGGGTGAGAGCCTCCGGATCCTCGGCGGGCATGCTGCCAAAGCCCACATAGACCGGCGGCGCACCGGCCGCCAGGAACCGCTGGAGCTCCGGGTCGAGCGGCTCGAGCCCCGAATCGTCGTCGAAGTACCAGAATCCGGTCGTGAATACGCCCTCGCGCCCGTCCGACGGCGCGCGCACCAGGATCGGATCGGTCGCCAGCAGCACCGGACCCGACCGGAATACGTGATCGTAGAGCCGCTTGACCGCCGAGAGTCCGAGCTTCGCCCGCTCCCGGTTCAGGTGGCGCAGCATGGCCAGCTGGAAGACGCGCTCGGAGACCCACCAGGAAAAGAGGTTGGCGGCGCCGGAGCGTCCCTGCTCGGCGAACAGCGGCGCCGGATGCTCTCGCGAGCGAAGGACCACCGGGCAGTAGGCCGTATAGAGGTACGGGATGCCCTGGGCCTCTGCGATGGACGGCCCGGCGAGCTGCATGCCCCCGCCGACGAGGATCTCGGCACCTTCGCACGCCTTGCGGAGATCCTCGAACTGGAAGCGGATCATCTCGTCGGCCACCCGCAGCGGAGCCAACGGCCGTCGCACCACGTCCCGACAGGTCACGGTCAGAAGCTCGTGGATGTCGTGTCCAATCGGGAAGAAGGGCAGACCGGCGTCGATGGTCCGATCGGCGACGTCCGGCGGTACGCACAGGCGGACGTCGTGGCCGCGAGCCCGCAGGGCGAGGCCCAGGGCCAGCATCGGTTGGACGTCGCCGCGGGTCCCGACGGCGGAGAGAGCGATCCTCATTGGGCGGGTGCTCCGGAAAGGGGGGTGGGGGTCAGGCGGCCTTGACCGGCTGGGCCTTGAGCTTGGTCTTTCCGTTCTCGACCACGACGCGGAACTTCACGGCCTGGCAGTCGAGTCGGGACTTCAACGCCGTCTCCTGCTTCGCGAGCAGTCGATCGAGCTTCTGGCGGGTCAGGCCCTCGACGTTCTCGCCGCAGGCCCGGCGAGCCTCGACATAGGCGTCGAACAGATCGTCGCCTGGCCGCTCGGCGGCCTTCACCGCAGCGGCGCGCTGCGCCCCGCCCCCTCCGGAGCGAAGCCGGGCCTTGAACTGATGGGGTGCGTAGGTGCCGGCCTCGATCTTTCGACCGGTCTCGTCCCACTGGCGACGGAACGTGAAGAAGCGCTGGCACAGCGTGTTGAACCGGAAGCGCGACGCCGTGTTGCGGATCGCGATGTTCGACCAGTATGCGACGATCTTCTGGACTTCGGCGCGCTCCACCTGGGGCTCGCGCGGGCGGTTGCCCAGGAAGTACTGCTCGTACTGGAACTTCAGGACCTTCAGCTTCGCTTCGAGAAGCTGCATATCCTGATCGATGTCGTGACCGAGGGGGCGAGCCATGACCTGTGGGGTATCGGCCACGAGCCTCGGCAGCTTGAGGCGCTTCGGTCGGCAGAAGGGCTAAGGTCGAGCCCGTGACGCGGATCCTTTTCCGGAACGGGGTCGTGCTCGATCCCGAGAGCGCCGGGCCGCGCCAGGCCGCGCTCCTGATCGACGGTGCGCGAATCGAGGCGCTGCTCGAGCCCGAGGAGGCGGGCCCGTCGGACGCACGGCCGGTCGATCTCGCAGGGCGGTCCATCGCTCCCGGCTTCATCGACGTGCACTTCCACGGCGCGACCATCTTCGACCCCGATGACGCACCCGTCGCGTCATTGCGTCAAGACAGTGCGTCAATGCTGCGTCATGGCGTCACCGCCTTCCTGTCGACCACGGTTGCCTTGGATCGCACTCGCCTGGCCGATCGCGTGGAGGCCCTGGCCCGAGCGGCCGCGGCCGGAGAGGCCGGTGCCGCCATCCTCGGAATCCACCTCGAAGGGCCTTGGATCGGCGCCGGCGCAGCGGGAGCCCAGCCCCGGTCCGCCATCCGGGGCTACGAGCCCGGCGAAGGCCGCGACGTGCTCGACCGCGGCCAGGGTCGGGTGCGGATGGTGACGCTCGCACCCGAGGCCCCCGGCGCCGGCGCCCTGCTCGCGGAGCTCCAGCGCCGCGAGATCGTCGCGGCCCTGGGCCACACGACCGCGGACGCCGAGACCACCCTCGACGGCATCGACCGGGGGGTTCGCCACGTGACGCACCTCTTCAACGCCATGGGCTCCTTTCACCACCGGGCACCCGGCGCGATCGGTGCGGCCCTGGCGGACGACCGCGTCAGCTGCGACCTCATCTGCGATGGCGTCCACGTCCACCCCGCGGCCGTTCGGGCCGCCGCACACGCGAAGCGCGAGAAGCTGCTCCTGATCACGGATCGGATCACGCCCCCGGCGTCGCCCTCCGCTCCGGACGAGTTCGGATCCGGTCCGCTCCGGCCCGACGGGCCGGTCTGGCGTCTGCCCACCGGAACCCTGGCCGGAAGCCGGCTCGGGCTCGCCGAGGCGGTCCGCAACGCCGCGCAGCTCGGCGCGATGACACGGCTCGAGGCCGTGGCGGCGGCGACCCTCCGGCCCGCGATGCTGCTGGGAGTGCAGTCCGAGCGCGGCACCTTGCGCCGCGGTGCGCGCGCGGACCTCGTCGTGCTGGACGGCCCGGGACAGATCGCCGAGACCTGGCTGGGCGGCCGCCTGGTGTTCTCGCGCGAGAACGGAGGGGGGCCGGGCGTCGCGCTACCATGACGCCGATGACGCAGGCCATCGATCCCCGCGAACGTCTGATCTTTCCCCTCGATGTCGCGAGCCACGACGAGGCCTTCGAGCTCGTCGACGAGCTCGGCGACGCGGTCGTCTTCCACAAGGTCGGACTGCAGCTCTTCCTCGCCGGAGATCACCAGCGGCTGGTCGAGGAGCTGCTGGCGCGCGGCAAGAAGGTGTTCGCAGACCTGAAGCTCTTCGACATCCCTGCCACCGTCGGCAAGGCCGTGGCCCAGGTCGCGCGGATGGGGGCCCACTTCGTGACGGTCCACGGCAACGACGCCATGCTGCGGGCCGCCGTCTCCCAGAAGGGCCCCCGACTGAAGGTCCTCGCCGTCACGGTCCTGACGAGCCTCGACCGAGGCGATCTCGCCGACCTGGGGTTCGAGTGCGACGTCGAAGATCTCGTCCTCTCCCGGGCTCGGCGCGCCCTCGAGATCGGCTGCGACGGCGTCGTGTCCTCGGGCCTCGAGGTCAAGCGCATCCGGGACGAGACGGGGGACAGGCTCCTGGCGGTGGTTCCGGGCATCCGGCCGGTCCAGAACGACGACGACCAGAAGCGGGTGGTGACGCCCGCCCAAGCGCTCCGGGACGGCGCCGACTACCTGGTGGTCGGCCGGCCGATCCGCGAGGCGCGCGATCCGCGTGCCGCAGCCGAGGCGATCCAGCAGGAGATCGCCGAGCTGCTCTCCTAGTCCGCCTAGACGCCTGCGCCCGGAGCTTCGCCATGACCGGACTCGGAGCTTGCCCATGGCCGCGTTCGAGCTGCCGCCGGTGGACGCCGACCGACTCCGCCAGCTGCTCCGCCAGCGGCTCGGCTGCGAAGCCATCGGGTTCGCCGAGGCACCGACGCGGCTCGGGCAGGGGGGCGAGGCGGTGGTCGATGGCTTCTCTCTCCGCGGTCTCCCGGATCCCGGCACCCCCTGGAACGCACCACTGATCCTGCGCCGCTTGATGCCGCAGCGCGATCCCATCCAGCTGCGCTGGGAGGCGGCCGTGCACGAGGCGCTTCACGGCCTCGGCTATCCGGTGCCCCGCGTCCTCGCGGTCGAGACGGACGCCGCAGCCCTGGGTGCGCCCTTTCTGGTGGCCGAACGCGTTCCGGGCGAGGTCCTGCTCCAGGCGGTCATGCGGCCCAGGGAGCTGGCCCGCCAGCCCCAGCGCTTCCCGGGCGTGATTGCCGAGGCCCTGTTTCGCGTGCCGCGCCTGCTGGCCGAGAGCCAGGCGTGGCTGCACGGGCTCGACCCGGGCCCGCTGCGCCGGGGCCTGGCCGCGGCCGGCCTGTCGGCCCGCGAACTCGGCTTCCCGGCCTGGCTCGAACGCCTGGCGAGCAGCATCCGCGACGCGCGGCTCGAGGGGCTCGTGCCCGGCCTGGTCTGGCTCGAGCACCATCGCCCCCACGAGCCCCGCGAGGTCGTCTGTCACGGAGACTTCGTGTTCTCGAACCTGTGCGTTGCGGCCGGCCGCGTGACCGGGGTCTTCGACTGGTCGACCGTGGCCCTGGCCGAGCCGGCCTGGGACGTGGCGGCCACCCTCGCGCGGCTTCGAAGCCGCGTGCCCGGCATGCCTCCTTGGGTGGACCGGATCACCCAGCGGGTCCAGGCCGGGATGGGGCGCCGCTATCTCGCGGCCTACCGGCGCCTTGCGATCCGGAACGGCCTGACGCTCGATCTCGATCGTCTTCGCTACTACGGCGCCTACTGGATCCTCTACGAGCTCACCCGCAGCGGCGAGCGACTGCGCGCCGGCCTGGTGCCCGGCGACGCCATCGAGCATCGCTGGCTTCACCTCGAGACGATCGAGAAGGGCGTGGCGGACTTCCGGCGGCTGGCCGGCGTGGCGCTCGCGCCGCTCCTGCCCGGCTAGCGACCGCCTCAGTCGAGACGCTTGCGGAAGCGGAACGTCGCCAGCCCCATCGTCACGACGAAGAACAGCCCGAGCGGCCAGATCTCCCCGCCGATCTCCGACAGCCCGACGCCGCGCAGCATGATGCCGCGGATGATGCGGACGAAGTGGGTCAGCGGGAAGGCCTGGGCGATCCATTGCGCGGGCCGCGGCATGCCGTCGAACGGGAACATGAAACCCGACAACAGGATCTGGGGCAGGAAGGTGAAGAACGTCAGCT
>Ga0114931_10008085_pt1 | contig 12781 bp, 6 predicted proteins | sample 2SBtaG_FD_89579 | JGI IMG/M metagenome (GOLD analysis project Ga0114931, IMG submission 89579) | Deep subsurface microbial communities from Kolumbo volcano to uncover new lineages of life (NeLLi) - 2SBTROV14_V59a metaG | ecosystem: Environmental > Aquatic > Marine > Volcanic | place: Kolumbo...
ACCCTAAAAAACTTAAATGCCTTTTTAAATAAATCTCCAGGGGTAAAATCAACAACACCGAGTCCAATGATTCCCAATGCGGTAGCTTTATCGGTTGTCGATGAACAGTTGTCCGAAAAAACATTGGCCGCATTAATAAAATCATTTGCAGTCTCGAAACTATTATAGGCAATAATGGCCGCACCCAGTATACAGGCGCCACCGCAGATCAATTCACCCGTCGGATCAATATAATTTAATGGATTCCCGCCCACATAAGCATAGGTATTCAAGCCCCCTTGAAGCCCTATCGGATCACTGGTGATATACCTTCCCGTTGATGGACCATAATATCTCTGATAGTTATAAAACAATCCATCCTCAGATGCAACCTGGCCGGGGAATCTCAGTGGTATATGGGTCTTTCTGCCGTTTTTATCCGGATCTGTGTCGGGTTTGCCGCTGCCAAACGCATCGCTGTCCCATCGCCAGACCACGGCCTGGTCTGCATCGGTGGCGATACGCGGGGTGTTGATTTGGTCGGTATGCAGGTAGACAAGTTGCCGGGCTTTTACCTTGCCATTTCTCTGGTAGCGGGTTGTGACTTGCGCCAGAGGCCTGTCGTCCAGCCAGAGGATGTCCTTGTTCGCCTTAAGCTTTCCAGCCTTGTTGTATCGGGTGATCCCCAGCAGGCGCCCCTGCTGGTCGTAATGATAATGCCGGGTGTGGATAATGCCGCTTCTTCGGTATTTGAACGCTGCGATACGTTCACCGCGGGGGTTGTAGCGGTATTCGGCGATGCGCCGGCCCGCTTTGCTGATGCTTTCCAGCCGGCCAGTGGCATTATAGGAAAATTGCCGGTTTCCTCCCGCTCTTCGCGAGGCTGGCAAACGTTTCCTGGGCTTGTGATATAGCCTTTCGTCGTACTTGCCCAGCAGTTTTCCCGTCGCATCATGGTGCCATTCACTGGTGGAGGTCAGGGTGCCATCCTTCACGGTGGTGATTGCAGACAACTGATGGCTGTCCGGGGGGTAGTTGTAGGATTGTTCACGCACGATGGTCTTGGTGGGCTGACCTTGGCGATCATAACGCTGATCGATCTTGACCCGACTCAGCCGGTTGCTATTGGCATCGTATGTGTAGCTGCTTTCGCCGTTGGGGGCGATTTCTTCTGTCAGGCGCTGCAGGGCATCGTATCGATATTCGCGTCTGCGGCCCGGTTGCTGATTGATCACCAGTACGTTGCCAGCCGGATCGTATTGATAGACCCGCTGTTGCACGCCAGGGATGATCTGTCCAGTAAGCCGGTACGCCAGATCATGGCTGTGCTGTTCCCGCAGGCCATTGCCATAGGTAATGCCTTGCAGGGGGCCGAAGGGCAGATAGGTGATGTTTGTCGCAATGTCTTCAGCAACGCCGCTCCAGGTGTTGGTTACGCCAACAATCCGCCCGACCGTATCGCGCCGGTATGACACCTGCCGTCCTGAAGGATAGGTCAGTGCAAGCAGACGACCATTGGCATCATATCGGTAGCGGATGGTATAGTCATGACTACCGAAGGATGCCAGGACTTCTACAGGCCTGCCTCTGGAGTCATAGTGGTACCGGGTCTGGCTGTAGCCGTCGTTTACGACGCAGAGCCGGCCCATGCCATGGAGGCAGTTATCGTAAATGTAACGGATATCGAATTGCGTGCCCGGATAATCAATATCCGTTACCCGGTTCAGGGCATCATAACTGTAATTTATCGGCGTACCGATGGCATCGGTCTTGCTGGTCAGGTTTCCGGCAGCATCATGCCAGTAGTTTTCCATGCCGGTATCCGGGCTTTGCCGCTGTATTGGATTTCCCAGTCCATCATAGCGGTAACCAGTAATCAGGTTTCTGGCATCCACAACTTCGGTCAGGTTTCCCAGGGCATCGTAACTGTAGTCGACGGAGTAATTCAACGGACCCTCAAGATTGATCAGTTGATTGAGGGCATCGTAGGCAAACGCTGTCTGATTGGTGTTGCCATCAATTGCCGCAACAACATTGCCATTGCCATTGTCATCGTAATGGTATGCATTGCTGTACTTGCCGGCCTCCGTGACTTGCAACATCCGGCTCAATTCATCATAGGTTCTCCTGATACTCCGGGTGATCGCACCGCTACTCGACTTGACCTCTTCGCCGATTTTATTGCCCTCGCTATCAAGGGTGTATTCGATCCGTTCGCCAAGACTGTTGCTGATTGCGATGAGCCGATGGCCAGCATCGTATTGATACTGGAGCTTGTTGCCGTCCGGCAGGGTGATGCCGGTGATCTGACCAACATGATCATACTCATATTTGGTAACGGCATCGTTGTTGGAGTTGCCTCCGGAATCCTTTACTGTTGTCGTCAACAGCCAGCCACGAGGATGATATGTCAATTCATTAACCTCGGCATTGGCATCGATGAGCCTTTCCGGCTGACCGCGGCTGTTGTGGTTTTGCAGCTGAATGACATGCCCCAGGGCATTGCGGATGCCGGTCAGGTTTCCCTGAGCATCATAGCTGAAGCTGGTAATATCGCCGCTATCCATGCGCGGTCCATCCATGGTCAACACCTGCCCCCGATTATTGTAGGTATACGACCAGGTTGAGTCAGACATGGCAGCCATGCTGAACAGGCCAAGCAATATGGCAATACAGCCATTGAGAAGTGTTTGTCTGACTTCGGTATTCATCTTCAGCCCTGCCTTGCAATCTCTCTTTTATTTATACTGCAAACCCGGAATTCAGCTACCTATTGCGTCGTATCGGTCATAACGCGTGTCAGCAGATTGCCCTTTTCGTCATAGCCCAATGTAGTCTGCCGACCCGGAGCGCTGATCTTTACAGGCAAATTGAACTGTGGATGCCATTCGGTTGTGATAATCCGTTCCTCGGACGTTCCTGCCGCTTCGGTACGAGAGATCTCACGTCCCAGACCGTCACGAATGAAGGTCGTCCTGCTGCCGTTCCAGTCCGTCTGGCTGCTGACAAAGCCGTTGGCATCATAGCTGTAGCTTTTGTTCGATGCTGTGCAGTTTGGGCTTCTGTGGCCTTCCACAAAGGTTACTTTCCGCACCCCATGCAGGGTAACAAGATGATAAGTCGTTTGCTTTCCCAGGGAATTGCTTACCGTCACCCTAGGGTCGCCGGTATTTTGCAGATAGCTGTAGTCGATGAGGATTTTGCCTGTCCCGCCGCTATGTTCCGAACTTATAGCCCGGCCTGAACTATCATAACCCCAGGTTACATAGCGTTGCCCGTTTGCGTCACTGATGCCGGTCAACGCCCGGGGAAAGTCCGGGTTTTCATAATGATAGATGCGGGTACCGCCATTTTCAGGGTAGGACAGTCCTGTCAATCGCCCCTGGTCATCGTAGTGATAATGGTAGTGATTCTGCTTCGGGCCGGTAAAATAGCTGATGCGCCCCAAGGCATCTTTTCCGATGACGATGGCGTGGCCAAAATCATCACTGATCGTCATCTCGGCATCCCCATGGCGATAGCTGTGGGAAAGACCTGAGTGATTAGTGACGCGCAGCAATTTTCCTGCAGCATCATATGTTTCGGTCATATCGTCAAGGGTGCGATAGCGCCAGCCTGTTATGACGCCAGTGGCGTCTTTGCTGCTCTGCAAATGACCGGTCACATCCGGATCCGAGCGCCAACCGCCCGCATTGTCGGCAACAAACCGGTACTTTTTGCCATCTGGGCGAACGACAAGCGCTATTTTCAAATCCACCGCTGGCCGGATTTCCGAAAAAAACTGCCAAGTGCCGCTGATCGAGTTGTAGGTGCGGGACAGGCGCAAGGGAAAAATACCTCCACCGACATAATCAGTTTCCGTTTGATATTTGTTGCCCGTTGTGATTTTTATCGGGTTGCCTTTGGAAGTATCCGGCGAATGACAATCGGAAGCGCCTTCCTCTTTGCCTGAAACAGTGCATTGCCACTTGCCGTTCTCTACACTGGCGGTTTCCCCATCGGGACATTGGAATTTGCCGGTGCACCATTGCACGGCCGGATCGAAATATTTTCCTGATCGACAATAACAGTCACCGACGTCCTGATCCCAATAGGGGTAGGACCAATCACTTCCAGTCTTGATCCACGCCGGATTGAGCTGACACTGGCCTACAATATAGACATAGTTCGTAGGTTCCAGCACACCTTGATAGTACCGTTGACACTTCCATAAGCCTGGCTTATCCTGTAACAATTGATAAGAGTATCCATTGCCATCCCAGCCCCAATTGTGTCCATAAATAGAACAGCCCTCCTCTGGACTCGACAAATCACTACGATAATTGCCCTGTACGACATAGGCTGGTTCCTGATAATAGTGGCGAGGCGTCTCGGCCATCGCCTGAAAATAACAGGCGCTCAAAGGCATACGGCAGCAATGCAGCCTGTATTATTTGCATTATTTTTTCCGACCGTATCATTTTTTTAATTTCAATATCCCGCCTGCCCAGGATTGTTGTGAATATCCATAACCAGCAAACGATTGTTAGTGCACTTGAGCTTCGCACAATGAATGGCAATCTGGGCTACTGACTGAAGCTTTTTACACTATAGCAGGGAACGTCATTTATTTGACTGTATGGAGAGCGAAATCTGGTTTATGTGAAGTAATCCCGCTAAGCACACGATGTAAATATTCAGAGGCCCTCTCAATATCTCCTTCGCCTCCGGGATAAGGCTGGAATGAGGATATCAAATAAAAGAAGGCCCCCTTCTGTTGGGGTGAGTTAACGAACCCCAACAAAACCACCCGGTTAGTAAGGATTGAGAGGGGCTCTGAATACTTACATTGATCAGACCCGGTATCATGGAGACCTGATGAGTCATCAGGCCGATAAAACCGGCGCCAAATAAAATCATGCCAATTTTTCTGGCATCTTCTTTGGTTTTTTCTATATCCACGCGCTGCAGCAGCAACTCCAGGAATTTCAAAAACTTCTTGTAAAAACGAATCTCATTCATGCATATTTCTCCTTAGCGTGAAAAAAGGGGAAATACACGCCCATCCGGGAATCTATTTCCCCGATGGGTTAAATTAAATCTTGGTGACTACTTGCCGTGGTGTTTATTCCACCATTTGGCGAAATAAAGCATGGCCAAACAGCCGACTACAACTAATGTCACGGCAAAAATAAAGTTACTCATCCTCATTCTCCTTGGTCGCTGAACCAGCAAAAATTAATAAAATACCCCCCAAACAAAGGGTATATGATCTCAAAAAAGAGTCGAGTTTTTTAGTAATCCAGCCAGTAAAGCCCCAATTACCATAGCAACGCCGATCTTTCTGACATCCTCCTTGATTAACTCATAGTTAAATCTCATCGCATCTCCTCCTCAGATTAGAAAAACAGGGAACAATCTTTTATTTCTGGCAGTTTAATTGTGCAAGCCCAAAGTCCTCACCCATATAAGATTGGATGAATCGTCCTGACGGCAAAACATCTATGAAAATGCAGCGTTCAATACCATTTTGCAAGGGTAACTCCGACAACTGAACCGATGTGCAAAATGACGAATGCTATACATATTCGATCTTGAACACGCCAATATTGGCCATCTTCAACCTTCGGTATGTTTGCATTCCGGGTAACGTCTACAGCCTAAACAGGTTTTATTGGCGTATTTTCACTTCCTGACCGTGCGCTTGACCATCATGCCCTACTCACACTCAGGACAACGCTGACCGGTCTCCTGAGCCTTTTCCCTTTGTTTGCCGGGTTTACCCTGGTCGTCCGGCACAATCACCGTGTAATCCGGGTAATTCCGCCCCCCCCCTGTTGCAAAACGGCAGGCCGGAATACCTTGTACCGCTGGAGCGGCCATAGACTGGAGCCACATTGGCAGTATGTTTTGAGAAAATCAAATGGGAAAACCGGGCTTATCGCTTGTCATGCTACTGATGAAACGCCATCGACAGATTAATGTCTCCTGTCACGGAGCAATCTCTATGGGGTCGCCCGGTGCTAGAAGTATAGAGGGAGGTTATGCCACCCTTGTGACAACAGGGAGGGTGGCTGTGGCCTCTCCCTTACGCACTGGATAAACGCCAGCGCTTCCGGCAAGGCAGGCATTTCCCGTATGCCAGAATCAGCCCCGCAGTTTATTGCCGGATGCGTTTCACTTATCCGGCCTATGTTGCTGTAGTCACTCTACAGCAAGGTTTTTCAACGTAGTCATCGGCAACAAAGGCTTAGATGAGGAGCTGATGTCATGTGCGCAGAGTATATTTCAATTTTCCTTCGCTGCCAGCTGCTCCTTGTTGGCATCGTTCTGTGTTTCCTCTTCCTGGCCTTCTGACTCTCCGGCTGCGGTTTCGTCCTCTGCGGTGGTGGTGTCAGAAGCCTTCTCCTCCTCTTCAGCCTCCTCGACTTGCGGCGTGTACAGGGATTCTATAAAGGCTGCGAACCACGCTTCGTCCTGCACATTGCCCAGATCGGAATCATTGACAATATCCTGTTCGTCCGGCAGGTTGCCGTGATCCCGGGCTTTTTCCAGCGCTTCCTGGCACTGCCCCTTATCATTCCTGACGCTGTACATACATGCCAGGTTATAGGAAGCGCAGCCCGTCTGTATGGATTCCGCCAGGAGGAATTTTTCCTGTGCCAGGGAATATAGTTCATCCTGGGCATCGACCGCCCTGGCTCTGGCCAGCTCCATCAAAGTCACACCCCAGTCGATGGCCGCCCCCATATGTCTGGGCTGAGCAGTCATGCAGAAGGAGAATTTGTCACCGGCCTCCTGCAGCAGCTTCACCGCTTCATCATCGGCTTTCGATTTTGCCTGATGCAAGAGCGCATATCCCCAATTGTACATTGCCTCCACCAGCAGGGGATCACCAACGACCACCTCCTGGTAGCCGCGATAGGCCTCCTTGAACAGCATATCGGCATTTTTTCCTGTACTTTTTCGGGCAGCTTCGGTTTGTTTGATGGCGGATTTCAGTTTGGATTTTTTTACCAGCGAACTCAACAGCGACATGTTTTTTCCTCTTGATTGATGATGGTTTGGGTTACTAGTACAGAATACCAGTTCAGACTGGCAAGCGGAACGAAAAAATGCCGTTTTCCCTTCAGACTTTCCTTAGTAAAATCATAGCCAACGCTGCCTTTCCAAATGCCCCGGCTCAGCGCCTGCGCAATGGCCGGAAGGGCAGCAGCAGCAAGCTGCCGAAACCCAGTTCCGCCTGTCGACGGAACGGCGCCAGACCGATATCCATCAATCTGTGCGGCTTTGCAGGTGCCGCCCGGTAAGTTCTGCAGAGCCTGTCCCAACAGGAAATGGAGAAGCCATAATTACTGTCGGTTTCCACCGGTATCGTGGAGTGGTGGATACGGTGCATATCCGGCGTAACCAGCAGCCAGCGCAATTTACCGTCGATTGCCGGCGGAATATAGACATTGCCGTGGTTGAACATAGCGCAGCCGTTGAGAATGATTTCAAAGGCAATGACCGCAAGCGGATCTGCACCAATCAGGAGGATGCAGAAAATCTTGTAAGCCATGGAAATAAAGATCTCCAGCGGATGAAAACGTATCGCCGTGGTGGCATCGAAATCCAGATCGGTATGATGTATCTGATGCAGATGCCACAGCAGAGACCACTTGTGGGACAGAACATGCTGAGCATAGATGGCAAAATCCAGAAACAACAGGGTAGCCAGAAAGGCCAGCCAGTGCGGAACAAGCACCCAGTTGAGCAGTCCCCAGGAGTTTGCCGCGGCGGTGAAGGCGCTTTGATAGGCAATGCCCCCCGCGACAATGCGCAGCAGACCGCTGTTGAGCAGTCCCAGCCCCAGATTGATTGGCCAGCGCTGTATCCTGTGCAGCTGAAGTTTGCGCCGGGGGCGCAAGAATTCCCAGCCGATCATGATCAGCAGGATGCCAAAAAAGGCGCTCAGTCGGATAATGGCTTCCATTGGATTTCCTTTGGTATATATTAAATGCCTGCAGGAGCGGCTTCAGCCGCGATTTCAACACGGGCCGGGACAATACGGTTCCTGATTGCGTATAAGATTCAGCCAGACATAAAGACCCAAAGCCCCGTTATACCGGCAAGTAGGTTGGGCTGAGGTACGAAGCCCAACATTGGCGATTCAACAGCATGTTGGGCTTCGCAAACTCAGCCCAACCTACGCCAGCGGTTCGAACAATGCGTCAAGATCCTCTGCACTTAGCTGCAGCGATTTCTCTTTGCCGCCATCCTGATAAACGCTTTCCGCCAGTTGACGCTTTTTTTCCTGCATGGCCAGAATCTTTTCTTCCACGGTATTTTCGGTGATCAGTTTATACACGAAAACCGGCTTGTCCTGACCGATGCGGTGGGCACGATCGCTGGCCTGGGTTTCCACCGCAGGATTCCACCAGGGATCATAAATAATCACGGTATCCGCTTCAGTGAGATTCAGACCGACGCCGCCAGCCTTCAGGCTGATCAGGAACACATCGACATCACCGCTGCGAAAGCTGTCTATGGCCCGTTCCCTATAGCGGGTTTGTCCGGTCAGTTTGCTATAGCTGATTTCACGCTCCTGCAGCTTGTCTTCAATCAGTGACAGCATACGCGTGAATTGGGAAAACAGCAGAATACGCCGGCCTTCCTCCAACAATTCAGGCAGCAGTTCCATGAGCAGATCCAGCTTTGCCGATTCCTTGATGTTCCGTGCCTGCTTCAAACTCAGCGTGCGCGGATCGCAACAAGTCTGGCGCAGCTTCAGCAGGGCATCCAGAATGGTGATATGACTGCGCGACAATCCCTTTTTGGCGATGCTTTCGCGGACTTTTTTTTCCATGCTCAGGCGGATGCTTTCATAGAGGGCACTCTGCTTTTCATAGAGCGGCACGGAGCGAATGATTTCCGTTTTTGGCGGCAGCTCTGCAGCCACCTCCTGTTTGCTGCGGCGCAGCATGAAAGGTCTGATTCGGCGCACCAACCTGTTGCGCTGCTGTACATTGGCCTGTTTTTCTATCGGGGTGCGGTAGATTTTCTTGAACTGCTGCTGGCTGCCAAGAAATCCCGGCATCAGAAAATCAAACTGCGCCCACAGTTCTCCCAGGTGATTTTCCATCGGTGTTCCGGTAATGCTCAAGCGATGTGCCGCATCGATTTTTCTGATGATGCGGGCCGCCTTGGCGCGGGGGTTTTTCACGATCTGCGCTTTATCCAGAATCAGATAGTGATAGGCATGGGCCAGCAGGGCCTGTTCGTCTCTGGGCAGCAGCGGGTACGTGGTCAGAATCAGATCATAGTCCTGCAGGGAAGCGAAAAACCTGCTGCGTTCAGGTCCCTGCAGAACCAAGACCCGGAGGTCCGGGGTGAAGCGCTCCGCTTCCCGCCGCCAGTTGCCCATCAGGCTGGTCGGTGCGATGATCAGACAGGGTGCCTGCATGCGTCCCGCAGCCTTTTCCAGCAGTAGGTGAGCCAATGTCTGCACGGTTTTTCCCAGGCCCATATCATCGGCGAGTATGCCATTGAGGTCATATTCACGCAAAAACTGCAGCCAGTCCAACCCCTGACGCTGGTAGGAACGCAACTCTGTCTGCAGCCCCGCAGGCGCTTCAACCTCCTGAATGCCGGAAAAGTTTTTGATTTTCCGACCCAGTTCTCGCAGCGCCTCCCCGCCATGCAGGGAAAACAGCCCTTCAGTCTGGCTCTCGATATCCGCCAGGCTGGCGGCATCGTAGCGCGACAGGCGCAATGCCCCCTCGGGCGTTTCGCTGCCACGGTCGAACAGCTCGAAAAGGATGTCCAGGATAGGCTGTATTTTTTTCCCTGGCAGGGACAGGTATTTGTACTGCTCCGTGGGAATGACGATCGTTTCCGGCAGCTGCTCGGGATCGAATTCATCCAGCACTTCGAGGATCAATGGCAGCAATGGCAGCACTTTGCCATCGATCTGAACATTGAACTGAAGCTCAAACCAGTCATTGTCGCTGGCCTCGATTTCCGCATCCCAGGCATCCACTTCCTGAAAATCCAGCAGGAAACTCGCATCGATCTCGATCTTCCAGCCCTGGTTGTGCAGTTCCGGCACATGCCGGTCGATGAATTCCCGCCAGCGATCAATGCTTTGCATCACCGAACCGGTGACCGGACTGATAAAAATCAGTTTCTCACCCTGCTGATCCCGTAGTGGCACGAAACCCTGCTCCTGCATCAGCAGTTTCACGTTGCGCAGCTCCTCTTCCATATGCCGATGGATACGGAAAAAACCCTTTTCAGATTTGACAACCACCTGTTTATCCTTTCGCTGGGGGGGAATTTCCCAGTCGCCATAGCAAAAGGACAGCCCCATGTAATGCTGGTACTGATCATGCGCCTGTCTACCGTACAATAACAGTACAGGCTGTGGCTGCAGTTTGCTTAGCTCGACAACCTCGATCTGCCGGGGCGGTGGCAGCGACAGATCCGTGTGCTCGATGATCAGCCGCTCACTGAACTGCTGGATGTATTCAGACGGAACCTCGGGAAGGGAAAGAATCTTTTGCAACTGCGCATAACTAACCCCGAAGTCGGCCAGCGGTCCCAGAACACCCTCGCGGTCATCCAGATAGACAGGCGGCTCGGTGAGCAGCAGCAGGGCTTCCGGTTCAATTTGCAAGTGCAGGCGGTGATTTCCCTGGGCATCACCGGACCAGACGAAACCGTGTGTTCGCTCCTCTCCGCCGCGAAGCGCCGGCTTGTCCAGATTGTCCCAGTACAGCCGTCCGGTCTGCAGCATCCTGGTTACAGCCAGACAGCCGGTGACGCCGGAAATAACCGGGCTGCTTTGATAGCTGCCGGCCAACACGGAAAGCAGCTTGCCGATTTCATGATTCTCCGGAGCGATAAAGGAATGACCGGAATATCCAAAATGCAAATTGCTGATGGAGGTTTTCCGCCCCTTGGCCAGGCCACCGGCCTTCTTTTTCCAGGTAATGACCAGCTCCACGGTAAGTTCGTATTGCTGCCTGCCAGGTTTCAGCAGATAGGCGATGAATTCATGTTCGAGCGCTGCCGACAGCGCCCGCCGACTGTCTTCGGCGTGTAAATTGTCCAGCCATGTCATGCAGGCCGGTGTGCAGGAAGCGCCAATCTTCCCGGAATTTTTATCCCTGACCTGAAAGGCCAGACAGGCAGCGGCAACGTGTTTGCAGTCGATCGCCACCGGACAGGTGCAGGTGGCATTGATATCCGCGGACGTATAATTGGGGCTCCAGGTAATATCCACCAGCTGGTGATAAGGGTTACGGCTACTACCGGCGACACTGGAGCGAAATACCACCCGGTGATCCGATTCCTCAGTTATCTCCAGGGACAATACCTTGCCCTGTTCGAAATAGTCGCGCCCCCGGAGAAAATATGTCTCTCCACAGGCATACCGGATGTCGGAACGCAGCAGCTTCTTGATTTCAATCATAACGTCAACTTGAAACCAGCGACAAGAAGGGATAATTGCAAATCAAACAAAATCGGCCAGCGCTGGATGCAGCAGCTCTACCCGGTCTATACCGATGCCCGGGCTGCTGGGGGAATAGACGCGATAACCCGACAAGACCGTAGGCGGCAAATAGCCTGTAATCTGCTCCAGATCGCCCAGGCGCAGACCCTGCCTGACCAGGAAAATGATATAGCTATGCCGAAGGGCATCGGCGTGGTACTGTTCGGGGTCGGGAAAACCGGCGTCGACGGCCGCGCACAGCAGCATGGCCTCCAGGTCACCGCTCGCCACCGGCTGCCCATGCTGCCAGGCCGGGCGTGGTTGTGAATCCCGCAGCAGGCCGAACAGCGCGGCATGCATCGGAACAATGCGCGGCCTGTTGCCGCCTATGCTGATGCTTGCCGTGGCGAAGTCAATCTGATCGCTTTGCAGTGCCGCGGCTTCATCCAGCGTAAGACCATTGAGCAGCATTGCCATCAGCTGCTTGCCCTGTATATTGGCTGCGGCATACAGCCTTCTAATATCGGTGGTCGGTATTTCCGCTGCGGTCGGACTTTCCAGTGCTACCTGGGGGCTTTGCTGCTGCAGCGCCTGGACGTGTTGCTGTTCACCCAACAATCCCCCGGGTGAATTCTGATACATGTGAATGCCGGACAGATTGACAGACGCCTGTGGCGGCGGCTCTTTACGGGTCAGATATTCCACCAGCCAAACCCAGAACAGACTGAACAGCACGGATCCGGCGACGACAATCATGGCATCCCGTGTATAGTCCGGGGCGAATGGCTGTTCAGGCAAAAAGGCACGCTCGACCACTTTCACCTGTGGATACTTGACGGCATCCCTGGTTTCAATCTGCACCAGCCTTTCCTGGGCAAGACGACTGAGTTTTTCCAAACCTTCGAGGTCGGTCTGCAGCGCCTTGTGCTCGGCGAAGCGCGAGCTGAATTCTGCCGCCTGCTGCTTGTGCTCATCCAGCTGTTTGCGGATTATACGAACAGTTTGTTTGGCGGCAGCGTAATCCTGTTGCGCTTCAGTGACAACGATGCGCTGTCCACGGTTGCGCTTCTTCCGGATTTCCGCCTCCAGCTCCTTGATCTGCTCGGGGATAACTTTCAGTGCCGGCTGTTTGGCCAGGTAGTCACGCGTATAGCGGCGATCAAATTCCGACAGTTTTTCCCGCAGCTGCTGCAGGCGCAGTTCCAGAACCCGCATGCTTTGCTTGTCCTGCTCGGGAACCACCGGCTGGCCCATGGCAATGGAATGCCTGACGGCATCCAGGTGTGCCTTGGCCCTGACTTCCTCTTCCTGTGCCTTGTTGAGCGAAGCATTCAGCCCCTTCAGGCG
>Ga0114931_10008086_pt1 | contig 12781 bp, 6 predicted proteins | sample 2SBtaG_FD_89579 | JGI IMG/M metagenome (GOLD analysis project Ga0114931, IMG submission 89579) | Deep subsurface microbial communities from Kolumbo volcano to uncover new lineages of life (NeLLi) - 2SBTROV14_V59a metaG | ecosystem: Environmental > Aquatic > Marine > Volcanic | place: Kolumbo...
GCAGGATCCGTTTTGTACGTCGCGATTACTTTTTGAAAATGTTCGATCGCCCTGTCAAGCCTGTCGAGATCGATCAATACTTCTCCCCTTTTTACCAGGGCCTCTGCCAGGCGACGTTTGGGGTTGGAGTTTATAAATCTCGTGTAGTGCTCCAAAGACTTTTCGAAATCGTGTCCTTTTCTATAATGATCCGCTGCGATCCAGAGCATTTCCCGGTAGCGATTCGTGGAGGCCATGGCATTGGCAAGCCGCGAGTAGGCCCGACCGCTTTGCTTCCATTTTTCGAGAAGATTTTTTTTCAGGTCAGCTCTGAGACGAAAAGGGGTTGTCGGAAGCGATTTGGCGATGTGTTCCGCCCATTGTTGTCTTGCAATAGCTAGAAACTGGAGTGCTCGCTGGTTGGAGATCAGAGGGTACATTGAACGGGATAACTCGATGGCGTTCTCGAAGCGAGCCTGATCGATCCAAGCTTGCCAAGCCTTCACAACGGCATCTTCAAATTCAATTTTAGATAACCACCGATTTCGAAACGTATCGTTCCGATCCAGCGAATGAAGTGCTTTTTGAAATCCGAGCAGAGCCTCTTCGTCGCGTCCCGATTTTCGCAAAAGGTTAGCAACTTTCAGGTTCGCTGCGATTCCCTCGTGAGAACCCGAATACAATTGAGCCGTTTGTAAATAATAATTGATTGCCTCGTCGTAGCGAATCGAATCTCGTTCCTGTTCGCGATCGTCGGCAAGTTTTTCGGCAGCCAGACCCAGCAAATAAAACGCTTGTTTGGAGAACGTCTTATCCACTCCAGATTTGAGAGCAATCGGTCGCAAAAGCTCGAGTGTCTTCTCGTAAATTTCCACTCCGGTCGCTCGAAAGACCAAACTCGAAAGCGGTACTCCCGAGCGAATTCGTCTTCCGGACAACCATGCCGCACCCTGTGTCATTAAAGTTCTGGCTTGAAAGATCTGCAAAGCGCGGTTACCCGTTTTCAAATCACTCACAGATTCTAATGATTCTTGTGCAAGGCGATACTGTTGAAGATTGAGATGAATCTGCGACTTCTGGAGAAAAAGCCGTTGCTGTTGTTGCTGGTTGAGGTTCTTTTCAACTAAGAGCGATTGGCAGAGTTTCAGGCTGCGGTCTAAGAGCTTCGGAGTCGGTTGATCCAGAAAGACATCGATGAGACGTAAACCCGCCTCTATTTTTCCGCTTGAATAATCATGAACCGCGGTCTCCAGATATTCCCGAGCTTCCAAAGAGGAACCGATATCGAACAATGAAACCCCCATCGCATAAGAAAGTTCGGGGATGTATTTGAGAGGGACGCCGTGGTTTCGAGCCTCTTTCAGATAACGAATAGCTCTTTTCAAGCCCAGTTCGCGTTCACTTTTCGGTTTTTCCATCGCATTGCGAAAAGCGACAATTCCTGAGAGGAATTCCGCGCCACCTGCAAAATCGGGGTCGCGAAAATCTTCGGCTAACAAGCGTTTGGCTATTTCATCGACTTCGCGTCTATTGTTGGCAGAATCGTCTTCTGCGAGAATTTTAAGCGAACGATCCTGTAATTCTTTATAAGTGGCGTTACCGCGAAAAAACAGTAAATAAACCGCCAAAACTAATAACAAGCCACCCACGATCGAACCTACAATGCGGTTCCTTTTCGAATGCAATACCTTCGCTATCAACGGCTTATAAACCGAGGAAGCTTTCTCCCGCAGCTTGTGGACAGCTCCATGCAGTTTTCCAGAACCCTGGCTCTCGGCGATCGGAACTTCCTCTTCAGCCGTTTCGAGTTGTTCTTCTGAAGAATTTGCCATGAGAAGGCGAAACAATGCTTAGTTGCGCACTCCACTCCTAGGCGTTTTCACGAGAAAAACGCGAGATCGTCGTCAGCGTACCTGCGCTGCGGAGACGTAAGCTCAAACGCTCTTCGATCGATTAAAAAACGAGACGGAGAGGAATGGAGAATAGAAAGGTGGGAATGCGAGGGGGAGAGGAGAGGAGAATGTGAGCGGTTCATACTCTAAAAAAGGCAGAACTGTCAAGAGGTGTTCTTTCCGGATCGGCAGAATTTGCCGTCGCATTTTTCGACAGCAGTTTTCGTCACGATCCAGGTAAAAAAACCCCACCGCAATAGAGTGCGATGGAGTTTTGCTTCTCATTTCAGCGTGACAGGCACCAACGGAGTGCTTCGAAGCTGTGTCGATTATTCGAACGAATGATCGACTATTCTGCCGACAACTTCGAAGGTGACCGGTTCTTTCCTGCCATCGATCGTCACCGTGAATTTCTCCAGAAATCGTCCTGTCTGTTTAGGCGACGTGAAGGTGATCGGCAGAACATGAACAATTTTCGATTTTTTGGAAAGTTTGACCTGAAAATCGCGATTGGTCGATTCGCATTCGATTTTCGAAATCTTGAACGATTTCCTCCCACGCAAAACGACATTGAACGTCTTTTTCGAACCCGCCTGAAGCGTACCCAAAGACGAAACCGTGACGGTCACATCCGCCTCGACCGATCCTTTTACAACGACGGGAACATAGGATGAATCGGCATCGTCGGTCTCGATGAGAATTCGCTCACGAAAATTTCCCGCAGGAGTGTTCTCGTCGAGAGAGACGACAAATTCGTATTCTACCTCTCCGTCGCCGCGGTTGGTTTCCTTAAACGTTCCCTTCAGATGGCTGTTTTTGATGATCAGCCGTTTGATCCGCCAATTTTCCCGACCGGCGTAAAACACGCTGATTTTTTTCGATGAGCTTTTTCCCTTTGCGACGGTTCCGAAGTTGACCGAACCCGGCTCGATCACGACATCCGAACGAATGTAGGCAGAAATGGGGATCGTCACCTGAGTGTAAAGCGGTTTGTCGAACGTGACGATCAGATTGGAATCTTTCTGTCTCACGAACCTCTCGGTATCCATTGTGATTTCGATATAGGCCGATTCGCCCGAGGCAAGCGTTTTTTTCGAAGGTTCGGCGGCTGTGCAACCACATGTCGTCCTCACATCATAGATATGAACTTCCTCTTTATAGCGATTGTAGATTTTGAAGCGATACTTTACTTCCGAGCCTCTCGCCACAGTCCCGAAATTATGCTCGGAGACTTCGAACATTTTTTTCGCCCAGGCGTTATCCTGTGCGGCGACATCGCTCGCACAACAGAACACAAAGGCGGCGACTAACGCAAAAAACATCGGCGATGCGGTCTTCGCCCCAAACTGACGCAGGATAAACTTCACCATAGCGTACCTCTCTTTCTTCTCTTTCAAATGACTCCGAATCGAACATTGCTTAATCTATGCGGAAAGTTGTCGGCGAGAATTCCTCAAATTGGGAGATTCCCAGTCGAAAGAACGCAATCGGCTCGTAGAACGTAATGCGTTGTCAGATTACGACATGAAGGCATATCGGACTGACTCATTTTGGAGGTTAGTCAGCGCGCAGAGAAAAGTCAATCTGAGATAAATGACTGGCGACTCTGACCGATATAAGGGATGATTCGGAAATCGGATTTTGCAGCAAAACGCCGTTCTTAACGGTTGTACCCCTGTCAGCGACAAATCCTTCTCGGCTTAAAGCCCCGGATAGATCATCGGTCCAAGGGGAGTACCGGCAAGAAAAATTAAAAGACCGACCAACAGCAATACAATAATGATGGGGGCGATCCACCATTTTTTATTGTGGACGACAAAAGCCCAAAATTCGACGACCAGACTCGGAGAAGATGTCTCGGCCTGCTCAGCAAAATCGCGAGATTGATTGGAGGCTTTTTGTTCGGAACCGGTTTGTTGCGTTTCAGGCTCGCTCATGGTTTTTCCATCGCCAGATCCGAGCGAAGATGGGAATCGCAGAAGGATTCGCTTCGGATCTGAAGTCTACAAAATCAGTCACCCTTCATTCAAGACTTTTCCTTATACTTTTTCGATGTGATTTACTCCCACTCGATCGTCGAGGGAGGTTTTGAACTGATGTCGTAAACGATGCGATTCACTCCTTGAACTTCATTGATGATTCGCGTTGAAACCCGACGTAAAAAATCGGCTGTAAACGGATACCAATCGGCCGTCATGAAATCCTCGGTTGCCACGGCCCGCAAAGCGATGGTTTCCTCGTAGGTTCGTCGGTCGCCCATGACACCCACTGAAAAAACCGGCAACAAAACACAGAATGCCTGCTGAACCTCGCGATACAAATTCGCCTGCTGAAGTTCCTCGATGAAAATCGAATCTGCCTGACGTAACGACTGGAGCCGTTCCGTTCGAACTTCTCCCAGACAACGAACCGCCAATCCGGGACCGGGAAAGGGGTGCCGCCAGATCGATTTCTCAGGCAATCCCAATTCCAACCCCATCTGGCGGACCTCGTCCTTGAAGAGATCGCGTAACGGTTCGATCAGTTCGAATTGCAATTCATCCGGTAATCCTCCGACATTATGATGCGTTTTGATTGTCGCTGCAGGTCCGTCGGGATTGGCTCCCGATTCGATGACATCGGGATAAAGCGTTCCCTGGGCGAGGAAATGTGCGTCGGGAATCGATTCGGCTTCTTTCTGAAAGACTTCGATAAAAACACGACCAATCCTACTTCGTTTTTCCTGGGGTTCGATGACACCTGCCAGCTCGTCAAGAAATCGATCCCTTGCATCGACGACGTGCAAATCGGTTTTGAAGTGATTCTGAAATTGCTCGGTCACCTGTTCTCGTTCGTTTTCTCGCAAAAGGCCGTTATCTACAAAAATGCACGAAAGCTGTGAACCGATCGCTCGAAATAACAATGCCGCAACAACCGAAGAATCGACACCGCCAGAGAGACCGCAAATGACACGACTTTTTCCGACACGCTGACGAATCGATTCAATTTCTCTTTCGATTAACGAACCGATGTCCCATGTGCCTCGACACCCGCATATTTTCTTCACATAATTATCGAGAATTGTGCCACCGAATTCCGTATGCGTGACCTCGGGATGAAACTGAAGACCGTAAATTGGCTTCTTGCGATGTTTCACAGCAGCACATCTGCAAGTCTCGGTTTCGGCGAGAACCTCGAAATGTTGGCTTAAGTTTTCGACCTGGTCGCCGTGGCTCATCCAAACGGTAAGCTCGGAAGGAAGACCATCAAGAAGGTTGTTTTTCGCAATCGATCGACACGAGGTTCGTCCGAATTCCCGCGATTGCGACGGAATGACTTTGCTTACCATCGCACGACAAGCGACCTGCATTCCGTAACAAATACCCAGGATAGGGATTCCGAGATCGAAAATTTCGTTGTCGGGGTAGGGTGCGTTTTCTTCGTAGACCCCGGCAGGTCCACCCGAGAGGATCAGCCCTTTGGGTTGGAGTTCTCTGATGCGATCGACTTGAAGGTTATGACGTGCAAGTTGACAAAACACGTTGTGTTCGCGGACTCTTCTTGCGATGAGCTGCGCCGTTTGCGAGCCGAAATCGAGCACGAGGATCAAATCGTCGTTTTGCGTATCGAGCGACCCTCGGTAACTTGCGTTCATAGTAATTTGCGTTTTTGAATTCGATTTTTCGATGGCGAAACAGAAGTTGCATTTCCTCTCGAATTCCGCACATTCGCCTCTGCACTTGTTGCAATTCGAAGGCGATCAATCAACCAATTTGTAGATTGATGCTGCGAAAAAGGGAATCCGCCATTATAAGGTGTGTTTACGGAATTGGAAGCAGTGGGGTTGAATTCTCGAGTGAGCAACAAGAAGGATTTGGAGTGGGGCAGATCTCGAATTCGATCACCACTAAGAACCGACCGTCCCTTTTATTTTCGAGGAGTTTTTTTTTGCAAATTCCCCGGCGACGATTTTTTCACCGTTTTGGGGGAATTTCTCGGGTGGAACGGTTTGTCGCTCATCACAAGCCGAACTTGATTGCGATAGGTACTCACCACCAGGCGTCTGTCTGCGGGTTCATATTTCGTCGAGATCATTGCATTGGAAGTGGGGAATTCTCCTCGAAATAACTTGTTTCCGTCTCTTTCGTCCAAAATTTCGATGGCGAATTTTTGTGTACGACTGCCTCTTCTACGCAGAAAATTCTGATAATACCTTTTCTTAAAAACAATTGCGGGAATATTTTTCGGTTGAAAAGGCGAATAAAGCTGATCATCGACACGAACTTTCCACAACCGTTGGCCCTGATTTCGGTCGAAAGCGTAAACATCGCCGTTGACCTTGTAGTCGTTATAATTGGAGTACGAAAATTGATTGATGAAATTCTTATTCGGTGAGGTGTGGTGCGTCATCATAATGTAACGACGATCCGTCCGAAAAACGAAAATCGAATTCAATTTTTTTCCTTCCTCCACCGGAGCCGAGATGACCGTTCGACCGGTTGCTTTTCGAAGAATGTGAAGGGTTCCCGAAAGTTCCACTACGGCGATTTCGTTTTCCTCTACAAGTGCCGTACGAACTTGGGCGGTGAATTCCTTCTTCCAGATAATTCGGTGCGCAAGCGGGTCGAAGAGCGAGATGGTCGTTCGATTTCCTTTGACCTGTGACACTAATATTTTTGTGCCGACGTAATCGAGAATCGTTTGTTCTTTCGATGGAAGTGAAACGTCATTGGCAAGTCTTCCCAAATCATTCATCTTCATCGTTCCATCGAATGTCTCTAAAACTTTGGCACGATCGGAACCGATTTCGGAAACGAGAAGGTGTTTTTCATCCCCGAAAATCTTCGAATTTCTGGAGACGTTTTGTCTTTCCCACAAAACTTCTCCCGTCAGAATATCGGCGGAAGTCAATTTGGTTCCTCGCTGGTAAATGACCGACCTGGGTGTCACGAGACACACTTTTCCGAGAGGTTTTCCATCTGCTGTGATGACTTGAATTCTCCGAGCACCTGCGACACCGATTCTTCTAAAACTGAAGTTCGTGTTTCGTCCCGAAGGACGTTCGATTAAAGACCTGTCCCAGATCGATTTTGGGGATTTCATATTGCCGTAAGGATCGACGACGAAAAAGTGAGTCGCAAACGAAAATACCAGAAAGTGACCGGTCGAAAACACCTGATTCATACTGTAACTTACAGGAAGGAATTGCGACCGTTTGATTTTCAATTTCCATTTTTCGTGACCGTCAGCATCGATCGCCACAATCGATCCGTCGTAAGAATCGTACCGGAAAATCCAATCGCGATAATATGAACTCCGCGGGGAACGCTTCTTAATGGTATAGATTTGCGAATTTCGAATTTTGCTTTGAGTGTTGGGATCGGTATCGACAACGAATTGACCATCGGGCCATGGAATTGATCGATCCCGATAGGCAACTAAAACGGGGTGATTGTTCCAAAGTTCGCTAAGCTGCGAACCTGTTTTACCGTCGAAACAGACGACGTCTGCAAATCGAAGTTGTATTTTCTCGATCTGTTCTTCAGCAAGGTGACCTTCTCCAATCTCCAGGTAGAGTTGTGCGAGTTTTGCCGTTGCGAAAGACGCAAACTCCAGTTTTGAAGAGCGTTGCAAACGATTCAGCGCAGCAATTCTTTCTGTGACATTTTCCGTCGAGCTAAGACGTTTCGTCAATTCGAGACGTGCAAGGTCGGAAACGGGTAAATCGTCGAAAGTCCCGATAAAATGACGAAGATGATCGGCTCCCTCTTTTTCGAGAGATCTTTTCAGTAGATTCCTGATTTCGCGATCCAGCTTCGAACGTTGTCTATCTTTCGTGGCACGATAGATCTCGCCGATATGACGACGCGCCCAGAGATCGTTGCGAACGGAGAGACTGGCATCGATTCGTTCTCGTTGCAGTTTTCCCGAATTCGGACCGGCAAGTTCGATGTACTGAGAGAAAGCGCTCTCATATTCTTTCACTTCCTGCAATCCCGCGGCGTGTATTTTTAGAAAATGCGATCGTTGAGCAGGATCTTCCAATAGTCGTCGAATTTCGGGAATGTCTTTCCGATTTTTCGAAAAATCCAGGCGAAGCCCTTCGAGAAGGTTGGACACAATCAACCGGCTGGCGCGCGGCATTTTTTTTTGCTCCACAGCGTGACGCAAGTCCTGCATCCCTCCTTCCACGTTTCCCTCGTGTAACTTGATTTCCCCTCTTAGACTTAATGCTTCGGGATCGTCCGGATTTTTATCGAGTGCTTCTGCGATTTCGATAAGCAGGGTTTCCATTGGCTTAAACCCCATGACGGTATTTTCGGTTTGAGAGACGATCATTCCCCCGGCAGAAACCATGTTTCCCAAGCGAACTTTTCCTCTCACGATGGATTTCGCAATGAGACGTCCGTCGAGCAGGTCAATCGTAGCAATTTCGTTTGTCGATAAGGGAAGATGATAAAAGCGACCGTTGCGATATCCGCGACCGGACGGTTGCGGAATTTCAATGCGATTTTTCCATACGCTTTCACCGGTCTCGATATTGAGCGCATCGACGTAGCTTTTTCCCACAAGGATGACTTTTTTGTCGACGACACCTGCAAGATAGATACTGTCGCCTCGACTTTTTTTCCATTTGATAGAGCCGTCTAATAAATTCAAACAGTGAAGATCGTTAGAATCTCGCGGAGTCAGCAGCACAGTACCGTGGGCGATTGTCGGAGCGGAATCGACCCAGCGACGCTCCCGATCGAAATCCGTTTTGAGAGTGAAATACCTTGAAAACCCCGCACGCGTTGCGTTCGCATTGTCGTAATTCGTAGGGTATCGATAGCCCCACAAAATCACTCTTCGCGCCAAATCGATCGCAACAACCGAACCGGCAGTTGTGGGACAAATCATGACACCTTCTCCATAAGTAGGACTGCTACCAGCCATTTTTCGGAGATCGAGCATGTTCACGCTGTGTCGAGGGTGAATTAAAGGCTGCTTCCACAAAAGATTGAACTTCGGCTCTTTGCGATTCGAGTCATCGATTTGCAGAACGACAAGGTTGATTTCCCCTGCAATTTCCGCAAGGACGAATAATTTTCCCGCTAAGGGTAACGGCGGACCAAGAAAAAACGAACCGGAGAGAAGTAGCGCATTGTCTCCCACTTCACCACCAATTTCGGCTCCATAGTTTCCCGTTTTCAAATAGGCGGACTTCAACTTATTTGTTCGATACCGATCTCCCGTGTTGACTGTCATTCTCACATTTCTTCTTTGGTTACCGATCGAATAATTCGTTTCGTCAATGAAATAAACGTACTTCCCATCGGTCGAAAGCGTTCCCTGAGTGACATCCTGCCAGGCACGTTTCGCGAGGTAAGATTTCAGAGTATTGGTCGATGAGATACCGCTGATGATTGACGAATTCCTTCTTGAAGAGGGTTGACGTGAATTGTTATCGAAGAGATCGCTACCACTTGGAATGACTTCCCACATCGTTTCGCCAGTATCTTTGGCGACTGCCGTGACACTGCGCAAGGTACGAAAAACGACCCTGTTTCCCACAATCAACGGGTGCGCTGCGGGAAAAATCAAACGGTTTTCGTCTTTCGATTTCTTTTCGATTTCTTGAAGTGTGCTCAGGGATCGCGACATTCTTTCCTGCCAGCTCTTCTCGTCTTCGCTTAAAATTTCATCGTAAATATCTTTGGGAAGCAGAATTGAAGGAGACCTCCATAAGGAATCGTACACGGGACTGGAACGGGAACTGGAAGCGTTACGAGAAGGATTTCCTCGAAACATCGTCCATTTTTCTTCGCCGATCGAAGTAAACCCTTTGACATTTCCCAAAGTTTGCTTCAGCCATTCCAACGCATGAGAATCATCTTCGAACAATTTGTATGGTGTTCCTCCGAGAACGATTTTTCCTGAGCGATTTCGATGCTTCAGATCCAATAACGCTTTCACACTTTCTTCGGGCATTCCAGCACGACCGAAGCAAACCGCCATTTTCAAAGTCAGCATCGGTTCCCAGCGACGCGCCACAGCGGGATAGCGCTTCAACCATTGAAAATGCAACGCTGCGGCCAACGGATTGCCAAGATCGAAATGATGCGTCCCCAGCAGATAGGTCGCTTCGATTCCAGCATCGGTATGGAAGTAACTCCGGGCAATCGCTTCGACTTCTTTGAGGTCTCCCTTTTCGATGGCCTGCGATAGTTTTTTGCGCGCGATCGTTCCAAATTTCAATTCGTAGGCGTCCTTCCCTTCTTGGGGAAGTTCCGCAAGAAGCCTCATTGCTTCCATTTTATGGCTACGGATTTTTGTGCGTTTCTCGGGGTCTGCGTAAAAAAGGAAATCCTGCGGCTTGTCGAGAATGTGTTGTAGTAAATCCAAACCGTCGGAATAATTCTTTTCCTTGAGAAGTCTACGAGCCGCTTTGAGTTGTTGCGTTAATTCCCGATTGGGAATAAATAAGCTTCCCCCTCCCACCGAACGTTCGCGTCGCCCCTGTTGAGCAGCGACCTGAACCTGAGCAGCAACACTGTGAATTTTAGGCAGAATCGAAAACGTGACGCTGGTGCCAACGATTATGATTGCATGCAGGATAGCTCTCATCGGTGCGTCCTTCGATATTGACGACGATCGAAACAATTCCGGACAACATTCGAGATGTCGAACTGTCTATTGTTTCAGATTTGATGCAGTCTGTCGATTGAAATTCTCATGCTTTCCAGTTGGTGGCATGTCAGAAGTTGCAAAGAACCGACGATACTCGAAGGTTTCCCTAACCGCTTGGTTTGAAGAGACTTACAAAACATGTAGCTGTTTCGAACTGCGAAATCTCACACGGTTGGTAAAAGGATTTTCAGGGAAAGAGGTTCCGGTATTTCTTGAAGCGTCAGAATTGTACGGACGTAAAAAAAGGGCTGCGATAGCCCTTTTCGACTTTATCTTGCACTTCAACCGCGGTTTTACCTCACGATATCCGTTGCATATTGGCCGGGATGATTCAGGAAAGTCTGTAACGATTGCGAACTGGCGAACATATAGAGTCTTCCACGGAACCAACAGCAATGTTCCAGAGATCCCTCGACGGTCTGTCCATGATCGATAAGTTGGATCATATCGCTACCGCCCATCACCGGGGTGTAACGCGTGGGATTCTCAAGAAATTTCTTTCGGGCCGTTTCAGTCGAGAAGGTATATAACAAGCCTTCGTAAACAGTGATCAATTTGGGATTGACGGGAATTTTTTTGCGTGAGTCCTTCAATGTCACCGGGCAATAACCTTGAAATCCATGGGGAGCCGCTTTTTCGGCAACTTGATTCGCTGTTTTAGTTCCGGAACTCATGTGCTTTTTGAGCGGAGAAATCCGTTTCTGCTCGACCAGCTTCATCGCAGGTTTCTGGGCCGTTTTCGTTCTCTTAAAGGGATTGCCGTCTTTCGAAGTGGACTTCTTGTCGAAAGTCGCAAAAGGATTTCCAGCCAAATTTTTGCCATTCGGGTCGTTTAACGGACCGACATAGATTGGTTTGGGATTTGCTTTGAGATTTTTCTGCGTCATGTCGTGCGCCAATTTCGCAAAGGGGTTATTCTTCATGGAGTTTTCATCTTTGGTGTTTTGTTTCCCCAACTTCTTCATGTCCATTTCGGGCATGGGAAGGCCGTCTCGGGCATAAAGTTTTTCCAGATGTTTTATCACTTCGCTTTTCTGAGTTTTGGTAGTTTGTTTTGCAAGAGTTTTTTTGGGAGTGTTCGATTTTCTTTTCTTGGCAGAAGCGAAACGAATCCCCGCATTCCGTGGCCGAGTTTGTGTTCTCGAAGATTGTGCGAAGCGGGTGCTTTGAGGAAATCGAGATTTTTTCTTCCGTAACCGGGGAATTTTCGAGGTGAAAAACTCTTTGGTTTTCGTCAAGAACGTTTTTTTCTGACGACGCACAGGGCGACGTCTCGTTTGGGATTGCCGAAAAACAGGTCTTGCGACGTGGCTTGCCATTTTCGTTGCGGTTTTCTTTGATCTCTGCTGTTTCCTGACCACTTGGCTGGAAGAAATCAATTGAACCTCGCTTCCTCTCTTTCGCCTTTTTTTCGAAGAGACAGTATTGGACTTCTCCGGTTTATCGACTCGGGTCAGAGAAAATGGCGACCGAATCGACCATTTCTGTTTCGCAACCGTTTGGTGCCCCGCAGATTTCTTTGACGTGTCGTCTTCACCGGCTTTGAGAGCTTTCGAGCGAATCGAAACGAATGCGAGTGCCGCAATCAACAATGCTCCACTTGTGCAATAGACGGTCTGTTTTCTCAATTTGCTCATTTCCTTAAGCCTCTCAGATTTTGACGACTGTTCTGGGAATTCTCGATTTTCAATATGTAGAGAAGACCACACATGTTTCAAACGCACGGAAAAATAGCCAGAATTCATCGATACGACAAAATCCGCGCAATTCTCCTCGCAACGAGGTCTCTTTTTTTATCGTCGCTTCAGGCGACTTGTTTTGACGAGTATGCCGATTTTGAAGCTGAATTAGTCGCTTGGAACGGAACTGGCGTTAAAATTGGAAAAGTTCCCGCATTGGCTCTATATTTGTTTTTTTACCCATCTTCCTATCAGCGAGCAAAATGAAGCCCTTTGACTTTGTATGACTACGAGAAGATTGACAATTACCCGTTTCAAAATAAGGTTGGCGTACGCAGGACACTCAAACGGATCTTATCGATCCTTCAGTTTTTCCTCTCCCTTACTCATAGGAAATCGGCATGTCGAAAAAAGAACTTCCCGAGCAGAAAAGTTCCCAGAAACAGGTACAGGTTTCTACAAGCTCCGGAAAAGAAGAAACGCAGACCATTGTCATTCAAACGCCAAACATAAGTCGTCGAGGTTTCTGGGGTCGTATTGTGTTCTACCTCCTTCTGGTTTCCGTGATCTCCAACTTCTGGA
>Ga0114931_10008087_pt1 | contig 12779 bp, 9 predicted proteins | sample 2SBtaG_FD_89579 | JGI IMG/M metagenome (GOLD analysis project Ga0114931, IMG submission 89579) | Deep subsurface microbial communities from Kolumbo volcano to uncover new lineages of life (NeLLi) - 2SBTROV14_V59a metaG | ecosystem: Environmental > Aquatic > Marine > Volcanic | place: Kolumbo...
ATCACCATGGGCTGCATTGGCGTGGGCTGGCAGGGCACAAATAATTTAAATAGTTTTCTCAGGGAATCGGATGTCCGGGTTGTGGCGGTTTGCGATCTTGACAAAAATCACCTCGAAAACGCACGAAATTTAGTTAACAAAAAATATGGAAATCAAGATTGCGTCGTTTACCATGATTTCCGTGATCTGTTGGCGCGCGATGATATTGATGTGGTTTCTCTCGGATTGCCGGATCACTGGCACGCCATTCCGGCCATTGCAGCAGCGGAAGCGGGTAAGGATATTTACGGCGAAAAACCATTTTCGCACACCTTGGGTGAAGGCCGCGCCATGTGCAATGCCGTTCAAAGATACGATCGTATCTGGCAAACCGGCAGTTGGCAAAGGTCGCAGGCCAATTTTCGCTTTGGCTGCGAACTGGTGAGAAACGGTCGCATCGGCAAAGTACATACTGTTGAAGTGGGGCTGCCGTCAGGTCATACGGATTTTGCCGGCACGAAGGGGCAGGATCAAATTACTGCACCGCCAAAGGAACTGGACTATAATTTCTGGGTTGGTCCCGCGCCTTATATTCCTTATTCCAAATCTCACGTGCATAAAAATTGGCGCTGGATGCTGCAATTCGGCGGAGGTCAACTCATGGATTGGATCGGGCATCATTTGGATATTGCGCATTGGGGACTGGGATTAGAGTACACCGGCCCGATCGAGATTGAGGGGCATGGCGATTACCCCAAGACCGGCCATTACAACACGGCAACAAAATATCGCATCCACACGAAATATGCGTCCGGCGTGAAAATTATTATTGCCGGGGGATACCCGGAAATTCGCGGTGGCACAAAGTGGATCGGAGATGATGGCTGGATTTGGGTCAATCGCGGCGGCAGGATCGAGGCGGGTCCAAATAAAGTATTGCAGGAAAAGATCAGGCCTGAAGAAATTCACCTGTATCATTCTCCCGGCCATTGGCGAAATTTTATCGACTGTGTGAAAACAAGAAAGACAACCATCGCTCCGGCCGAGGTTGCGCATCGTTCTGCAACACCTGGTCATCTTGGACAAATTTCAATGCTCTTGAAGAGAAAAATATACTTTAATCCGGACACGGAAGAAATTCTTGGCGACCCAGAAGCATCGCGAATGCTCTGCAATTCAATGCGCGCGCCGTGGACGCTGAAACTGTGATGTTCTTTCCGTGTAATGCAAACAGTCTGTCGATTGCATGATATAGCATATCGCATCGATTTTAAAGCGATTGTTTTTACTTGACATAGATTTGCAATATTAATTTGGGAGTCTTGCTATGAAAAAAGTCCAACGATTTACCGGCATTATTGAAAAGGAGAATGAAGGGTATGTTTCGATATGTCCTGAGCTGGACATTGCAAGTCAGGGGGATACCGTAGAAGACGCGCGGAACAATCTCATTGAAGCTTTAGAGTTGTTTTTTGAGACTGCCGACACATCGGAAGTTAAACAAAGGCTTAAAAAGCATAGTTTATTTATAACTCCCGTCGAGGTGGCGGTTGGCTAAATTGCGTGTTCTTTCGGGGAGAGATGTTTGTCGCATTCTTGAGAAAAATGGCTTTTCCGAGATTAGACGGCGAGGCAGTCATATTATCATGCAAAAGAAGAAAAACGATTCCACAATAACTGTACCGGTTCCCGACCACCAGGAACTTCGTATGGGCACTTTGCGGTCTATTGTAGTCAGTCCCAAATAGAAAAAGCAGCCTTTGAAGTAGTATAGATATTAGATGATTTTAAAAGTGTTATCGTAAACGAGTTAAATCAATTCACTAAAAAATGAGGAATGAAAATGAACCAGAAGCCCAAAAACATGATTTTCATTATTGCGCTCGTCTGTTTGTTGACGTTCAGTTTTATCGGAGTTGCTGTGACAAGCGCAGCCAATCAAAAAGTTGATCTTCACAAAATTGACAAGCTGCTCAAAAAAATCAAAAGCTATAAATTTGGAGACAGCAGGGAGCGGCTTACGGAATTAAGTGCCGTACTTCGATCTGTGGGAAATTCGCCTGACGATTTGCTGCAGATTGAAAAGCGTTTCGACAAATTTCTCAATTCCAAGGCAACCTTTGCCGGAAAGCAATTTATCTGCCACAAGTTGAGTCTCATCGGCAGCGAAGCATCAGTGCCCACGCTCTCAAAACTTTTGGTCGATCCGGAAACTTCCGACATGGCGCGCTATGCGCTTGAGCGTATTCCCGGCGCAAAAGTAAACAAGGCTTTGGTTGCTGCTCTTGCGCAAACGCACGGCAAAACCAGAATCGGGATCATTAATTCACTTGGCGTGAGAAAAGATGCTATGGCGATTTCGACCCTGGAGCAATTTGTAAACGATTCTGATGCGGAAACTGCCACAGCAGCGCTGGCAGCCCTGGGCAATATCGCTCAACCAGCGGTAGCGAGCATTTTCGATAATGCCATTGAAACAAAATGCGGGCAGGTGCGCGTTACTGCTCTTGCTTCTTATCTCAAAGTTGCGGACAATTTGGCTGTGGGAGGAAGAACGAACGAGGCAATTGAAATTTATAAAAAACTGGACGGCCCCGACGTTCCTGCTGCAATTCGTGTCGCTGCGTTTCGCGGACAATTTAAGGCGGATGGCTCAAATGCCGGATTGTACCTTCTCAAGGTAATCAAGAACGGTGATCCGCAAGTGAAAAAAGTTGCCATTCAGCTTGTGAGGGAATTGCCGCAAAAAGATCAATTGGGCCGCATTGCCGCTGAATTGCCGAATCTTTGCCCGAAGAATAAAGTGCAATTAATTACTGCGCTGGCGGATATTGGCGATCACTCTGTTCGGGATGTCGTTTTAAAGGCGACTACTGATGAAGATAAAAGCGTACGCCTGGCAGCGCTTAAGGCCCTGGCTTCTCTGGGAGAAGTTGCAGATGTCGAATTGCTGGCGAAAAGTGCTGCATCTGCCGATCGTGACGAGAGCAGGGCAGCGGCAGAAAGCCTCAGCCTTTTGCGCGGAAAAGATGTGGATCAAACGATTATTACGGCCATTCCTTCGGCTGATCCCAAAGTAAAGGTGGCTTTGATAAACAGTCTGGGTGCAAGGGATGCAACAAGCGCAGTTGAAAATTTATTGGAGCGAGCAAACGATTCTGATGATAAAGTAAAAAAAGCTTCGATCAAAGTTCTGGCAGAGCTGGCCGGACCGAAATACATGCCGCAATTACTGGACATCTTGGTAAATTGCAAAACCGATGCCGGGCGCAATGCTGCGATTATGACTGTGACAGCCGTTGCTCACAAAGTGTCGGATGAAAAGAATCAGGCGGCAGAGGTCATTGCCAAGCTTGACCAGGTACAAGATAAAGACGCGCGAATCGCGTTACTGCGTGTACTCGGCAAAGTGGGAGATGAGCACGCCCTGCCGATATTGAAAACGGCGCTGAAAAATCAAGATCAGGATGTGCAGGTCGCTGCAATACGGGCGTTATCCGACTGGCCGACTGTTAACCCGATCAATGATTTACTGCAAACTGCCAAAACATCCACGAATGAGAGAAATCAGGTTCTTGCTTTGCGTGGATTTATTCGTTTGATAAAACTTGGCAGCGACAGGCCGGAAAAGGAGTCCATTGCACTGTATAAACAGGCAATGGGGCTGGCAAAAAATGCGGGAGAAAAACGGATGGTCCTCTCCGGGCTCGGAGAATTGCGCACAGTCGAAGCATTAAACGCAGCTATGAGCTATATTCCCAATGATGATTTGAAAACCGAAGCCGAGATGGCGTCCTTTAGAATCGTTCGCCGATTGCGCAGAGATCATCCCAAAGATGCCAAGAAAGCATTACAAAGAATTATTTCAACGACAACGAATGAATCTCTGAAAAAAGATGCAGAGAATGAGCTCAATCGGATAAAATAAAATGACGATAATGACCCGGGACGCCCCTCCAGGGGCTCCTGGTGCCCCAAAAGGACATGAGCATTTTTCTCGTTTCAGTATTTTTAAATAATCCGTTTAGGTGGAAATGGATTTGCGGCTGTACCCTATCTCAATGTTCGACGCAGAGCGTCAAAATAAGCATTCCCACGCAGGAGCGTGGGAACGAAAAACGAGAATATAACGAGCGCGTTCGGATTAAATAAAGATCACGATTTGCTCTCGCACCCACGCTCCGCGTGGGCGCAAGATGTTGACGCTCTGCGTCAAACAGGGATGAGGTTAGAGTGTGCTGTTGAAATTGATAAAGTCTGGTGGGTTTTGTGACGCAGAGCGTCCTCGATGCATTCCTCCGCAGAGCGGAGGAACGAGAAATAAAAGCATTTTTTATTAAAATTAACCTTTGCACCTTTGCGGTGAAAATAGAACAAATTTATCATCAAATACTAAAATTGCAAAAAGTGTACGGTAACTAAAATTTTTATAATTTACTGATGTCAATATTCAAAAAAGAACTTGAAAAGAATAATTTATTGTCTTATTTTAGCACGTTTTGAAAACAGCTATTCTCCTGATGTAGTTTGTCTCTCTTTCTGTAAACTTGTCAGCGATTTTTATATATTCTTACCGTGTTTGAAAAACAAAAGTTTTTCCCCGGTTATCCCTCTTATCTCACCTGGTGTACCCATTTAAAGAAAAATGGATTACTCTGATGTGACTGGTTAAGGTGGTTTGGGGAAGAAAATGCATTATAAATGAAAGGGATAGAACAATGAGTGAGCAAAAAAAATCTTCCAGGGAAGCGGACAATGGCATCTCTCGGCGTAAATTTGTAGGCGGGACGGCTCTTGCCTCTGCTTCTTTTATGATTGTTCCGCGACATGTGCTTGGTGGCTCGGGTTACAAGGCGCCCAGCGACAAACTAAATGTAGCCTGTGTAGGAATTGGGGGAAAGGGTCGCTCCGATTCTGAAAAAATGCTCGGTGAGAATGTCATCGCTCTGTGCGATGCGGACGAAGCCAGGGCTTCAGAAAAAAGCGGCAAAGAAAAAAAGAATGCTTTTGATTTATTTCCCAAAGCAAAATACTATAAAGACTTTCGTGTGATGCTGGACAAAGAAAAGGATATCGATGCAATCACCGTCAGTACTCCGGATCACAATCACGCAATCATTGCGATAACGGCCATGAAAATGGGCAAGCACGTTTTTTGCCAAAAACCACTGACGCACACTGTTTTTGAAGCCCGTGAAATGGCGCGCGTTGCCAAAGAAATGGGTGTCGTTACCCAAATGGGCAACTAGGGACATGCAGGCGAAGGGGGCAGACTGATTTGCGAATGGATTTGGGACGGTGCGATCGGTGACATTCGCGAAGCGCACGTCTGGACAAACCGCCCGATCTGGCCGCAAGGAATGGAAGCACCAACAGAAGTTCCTTCAGTTCCGCCAACTTTGGACTGGGATGTTTGGCTTGGACCGGCAAAATGGCGTCCGTATCATCCGGCCTACCTGCCATTTAAATGGCGTGGTTGGTGGGATTTCGGCACCGGCGCTCTTGGAGATATGGGTGCTCACCTCATCGATCATGCGTATTGGCCATTGAAACTGAAATATCCGACAACCGTTCAGGCCAGTTCTTCCCCGTATACAAAAGATTCGCCGCCGATAGCGGAAATTATTACTTATGAATTTGCTGCGCGCGGGAATATGCCGCCCGTGACATTAAAATGGTATGATGGCGGTTTGACTCCCCCTCGCCCCGCAGAACTAGAGCCTGGCCGACGCATGGGCGACGGCGGTGGCGGTGTGCTTTTTGTCGGCAGCAAAGGGAAACTGATGTGCGGCACGTACGGAAGAAATCCTCGTATTATCCCTGAAACGAAAATGAAAGAATACAAACGACCGCCGAAAACCATCCCTCGTTCGCCGGGTATTCACGAAGAATGGATTGCAGCCTGTAAAAAGGGCGATCCAAGCGCAACGACAACGCATTTCGGCTATTCAGGTCCTTTGACGGAAACCATGCTGCTGGGTAATGTTGCTGTTCGAATGCACGATAAAAATATTGCGCTCGAGTATGACGGCGAAAGCGGCAAGATCACCAATCTACCTGAAGCAAATGATCTCCTTAATTTTAAGTATAGAGAAGGATGGTCACTCTGATTTCGACTCGGTAAACCACACTTTCCGCAAGTGCTTGCTTGCGGAAAGTTATAAATTTAGTCTGAGACAATGGAGTTTTTGACAAACTATGAATGATCAAAAAAAAGATTCAGCAATTCCCCGACGTCAATTTATAAAGTATACGGCTGCAACAGGCGCCGGCTTGCTTCTTTCCTCTCAAGCGCGGGCGCAGACAAAAAGTACGCGATCTGATGATTTAAACATTGCTCTGCTTGGCGTGGGTGCCGAAGGACAGGTTCTGCTGAATGACATGCTGAAAATACCAGGTATCCGTTTCCGTGCTGTTTGTGATATTTGGGAAAAATGGAATCTCCGGCGCGCATCGCGTCTGTTGAAAAAGTATGGCCATAATGTGAATTCTTATATTGATTATCGGGATATGCTGGCACATGAAAAAGACCTTGACGGCATTATCATCGCAACGCCGGATTTCTGGCATTCGGAACATACCGTTGCATGTTTGGAAGCGGGAATCAATGTTTACTGTGAGAAAGAGATGTCCAATACCATCGAGGGCGCAAAGCGAATGGTCCGCGCTGCCAAACGAACCGGGAAATTGCTGCAGATTGGTCTCCAGCGACGAAGTAATCCCAGGTATCGTTTCTCTTATAACAAACTTATCAAAGAGGCCGATTTGTTGGGCAGGATTACGACGACAAACGGACAATGGAACCGGGCAGTACAACCTGATTTGGGGTGGCCAAAAAAATATGCTATCGAGCCATCGATCCTTGCAAAGTATGGCTTTAAATCAATGCACCAATTCAGAAACTGGCGTTGGTATAGAGGGCTTGGTGGTGGCCCGATCGTTGATTTGGGTTCGCATCAGATTGATATTTATAATTGGTTTCTAGAATCCAGGCCAAAAACGGTGATGGCAAGTGGCGGCACCGATTATTATGCACCCAAGACCCATGAATGGTACGATACAGTTATGGTTATCTATGAGTATGACACCAAATATGGCAAAGTTCGCTCCTACTACCAAACGCTGACGACAAACAGTAACGAAGGGTACTTTGAAACTTTTATGGGTGACCAGGGAACGCTGAATATTTCAGAATCTGCAAGCCGCGGCGGTGTTTATCGCGAGCCATCCGCCCCTCCATGGGATAAATGGGTTGAAATGGGCTATTTGCTTGCTCCAAAAGAAGAGAAGAAAGAGAAAGCCGGTGTGATTTTAGACGTGCGCGAAACACTCGCACCACCAGCGCACGACTTGCCCATACAAATGAATGTGCCTTATCATTTACCTCACCTGGAAAATTTCTTTAATGCAATTCGTGGAAAAGAGGAATTAAATTGTCCTTATAATATTGGCTACGAAACAGCCGTGACCGTTCTAAAAGTAAATGATGCAGTTGAAAAGGGAAGCACACTAAAGTTTCGTCCCGATGAATTTGAAATTTAACCACTATAAGAAATTATAACAGGCTGAGGGATATGAAAAACGCTCATTCTAACTCGATTGCGATTCTAATCTTTTTAATTTTATTTTCTCGAACTTTTGCCGACGAGACGAAACTTGGCGATGTGAACGAAGGAAGCCAGGCGGTTCCTGTGCATGTCATTGATATGCACGATGCGACCGGCGCAAAAATACGACCTGACGATCATCCCATAATGCCGTTTTCGACCAAACAAACGTGCATTCAATGCCACAATTATGATAAAATCAGGTCCGGTTGGCATTTTAACGCTAATGATCCCGATGTTGATCCCGGCCGTCCCGGAGAGCCGTGGATTTTGTCGGATCAGATAACGGCAACGCAAATTCCGATGTCTTACCGTGCGTGGCCGGGCGTTTATAATCCCAAGAAACTTGGTATAACTTCCTGGGATTTTGTGCAAAAATTTGGCAGGCAGATGCCGGGAGGCGGTGTCGGCGAGAATGGGGATTCGGACCCCGATAGCCTTTATTTGCGTTGGATGCTTTCGGGAAAACTTGAAATTAATTGCCTGAGTTGTCACGATGCCGATGCTGCTCATGATCAAGCGGAATATGCAGCGCAAATGCCGCGGCAAAACTTTCGTTGGGCGCCCGCAGCATCATGTGCTTTCGCCGAAGTTCAGGGCTCTGCCAAAGATATGCCGGATAATTATGATATTTATTTTGGCGGCGTGGGAGATGAGCCACGCAAAGTGCCGCCATCCGTCAAATACAAGGAAGGCACTTTTAATTCAAAGGGCAAAGTTTTTTTCAATGTCGTGCGCCAGGTTCCAAATGAGAGATGCTACTATTGTCATTCAACAAAGTATATCGCCGGGGATAAAACTGCAAGATGGCAGCACGAACAGGACATTCATCTCAAGTCCGGCATGATGTGCGTTGATTGCCATCGTAACGGGCTGGATCACCAAATGGTGCGCGGTTACGAAGGTGAAGCGCAGGAGACCGGCAAACCTTCTGTTGCGTCGCTTTCATGCAAGGGCTGTCACATTCCTGACAAATCGAACAGTGTGCCGGTTGCAGGAAGAATGGGAGCGCCGGTGCCAAAACATGCGGGTATTCCGACAATTCATTTTGAAAAACTTTCTTGTACGGCCTGTCACTCTGGCCCCTGGCCCTCTGGGCAGACGCAGGATGTGAAAACATCCAAGGCACATGCATTGGGTGTGCATGGTGCTGCTGTTGCGGATGATGCGGCGCCGAGAATTGTCGGCCCTGTTTTTGTAAAAGGCCAGGATGGCAAAATTGCACCGCATGAATTGATTTTCCCATCATTTTGGGCTTCTATCGAAGGAGACAGCGTAAAGCCGATCTTGCCGGATATTGTTCGACCATTTGTAGTCCAGGTAATCACGGCAGATACACTGACAGACAGCACAAATATTGCAAAAATGAATGCCGGTGAGTGGCCGGATTTTACTAAAAGTAAAATATCACAAATACTTTTAAAGCTTGCCACAAAAGATTCGACAAAATCTTACGGCTATATCAATGCCGGGAAATTGTATCACCTCACCGCAGATTCGCAGTTGGTGGCGGAAAATAATCCTGCGGCGCAACCGTATTCCTGGGCTTTTGCTCATAATGTCCGACCAGCTTCACAGGCATTGGGTGCTCGCGGCTGTCAGGATTGTCATTCATTGAAAGCACCCTTTCAATTTGCAAATGTTGTCGTCCATTCACCCATTGTTGATGATGTGCCGGCAGCCCAATCAATGCTGTCTTTTGAAAAAGTCGGTGTAATTTATCCGCGGCTCTTTGCATTATCATTCTTGTTTCGACCGTGGTTGAAAATATTTCTGATCTTTTGTGTTGTTGTACTGGTCGCTGTTCTTGGCTTCTTTGCATTCAAAGGCTTTGACAAAACACTCAAATCGATTTCGAAAAAGCAGTGGTAAAAATAGAAAAGGATTAGCATTCTATGTTTCGCTTTTTAGCTTTCATTGGATTAATGTTAACAGGCGCTTGGCTCGCTGTTGCGCTCAAGTCAAAATCTATTAGTTTGGCAGCAACAGGGGAGAAGCTTCGTCAGGCCGGACAAAATATTGTTGTCTCCATTGGCAATTTCAGCTCTTTAAGCAGCGTCGAGTTTTCAAATAAGCTGCTTTTTCCGTTAACACTTTTTTGTGTTATTATCATGGCACTGACCGGCTTTATTCCTATTATATTTTTCGGAACCCACATGTCCGGTTACATTTTAATGCTGCACGTTGCAACTTCACCATTGTTTGCCTTGTGCATTGCGTTGGCGGGAATTTTGTGGGCGCACAAACATCGTTTTGAGCTAGCCGATTGGCAGGTTTTTCGTGCTCTTTTTTCCCGAAATGCAGATGTTAATATAACAAAAACAGAGAAAAATCAGTTTTGGAACAAAGTGTGCTTCTGGGGTGTTATTACTTTAGCGGTTTTTGCTATATCGTCCATAGTTGCCAGTATGTACAAGATTTTCGGCACGCACGGACAAGAACTTCTTTTGCAGTTTCATCGTTATAGCACACTTGGATTGATCATTTTGATAACAATCTATACTTTTCTTGTAAAAGTAGAAAAATAATAAATCAGGAGGCAAAAAAATGTCTAAAAAAATTCTGGTACTCGCAATTGTCGTTTTCTCTCTTGTGCTCATGGCGATTGCGGCGCCTGCACAGCAAGCAAAGAAATCATCGCAAAAATTGGTTCCCATTAAAATAAAATTGCCCAAAGCGATGTTTATTGGCACACCGATGCCAATGAAAGTCCCCAAGTTAGAAAAACCGTTGGGCAAGCCACGCCCACCGTTCCTTGCACCTGTAGGTACAAAAAATGTTGCCTTGGGAAAACCTGTTACAAGTTCCGATGAGGAGCCTGTCATTGGCGAGATTTCGATGATCACCGATGGTGATAAAGAGGCGTCTGATGGCAGCTATGTTGAGCTTGGCCCTTTTGCGCAGCATATAACCATTGACCTTAAGGGTGAGTACAATATTTACGCTATCGTTATCTGGCATTATCACAAACAACCTCGAGTTTACAAAGATGTGGTTGTCCGGGTGGCAGATGATGCAGATTTTACCAAGAACGTTAAAACGCTATTTAACAATGATCTCCATAATGATCTTGGCTTTGGCGTTGGATCAGATTGGAATTACGTCGAGACCGCCGAAGGTAAGCTGATTGACGCCAAAGGTGTAAAAGCACGCTATGTGCGTTGCTATAGCAACGGCAACACCAGCAATGACCTGAATCACTATATCGAGGTGGAGGTCTACGGTAAACCGGCGAAATAAGATATATTGGATACTTTTTTTTGCCGTATTCATTCTTGCATTAGCGCTGCGTCTTCCGCGGTTGACGCAGCGTCCGATGCACACCGACGAAGCTGTCCACGCCATGAAATTTGGCGCTCTCCTTGAAAACAATGACTATCACTATGATCCTTTCGAATACCACGGCCCAACTCTCAATTATTTTACCCTCATTCCGGCCTGGCTCATTTCCGCAAAAAATATTACTCAAATTAATGAAGTCACTCTCCGCATAGTTCCGGTTTTTTTTGGCCTGGTGCTCATTCTAATTCTTCTTTTAATGCGGGAAGGACTAAGTTGCCCTGTTATCCTTGTAAGCGGACTTTTTACAGCGGTGTCACCGGCCATGGTCTTTTACAGCCGCTATTATATTCAGGAAATGCTGCTTGTTGCATTTACGTTCGCTGTCATTGTTGCGGTTTATCGCTATTTTAAAAATAATAATATTCTTTGGGCACTTGTTGCCGGCGTTTCTGTTGGCCTCATGTATGCGACGAAAGAAACGTGTATCATTGCGTTCTTTGCTATGGCTTTGGCTGCAATTTTGACATACCTTGTTCAAAAAAATCGAAAGCAAGCGAGCTTGCATCTTAATAAAATAAGCTTTTGGCATGTTTTTGCAGGTGTCTCAGCAGCACTTATTGTTTCGATTTTATTCTACTCTTCCTTTTTTAGCTATCCACACGGCGTGGTGGATTCGGTTCTCACATTTAAAAACTACCTTGGCCGCGGGGCAGGTCATCAGGCGGCTCACATCCATCCTTGGTTTTATTATTTAAAATTATTGCTTTTTTCGAAATATCCTGGGAGACCGCTGTGGAGTGAGGCGTTTATTGTGCTCCTCGCCCTGGCCGGACTTTTTTCTGCGGTTTCGCCTCACAAGAATAAATACATTGACGCACGCTTACATTATTTTATTTCTTTTTATTCGATCATTATGATTCTGATCTATTCGATCATCCCGTATAAGACGCCATGGAGCATGCTTGGTTTTTATCATGGATTGATTCTGTTAGCCGGAATCGGAACAGTTTATATTTTTAAAGTGATTCGCAAGAAAACATATCGAGCTGTTTTTGTTATTATTTTTGTCGCAGGCTTTTGCCATCTTTTATACCAATCGATCTTTTTAAATTATAAATACGATGCTGATCCATCGAATCCTTATGTTTATGCACATACTTCAAAAGATATATTTTATATAAAGCGCCGAGTGGAAGAAATGGCGTCCGTATCGAAAAATGGCAAAAGTTTGGTTATTGGAGTTATTTGTCCCGGAAGCGACTATTGGCCGCTACCGTGGTACCTGCGTTCGTTTCCAAATGTCGGATGGTACGACAAAGTGGATTTCAATGCTCCTGTTGCACCGCTTTATATCGCTTCTCCCGCTGTTGAAGATTCCCTTTTGCAAATGATTTACGAAACACCACCTCCGGGAGAAAGAAATCTGTACGTCCCGCTATTTGATTCATACACCGAACTCCGCCCTGGTATAGAATTGCGCGGATACGTCGTGAAATACCTCTGGGATGAGTATTGGCACAAGCAAGGGGAATAAAAAGGGAGAACGGAGACGGAAAAACGGAAAAGTTATCATTCTTCGGTTTCCGGTTTTCAGTTTCCGGTTTCCATTATCTGGAATTAAATCACCAAAGGTGTGAAATAGGACATTGTCAAATCGTTCAAATAAAATCCCTGTTGTTACTGTTGGCAAATCTGAATTTAAGGCTTTTCGTTTTTCTCATAACGCCATGGCCACAGTTTATGAAATTTACATCATTCACGATGATGGTGAATATGCATATCAGGCTGCATGGGAAGCATTTGCGGAACTGGATCGCCTGGAACAGGAACTGAGCCGATTCATTGAGAACAGTGATATATCCAGAATCAATCATCTTAAAAAAGGCGAGAGCACGCGCGTGGGGGCGGATA
>Ga0114931_10008088_pt1 | contig 12779 bp, 6 predicted proteins | sample 2SBtaG_FD_89579 | JGI IMG/M metagenome (GOLD analysis project Ga0114931, IMG submission 89579) | Deep subsurface microbial communities from Kolumbo volcano to uncover new lineages of life (NeLLi) - 2SBTROV14_V59a metaG | ecosystem: Environmental > Aquatic > Marine > Volcanic | place: Kolumbo...
ATGGCTCAAAATTTCGCTGCCCGGCAACTACCGGCCCACCGCCGGCTTTTCATTACAGAATGCTGTGGGAGACAAAAATTCCCGCGGTGACGATGGCGACGATCGTCATCAACTTGATCAGAATGTTCAAGCTTGGTCCCGATGTGTCCTTGAAGGGGTCGCCGACAGTATCGCCGATGACCGATGCGTGATGGGCCAAAGAGTTTTTACCGCCGTGATGACCGGCTTCGATGTACTTCTTGGCATTGTCCCAGGCCCCACCGGTATTGGACAGAAAGACCGCCAGAACGAAGCCCGTAGACAAGCCGCCGACCAGCAGTCCGATCACGCCAGCCACGCCGAGCACGAGACCGACCAGCACCGGCACAACGACAGCAATGGTCGACGGAACGATCATCTCACGCTGCGCGCCGACAGTCGAAATTTCCACGCAGCGCTCATAGTCAGGCTCGGATGTGCCCTTGAGTATGCCGTCGTCCTCGCGAAATTGGCGCCGAACCTCGTCGACCATGGCACCCGCTGCGCGCCCGACCGCCTGCATCGTAAGACCGCTGAAGAGAAAAGCCACCATCGCTCCGATGAACAGAGCGATCAAGACCACAGGATTGAGCAGAGTCACATTGAAATAGGTCATAAAATCGGTCAATTCGGCATCGACAGTGGGGATCGAAACACCGTTGCTCATGACAAGATCGGTCGTGCCCGCCTTGATCAGTTGCAGGCGGATTACTTCGATCAGCGAGGCGATCAGAGCCAGTGCCGTCAGTGCGGCCGAGCCGATTGCAAAGCCTTTACCTGTGGCCGCTGTCGTATTACCGAGTGAATCGAGGGCATCCGTACGTGCGCGCACTTCCGGTCCTAGCCCGCTCATCTCGGCGTTGCCGCCCGCGTTGTCCGCGATCGGCCCATAGGCGTCACTGGCCAGCGTGATGCCGAGCGTCGAAAGCATTCCGACCGCCGCAACGGCCACGCCGTACAGCCCCTCACTCATGCGGGCGAAACTGAATTCGGAAGCCGACAGAAAGGCCGACAATGTACCGACCGCCACGGCAATGACCGGTATGGCCGTCGAGAGCATTCCCACGCCGATGCCGGAAATAATCGTTGTCGCCGGACCGCCTTCGGCGGAGGCTGCAATGGTACGGGTCGGGCTGTACGTATCCGACGTGTAATATTCCGTGGAACGGCCGATGACGATGCCGGTCAGAAGCCCGGCGACGACGGATCCCCACAGCCCCCACGGATTGGAAACGTCCATCCAATGCAGTGCCACCAAGGAAAAGACCACGATCAACACGGCACTGGTGTTGATCCCGCGAGACAGGGAGCCCAAAAGCTCGGACTGCCCTGCGCCTTCATCGGTCTTGACCAGATAAACGCCGATGATCGACAGCACGATGCCCAGCCCGGCGATCATCACCGGTACCGTGATCGCCTTGGCCTGCATGGCCGGGTCCTGTAGATAAGCCGCCGCACCCAGCGCGCACGCCGCCAGAATCGACCCGACATAAGACTCGAACAGATCCGCCCCCATGCCGGCGACATCCCCCACATTGTCGCCGACATTGTCGGCAATCACCGCGGGGTTGCGCGGATCGTCTTCCGGGATGCCGGCTTCCACTTTGCCGACCAGGTCGGCGCCGACATCGGCCGCCTTGGTGAAGATGCCGCCGCCGACGCGGGCAAAAAGTGCCTGCAGGGAAGCGCCCATGCCGAAAGTCAGCACGCTGGTCGTCACCAGCACCATGCGCTCGCCTTCGCTCTCACCGGTAATCAGCCAGTTCGCCAGAGTGAGCCAAACGACGATGCTGCCCAGGCCAAGGCCGACGACAGTCAGCCCCATGACCGCGCCGCTTCGAAACGACACCTGCAGGGCCCCGGCCAACGACGTTCGCGCAGCCGAAGCGGTGCGCGTGGATGCTTGAGTCGCTGTCTGCATGCCGAAATAGCCCGCCAGTGCCGAGAACAGCCCGCCGAAAACGAACAACACCGGCAGCCAGCCATTCAGAATCCCGAAGCCGTACGCAAGCACGGCGAAGACCAATGCCACACACACAAATACGCGTGCCATCACGCGATACTGCTGGCGCAGATAGGCCATCGCTCCGCGGCGTACATGTCCGCCGATGGCGCGCATCGCCTCGGTGCCCTCGTCCATCACCATCATCTGCTTGAAAAACAGGCGGGCAAACAGCAACGCCAGCAGCGCCGCCACCGGCGCAACCCAAAACAGTGGTTCGGTCATAAATTTGGTCTCGTATTTAGAGTGGTCGGAGGTGCTTCGTCCGGCCCGGAGCGCTTTCTCCGGAGCCAGAAGAGTTGGTCAGAGTTGAGAAACTGTTTGTGCCGACCGCCACCAGGCATGGTGATCCCTCTCAAGCTCATCGATCGTCGGGAAACGGTAGAAAGCGAAGTCGTGCGAACCGCCAACGAAAAAGCCACTGCGCACCGTGCGATAAAAGATCTCCCCCTTGGCATGCCTGAGCACCATCTTGCTTGCTTTATCTTCCACCTGCAGTTCCGTCAAGACGTCACGAAGATGGTCGAGAGAGGGATAGGGAAGATCATCCGTGGCACCGCACTCCGGATCGGTTCTCAATCCCTGCAAAATGAGCTCGGAAAAGACGATGCGCGGCACATGCACTGGGGAATCCGGGTTGGTCATGAAACGACAAAATTCCATCGGTTCCAAACGGCTGGCCACCATCGGACTCACTGGACACAACTCCTGATACAGCCGCAGCGCCCGCTCCGTTTCCGCTTCGTATTCGCTGCGCTCAAGCTCCAATGTTCGACCGTCGTCGGTTACCAGGAAGAGGCTGCCCAGCGCCGATACCGGTATCTTCTCCAGGACGCGATAAATCGACAGATAGACCGTCTCCTTCAGCCGACCGTCGACATCGGGTACGCAACGCTCGTCCGCCTGCTCGAAAGGAAAATCATCCGACCGAAAGTCCGGCTCGATCTCGAAGAAGATGGCCTCGCCCTGAGCATTGGACTGAGCGCCGATGGCGTAGTAGGAACCGAACTCTTTCGGGGTCAGCATGGAGGCGATCAACGCCTCGGGTATCAACGAGAGATAGAGATGTTTGTGTGAGTTCACGGTTTATGTGTGTCGGAGTACGATTTCGGTTGCCCGCTCCCCCGTTTCAAAGGGGATGCGGTGGCATTATACTGCCCTTTGCAACAATCTTCAGCTTACTTTCTGTTCCGCCTCTTTGCCGAGATGCTCTTGTACCGTCAGGCAGGCTTCGATACGCGATCGATCGAGCGTCTCCTGCGCCTCCAGTTCAGCGACCAGCCGCTCGATCTTCTCCCGGTGCTCGACGACGATCGCCTCGGCCCGCTGCTCGGCTTCCGTGAGCAGGCTGCGTACTGCTTTATCCAGCTGGTTTGCAGTGGCTTCACTGAACAGGCGGGGCTGAGCGATTTCACGTCCAAGAAAAGGGTGCGCTTCGCTCTCTCTCACATCCATCGGCCCGATTTCTGCCGACATGCCCCAGCGGCCCACCATCGCCCGTGCCAGCGCGCTTGCCTGCTTGATATCGTCATCCGCCCCCGAGCTGACGCTGCCAAGCAGCACACGCTCGCCGGTGCGGCCGCCCATCATGACTGCAAGCCGGTCCTTGAGATATTCTTCGCGCAGAGTATGCCGCTCCACCTCGGGAAGCGTCAGGGTAACGCCGAGCGCCCGACCGCGCGGAATGATGCTCACCTTGTAAAGCGGATCTGCGTTCGGGAGAAAAAAAGCAATGGCGGTATGCCCCGACTCGTGAACCGCCAACCGATGGCGTTCGTAGGGCTGAATGGCGAGCGTGCGCACGCTGCCCATCATCACCTTATCACGCATTTCGTCCAGATGCCGCATGCAGACAGCTTGGGAGCCTTCACGCGCCGCCATGATTGCGGCCTCGTTGCAGAGATTTTTTATATCGGCTCCGGAAAATCCGGGCGTGCCGGCGGCGATGATACTCAAATCGACATCGTCGGCCAGCGGCATATTCCGGGTATGCACTTTCAGGATCGCCTCGCGAGCGCGCTTATCCGGCAACTCCAGGGTCACATGACGATCGAAGCGGCCAGGACGCAGCAGGGCCGGATCCAACACATCCGGACGATTCGTGGCGGCCAGCACGATGACCGCTTCATGACCTTCGAATCCATCCATTTCCGCCAATATCTGGTTCAGCGTCTGCTCACGCTCGTCGTGTCCCCCGCCGAGGCCGGTACCGCGGGTGCGGCCGACGCTGTCGATCTCATCGATAAAAATGATGCAGGGCGCGCGTTTACGGGCCTCATCGAACATCGTGCGCACTCGGGATGCACCGACGCCGACATAAAGCTCGATGAATGCCGAAGCGGAAATATTGAAAAACGGAACTTTTGCTTCGCCCGCCAACGCCTTGGCCAGCAGCGTTTTGCCGGTACCGGGCGGCCCCATCAGCAGAATGCCCCGCGGCGTCTCGGCACCGATCTGCTGGTAGCGTTCACGATCGGTCAAAAAATTGATCAGCTCCGCAACCTCCCGCTTGGCGTTGTCCTGGCCGGCGACATCGTCGAAGGTCACATTCGGCACCTCGTGCCGTACCTCTTTTGTCGAGCCCGACACGAAATCGCCCGCCCCCTTTGACCCCATGCCGCCCGGCAGATTGCTTCGAATGCGCTTCCATATAAACCAGTAGATGCCGATAAAAATTAGCCAGGGAAGAAGCGAATAGAAGAAGACTGTGCCCCTCCCCTCCTCGCTTGGCAGGTTTTTGAGCTCGACATCGGCGCGCTCGAGCGCCGGCAGCAGATCCGGATCATCCATCGGCGGGAGAATCGTCGTCACCCGTTCGGTGGAACGCTTTTTCGGACCGGCGATAATCGCCCGGTTGAGAACAATATCAGCGCGGTGGCCGCGCAGCTCGACCTTTGCCACTTCGTCGTCGGCCAGCAACCGTTTGAATTCCGAGTAGGGGATCGAGACGGGTGCGTGCCCGTTGTCGACATGTTCGCCGTAAAACACCCAGATCAGCGCAGCGACAGCGGCGATCCAGAGCAGATACTTGAGAGAATCGGAACTCATATCAGCACTCCGGTATCTCAGCCGAAATGGTGCGCACGGCGCACCAATCTAAGGTATCACTTCCAGACGGCTGATGCCGCCCTCCATCTTCACCGCGCGGATCTGGGTATGAATCTTCTCTTTCAGCTCCTTCACATGTGAGATGACCCCCACCGTCTTGCCGTTCTTGTGCAGATCTTCCAAGGTGGCAAGGACCATGTAGAGGGTCTCTTCGTCCAGAGAGCTGAGCCCTTCATCCAGAAACAGCGAGTCGATTCGGGTACCGTTGTTGGCGACACCCGACAGCCCCAAGGCCAAAGCAAGACTGACGACAAAACTTTCACCACCGGAGAGGGTCTCAATGCCGCGGCGAAAACCCTCCTGCGCCATATCTTCGATCAGCAGCCCGAACCCGTTCTCATCGTTGCGCCGGATATAGTAACGTCCGCTGATCTTTTCGAGATGGCGATTGCTCAACTGCAGCAGCCGGTCGAAGAGCATGCCCTGAACACACTTGCGGCGCTCCGACGCGGATTTCGCATCCATCTCCCGCTTCTCCTCATCCAACCGCGCGCAGGCCAGCTCCTGCTCTGCGAACACTTGCTGCATCTGCTCGGCCCGCGCCCGGTGGTCCTGTTGCTCCAGCAGCACGGTCTCGGCATGCGTCAACTGCTCCTGCAGCTGTCGCTGCTGCTCGCCCGCCTGTTCGAGCTGCCGCTCGATCTCTTCCATGGAGCGGCTGCTCAGCTGCCGCGAACGCTCCTCTTCGAGCTTTTTCCGGGTTGCGTCGAGCCGGCTGATCAGCTGCCGACACTCATTTTCGACAACATTCCAATCCTCGCGTATCCGCTGCTGTTCGGCGACCGACAACATGCTGGCGCGCAGCGCTTCGATCGTCTGAAAACCGTCGGGCCCGGCTTTTTCCAGCAGGGTGCGCTGCAACGACTGCTGCTCATCCTGAAGCAGCTTCATATCGATCTCTTTCTCCCTGATCTGCTCCTGTTTTTCCTGCAAAGTCTGCTGCATCTCGCCGATCCGGTCGAGCAGGCTGTCGCCCTTTGCGGTAACCGCCGCCAGCTCCTTGTTCAACGCTTTGAGGTTCCGACTTGGCCGACCGGCCAGCGCCGCTTCGATCTCTTGCAGCTGTTTGGCATCGCTATCGTGCCGCGCTTCGAGACCGGCCAGTGCTTGTTCGAGTGCCTGCAACTCTTCGGTCAGCGCGGCAAGCGCCTTGTCCAACGCCTGCTGCGCCCGCACCTGTTCACGAAACGCTGCCGTTTTTGTTTCCAGCTTTTGAACAAAACGCCCATTCTTTTCGGGTATGGTAATGCCGTGCTCCGCCAGACGCGCGCGCAGGGCCTCCTGCTGACCACTCTCTTCCTCGCGCGCTGTTTTCAACTCCATTTCCAGTTCCAGCAGCGCCTTCTGCTCCTGACTCAGCTCGGCATCCAGTTGATTGAGACGGGTGCGCTCTTCGGCCAACTCGCCTTCGATCGTCTGAATGTTCTGATCGATCGATGCGGTCTTCTGACCGTATTTAATCGCCTCCTTGATGAGCTTGGCCTGGCGCTGGAATTCCGTCTTGAGAGCATGCTCTTCCCGACCGATCCACTGCATCGCTTCCTTGCTCATCTTCTCCTGGGTAAGCCCCAGAATGGTACGTATGTTGCTCCATTCCCTTTCCAGAGCGTTGATCTTCTGAGTCGTCAGGCTCATCGCCGGCGTCTGATCCAGCCGTGCCAATTTGGCGGAAAGCGTATCGAACTTTTTCCGGAGCGCTTCGACCTTCTTGGTCTGGTCCGCCAAAGCCTTGCTCGAATCGGTCTCCGGTACGCCTTCGGTAATAAACGGGTGATCATAAGAGCCGCACAGAGGACAGCGCTCACCCTCCTCCAACACCACCATCCTGTCTTCGCTGTAATGGCGAATGTACGTTTCCTGCGCAACAGCCTTGTCCAGCGCTCTCCAGATATTCTCTTCGACGGCCAACTGCTCGGTCAAGGCGTCGTGCTGCTGCTGCAGGTCATGCAACGCCGGCTCCTTCCTGACTGCTTTCTTCCGTATCTTTTCCCGTTCGGAAAGGATACTCTTATGGGCCTCGAAAATGCGGGTCAGCTGCTCATAATGGTCCAGCTTCGCAGTCGTCTCCTCATATCGATCTTCGAGCGCCTGCAAAGAGGCGCCGCCGCACATGGCTCTGATCTCATGTTCTGTGTTGTCTCTGGCGGCTTTCAGTTGCGCCGCTTTGCCCTCCAGCCTGGCGATCGACGCATTGATCTTGTTGATCGCAGCCAAGCCCTGCTTGCAGACGCCCGAGGTCGCCTGATACCGGCTTTCAGCCAGCGCCCGCCGATCCTGTGCCATTTTCAAGCGGCCGATGTGATAACCGACTTCCGCAAAGGCTTCCGCCAGCCACCGGTCCTTGTCGTGTTTGCTCAGCCATTTGACGGTTTTCGCGTGCGCTTTGCGTTTTTTTCCGAGGACGCTTTCCAGGTGTGAAGCGGATCGTTGCCTTTTCTTCTTCTCCGCATGATGTGCCTTGCTCTTTTGTTTCAATTCGTGAGCGGTAATCGCCTGCTGAACAAGATCCTTCTCACGCTCGATCTCCGCCCTGGTATTGTTCAGTGCGCTCAACTGCTCGGAAATCGCGGCGGCTTCCTTTTGCATCTGTTCGAGAACAGCAAGCGCTTTGACCGCTTCGCGCCTTTTGGCATCGAATGCCTCGAGATCGGCCCGATGGACGAGCACTTTCTGTGCCGCATCCGCTCGTGCCAGGTCACTCTCCCGTTGTTTCCGACGCTGTTGCGCATCAGTAAACGAGATCTGCTCACGTTCGATCTCTCTCTCCATCCGTTCGAGCGCTTCGAGCCACTTCCCTTCTTTTTCGAAATCCTCGAGAACGGCTTTCTGCTCGGAACATTGCTCCTGAAATTCAGCCACCTCTTCCTGGAGCGCTTTGATCTGTTGCTCGTCCATCACGGGAATCGCAGCGATCTCCTCTTCGATTCGAAGCAGCTCCTGGTGCGCTTTTCCGATCTCCCGATCGAGCTGCTCGAAATAGTCGGCATAGACATCGGTGCCGGTGATTTTTTCCAGAATTTCGGCCCGCTCCGTGTCTAGCGCATTCAGGAATGCAGTAAAATCGCCTTGGGCAAGCATGATCGAACGGGTGAAACGCTTGAAATTCAGCCCGGTCAGTTCCGTCACCCGCGCACGCACATCCTGCACGCGGGTCGCCAGCACCGTCTCCTCGCCGTTGATGTGCGTCAGCTCCATCGCTGTATCGCCCTCCCCGTCACTGCCGCGTCGCTGAAAATTCCAGCGCGTACGATAGGACTCCTTGCCCAGAGAAAAAGTCACCTCCGAATAGCAGTCGGCGGCATCCCGGGTGATGATGTGCTCGGCAGGCTGCTTCAGTCGAAAGGTCTCGCCGTAAAGGGCCAGCGAGATGGAATCCAGAATGCTGGTCTTGCCGGAGCCGTTCGGCCCGGTGATGGCGAAAACGGCGGCATCCGCGAGGGGGTATTGATCGAAAGCGATCTCCCACTCGCCTTTCAGTGAATTGATGTTCTTGAAACGTAGGTTGAGAATCTTCATCCTCTGGTTTCCCGGGCATTGAGTCGAAATGAAACGGGGCGGCCGAGAGAAATTGATCGATCGCGCGATCAATTGCTGGCAGGTCTTCCGCGAACAGCTTCCTAGGATAGGTCAACAGCGCTGCCTTAGCAAGCCTTACCCGGCAACGCAGAAGCCGCCGCATCGGCGGCGAGTCATGAACAAGCCGGCTCGACAGCCTTTTCGCCATATCGACGCTCGCGTCGGCTGACATCGAAATGCGCTTGGGCGATCTTCTGGAGATGTTCGATAAAGATCGAGATCGAACGAGGCATCGTCACTATCCTCGCAGCAAATGGGTTCAGACCTCCGGTCAGATTGCCTCAAAAAATGGTGAGATATTCCGCATAGGTCAATGTCGCGCCTCCAAGCAACAGGAGCGTCGCCCGAACGGGGGGCTGATCCCATACCCGAAGATAGGCGCCAATGCGCAACGCTTCCAGCTGCTGAATGAGTTCTTGGCGCTGTAACGAACTCGGCTCATACGCTGCCGCTTTCGCCCTGTCCCCCGCCAGATGGTCTTCCTGCAGGTTCCGCAGTATCTCATCTCGAACCGATCGCGCCACGAAATTCAGGCGGACGACGCTCCCCAGAGCGATGATAAAATTCAGGCCGATGATAATCGCCAGGGCCTGCGGGAAGTCCCAGTTATCGAAATAGGTGCTGCGCGCCAGCAGCAGCAGAAGAATGATCAGCACCGGATAATAAATGAGTCGTGTCACTTCCGCTGTGCGCTCGCCGATCAAATGGATCTGAATCCAGGCGGTCGCGTGCTTCTCAGGTAGTCGGAGGCGTTGAACGAATTCCGCCATCCTGCTCTTGTTCCAATCAAGCTTGTGTTCTCCCAATGAATCCACCCAACAGATGCAGAGCCTCGTTGCATCGACGACCAAAAACAACAGTAGCAGCATGGACAGTACGCTGACCCCCAGAGCAGCTTTGTCGATCCCGCAGGCCAACCCGCCCCGACACGGCGACTGCGGAGTGCCCAAGATCGCGAACAGAATCGAAGCGAATGCAAAATAGATCAAGATGTAGGCAATCGTGCGTAGAAACCTCTGGTCCCCGGCACCATAACCACCATACGCGCGCCACATCGCGACGGCATCCTTCGGCATGCAATCGGCAACCCAGCGGTTGATCGAAAGAACGTGAAGGCCCTTCCAGACATGACCGTAAAGCATCGCCCACCAGAACGCGATCAACACAGCCCAAACACCGACCAACAACCCTATCTTCTCGATCAGCGGCAGCGGTTCGGGCAGTACGATTCTCATTGCCAGGAAAAGGACCCCCATCATGGCCGCCGGGAGGAGCTGTGTACACTTGAATTTCTTGAGAGTTCGAATGGGGTGTCGCGCCCTCACTGCCAGACTTTCCCATAACTGCTTGACCGTTATCCCGTCCGCACCGGCCTCGGAACCGATCCCAAAATAGCGGACACCGAGTTCATTCCAGTTTTCGTGCAAACGATGGATCACCAACCAAATGAATGCCGCCGTCAGCACCACAGCGAAGATGCGAATGAACTCCGCCGGCCAAATGCTGGCACCGGCCACCAGCGTCAGCGGTTCCCCCTTTGCGCCGTATACGAATATTGCCGTACTCAATATCGCAAACAGAACCAGCAAAAGTGCAAGAGTCCCAATGAGGCGGCCGGCCAGGGGCCGCATCTGATGGAGCGCCAGGATCCCGAGCAGAGTAATCGTAAACAGCCCAAGGGCCACCGGCAAAGCAAACGACTTCGCGATCACCCGGTTCCAGCTGTCATCGGTCTCGTTGTCGTCGCTGAGCTCTACCAGCGTCTGGCGGCCCACCTCCATGAGCTGCGGAGGCAATCTCAGGTAGATGTGTTGCTGAACGCACTGTTCCTGATTGCTGCCGCCGGATACATCGCAGCCCATCTCGACCGCGGACATCAGTTCCTGATTGAAGCCCAGGCGTGTCGCCAGATACACCGAACTCTGGTAACTGTCTCGAAACGGCATGGTGGTCATCGGCACACGCGGAGACAGACTGAGATCGAATGTCGACGCGACAATCAGATTGCGCGTCCAACTGTATTCAGCCGGATGCAACAGATTTGCATCGAGGTCGGTAGTGGCAAAGACGGCACCGGGAAGCTCAGGGCGCAAGGCACGCAGGATCAGCAATTTGTCGTACACATCGCTTCCCAGCAAGACGACCGCGCGCACCCCATGTCCTGTGCTTAGCCTCAAATCACGGTCTTTCCTGCGCAGGTCCACGGCCAGACGCCTGAGATAGTCGAACTGCCCTGTCCCCGAGGGACGGCGGATGCTCGCAGCCTCCAGCGATGGCGACACGGCGTCCGTTTTCGGCAAGCTGACACGCTTCGTCGGCGGCGGCTCGTTCTGATTGCCGGCGAGAATGCCGTCGATCCCTCTCTGATAGCTATATCGCAAGACGTTTTCGTTTTTGCAATCGGAGTCGGACGCACAGAAATGTTTTGAAAAAGCGCGCGGCAGAGACCGCCCAAAATAGGTGTCCCACTCGGAGATCACCACCACATAGTCTTTCTCGGGAGAAATCGAACGATTCTCTATCAACTCGGCGGCAAGTTTCTCGATCAAAACATCGTCACTTCGAATGGTCCGGAAAAAACGCATATTCGTTTTCCCTGCCGGCGGCTGAACACCACCGTCGAGCCTGCCGCAGTCCACATCGACGAGTCGGTGTTGAACTGCTGTGAGCGGAGAAACCTTTTGTTTCCTCTCCCCGACCAGGTCTGCGTCGGCGACAGTCGCAGTGGATGAGAAAACGTTGAATTCCGTAAGGCCGGAAGAACAGCGCAGCCATTCATCCTTATCAGTCCCTGTTTTCGTCACCAGATTGCGCAGCGCATCGGAGCGCGCCGGGCCGAGGAGGGTGGCTCGAGTGCTGTTGGTCATGCCGGCGGCAGGCAGCAGATCGGCAAGAAAATCCGCAATACTCGTCAACGGCGAATCGACGAACCGGGATTCATTCAGCCATAGAACTAGAACATGGCGCGGCCCGGCCGTATCGCGGTCACTCGGCCCTTCGTAGTCATACCATTCGTAGGGAACGGGATAGCATCGCAGCGCAGGCGTTTGTTGCCGGACCCCCTTATTTTCGATACCGCATCGGCCGTCACCGTCCGCCTGCATCGAATGATAGAAGACGTTCAGCATCTCTGAATCGCGTGGAACAAAATGTTCGTCGGCCAATCCGGACAGTACTGCGTAGCGTCGCCGGCGACGACGTTCTTCCAGCTCCGCGTAGGAACCCGGACTCACCAGCACCATCAACAGAGTCAGCCCGGACCGTGCACCCCGAATTGGCTTTTCTTCGGTGATGGTCTCGATCTCTTTGCGGGGATCCTCCACGTAGTCGGCCGTCGCCGCGCCTGCTTTGACCGCTTGTTCGTGCGCATAAACCGCTCTGAACGGATCCTGCCACAGCCTCGCCGGCACCTGCTGAGCAAAATTCCGTTCATACCATCCGCTCTGTTCGCTGCTGGGCCGAACGCTTTCCAAAGGAGCGCCTTTCCACAAAAAGGTGCCCAACGCCGCCAGAATCAAGAACCCCGCCAGCGTAAAGCCTTTATCTCCCCTCTGCGGCATTTGCGCCATGGTGCCTCTGTTCTCCGCTTGGATTCTTGGAGGAAGGCTGCGAGCAGCGATCCTTCACGCGCATCGCGACGATCGATCATCGCTTGATGATTCTAGCGCCGATTTGTAGAGGATTGCAATCGCTGTCCAACCGCGATAGCGGAGCCCGCACACGGGTCGCGCTTCCTTGTTCATCAACGTCCACCAGTCGGGCAAACAGTTGTGACAAAGCGGGATCGATAGTGACGGGCAGCTCCTTCAAGGCGGCTTCGGCACGCTTGCGTACGCGCCCCGGACACCGCCGAAGCGCTCGTAGGCGGCGATGCTCAGATAACGGGACGGTTGTTCCTGCAGATAGAGCTGATTCAGCGTAAATGCGATTTGCGGCATGACGCCCGGACCCTCCCCGGCGTCATCGAACAAACGCTGCACCAGCCCCTCTTGCAGCTCCACGCCGGCGACTTCGGCGGGTCCGATGATCATCTCGTGCATGATTCTGGTAATTTAATATTTTCCAGATACCTTAC
>Ga0114931_10008089_pt1 | contig 12776 bp, 8 predicted proteins | sample 2SBtaG_FD_89579 | JGI IMG/M metagenome (GOLD analysis project Ga0114931, IMG submission 89579) | Deep subsurface microbial communities from Kolumbo volcano to uncover new lineages of life (NeLLi) - 2SBTROV14_V59a metaG | ecosystem: Environmental > Aquatic > Marine > Volcanic | place: Kolumbo...
CACTTAGAAGGAAAAGCCAGCTTCTACATATTAGACCGGACATTACAGTTAAAGATTTGCGCGGAAACGTTCCGACAAGAATTAGTAAATTTTTAAAATCAAACTGGGATGCAATTATTCTTGCACGTGCCGGTGTAGAAAGATTAAAATTAAAAAAATATATTTCTTCTTATATAAAAACTTATGAGATAGTTCCTGCTGTAGGACAAGGAGCTTTAGGAATTGAAATTAATAAAAACAATAAAAAGGCTGAAGCTCTAATTAATCCTCTACACGATGAGAATACATTTCAAGAAATTTCTGCAGAAAGAGCTTTCTTAAAAACACTCGGCGGTGGCTGTCAGGTGCCTGTTGGTGCTCACGCACAAATAAAATCAAACGGTTTATATCTAAGCGGAATTATTGCTTCGCTTGATGGTGAAACAACCTATTCAAAAAAAATTCGCGGAAAGAAATTTGATGCGGAAAAGTTAGGTATATCACTGGCAAAAGATCTTCTTAAAGCCGGTGCAAAGAAAATATTAAACGAGATATATAGCGGTTGATATAAATTATGCAGACAATGATTAAGAAAAAAATAAACAGAGAAGAGAAAAAGAGTTTAACTCGTAACAGAATAATTGATTCTGCTTCTCAGCTTTTTTCTCAAAACAATTATCACGAGGTGATGATAGAGGATGTTGCTAAAAATGCTAACATAGCAAAGGGTACTGTTTATAATTATTTTGAATCGAAAGAGGAATTATATTTTTCACTTATTGAACAAAAAATGTCTGCACTTACAAATTCATTGATTGAAAAAATTAAAACTAAAAACAGCGGAATCAGCTCGCTACAAACATTTATCATACAGATATATATGTTTATGATGAAGTATAAAAATTTCTTTCTCATTTATCAAAAAGAATCTTTTAACAAACAAAATGAATTTTGCGAAGAGATAAATATTCTTAATAATCGCCTTAAACAATTATTAAGCGATATAATTACCAGGGGGCAGGAAGATGAAATTTTCAGAAAAACGGATTCTAAATTAACAACCGAACTAATATTGGGCAGCTTATATGCTGCTGTTAACAAAGGCATAGAAAAAGGTTATTCAAAAGAACAACAAAAATCAGAAAGAGAAAAAATATTTAATTTTATTCTACAAAGTCTTGTTGTTGGTAATAAAATATCTGATGACCTGCCTCTTCTTGGAAAAACAATAGTAATTACACGAACAGTTGAACAATCAAAAGAATCTGCACAGTCTTTTATAAAATTAGGGGCTAATACTATTATTTTCCCCACATTGGATATTGTTCCTCCTGATAATTGGCAGCCATTTGACAAAGTTGTAAAAAACAAAAAAGAAATTGACTTTATTATTTTTACATCTAAACACGCTGTTAAGATGTTTGTTAAAAGATGTAAAGAATTAAAGGTTAATTTTAATTATGATAAAATAAAAATTGTTGCTGTAGGAAATAAAACTGCTTCTTCGTGCAAAAAGTTTAACATACCTGTTTCAATAATTCCAAAAATATTCAGTGGAGAAGGTGTGGTTGAAGAATTATCAAAATACAATATTAAAAATAAGGTTGTTTTTATACCTCGCTCGGCATTAGGCAGAGAAGAATTGCCTCATGGTCTTTCCGATATGGGAGCAATTTTAAAAACAGCACATGTGTATAACGTAACTCTACCGGATAAAAAAACAGTTGAACAAAACATAAAAAAATTAAACGAAACTAAACCGGATATGTTTATTTTTACGAGTCCTTCTTCATTTAAAAATTTTATTAAACTTTTAGATATAACAAATCCTGTACAGTATTTCTCGTCTTTTGACGTTGCATCAATTGGACCAACAACCAAAGCGGCTATTGAATTGAGAAACGTAAATGTTACGGTTATGCCTGATGAATTTACAATTAACGGATTGGTTAAAGCAATAATCGACCATTACAAATAATTATTGAATAAACATACGGAGAAAAATTTGAGTAGTATAAAAAATGATTTGTTTTTAAGAGCCTGCAAAAGGCAGCCTGTTGAAAGAACCCCGGTTTGGATGATGAGACAAGCAGGTCGTTTTTTGCCTGAGTACAGGGCAGTAAGAGAAAAAATTGATTTCTTAACCTTGTGTAAAACCCCTGAACTTGCATCAAAAGTTTCTATTCAACCTGTTGATGCTGTTGGAGTTGATGCCGCAATTATTTTTTCTGATATTCTTGTTATCCCGGAGGCAATGGGAATGCACTTGGAAATGATTGAATCAAAAGGACCTATATTTGAAAATCCAATTAGATCGGAAGACGATTTTAAGAATTTAAAAAGAATAGAACCATCAACTGACTTAAAATATGTTTTGGATGCCGTTTCTCTTACAAAAAAAGAATTAAATGGCAGAGTTCCTTTAATCTGTTTTAGCGGCTCACCCTGGACCTTGTTTACATACATGGTTGAAGGTGGAAGTTCTAAAAACTTTTTGAATGCAAAAAGTATGTTGTACAATAATCCAAAATTAGCACACGCTATTTTAGATAAACTTGCTGATGCTGTTTCAGAATATCTTTCTGCGAAAATAGAGGCAGGTGCAGATGCAGTACAAATTTTTGATACTTGGGGTGGAGTTCTTTCCCAAAAAGATTTTAAAGAATTTTCGCTCTTTTACATTTCAAAAATAATTGCTAATATTAAAAAAACAGATCAGCCTGTTATTGTTTTTGCTAAAGGTGTTCATCATAGCTTAAATGATATTGCTAATGCAGGCGCCAATGTTATAGGTGTTGATTGGACAATGAATCTAGACAAGGTTAGAATTAAAATCGGCGATAGAGCGGCTATTCAAGGAAACATGGACCCGACAATGTTGTTTGCTAATGAAGAAGTAATTAAAGAAGAAGTTAAAAGAATATTAGAATCATACGGTAACAACAATGGACATATATTTAATTTAGGTCACGGAATTCTACCAACTACCGATCCGGAAAAAGCAAAAGCATTTATTAAATTTGTTAAAGAAGAAAGCGTTAAATATCACTCTGAATAAACAAGAAACACAGATTCTTAAAGAAACTGGGTTTCTAATAAGGAAGCACTAATTAAATTGTCGTTACCGACCATTCGGTAACGAAACAATAATAAGGAGCACCAATGTTTGAAATTGATCTTAATCTTGTAAAAAAATATGAAAAGCCCGGACCGCGTTATACTAGCTATCCAACGGCACCACACTTTAGTGAAACTTTTACGCATCAAAATTATCTTGATGAAATAGTAAAAACAAATTACGGTGAGGATTTACCGGATCTTTCTCTTTATTATCATTTACCATATTGCGATACATTGTGTTATTTCTGCGGATGCAACATGTTAATTACTAGAAATAGAGACAGGGTAAAAGAATACATTTCCTATCTAAAAAAAGAAATTGATTTACTAAGAACATATCTTTTACCTGACAGAAAAGTTTCTCAGCTGCATTGGGGCGGCGGTACTCCAACACATCTTTTACCGGATGAAATTAACGAGTTGGCATTGTACATAAAATCATCTTTTAATTTTAAAGATGATTCTGAAAACGGGTGTGAGATTGATCCAAGAGAATTAACACGCGAGCATATGGAAGCTCTTCGTAATAACGGGTTTAATAGAATAAGCATGGGAGTGCAGGACTTTAACAAAAAAGTTCAAAAAGCCGTAAACAGAATTCAACCCGAAGATATAACAAGGCAAGCCGTTGAGTGGGTAAGAGAGCTTGGTTTCAGTAGCGTTAATTTGGATTTAATGTACGGACTTCCATTTCAAACAATCGCTTCTTTCTCCGATACAGTAGATAAAATAATTGATATCTCTCCCGACAGAATTGCTGTTTTCAATTATGCTCATGTACCGTGGTTAAAGAAACATATGGCTTTAATACACATAGAAGACTTACCAAAACCTGAAATAAAATTAGACATTTTAAAAATGACAATTGAAAAATTAACATCAGCCGGATATGTTTTTATTGGAATGGACCATTTTGCAAAACCCCGTGATGAGCTATCAGTTGCTTTAAACAAAAAGAAACTTTACAGAAATTTTCAGGGCTACAGTACTCACGCAGGAACAGACCTTTATTCAATGGGAATAACTGCTATAAGTCAGCTCAACAATATTTATACACAGAACTTTAAAACTGAAAAAGAATATTACAACTCAATAGATAACAACATTCTTCCTGTTGCAAAAGGTTATAGGCTTACAGAAGATGATCATCTCCGCAGAGATGTAATAATGAAATTAATGTGTAATTTCGAACTTGATATGAAATCAATTGAAGAAAAATATAGTATTGATTTTAAGAAATATTTTGCTTGGGGGCTAAACAACTTAAAGCAGTTTGAAGAAGATGAACTTGTAAAAAGAGACGGTGATAAAATTTATGTAACCGAAATGGGCAAGCTTCTTATAAGAAATATTGCAATCAATTTTGACAAATACTTAGAAAACAAAGAGGATACTGCTAAGTACTCTAAAACCATTTAAGAAAAAATAAATTTCAATATACAAATGACAAATAAATTCCAAGTTCCAATAACTGAAAAACAAAACCAAACATATAATTTTGGAGCTTGTTGTTTTATAATTTATTTGTTTTTTAAGATTTATTGTTTGGAGTTTTTAAATTAATTATGAATAAAACAGCGATAGTATTATTAAATCTCGGTGGTCCGGATTCATTGGAGGCGGTTCAACCTTTTTTGGAAAACCTTTTTAAAGATCCAGACATTTTTAAGATTCCTTTTCAGAAAACTTTAGCTAGATATATCTCAAAGAAACGAGCTCCAAAAGTAATAAAGCAATACGAAACAATCGGTGGGAAATCACCTATTGGAATGTGGACGGAAAAACAAAGACTAATGTTAGAATCAGAGTTGAGAAAAGAAAACTCCGCCATTGATGTTTTTGTTGCAATGCGTTATTGGAAGCCTTTAACATACGAAACTGCTAATCAAATAGAAAAAGGTGATTACTCTAAAATTATTCTGCTGCCTTTATATCCACATTATTCAATTTCAACAACTGGTTCATCATTCAATGAGTGGAGGCGTTCGTACAAAGGCAATGTAAACACAATTTATATAGATTCATATTTTGATAATCCATTTTATATTAAAGCAATAAATGAAAAGATTGATAAGTCTTTAGACAAATTTCCGGAAGATAAAAAGTATAAAGCTCATCTTGTTTTCAGCGCACACGGAACTCCATTAAGTTATGTAAAAAAAGGTGACCCTTACAGTGGACATATAAGACACACGATTTCCGCAGTAATGAGAAACAGAAAAGAAAATTATTCGTTGTGTTTTCAAAGCAAGGTTGGACCCGCAAAATGGCTTGAACCAAGTACAAATGACAAAATAAGAGAACTTGCATCAAAAGGCGAAAAAGATCTTTTAATTATTCCTATAAGTTTTGTTTCAGACCATATTGAAACAAAGTATGAACTTGGTATCCTTTATAAAAAAACAGCAGATGAATCAGGAATAGAAAATTATGTTGTGATGGAAGGATTAAATGATTCACAAACTTTTATTTATGCTTTAAGTGACGTAGCAAAACCATATTTATAAAATGAACGATAAAAAAAATATAGTTGTTCTCGGAGGGGGAATTTCAGGGCTTTCTGCTGCATATCTGATACAAAAGCAAGGGTTCAATGTTACCGTTTTAGAAAAAAAAGAAACAGTTGGCGGTTCAATTGAAACAGTTTTACAACATGGTTTTTTATTTGACAAAGGGCCCAACAGTTCTCTCGAAACATATCCCATAATAAAAACATTAATCGATGATTTAAAATTAAATGATGAATTAGTCTATGCCAATCCAATTGGTAACAAAAGATATATTTTGAAGAAAGGTGAACTTATCACCTTGCCTATGACGCCTGGAGCTTTTCTTTCAACTTCTCTTTTTTCTGCAACAGCAAAATTAAGGTTGTTAAAAGAACCTTTTCTCAGCAGGGGAAAAGGTGTGGAATCAATTGCCGGGTTTGTAAAAAGAAGAATCGGAAATGAATTTTTAGATTACGCAATTAGTCCCTTTGTCAGCGGTGTTTACGCCGGTGACCCATCAAAACTGAGTGTTAAATTTGCTTTTCCCAAATTATATAAGCTTGAAAAAAAACACCGAAGTTTAATTTTAGGAACAATAAAAACTATAAGAGAAAGGAAAAAAAGCGCTGAAAAATCTAAACAAAGTGCGAAAATGTTTTCATTTAAAAATGGAATGCAGATGCTTCCGAATAGAATAGCGTCTGTTTTAGATAACAACGTTTTATCTTCAGCTGAAATTAAAAATATCACAAAAAAAGAAATCGGGTACAATGTAACGTTTATTCAAAACAACGAACAAAAAGAAATTAATGCAGATGCTGTTGTTTCTACCGTTCCCTCTTATGTTTTATCAAATTTAATAAAAGATTTTAATGAAGGTACTGCAAAACATTTAAATGATATTTTTTATCCATCTGTTTTAGTTTTGTATTTAGGTTATAAAAAAGAATCAATCAAAAGAGAATTAGACGGATTCGGTTTTTTAATTCCTCAGAAAGAAAAGAAATCTTTCTTAGGTGCAATTTGGAACTCTACACTTTTTCCCAAAAGAGCGGAAGAAGGCAATGTTTGTTTTACCTTGTTTGTGGGTGGTGCTTTAAATAAGAAATTAACCGAAGAAACAAAAGATAATTTTATTGAAAAAACCATAAAAGAATTTTCTGAAATTATGAACATAAAAGATAAACCTGTTTTCACAGCTTCTAAATATTGGAAAAAAGCAATTCCACAATATAATTTGGACTATTCTGAACATGCTATATCATTTGAAAAATTTGAAATAGAAAATCCCGGTTTCTTCATCGGCGGTAATTATAGAAGAGGTATTGCACTCGGTGATTGTCTGCATAGTGCGGAAATAATATGTGAAAACGTAAAGAGTTTTTTAAGTAATTAAACTTTAAGTAACTTATTGTTTACACAAATAATAATAATTTATTATTTGTTTGTAATTAAATATTCCTTAAAATCAGCAAATCTTTTAGAAATCTTAACAGTATTTTTTTCCTTTTCCAAACACAATTTTAATTTTTCCGGCATTTCAATTTTTTTTGAAATTGCTTTTTCAACAACATCTATAAATTTTGAAGGATGTGCTGTTTCTAAGATAATACATTCTGTATTGGCTTTAACTAAGACTTTATTTTCCCAAAATTTTTTTTGTGCTAAATATCCAACTGCCCCATGAGGATCAATAATATAGCCGGTATCTTCATACAATTTTTTTATTGCCTTTTTTGTTTCATCATCATTGAATGAATAAGCAGAAACATTTTTATTTATTGAATTTAAGTTATTGTTAAACAGCGACTGTATTCTAACAAAATTGCTAGGATTGCCAACATCCATAGCGTTTGATATGGTCTTAACAGAAGCACGGGGCTCAAATACTCCTTTGCTCAAATAATTCTGAAAAACATTATTAGAGTTTAATGCAGAAATAAACTTGGTTATTTTCAGTCCCATTTTTTTTGCAATTAATCCCGCAGTTAAATTTCCCAAATTCCCGGAAGGTACTGAAATATAAACCTGGTTAGTGCTTTTATTTATTTGTTTAAACGCCTCAAAGTAGTAAAACGTCTGCGGTATTAGTCTTGCAATATTTATTGAATTAGCAGAAGATAATTTTTTCTTAGAAATGATTTCTTCATCAACAAACGCTTTTTTTACAAGAGCTTGACAATCATCAAACGTACCATTTACTTCTAATGCCGTTACATTTTTGTCCAATGTTGTAAGCTGCATTTCTTGTATTTTACTTACCTTTTTGCTTGGGTATAATAAATAAACATTCACACCTTCTATTCCGTAAAAACCCGAAGCTACTGCGCTGCCTGTATCACCAGATGTGGCTACAAGAATATTTGTTTCTGTTCCATTTTTTTTTGTAAAGTAGGAAATAATATTAGCTAAAAATCTGGCGCCGAAATCTTTAAAAGCCAATGTAGGGCCGTGAAATAATTCTAAAATAGAAACAGATTTATTAACATGTATTAAAGGGGCAGAAAAATTAATTGCCTTATTTATAATGTTCAGTAATACATTGTTAGTTATTTCATTTTCAATAAATAATTTTGATATTTCAAAACCGATTTCTTGAAAGGAAAGTTTTTTTAATTCACTAAAAAATGAATGTTGTAATTGTGGCGTCAATTCCGGCATAAATAAACCACCGTCAGGTGCCAGCCCCATCATTACTGCAGATTCAAATGTATATTTAATTGATGAGTTATTTGTGCTGAAATAATTCATTATCAATCCAGAATTTTAGGCCCTTGTTTATTTATTTTAGAAATATATACAGAGTTTTTTATGTTTAATTTATCGGCTATTATTTTGAAACCTTTAACAATTTTTTTTGCGGTGACTTCGGTATCAGATAAAGAAAATATAGAAGGACCTGAGCCTGAGATACTGCACCCGATAGCTCCATTATCATAAGCAGCTTTTTTAAAATCTTTAAAACCATGTATTAATTTTGCTCTTGCAGGCTCAACTATTACATCTTGCAATGATCTTGAAATAAGTTCTTTGTTGTTTGTTGTTAATCCATAAATTAATGCAGCTGCATTTCCTGTTTGAACAACTACTTTTTTTAAGTTTATTTTTGAAGGTAACATTTTTCGTGCTTCTTCTGTTTTTATAAAAATGTCGGGATAAATTATAGAGCAGAATAAATTTGGCGGGGTTTTGATTTTAATAATTTCAGGTGTTTCGTTACCTCTAATTAATATAAATCCTCCAAATAATGATGGGGCAACATTATCTGAATGATATGATTTACAAGCACAATACTCGCCATCTAACGCATGTGGTAACAATTTATATTTTGGTAATTTTAAATCTAATAATTTGTTCAAAGCGTAAACAGCTGCTACTGCACTTGCAGCGCTGGAACCCAAACCGCTTCCGAGTCCCATTTTTTTATTTATTTGAATTGATAAACCTTGAGAAATTTTATATTTATTTATCATTGAAAGGACAGCAACAGAAGCTGTGTTTTTATTTATATTATAAGGAAGCCTATTCTTGTCGCCGGTAATTTTTGTTATTTTTAAACCTTGTTTGTTTGTCTTTCTTAAAATAATTTCATCCCCGGGATTATTAAGAGCGAAACCCATAATATCAAATCCGGGACCTACGTTAGAAACAGAAGCCGGTGCAAAAACTTTTATACTATTTGAACTCATTTTTTAACAGCCAATTATTTTATGAAAATAAATTTAATATTTAACTTAAATAGTTGGATACCCTCAATATATCAACCAAAACTCCCGAAGCAGTAAGATCAGCCCCGGCGCCGGCTCCCCTAATAACAAGAGGTTTAACATTATAGTTTTTAGTAGTAAATGCCACAATATTATCAACATCACTTAAATTGTAAAATGGGTGTTCACTATCTATTTCTTCAATTTTAACAGTGGCTTTCTTGTTTTCATACTTTGCAATATATATAAGAATTTTTCCTCTTTGTTGAGCAGCTTTATTTCTTTTCTCATAAACAGAATCATAATTTTCCAATTCAGTTAAGAATTGTTCGGGATTTTTTAATTTTTTAAATTTAGCGGGCAACAGTCTTTCCACTATTACATCTTTCATTTCAATTGGAACACCGGCTTCTCTAATTAGAATAATTAATTTCCTTACAACATCATTACCGCTTAAATCATCCCAAATAAAGGGCTCTGTATATCCTAGCTTTTTCGCTTGTCTAACAATATCAGAAAACTTTTTATTTTCTTTTAATGAATTAAAAATATAGCTAAGCGTACCTGATAAAATTCCTTCTATTTTAATAATTTTATCTCCATTAGTAATTATATCTTTTAAAGTATTTATAATTGGAAGTGCTGCTCCAACATTGGTGGTATAACGAAATTGTACATTGTTTTCTTTTGCTGATTTATTTAATAAAAGATAATTAGAATATCTGCTTGATGCAGCAATTTTATTTGGTGTAACAATAGAAATAGAAGCAGTTAAAATGTCTTTATAAAAATTAGCAATTTTGCTGCTCGCTGTTGTGTCTATAAAAACAGAGAAAGGTAAATTCAATTTTTTCATTGAATCTACAAAATCCTGAAGGTTTATTTTATTGTTAGAATTGTTTAGTTCATTTTTCCAGTTTGAAAGATTTATACCCTCTTCTTTTATCAGCATTTTTTTACTGTTGGCAAGACCTATCAATCTAAATTTTGTTTGAGTTTCTTTTTGTAAATATTCAAGATTTCTTTTTAACTGATTTAAAAGTGTTCCACCAACAAGTCCCGGCCCAATTAAAAATAAGTTTAACGTTTTTTGTTTTGATAAAAACAATGCTTCGTGTAAAACATTTAATGCTTTCTTTAGACTTTCTTTTTCAACAACTAAAGATATATTCAGTTCTGATGAACCTTGTGCAATTGCCAGAATGTTAATTCCGTTTTTACCCAAAGCATCAAAAACCTTTCCTGATATACCAGGTGTCTCTTTCATACCTTCGCCAACTACCGCAATTATTGAGAGTTCATCATCAACAATAACCCTTGATATTTTGTGTTCGTTTATTTCCGGTTTAAATTCTTCTTCAATTATTTTTTTTGCTTTTTTCCCGTGTTCCGGAAGAACGGCAATACATATACTGTGTTCAGATGAGCCCTGGGTAATCAAAATAATGTTGATATCTTTTCTTGCAAGACAAGAAAATAAACGAGAAGCAATTCCAGTTACGCCAACCATTCCGCCACCCTGAATACGCAGCAGGGAAATATCATCAATGGAAGATATCCCTTTTATTTTAAATTTAACTCCTTCTTTTCTTTCTGATATTACTGTTCCGGGGTGAGAAGGATTAAATGTACTTTTAATTTTAATCCTAATTTTTTTATTTAAAGAAGGGAGTATTGTCGGGGGATGAATTACTTTAGCTCCAAAATGTGAAAGCTCCATAGCTTCTTCATATGAAACAGCTTTTAATGGAAAAGATGAGGATACCTTATTGGGGTCTGCGGTAAGTATGCCGTTAACATCTGTCCATATTTGAATTTCTTTTGCATTTAAAGCAGCGGCAAATATAGATGCTGTGTAGTCAGAACCTCCCCGGCCAAGCGTTGTGATTTCATTTTTATCATTAGCTCCAATAAAACCTGTAATAATTTGTATTTTTTTATGTTTTGAAAAATACCTTTTTATGTTTTCATTAGTCTTTTCAAAATCTACTTTAGCATTATTAAAATATGAATCGGTTATAATTAGCTTATCAGCTTGCAGGTATTCATTTACATAAGATCTTGCATTTAATGTTTGGCTAATAATACTACAAGATAGTTTTTCACCAAAACTCATTATACAATCTAAGGTGCGTGGTGTTAATTCTCTTATTAAGTAAACTCCCTTAAGTATATTTTCAAGATCAAAAAATATTTTTGCTATCTTTTTTTTAAGTTTAATACTATTGGTTTTATTATTCAGTTCATCTATTATTTTAATATGCCGTTCGGATAGGGTTAATAATTGTTTAACATAACTTAAATTCTGTTGCTTTGCCAGATTTCCAATTAAAATTAAATTATCCGTAACACCTTGATGAGCAGAAAAAACAACAGCTATTTTTTGCTTAGAATAAGTTTTAAGAATACTTATAACATTTTCAACTCGCTTAGAATCGCCTATGGACGAGCCACCAAATTTCAGTACCTTCATAATAACCTTGTTGGTGTATGATTATATTTTTTTTGTTATTAAACTAATTAGTAAAATTTTAATTTGGCACCCAATTTATACTAAATAACACTTTACAGCAATTGAATAAATCAATATAGCAAAACATTGTAAAATATTTATAGAATCTTATTTTTAAAATAATTTCAAAACAACTCTTTTTTTAATTACCTAAATTATTTTAGTCATATAAATTCCTTAATTTTGAATAATAGATTTTAGAAATTTTAAAGGAAATAAAATGGCTACATATCCAACTAAAAGATTAAGAAGATTGCGCTACAACCCAATTGTTAGAGATATGGTTAGAGAAACCGCTTTAACTAAAAACGATTTAATATACCCGTTGTTTGTAGTACCCGGAGAAAATATAAAGAACCCTGTAAAATCTATGCCAGGTGTGTTTCAGCTTTCAATTGATAATTTAATTAAAGAATGCGAAGAACTTGTAACTCTTGGTATACCAGCTATAATTCTTTTTGGAATACCGGAACATAAAGATGAAAAAGGATCGGAAGCTTACGACGACAACGGAATTATTCAAAGAGCAGTTAGAGAAATTAAAGGTAAAATCAAAAACCTTCTAGTAATTACAGATGTTTGTTTATGCGAATATACTTCCCACGGACACTGCGGGCTTTTGGACGGCGAAGAAATATTAAATGACGAAACAGTATCCCTGCTTGCAAAAGAAGCTGTCTCTCATGCACAAGCAGGTGCTGATGTTATTGCTCCTTCAGATATGATGGACGGAAGAGTTGCTGCAATTAGAAAGGCTTTAGATTACAAAGGTTTTACGAAAATTCCGATTATGAGCTACTCGGCAAAATATTCTTCGGGTTATTATGGTCCTTTTAGAGATGCGGCTGATTCTTCTCCTTCATTCGGAGACAGACGTTCTCACCAAATGGACATTGCAAACGGTGACGAAGCAATTAGAGAAGTTGAATCCGACATTGAAGAAGGCGCTGACATTGTTATGGTAAAACC
>Ga0114931_10008090_pt1 | contig 12774 bp, 11 predicted proteins | sample 2SBtaG_FD_89579 | JGI IMG/M metagenome (GOLD analysis project Ga0114931, IMG submission 89579) | Deep subsurface microbial communities from Kolumbo volcano to uncover new lineages of life (NeLLi) - 2SBTROV14_V59a metaG | ecosystem: Environmental > Aquatic > Marine > Volcanic | place: Kolumbo...
ACCGATGAAGCCAACACAAACTACTTCCAGAAATACAGTGGAGGTAGCCGAGCCATCGAGTTGCGCCTCATCTCTCCTGAAGGCACCAAACGCCTGGGAATAACCTTACTGGCCGCAGCACTGGGCATCGGTCTTTATCTCGCCTGGCAGGTGGGCTTGGGTGTGCTCTATATCGGTCTGGCCGGTCTGGCACTGGGACTTTTTTATACGGCTCCGCCTCTTCGCCTTGTGGCGCGGAAAGGCCTTGGTGAAGCGGTCATCTTTCTGAGTTACGGCCCTCTGCTCACCTTTGGAACCTGGTATGTACTGACAGGGCAATACAGCTGGGAAGCTGCACTTATTGGTATTCCGACCTGCCTTCTGACGACCAACATTCTGCTGATCAATGAATTTCCGGATATGGAAGGCGATGCGGCCACAGGCAAGAACCATTTGGTAGTGACCTTTGGTAAAGAGAAATCCATCCAACTCTATGCGGGAATTCTTACATTGGCTGTACTGAGCACCTTAGCCTTGTCTTTTTACTTTCAGAATTATCTGCTTCTCGTGCCTGCAGCCTACATCGCAGTTTTTGGGGTCGGGGTAGTACGTTATATTCGGCAGAAATTCAATACACGTGAACTGGTAAAGGCCAATGTCAACACCATCAATATGCAACTGCTTTTTAGTGTGCTTTTTGCCCTTGCACTTTGGCTGAATACTTATTTGTAGGGATTCCGGTGTGTCTTTGTTCGAAGCGTTTATGCTTTACAGCGCAGACTTCATCACTGCATCGTGCTCTTTCTTATTCCTCTCGCTGGGAACTCTGTATAAATACTTGATCCATGAAGCCTTTGGGGAAATTGTATCATCCGGCCGTGACATGAATCATCCTGTGATATTTTAAAAATGCCGGGCACGCGTTTTTTGAAAAACCTGCCAATCGTTGTTTCGCGGACAAATTTTTCATTTACCAGAGTCTGTTTTTGGACCTGCTTCCCTATACCTTTACCATTAATCAATTGTATAAAAAAGCGATGAGATATCCGGTAATCCGTTGGAAGCAATCACAGGCCTTTACGCTGGAGCGCTTTAGGGAAATGGATGGCGAAGCGGTTGGTCGCTATGCCTTGCCCATAGAACTGATGATGGAAAATGCGGGTTTGCTGCTGGCCCGGCTAGTTGCTGCTTCGGCCATAAAGAAGCAAAAAATACGAATAGGTGTAGGCAAGGGAAACAACGGAGGAGGAGGATTGGTAGCGGCCCGCAGGCTGGCCGCATGGGGGTTTGAGGTTGAACTGGATTGTTTTACGGAAATCAGCGCTGCCTTGCCCCGTCTGCAACTGGAGCGGGCACTGCGTTTTGGTGTGCGAAAGAAATCCACTGCCTCCTGTGATGTCTGGGTGGATGCCTGGCTCGGTTTTTCGCAGCGGCTGCCATTGCCCCGGTCCCTGGAAGAACGCATTGCGGAGGCCAATAAAAGCGACTGCCTGCGCATAGCTCTTGATCTGCCGACTGCTTACAATGGAGATGAACGGCTGCCGCACTTCCGTGCATCGAAAATATTGTGCCCGGCGGCTCCTAAAAGAATATTATGGGATTATGACAAAAAGGCGGAGATTTATATTGCGGATATTGGCATACCGGTCGCCTTATATCGTTCTTACGGAGCGGAAATGCTGCCCTTTGAAAAAAATGCAATACTAAAATGGGAGAGGCCGACATGAAAAATGATTTGAAATGGTATAAGGTACTGAATGACAAAGATGAACTGAAGGAAGGACGGGTAATGACGGTGACAGCCGGGCACACGGACATCTGTCTCACACACTGGAAAGGGCGTTTTACGGCCTTGAACAACAAATGCCCGCACCAAGGCGGCCCGTTGGGTGAGGGTTCCATCGAAAAGGGGCTTCTTCGCTGCCCCTGGCACGGTTGGGATTTTTGCCCCCATGGCGGCAGTTCGGACGACTACGATGACGGCCTGGAAAGTTTTCCGTTGAAAATCGAAGAGGGGGCTGTATTTGTAGGGATGCAAGCAGAAAAAGCCCATGAAACCACGGTCTCGGACATCATGGCCGAGACCATGATCCATTGGGGTGTAAATCGCGTTTTCGGAATGGTAGGTCACTCCAATCTCGGCCTGGCCGATGCCCTGAGGCGGCAGGAAGAAAAGGGCGCATTGAAGTTTATCGCCATTCGTCACGAGGGGGCCGCCTCGTTTGCCGCTTCGGCCTACGGAAAACTCACGGGAAAGCCCGCTGCATGTTTTGCCATTGCAGGGCCGGGCAGTACCAATATGTTTACAGGTCTTTGGGATGCCCGGGTCGACAGGGCCCCGCTGTTGGCTCTCACCGGACAGGTGGCCACGCAGGTGCTTGGCACAGGCAATTTCCAGGAACTGGATCTTCTGCTGGCCTTTGCCAGCGTGGCGGAATTCAATCATCGCGTAGAGCAGCAAAGCAGCCACAGTGAGCTGATGTCGCTGGCCGTGAAGCATGCGATTTTAGGGCGAACGGTCTCGCATTTGACCTTCCCCGATCAGGTGCAAATATTGCCGGCCGGAGATGAAATAGCCGGCACCCCTGAAGGACGGATGACCACTTTGGACATAGCAGCGCCAGAAGAGAGTCTCAAGCGTGCCGTAAAAATGATTGCTGCATCGGCACGGCCGGTGATTATCGTGGGTCACGGAGCACGTTTTCATATGGAACAAGTCATTGAACTGGCAGAAAAACTGCATGCACCGGTGATGACGACTTTCAAAGCCAAAGGCCAAATCTCAGACCGGCATCCGCTGGGTTGCGGAGTATTGGGCCGCAGTGGTACACCCATCGCTTCTTATTTTATGAACGAAGCCGAACTCCTTATCGTGATTGGCGCCTCTTTCTCAAATCATACCGGCATTACACCTAAAAAGAAGATTATACAAATTGACTTCGATCCGATGGCCATCGGCAAGTTTCACCCCGTAGCACTGGGTGTCTATGGTGAAATATCTCGCACGGTATCCTTGCTCAATGAAAAAGCGGAGGAAATGACCAAGGACAAAGTGGTGCAGGAAAAGGAAATTGCAGAGCGTTGGGCTATTTGGAGGAAGGAAAAGAAAAGACGACTTACGGAGGAACGAGGCCATGGGCTTAGCTCTATTGCCGTTTTTGATTCGTTGAATCGCCATGCCCCCGAAGATGCGGTGATGTGTGTGGATGTGGGCAACAATGCCTATTCTTTCGGAAGGTATTTTGAATCGGAGCGGCAGACTTTTCTGATGTCTGGGTATCTCGGGTCCATTGGTTTTGCCCTGCCGGCATCTATCGGGGCCTGGGCGGCCGTGGGCGACAAGCGGCCGATTATTGTCGTGGCCGGTGACGGAGGCATTTGTCAGTATCTGGCCGAATTTACGACCCTCGTTAAATATCAGATGTCCGTAAAAGTAATTGTGCTGAACAACAATGAGCTTGGAAAAATAAGTAAAGAGCAGCGGGCCGGAGGATGGGATCAATGGGCCACGGAGCTGGTTAATCCCGATTTTGCTGCCTATGCGACAAGTTGCGGAGGTCTGGGCCTGAAGGTGAACAAACGGGACGAACTCGATGCCGCTATGCAGGCACTTATTTCGCACAATGGGCCTGCCCTGCTGGAACTCTGTGTGGATGTACAACTGATTTGAATGGCGAACTCAGGAAGGCATAGTGGCTCGATGGAGAAAGCGGGTTTTGCTGCATTTTTATAAGTTGCCACTTTTTCTTGGTAAAGACGTAGATCATCGGCATTCCGGCTTTTATAAGTCCAACTTCCACACTGAAATAGGAGATCTATTGAAGATCAGCGTTCTCCGCAGCATCTTTTGATAGTGTGGGTTCTCATGAATAAGGCCTTTGATATAAAAGAGCGTTTAATTTAAGAGTATCAATGTTGTGAAATTGCTTGCATATTGAATCCTCGCCTTCATTCTCATCTTTTGCATCTGCGTGATATCTATTGCAAGCGCAAAATTCTTCCGTTTGCCCATTTTCAAATATAAAATGCCCATGGAGCTTTTGCTCTTCATCGGATATTTACTGCTTTTGAGATTTTGAATAGCTCAAGCACGTTTGTTGGATTTCAAAAAGCAGTTTAACTATTTGGTTAAATAAAGAAATAGTTGTCTATTTGCAATTATTAACCAAATGATTAAATCAAATAGTTAAGGTATGTCTAAAGACGAAACAACGGAACAAAAGATACTGGAGGCAGCAAAGAGAGTATTCCAAAAAAAGGGCATGGGAGGCGCAAGGATGCAGGAGATAGCAGATGAAGCAGGCATCAATAAAGCATTGCTCCATTACTATTTTAGAAATAAGGAGCAATTATTTGAAGGCATATACAAAGAATCCTTCCGAAAGATATTCCCGCAATTCAATGAGATACTGGCGACTGACGAGCCGATGGAAAAGAAAATGGCAACACTCGTCAACAATTATATTGACATGCTGTTGGAGAATCCTCAGTTACCCTCTTTTGTGATCTATGAAATGAACAGAGAACCCCGAAATTTCCTCGATTTCATCCAATCGAATGAGGTAAGACCCAAATTCGACATACTGGTGAACTTGCTTGAAGAAGAAGCTAAAAAAGGCAAAATCAAGCCCATCCCTGCATTTCATATCGTCATCAATATGATTGCCATGTGCGTCTTTCCTTTTGCTGCAGCACCTATGATAAAGGGCATTGCAGGAATTGATGATATTACTTTCAATAAAATGATGGAAGAGAGGAAAGAAATTGTTACTCAATTTATTTTAAAAGCAATAGAACCATGAAAATAAAATCAATACCGATAGCTCTTATTATTTTGTTCTCAGCCCGATTGTATGCACAAGATTCGCTGACCCTTGCAGCATGCTACCGGATGGCGGAAGGTAATTTTCCTCTGGCAGGTCAGACAGCGCTTATTGACAGCATGACGGGTATGAAACTCGACAATATCGATAAGGCATTTTTTCCACAGTTAAATCTGGACGCGCAGGCGACTTACCAGTCTGATATCCCGCATTTTAATGTAAGTATTCCGAACCTGGAAATTCCATTGCCACCCAAAGATCAGTATAAAATGGTGCTGGATGTCAAACAGCTTATTTATGATGGCGGTAAAGTAAAAAGCCTGAAAACTTTTCAGCGGGCCGCTGGCGAAGTGCAAAAGCAAGAGGTAAATGTCCAAATGTATAAGTTGAAAGATCAGATCAACCAATGGTACTTTAATATTCTCTATTTGCAGGAGCAAGAAAAAATTATTGAGATAATGCGCAGTACGGTAAAATCGAAAATGCGCACCTTGATGGCAGGTATAAAAAATGGTGTGGTATTGCCGGGAAGTCTAAATGCGCTAAAAGCCGAATTACTCAGAATAGATCAGCAGGAGATTGAGTTGCAATCCTATCGCATTTCGGCTATTCAATCATTGGGGTTGCTTATCGGACAAAAATTATCTGACACGATAGTACTTGCCAAGCCTCACTTTCCTAAGCTACAATCTAACGAGAGTCTACAAGGACGTCCCGAGATAAAATTGTACAACCTGGAACAAAAACAGAATGAGGCATTGATACTAAAATATGACGTTGACAGGATGCCGAAACTGGCGGCATTTGGACAAGGAGGATACGGCCGGCCGGGAATGAATATACTCGACAATTCCTGGCAGCCTTTTTACATAGCCGGACTCAAACTCAGCTGGAATATATGGGATTGGGGCAGGTCAAAAAAAGAAAAGGAGATTGTCTATATCAATAAAAAAATGATTGAGAAGCAGCAGCAAGCATTCACTTTGACCACCAAGCTGCAACTGACCGGACAACGCAATGAGATTCAGAAATTAGAGGCACTGATTGCTAAGGATAATGAGATTATTATTTTACAGGAAAAAGTGCTTCAAATGGCAGCTTCACAATTTGATAACGGTGTAATTACTGCAACGGAATATATACAGGTCCTACATCAGAAACAAGAATCGGAAATAAATAAAAAAGGTCATGTTATTCAGTTGCTGATGGCCAAAGCCAGATACTTTACAACGCTTGGAAATATTACAGAATACATTAAAAACTAAGTTATGAAATATATTATTATTTTATTCTTATTCCCAATTTTGGCGGTATTGACCGGTTGTAACAATAACGAAGAAAGCTCTGATGCCTATGGCAACTTCGAAGCAACAGAAACCATCGTATCTGCTCGTGGAAATGGCGAACTGATGGCATTTAAAGTACAAGAGGGCGATCGCCTGAAACCCGGGCAGGTGCTGGGATATATTGATACTACAGAGTTGCATCTGAAGAGAAAGCAACTATCGGCCTTGCGGTCTGGAGTCTCCGCTAAAAACAGCAATATCGAGTCGCAGATAAATGTCTACCGGGAAAAAATGAAAAATCTACTGGTGAATAAAGAGCGGATTGAAAATTTGTTGGCAGACAGTGCAGCTACGCAACAAGAATATGATAATATCAATGGGCAAATACGTGTGCTGGATCAGCAGATCAAGAGCATACAAACGCAATACGCACAAGTTAAAAGTGAGATAAATTCCCTAAATGCACAACTAAAAGAAATAGATGAAAAAGTGAGGAAAAGTCTTATTACCAATCCTGTAGCCGGACGCGTGTTGTTGAAGCTTGCCGAGCGAGGGGAAGTGACTGCTTTTGGCAGACCGCTTTATAAGATTGCCAACACCGATACTTTGAAATTACGAGTTTATGTTTCGGGCAATCAATTATCGGAGATCAGGCTGGGGCAGGAGGTCCAGGTACTTACGGATGACGGGAAGGGTGGTTTGTCCCAGAGTAGCGGCGCTATTTCTTGGATTGCCTCTGAAGCAGAATTTACACCTAAGACCATACAAACGCGAGAAGAACGTGTAGACCTGGTCTATGCGGTAAAGATTACCGTTCCCAATGATGGCGGTCTGAAAATAGGAATGCCGGGTGAGATGAGGTTAAAGCCCACAAACGCGGAATGATGGGCGGAGTAAAAGCTGAGGGACTGAGCAAAAGCTATGGAACGACTATGGCGCTGAAGAATGCCACATTCGATATTCCCGAAGGCGAATTATTTGGATTTATAGGACCCGATGGTGCCGGTAAAACGACATTGTTCCGCATTCTAACTACGCTTATTTTGCCCGATACCGGTGATGCCACGGTTGCCGGTTACCCAATTAAAGAATATCGTGAGATTCGCAAAATTGTCGGCTATATGCCGGGTCGATTCTCCCTCTACTCCGACCTCAGTGTAGTGGAAAATTTGACGTTTTTTGCTACCATATATGGTACCACTATCGAGGAGCAATACGATCTCATCAAAGATATCTACCGGCAATTAGAACCCTTCAAGAAAAGGCGAGCCAGCGCATTGTCCGGTGGGATGAAGCAAAAGCTGGCACTATGTTGTGCGCTCGTTCATGATCCGGAAGTCTTGGTGTTGGATGAGCCTACAACCGGTGTTGATCCGGTATCTCGAAAAGAATTTTGGGACATTTTATATAAACTAAGAGAAAGAGGTATGACCATCATTGTTTCTACCCCTTACATGGACGAAGCAAATCGATGTGACCGGATTGCGCTTATGCAGGACGGCATCCTCTTCACCATTGATACTCCGGAGGCGATAGCTGAAAGATTCGATAGGGAACTGCTTGCTGTTTATGGGGATCGCTTATACGACATGCTCAATGCCATACGTGAATATCCCTACACGAACAGTATTTACACTTTCGGAGATTGTCTCCATTTCACGGATAAACGTGGCTCGGTACATATGAAAGAATTGCAGCAGTACTTGCATTCAAAAGGCTTTAAAGACGCATCGCTTATAATCATAAAACCGGCTATCGAAGATACATTCATGTCATTAATAGAAAATAAGGATTAAGATGGGAGATGAGAATGTGATCGTAGTCCGTGATCTCACGAAGAAGTTCGGCAGTTTTACCGCTGTTGACAAGGTTTCCTTTGAAGTGAAAAAGGGGGAAATATTCGGATTCCTGGGTGCCAACGGAGCCGGAAAAACAACTACCATGCGCATTTTGACGGGTTTATTGCATTCTACATCCGGTTATGCCGAAGTGGCAGGCATTGATGTCAACCGAAACCCTGAAAAAGTAAAACGAAGGATTGGCTACATGAGTCAGCGATTTTCACTCTACGAGGATTTGACCATTCGAGAAAACATCACATTCTACGGAGGGGTGTATGGTTTGCCGCGGAGCGTTATCCGAAATAAATCGGATGAACTGATTGCTAAGTTGGGATTGGAAGAGAAGGCCACTTCGCTGATTAAGTCACTGCCGCTGGGTTGGAAGCAGAAATTGGCCTTTTCAGTTGCCATTTTGCACGATCCGGGTATTGTTTTCCTTGATGAACCTACGAGTGGAGTAGATCCCATTACCAGACGACAGTTTTGGAATATGATCTATGAGGCAGCTTCAAACGGTGTAACGGTCTTTATTACAACGCATTATCTTGATGAAGCGGAATATTGCGACCGCGTTTCCATTATGGTGGCCGGTCGTATTGGCGCATTGAATACACCTTCAGGACTTAAAAAAGAATTCCATGCTGATTCTATTAATGATGTATTTCTAAAATTGGCGCGACCTGATAATATATAAAAGTGGATTTATTCTACTGAAAAACTAAGTGATGAAAAGATTTTTAGGATTTATTCAAAAAGAGTGGTACCACATTTTTCGAGACAGGAGAACACTTCTGATCCTTTTCGGAATGCCGGTAGTGCAGATACTCCTTTTCGGATTTGCCATAAAAAATGAAGTTAAAGACATTCATATTGGCATACTCGATCATTCTAAGGATGTAGTTACACATAGGATTGTCGATAAGATTAAGGCCTCCGGGTTTTTTATTATAGAAGACAATCTGCATTCGGAAAAACAGATAGAAGCTGCTTTCCAATCAGGCAAGATAAAAGTAGTACTTGTCTTTGGTGAAAATTTTGGCCACGACTTGAATGCCAATCATCTGGCTCATGTGCAAATACTTAGTGATGCTTCTAACCCAAATGTGGCGACAACTATCAGCAATTATATTAATGCCATTTTGCGGCAATATCAGGTGGAAATCAATGAAACTCAGGTCTTGCCGATGGCGATTAAAGCCAAGGAACGGATGTTATTCAATCCCGAATTGAAAAGTGTATTTATGTTCGTGCCCGGTATCATGACAATCATCCTCATGCTTGTTACCGCTATGATGACTTCCGTTTCCATCGCCCGCGAAAAAGAGCTGGGAACAATGGAAGTACTCCTGGTTTCCCCATTAAAACCATTTCAGATTATCATCGGCAAGGTGTTTCCCTATATTTTCCTGGCACTCTCCAATGCGACCATCATTCTATTGCTGGGCATTTTTGTATTTGGAATGCCTGTAAATGGTGATTATTTCTTTCTTGCGCTCGAAACCGCCTTGTTTATTATTGCTACTTTGTCGCTGGGTATTTTGATAAGCACCATTGCCAACGATCAGCAAACGGCCATGATGATTTCGATGGGGGGGCTGATGCTCCCGACCATCATATTGTCAGGATTTATTTTTCCCATTAGCAGCATGCCCTGGCTACTGAGATTATTAAGCAATGTTATCCCTGCCCGTTGGTTTATTATTATTATAAAAGGAGTATTGCTGAAAGGAGTAAATATCCATTTTCTTTGGAAAGAGACGCTGGTACTTGCCGGTATGACAATTGGCTTTTTGTTCATTTCCATTAAACGATATAAAACGAGACTGGAGTAGTTGAAAAGTAAAGCAATGAGAACAATATTATATATTATCAGAAAGGAGTTCCTGCAAATATTTCGCAACAAATCTATGTTGCCTATTATATTTGTTCTCCCGATCATACAGCTGCTTTTGCTTGCCAATGCTGCCACCTTTGCCATTCACAATAGCAAGATAGAGGTAGTCGACTACGATCATTCCCAATTTTCGAGGCATTTGATCAGTAAATTCAGTGCTTCTCCGTTTTTTAATCTGGCAGCTGAACAACCCAATGCCCGCTGGGCAAAAGATGAAATCTTGCGTGGCAATACTGATATAGTTATGATTATTCCAGCTGATTTTGAGAAAAATCTTAGAAAAGAAAATCATGCGGAAGTGCAGTTTCTTGTGGATGCCATCAATGGGTCGGCTGCTGGAATTATCAATGGCTATGCCAACTCTATTCTATTTGATTTTAATAAGAATATCATAGCGGAAGCAGCGGCAATTTCCGCTTCCGGTCAATTGAAACAAATAAAAAGTGAAACATCATATTGGTTCAATCAAAATCTCGACTATCATGCCTTTATGGTTCCGGGTATTCTGGTCTTGTTGGTAACACTTATAGGCATGTTTTTGACGGCTATGAACATAGTTAAGGAAAAGGAAATGGGCACGATAGAGCAATTGAATGTGACACCCATAGCTAAGTCTCAATTTATCATTGGTAAGCTTACGCCCTTCTGGATTCTTGGAATGCTGGAATTGTCTATCGGATTAATTATTGCAAAGTACATTTTTCTTGTCCCTTTTCTTGGCAGTTTGTTGGTGATCTACAGTTTCGCAAGCATTTATCTTTTGGTTGTCCTCGGTATTGGTTTATTTGTATCAACTGTTACCGAAACTCAGCAACAAGCCATATTTGTAGCCTGGTTTTTTATGCTCATTTTTATATTACTGAGTGGATTTTTTACTCTCATCGAAATCATGCCCCATTGGGCACAAACGATCACCCTTTTCGACCCCATCCGTTATTTTGTGGAAGTAATGCGGATGGTACTTTTGAAAGGATCCGGCTTTCGGGATCTTCACGTACATTTTGCCGTGATAAGCGCTTACGCTTTAGTTGTCAACGGCTTAGCAGTGTGGAATTATAAAAAGCGTGTGTGAGAGGGGATATCGATTATTATATAAAGACGGAACTTAATGGAGACTCCGTCATGATCCGTATTACACAATTCAGGAAGGCAAGACAGTCGGATGGAAAAAATGGACGCTACCGTGCTTTACGAAGGCGCTGCACCTCTTTGTAAAGAGCTACATCATCGGCATTCATTTTACGGAGAAAAAAACGCAAATCCTGCGTCTCTTTGACATATTCCCTGCGCAGATGTGCTTTTACATTGATTCTATCCACGCTTTTGTGCTGCCAGCCGAGGCGAGTGGCCAGCCTTTGCACATCTGCGGCATATTGCTCCATCAGGCCGCAAAAGAAAAGATCATTAGGGCGCAGGGGAGCAAGATACTTGCTCATCACATTGCGATTTTCCTCCATTTCGGCATACTCGTAGATCGACTCGTGGATGCGGTGTTTGTTGATCTCATACACGGCCGGATTCTGCTGCTTCTGTTCGGGATTTTTGAGCAGATCGATAAAGTAGCAATAATTGGATATTACCCGGTCTGCCGGATCGCGGAAGAAAGCAATGATGAGGGGATCTTCCTCACGGATCACATCGAGTGCCTCAGCAGCCGTCACGTGGCCATGGATGACCTCGGTGCCGGGGGGCAGATATTGGCGAAGCCCGAGCCCTTTTTTCTTCATTTCCATGAGATGTTCTCTGCGCAGCGACTCCGAAATTTGCCCGGGATAGTTGGCTTTCAACAGCTGATAAAAGGACGATCCTGCTGTCTTTGGAATATGGAGCGATAAAATGGATTTCACCTTGCTAAGTTACAATTCGCAATGCATTGCTTTCAGGCTAATTGCAGGATTTCGGTCAGCAAGCGTTCACGCATCACCGGCACCACCCCCACCTCTTCGCAGACAAGGCCACCTGCCAGGTTGGCAAGCTCCACAGCCAGTAGCGGAGGAGCTCCGGCAGCCATGGCAAGGGCCGCCACGCTGATGACTGTATCCCCGGCTCCCGACACATCGGCTACCTTGCGCTGATGGGCGGCAAGGTGTTTCATCTCACTGCCGTCAAAGTAGATGACACCTTCGGCCGAGAGGGTCAGCAGGGTGTAGCTGTGTGGCATCTGGCGATGCAGTGATCCGAGGACCTCTCGAAGGGCCTCCTGTTCCCGTCCGTTAAGATCATAGCCCAGGCTGTCGTTAAGTTCTTTCAGGTTGGGTTTGAAAAGGTTTACCCCGCGATAATTTAGAAAATTTTCCTTTTTCGGGTCTACCGCCACAAAAATATTTTTTTCGGCAGCCGCATCTATTAGCGCATGAATGACGGCAGGTGTGAGCAACCCTTTGTTGTAATCCTGAATGAGAATAAGATCAGGGCGCTGTTCTCCCAGGGCTTTCTTATAGCGGATCAGCACTTCCTCCTCCAATTCTTTCGTTATGGGCTGCCGAGCTTCCCGGTCGATGCGAATCATTTGCTGATTGCGTCCCAGAATACGGGTTTTTCTGGTACTGGGCCGCTCATGGCTTAGCACGAGGAAATCCGTATTGATGTCGCTTTTGTTGAGCAGATTCTGTAACTGCCGGCCCGTATCATCGTTGCCGATCAGTGAAAGCAGCGATACATCGGCACCGAGGGCACGTAAGTTGAGGGCCACATTGCCGGCTCCGCCCGGACGATGATCTTCACCTTTTACATCAACCACCGGCACGGGCGACTCGGGTGAGATGCGTTCCACTTCGCCCCAGAGATAGCTGTCGAGCATCAGGTCGCCAATGACCAGGGCCCGCATACGGCCGAGGCGATCGAAAAGCTCCCGGATTTCACTTTTATTTTTCATTTAATTTCTGAAAAGAATTTTTGCATCCGCTCGGCTGCGATTAATAACTTTTCTTCTGAGTTGGCATAGCTGAGCC
>Ga0114931_10008091_pt1 | contig 12772 bp, 14 predicted proteins | sample 2SBtaG_FD_89579 | JGI IMG/M metagenome (GOLD analysis project Ga0114931, IMG submission 89579) | Deep subsurface microbial communities from Kolumbo volcano to uncover new lineages of life (NeLLi) - 2SBTROV14_V59a metaG | ecosystem: Environmental > Aquatic > Marine > Volcanic | place: Kolumbo...
GGCGACCTACTCATTACGAATGAGTTGCTCTACCAACTGAGCTAAGGTGGCGTTTAAATAACTTTGGATTAAAAAAATAGGCAAATGCAATAACACTCACCTATAAATTGACTAAAAAATTTTAAATTAGTTTATCTTAATTTCTTTTTATGTCTATTTTTTCTTAATCTTTTTTTACGTTTATGGGTAGACATTTTATGTCTTTTTCTTTTTTTGCCGCAAGGCATATTTTACCTCCAATTAATTAGATTTATGTGCGTTTAATAATTCCTGTGCTCTCTTTCCGAATTCTGAATTTGGATTAACCTTAATAGCTTTTTTCAACCATTCAGCAGATTTTGCAGCGTTCCCGGCGGTTAAATTTACAACTCCCAGGTTAAGCAAACCTATTTGATGATTTGGTTTTATTTTAACTGCTTTTTCCATTTCCTCAATAGCTTTTTTAAAATTCTTTAAATTGTAATAACAAACTCCCATATCAATCCTTGCATCAACATCATTGGGCTTTTTTTCTAAATATGTTTGATAGTTATTAATTGCTTGCTGAAAAAAGCCTGAATCATTTCTTAAATGTGCAAGTTGCAAAAGTAGTTCCATATTATTGGATTAGCTTTTACCTGTGCATCAAGCTCATTTATCTTTTGTATGTTAGCAAGATTTACCTGGGGTCCACTTGGTGGTGGAGTATTATTTGTTGGTGTAACAGGTTTGTCAAACACTCCCTCTTTCCATAAAAAAATTAATAATAAACCTAATACACCTATTAAAATCGCTCTCAACTGTCCTTTACTTAAACTTTTTCCTTTATCCTTTTTAGTTTGTTGAAGATCAGTTTTTTCTATTGTTTTTTTCTTCTTTTTATTTTTATGTGTGCGTGGTTTACCAACAGATTTAGTGTGCTGAGAAGAGGTAGGTTGAATCTTTTTTGTATCAGCCTTACTATTTTCTAATTTAGCTCCGCATTCAGTACAGAATGAATCATAAACTGAATTTTCAGAACCACAATTGCTGCAAATTATAATATCTTTTTTAATTTCATCTTCTAATTGCGCACCGCAGTTTGGACAGAAATTATAAGAATCATCAACCGAATGTCCGCAATTATTACAAGTTTTTGACATATTTAACCCCCACTTTCTCTTTCTTTCATTCCCTGATTTACAATAGATTTAAAATCTTTTGAAAACTTAAATGTGGGTACATAATGTTCCGGTACAAAAACTTTTTCTCCTGTTTTAGGATTTCTTGCCTGCCTAGCATTTTTCTTTTTTACTTTATAGGTGCCGAACCCTCTTATTTCAATACCGTTACCATTTTTTAAAGAATCAATTACTGTCGAAAAAAATCCTTCAATTATAGCTTCGGTTTCTAGCTTTGTTAAACCCGTTCCGGATGCAATTATGTCTACAATATCAGCTTTTGTCATTGTATTACCTTATTATAAAAATGATTGTATATTTTTCTAACTTATTATAAAACAATTATTTAATTTATTAAAGTTTTACTGGAAAATCAATTTTTATTGATATGATATTTTCCCTTTGTTCCATAATAAAAATATTATTCATATTGCTGCTTAAAATTATAAATCTCATAATGATAATATTTCTCAATTTTTAACTCTTTTTCTATAAAAAAACTTGCAAATTTACACAAAATCTATTGGTATAGAAATTGTTTAACAAGAGTAATTATTATATAAAATTTACAAAAATGGAATTAATACCTATTATAGAAGCCTCATTAAGCATTTTTACAGTGTTGATGGGGTTTTTAATGATTATATCTTATTTACTCTATAAATTGAGGGGAAAGACAAAAAAAAGCTCCTATTTGAAAGAATTAGAATCAGATAATTTAATATCAATTAAAGTAGATAAAAGTGTTATTATTGAAGATGAAAGTGAAAAAGTTAAAAGAAATGAAAGATTTAAGGTTATAAAACCATTTATTAAATCAAATGCAATCAATGAACAAAAAGAACCGAACTTTGAAAAAATAAATGTACTTAATACAGCACAGGAATCATTAAGTACTCCAAAATTGATTATTAAACCTCAAGAAATTAACAACAGCCTCAATATTTATAATTTATATTCAAACAACAGCATTCGCCCTATGCACAAACTTAAAACTCAAGAACTAACCACAGTCAAAGACATTTAATTGCTCTAAGCCATTTTAACTAACTTACCATTTTTAATTTTCATTAAACTTATTTATAATTGATTATTATCTATTAGAATAATAGTAATTTTTTTATACTTACAATTATGATTAAAACTATTTATATAAAAAATATGGTGTGCCCAAGATGTATTAAAGTTGTAAAAGAAGAACTTGAAAATTTAGGTTATGGTGTAAGTAAAATAAAACTCGGCGAAGCTACAATTGAATCGTCAAAAATAGCAGTCCTTAAGTTAATTAAAGAAGTACTTGAAAAAAATGGATTTGAGCTGCTTGACAACGATCAGCATAAATTAATTGAAAAAATTAAAATTTTTATCATTGAATATATACATTACCAAAGCAGTGAGAGTATACAAGAAAAACTATCAGATTACCTTTCTACAAAGATGGGATATAGTTATCAATATTTGAGCAAATTATTTTCATCTTTAGAAAATCAAACTATTGAAAATTATATTATAAATCAGAGAATAGAAAAAGTAAAAGAATTACTTGTATATAATCAACTTAATTTAAGTGAAATATCCTACCGTTTGGGTTACAGCAGTGTTCAGCATCTTTCAAGTCAGTTTAAAAAAGTAACAGGTTTCACTCCTACCAAATTTAAAAAATTGAAAAACAAAAAAAGAATGTCTATAGACAAAGTTTAATTATTTAATTTTTAAAACATAAAAATTATATAAATATTTTATAAAATTTTATAACATAACATTTTCTTAATACCTTAATTTATACATAAAGATTTGTTAAAAATAGAGGTTTAAAATGTATAGAGAACAATTGAAAATAGACGGTATGACTTGCGAACATTGTGTGATGGCGGTTCGAAAAGAATTATCAAAATTAGAACTTAATATTATTGAAGTTAATATCGGCTCAGCAGATATTGAATATGATTCAACAAAAGTAAATAAAGAACAAATTGCTGCTGCAATTAGTGAGGCTGGATATAAATTGATTAATGCTTAATAATATTATAATAGGAAACAAAAATGACTGATGAAAAAATTGTTTTAAAGATTAATGGAATGAGTTGTGCGTCATGTGCCACTACAATAGAAAAATCTCTAAAGAAAGTTACAGGAGTAGTCAACGCTAATGTAAATTATGCTTCGGAGAAAGCCATTATAGAATTTGCTGAAACTCAGAGAGTAAATAAATCAGACTTGGTAAATGCGGTAAAAGAAGCAGGTTATAATGTAGTGGGTAAGACGGAGAATGTTATATTAAGTATTGGAGATATGAGTTGTGCTTCTTGCGCCCAACGCATAGAAAAGGATCTTAATAAAACAGATGGTATTAAAAAAGCATCAGTCAATTTTGCTTCGGAAAAAGCTATGGTAGAGTATGATTCCACTTCAATCACTATCGATGATATTGAAAAAGTAATAATTAATTCGGGATATAAAGTTATTAAATCAGCAGAAGAAAGAAGTGTAGAGTTTAAAATTATGGGTATGGATTCAGATAATTGCGCTGAAGTAATTAAAAATGCAATTGAAAAACTGGAAGGAGTGAAACAAGTTGATATTAGCTTAGCCAACTCTTATGCTCAGGTTACTTATGATTCCACTAAGTTAAACATCCGACAGATAAGTAAAGCCATATCCGCATCAGGTTATAAGTCTAAACTAATTGATACAGGTAATGAAACTGTAGATGTTGAGAAGGAATCTCATGAAAAAGAAATTAAGGCTTTGAAAAAAAAGATTATATGGGCTAGTCTATTTGCTCTTCCAATTTTATATGTAGCAATGATAGAAATAATAAGTAAAAATCTTTTGCCGAATTTTTTACGTCCGGAAATTTACCCCGCTCGTTTTGCATTGTTCCAAGCAATTTTATCTATTCCGGTTATTTATATGGGCAGAAAATTTTACAGTGTCGGTTTTCCAAATCTCTTTAAAGGTCACCCAAATATGGATTCCTTAATTGCATTGGGAACTTCTGCAGCCTATGTGTACAGCTATTATGCAGCTTTCATTGTAATTCTAGGTTTAGACCCAGAAGGGAAATATGTACATAGTCTTTATTTTGAGACTGCTGCAGTTATTATAGCCCTGATTTTGCTCGGTAAATATTTAGAGGCAGTAAGTAAAGGCAAAACCTCAGAGGCAATAAAAATACTGATGGGATTAACTCCTAAAACAGCAATTATAGAAGTGGATGGAGTTGAAGAAGAAGTTCCCATTTCGGAAGTGCAGGTAGGTGATATAGTTATAGTTAAACCAGGAGAAAAAATACCTGTCGACGGTATTGTAATTGAAGGAAGAACTGCTGTTGATGAATCTATGTTAACCGGTGAAAGTATTCCTGTTGAGAAAAATCCTAACTCCAAAGTAACAGGCGCATCTATAAACAAAAGCGGTTCTATTAAATTCCGAACTAAAAAAATAGGTAAAGATACTGCACTTGCTCAAATTATTAAATTGGTTGAGGAAGCTCAAGGATCAAAAGCACCAATAGCCCGTTTGGCTGATATTATTGCCGGTTATTTTACTTGGAGTGTAATCGGAATAGCTACACTTACAATAATAATCTGGACTTTAGCCGGAACTGTTTTTGGAGTTACACTTATCGGGGGAACTTTTATCTTTGTTCTTACAGTAGCTATTGCTGTACTTATTATTGCTTGTCCTTGTGCTTTAGGTTTGGCAGCTCCAACAGCAATTATGGTCGGAACCGGTAAAGGAGCTGAACATGGAATTCTAATTAAAAATGCTTCTGCTCTTGAAAATTTTCACAAAATTGATTTTGTGGTTTTTGATAAGACCGGTACACTTACAGAGGGTAAACCACAGGTTACAGACATAGTTACATTTAATGGCTACAAAGAAGATGAAGTTCTCCGAATTGCTGCCAGCGGGGAAAAAAAATCCGAACATCCTCTTGCAGAAGCTATCGTTAACGAAGCATCTAATAGGTCATTAAATTTATTTGATTTAACCGACTTTAATGCTATTCCAGGACAAGGAATAGAAATGAGTTTGAATGCAGGAAAAATATTTTTAGGAAATAAGAAATTGATGAAAGATAAAAAAGTTGATTTAGAAATAGCCAAAGAAGTTGCCTCCCGTTTAGCAAGTGAAGGAAAGACAGCTATGTTTATTGCTCAAAATGATATTCTTCTCAGCATTATTGCTGTAGCAGATGTATTAAAAGAAAACAGTAAAAAAGCCGTGGATGAACTCCATAAATTAAAAATTAAGGTAGCAATGCTAACAGGTGATAATAAGAATACCGCTGAGGCTATTGCAGCTAATGTAGGAATTGATCGCATTATTGCCGAAGTTTTACCTGAAGATAAAGCTATGGAAATTAAAAAACTTCAGGACGAAGGGCATAATGTAGTTATGGTAGGCGACGGTATTAACGACGCTCCGGCATTAATGCAAGCTAATCTTGGAGTAGCCATTGGCGCCGGTACAGATGTAGCTTTAGAATCTGCTCAGGTTGTATTAATGAAGAGTGATCTTCTTGATGTAGTAAAAGCTTATAAATTAAGTGCTGCTACTTTAAGGAATATAAAACAAAATCTCTTTTGGGCTTTCGGTTATAATACTATCGGTATTCCAATAGCAGCTGGAGTTTTTTATCCATTTTTTGGATTTCTACTTAACCCTGCTATTGCTGCAGCGGCAATGGCATTTTCCTCTGTTTCGGTTGTTACAAACGCATTGAGATTGAGAAAATTTAAGTTGCAATAGAATGTAAAATGATCATCAATATTATTAGGTCCCACAAATTTATTTTATATTTATAACAATTTTATATTATTTAGAGTTTTTATGGAAAAATATATAATTCAAAACAATCCATTTATTGTTCCGACTAATGACGGAAAATTAATTGAAGAATATTTCGGCAAAGCAAGTAAAGACGTTGGTGACTTTAGCGTTGCCCATATGATAGCCCCACCGGGTTGGTCAGAACCGTTTCAAGTACCAATGTTTGATGAAATTACATTTATTATCAAAGGAAGAAAACAAATAGAGATTGATGAAGATAAAATATTTTTGAATAAAGGAGAAAGCATTTGTGTAAATAAAGGAACGAGGGTAAAATATTCTAATCCGTTTGATGAGGAAGTAGAATATATTTCATTCTGTGTACCTGCTTTTACTTTAGACAGAGTCAACAGGGAATAAATTATTTTTTTGGTAATCTTTCCAGGTATGAACTGTTACTTAAAACAGCAAATGTATCTTTATTTTTTAATTCCTCTAATGATAAACAATTCATATAACTCATAGAACTTCTTAACCCGTCTGATATACCATCAATAACATTTTTAACTGCACCTTTATAAGGAATCATCGTCTCTTCCCCCTCTATAAATTCATTTCTCATTTTAACACCAAATGAAGCCGAGCCTCTGTATTTTTTCCATAATTGATCGGCATATTTTATAACTTCGCCCGGTGTTTCTCTTGTACCGGCTAACATTCTACCCAACATTACAACATCTGCACCCAACGCTATAGCTTTTGCAACATCTCCCGGACTTTTTATTCCTCCGTCGGCAATTACTTTTATTTTTAAGTTTTGTTCATCTCTTTTAGCAAGTACATCTAAAATAGATGATACCTGTCCGATACCAATTCCCGTTTGAATTGAAGTTGTGCAAACACTTCCCCCTCCAATTCCTACTCTTACTGCATCTGCTCCCGAATTTTCTAATTGTCCAACACTATCTCCCTGTGCAATATTTCCGACAATAATTTTTACTTCACAAGCATTTTTTATTTCTTCCGTCTTTTTTAGTACTTCATTATTATTGGCGTTTGCAGTATCAATACAAATTATATATCCGTTTTCAGCTAATTTTTTAACATCGTCTAAAGGTGTGTTAAGTGCAATTGAGACACTTTGGATACCGTTTGTTTTACTTTTTAAAACTTCATTTAATGAAGAATCAAATCTGTTTAAAATTCCTAAACAACCTTGTTCCGAAAGGGCTTTTGCCATATCTATTCCGGTAACTGTATCCATCGGACTTGAAATAACCGGTACTGCTAATTTTACACCCAAAAATTCACAATTTGTTTTTGCTTGTGTTCTGGATTTTATTTTTGAAATTTCTGTAGGAATTAAACTTATATCATCATAAGTAAGAGATTGAACATACTGATTTAAGGAACTTTTTGTATATATTTTCATGAGGTTAAAAAATTAAATTAAAATTTGTAAGTATTTAGTCACCGAATATTTTTCCAATTTCATCAACGATTTCATTCATTTTTTTTGTAGTAGATAGTACAGGAGTTGGAGAATTCATATCGACTCCCGCAGATGATAATAAATTAATAGAATAATCTGAGCTACCGGATTTAATGAAATTCAAATATTTATCCAAAGCAGTTTTATCTTCATTTAATACCCTCTCTGATAAAGTTTGAGAAGCAGCAAAACCTGTAGCATATTGATAAACATAGAAATTATAATAAAAATGTGGTATTCTTGCCCAAGTAAATTTCTTGTTTTCATTTAAAACCATATCCGGTCCCCAATATTTTTGATAAACATCAAAATATAATTTGGATAAATTATCTGAAGTTAATGCTTCTCCGTTTTCTGCAATATTATAAATTTTCATTTCGTACTCTGCAAACATTACCTGTCTGTAAAAAGTAGATGCTATATTATTTAGATATTTCTCAAGTAGGAATAATTTTTCATTCTTATTAGTTGCATTTTTAATTAGGTAATTCAATAAGAGAGATTCATTAAAAGTAGAGGCTACTTCTGCTACAAAAATTGAATAATTTGCATAAGGATATGGTTGGCTTTGTCCTGTATAATAAGAATGCATATTATGTCCAAGTTCGTGGGCAAGAGTAAAAACATCATTTAGTAAACCATTCCAATTTAACAACACATAAGGATGAACACCGAAAGTACTACCGGAAGAATATGCCCCGTTTCTTTTGGCTTTGGTTTCAAATACATCCAGCCATCTTTCATTAAATGCTTTTTTTAAGGATTTTAGATAATCATCGCCCAATGGTTTCATTGCTTCAATTACAACATCCCGTGCTTCTTCGAATGAATATGTTTTAGATTTTGCTTCATCAAAAAAAGAAACGTAAACATCATAAGGATGCAGTTCCTTAATTTTTAATAAACGTTTCTTTAATGAAGCCCATTTGTGTAAAGGTGATAAATTTTCATTTGCAGTATTAATTAGGTTATCGTAAACAGAAATCGGAATATTATTTGAATCGAGTGCACCCTCTCTTACAGAATTATATTTACGAGCTTTAGCGATAAAAATATTTGATTTAATATTTCCGCTTAATAAAGATGAAAATGTATTCCTAAAATTTCTGTATGGTTTATAATAGGAATTAAAAGCTCGTTCTCTATATTTTCTATCCTTTGAGTACATTGCTGAATAATATCTACCGTGAGACATCATTACATCTTTACCTTGTTCGTCCTTTAACATTGGAAAAATTAAATCGGCATTTGTAAAAATTGAAAAAGTATTATATGAAGCTTGAACTGACTCTCCTGCTAAGGATAAAAGCATTTCTTGTTTTTCATCCAATGTATGCGATTTAGATCTTAAAAGATTTTTTACAAAATGTTCATATATCTTCAATTCGGGTTTTGAACTAATCGTTTTCAGCAACTTATCTTCAGGAATTTTCATCAGTTCAGGGTGAATAAATGAATTTGCAGTTGAAACTTGTGTAAATAAACTTTTTATTCTGTTATCCATTGCCTGATATTTAGTAACACTCATATCACCATCGTAAGAAAGCATTGAATAAAGATGTAATCTTTCCAACTTTATTCCGGTTTCCTCGTCAAACTTTAGACAATCATATAATGAATCTGCATCTTTGGAAAGTGTACCCATAAATTTTGAATATTCAGGTATTCTATTTTTAACCCATTTAAAATCTTCTTCCCACGCATTATCGGTATTGTAAATATCCGATAAATCCCATTTATATTTTTCTTCTATTTCTTCTCTAGTAGGTAAAGAGGCAACTTCGGAGTTATAACATTTATTCGAGTATGAGAATATATTTATGCGCATTTATTGACGAGATTTTTTTTCTTTTAATACTGGGAATTCATTAATCTTGAGATTTAAATTAAGGAATTTATTTTAAAAGGTAAAATTTTAGAAAAAAATAATCTGATTTCTGAATTCAATACTGATATTTTTCTGTACAGTACTTTCAATTTTTAACATTTTGCAGCCCCGTTATTTATTAGAGTTGTGGTAAATGAATAAGCTAAACAGCTTCCATTACTTTTCTATATGCTGTTACTTTTCCATTAAATTTATCGGTATGCTTTTTTTGCAGATTATTAGCGGCTTTAGTGAAATATTCCATATATTTTTCAAATGAATCACATTTATAAACAACAGAATATACTACAGTACCTTCTTCACATGTTGGTTTTATTATTTTTGAAATTTTATGGCTTATAAAGTAATTTGTTTTTAATACTTCAGGAATATGAGTTTTTTTCATCCATTCCAGCCATTCATTTTCAATATCTTTTTTTACCCGTAGATTTATCTGATAATAAATCATTATTTCTCTGTAAAATTAAAATAATATGATACTTAACATAAAAATATAAATTGATTAATTGCAATATGGTAAATTTACATATAAATTAATAATTTAATTACAAATTAATTAGTTACACTATTTTGAAGTACTCAAAAGTATTTACTTTTATTTTATTCGGGTTTTTAATAATTCTACTGATAATAACAAAATCAGTCAATAAGTCTAAAGAAATTAATGTAAATAAACCTGTTGCAAAATCTGTAAAAAAAATAAATAGTGAGTTTGGAATTGACACATCTTCATTCGACAAACGAATAAATACAGTAAAGCGAAATGAAACTCTTTCAAAAATTTTATTAAATTTTAATACTCCTTACAATAAAATTTACAAAGCTCAATTACTGAGTGAAAAAATTTATAACCTGAGAAAGATAAATTACGGACATAATTATTTTACATATTCATCAAAAGATAGTATAAATTCTTTACTATATTTTGTCTATCAAATATCCCAAATAGATTTTTTAGTAATAAATTTGAATGACACGGTAAATGTTAATTTATTTCATAAAAAAATTATTCTGAGGAAAAGAGTTGTTTCAGGAGTGATTAAAAATTCTTTGTACATTTCATTAGCAGAACAAAATATTGACCCAGAATTAGTAATAAATCTTTCAGAAATTTATGCATGGCAAATTGATTTCTACAGAATAATGGAAGGTGATAAGTATAAAGTTATCTACGAAGAAAAATTTGTTGATGACAAACCGGTTGGGATTAATAAAATTATAGGAGCAGAATTTATTCACAGGAAAGAAAATTTTTATGCTATAAATTTTAAAACAAATTCAAAAAATGATTATTACGATGAAGAAGGTAATAGTTTAAGAAAGGCATTTTTAAAAGCACCAATAAAATTTACAAGAATCAGTTCCCATTTTTCTTACAGAAGATTTCATCCTGTGCAAAAAAGATATAAAGCTCATTTGGGTACTGATTATGCAGCCCCTCAAGGTACACCTATTCATGCTGTTGGTGACGGCATTATAACCGCTGCAAAATATTCAAAATATAACGGTAGATTTGTAAAAGTGAGACATAACGGTACATATTCAACTCAATATCTACATATGTATAAAATAGCTTCGGGTATTAGGCAGGGCGTTAAAGTGAAACAGGGACAGGTTATAGGTTATGTTGGTCATACAGGCCTAGCAAGGGGAAATCATGTTTGCTTTAGATTTTGGAAAAACGGACAGCAGGTCGATCCATTTAAACAAAAAATTCCTGCTTCAAAAGCTATTGCTAAAAAATATTTAACCGATTTCAATAGTTTTAAAGAAAAAATTATTAATCAGTTAAATAACATTAATTTCAATAAAAAAGATAATTCTTCCACAGCCTCCTTATAAAAACAAATCAACAAATGAATAAAGAATACGAAGCTGTTATAGGACTAGAGGTTCACGCACAATTGTCAACCGCTACAAAAGCTTTCTGCAGTTGTTCAACCAAATTCGGTAATAGTCCTAATAGTAATGTTTGTCCCATTTGTTTAGGACATCCAGGAGTATTACCTGTATTAAATAAAAAAGTAGTAGAATATTCAGCCTTAATGGGTATGGCAACAAATTGTAAAATAAATGAATCTTCAATTTTTGCACGCAAAAATTATTTTTATCCGGATCTACCCAAAGGATACCAAATTTCACAGTACGAAGAACCAATTTGTTCAGACGGATTTATTATAATCACTAATTCTAATAAAGAAAATAAACAAATTAGAATCGAAAGAATTCATATGGAAGAGGACGCCGGAAAATCAATTCACGATTCAGGCTCAAATACTTTAGTTGATTTGAATCGTTGTGGAGTGCCGTTAATTGAAATAGTAAGCAAGCCCGATATTAGGAAAGCGAAAGAAGCATCTCTTTATCTGCAAAAGATAAGACAAATTGTGAGATATTTAGGAATCTGTGATGGCAATATGGAAGAAGGTTCTTTGCGCTGTGATGCAAATGTATCTGTTAGAAAGATAGGCGAAGAAAAATTAGGTACAAAAACAGAAATTAAAAACATGAACTCTTTCAGAAATGTTGAAAAAGCCATTAACTTTGAAATTGAAAGACAAATTGATTTATTGGAGGATGATAAAGAAATTATTCAACAGACACTACTTTGGAATACAGACTTAAACAAATCCGAAAGTATGAGAAGCAAAGAAGAAGCCAACGACTATCGTTATTTTCCCGAGCCTGATCTTTTCCCTGTAATTATAGATGAAGCATTTAAGGAAAACATAAAACAGCAAATGCCTGAATTGCCGGATGTAAGATATGAGAGGTTTATTAATCAGTATAAAATTCCAGAATACGATGCACAAATTTTAACAAACGAAAAATCACTTGCAGATTATTTTGAAAATGGAACTAAGTTTACAAATGATTTTAAATCTTTGAGTAATTGGGTAATGGGTGAATTACTTGGAATAATCAACAACGAAAAGATAAGTATAAATAATTTTTCCGTTTCATCTGAAAATTTAGCAAAACTAATAAATTTTATTAATGACGGCACAATAAGTGGAAAAATTGCAAAAGAAGTTTTTATAGAAATGACATCAACTGAAAAAACTGCTGAAGAAATTATTAATGAAAAAAATCTAACTCAGATTTCGGATACTTCTCAATTGGAAGGGATTATTAGCGAGCTTATTACTGCTTACCCCAAACAAGTTGAAGAATATCTTGGTGGAAAAGAGAAACTTATCGGCTTTTTCGTCGGTAAGATAATGCAGCAAACTCAAGGGAAAGCAAATCCTAAATTGCTTAATGATTTATTAAAAAATAAATTAGATTCTTTAAAGAACAAATAGATATATTCAATATTTAAATTATTTATAATTTACGGAGCAGATATTGTCTTTCAAAACAGGCTTTAAAAAGTTTATCGGAATTAAAACAAAAGAAGAAATAAACAGGGAAAAAACTTCAAAAGAAAAAGTAAGAGATTTTATATCCTCAATTTCATTTGCACTAATTGCA
>Ga0114931_10008092_pt1 | contig 12772 bp, 10 predicted proteins | sample 2SBtaG_FD_89579 | JGI IMG/M metagenome (GOLD analysis project Ga0114931, IMG submission 89579) | Deep subsurface microbial communities from Kolumbo volcano to uncover new lineages of life (NeLLi) - 2SBTROV14_V59a metaG | ecosystem: Environmental > Aquatic > Marine > Volcanic | place: Kolumbo...
CGACGGCGATCGCTTTGGCGCGCGGCGCTTTCGCCGCCGGGCTCGGCTTCGATGCCATCGAGCCGGCCTTGAGCCGGGCGGCGCTGGCCCATTACAACGACTTCGGCCATTCCCTAATCTACGTCGCCAAGGCCGGGCCGCTGATCGCCCGATTGGGGCCGCGCGTGGCCCTGCCGCTGACGCTCGCCTTGATCCGGCGCCTGGTCTTCGCCCGCCGCGAGGACCTGATCCCCGATTTCCGCGCCTACGCCCCGGCGCTGGAAGCCTGGTCGTCGCGCCGCGGCCGCGCGGCGCGGCCCACGGCGGCGGCCTTCAAGGGGTTGAATACGCGCAAGGCGCTGGCCCGGACGCTGAGCTTCGCCGGCGCCCCGCCGATGGCGCTTTACGACGCCCTCCTCGGGGCCAACGCCGCCAACATGCTGGCCTTCGATCTCGCCCATCAGGACCGGGTCGCAGGACAGATCAAGGACAACGTCGGCTGGCTCGATTTCACCCATGGGCTCACCTTCGCCAACGCCGTGCGCCGCCAATGCGAGAAATATCCCGCGCTGTGGCCGGCCGGGCTCTTGCAAATGGCCTGTTTCGCCGGCCGCAACGCGCCTTATACCCTGGCCGAGCCCGATCTCGACCGCTGGCGGGTCGCGGACGCGCGCGCCTTTTTCGACCGCGCCGTGGCCGGGCTGTTCGACCACGGCCGCGAGGAATACATCGTCTCGGCCCATCTTCTCAAGACCACGCTCGCGGCCCGCGAGGAGGTGCTGGCGGGCGGCGCCAACGGGGCCGCGCCGCTGGTGACGGCGGCGCTCAACCGGTTCCTCAATTCTCCCCTCAAGCGTAAGCACGTTCGCCGCGCCGCCCATCAGGCGCGGGCCTTCGTCGCCCTTGCCGGCTGACCATGCCGCGCGCGGTCGCCGCCCTCCCCGACGCTATCAGGCATTGGGACGACATCGCGGCCCGGCTGCGCGGCCGCCGTCTGGTGGTGTTTCTCGACTTCGACGGCACCCTGGCGCCGATCGTCGAGCGCCCCGAATTGGCCCGCCTCGACGCCGGCCTGCGCCACGTGATCGCCCGCCTGGCCGAGCGCGCGTGGGTCGCCATCGTCAGCGGCCGCGATCGCGACGACGTCGCCGCCCGGGTCGGCCTCGAGGGGGTGATCTACGCCGGCAATCACGGCTTCGACATCGCCGGCCCGCCGGCCCGTCCCTTGCGCCACCGCATCGGCGCGGAATTCACCGGCGCGCTCGACGCGGCCGAGGCCGAGCTCAAGCGCCGGCTCGGCGACGACGTAACCATCGAGCGCAAGCGGGCGTCGATCGCGGTGCACTACCGGCGGCTACCCGAGGCCCGGATACCGGCGCTCGCCGCAACGGTCGAGGCGGTGGTCGCCGGCCGGCCCGAACTCCGTCTCAAGGGCGGCAAGAAGGTGTTCGAGATCGTCCCCCGACTGGACTGGGACAAGGGCCGGGCGGTCCTTTGGCTGCTCGACGCGCTGGGCTTCGAGCGCGACGCCGCCGTGGTGATCGGCGACGACGTGACCGATGAGGACGCCTTCGCCGCGATCGCCGACAAGGGCCTCGGCATCATCGTCGACGGCGCGTCCGAACGCCGCAGCGCGGCCCGCTATCGGCTGGAGGATTGCGCGGCGGTCGGCCACCTGTTGGAGCGGGTGACGGCGCTGCTGGCGACGCCGGAAAGTTCCGCCGGAGCGGCGCTCACCGCGCGAGTTGAACCAGAACGGCCCTGATCACGCCGGGGCCGAGAACGCGATCGCTCCCGGTCAGCAAGCGCGCCTGGACCCGCGCCAGATTGATCGACCGTTGCTCGGGGCCGCGTTCGCCGGCGAGGGCGTAGAGTTCGCTGGTGTAGGTGTCGAGCAGACGCGGCATGCGCTCGCGCACGCTGTCGACCAAGTCCTTGTCGCGGACCTCGAGATTGATCGACAGGACCAGATATTGAACATTCTTATCGCCGCGTCGGAAGGGCGCGGTAACCGGCTGTAACTCGATATAGGCGGGGATTTCCTTGACGGTCGAAAACGAATTCGCCTGGCCGAGGCCGGTCCCGTCTTCCCAGCTTCCCATCCAGGCCTTGTAGCCGCCGCCGCCGACGCCGCCGAGGACCACCAGGCCGATCAGGATGAACAAAATCTTCTTCATCGCGGCGGACCCGATCTCCCACGGCACGAACACCGCTGGCGATGCTAGCGCCGCGCGGTGAAAGAATGGTGAAGAGAGACCTCGGGCATATCCGGGGGGATTATCGGGGGAGAGTGATTATCGGGGACCCGGAAACAGGCGCGTTGTATAGCCGTTGAGGTCATAAGCGACCAGCCCGGCGCTTTCGTAAAGGACGGCGCCGAGAAGGGTCAGCGCCCGACGAGGGCGGAAATCCAGGCCGAGACGGCCGCTCGATCGGAAATCGACCGGATAGGGGATCACCGTCCAGCCGACCCGCTCGAAAACACCGACCGCGCGCGGCATATGCGCGGCCGAGGTGATCAGGAGCCAGGTCTCGCCCGCCTTGGGCTCGGCCAGCAGCTTGGAGAAAGTGGCGTTCTCGTAGGTATTGCGCGAGGCGCGCTCGAACAGAACGCGGTCGGTGTCGAAGCCCAGGCCGGCGAACACCAGCTTGGCGATATCGGCCTCCTTGTTGTCTTGATCGAAAGAATCGCCCGATCCGCCGCTATAGACCAGGCGGGCGGCCGGGTATCGCCGGGCCAGGGTGACGAAGCTGGTCAGGCGCTCGGCGTTGGGACCGATCTGCGGTTGGCCGAAGGCGACCGAGCGGCCGGGATCGATGGCCCCGCCGAGGACGATGATGCCGTCGACCCGCGCCGGCAACGCGGGATTGCGGGGAAAGCGGTTCTCGAGCACGCCCATCAGGGCAGCGGGGATCGGCGGAATGGTCACCGCCGCCAGGGCCACCGCGAGCCCGGCCAGCAAGACCCGGCCAGCCCGCCACCAGCGCGTCCAGGCGAGGGCGGCGGCGATCGCGACCAGGATCGCCACCAGGGCGGTCGGCTCGAAGATCAGCCCGACGATCTTGGTGAGATAAAAGAACATCGCCGCGAAGCTCCCCTGTCATGCCGGGGCGGGGCGGGCTAGAAGTCGAGGAAGCTTCTGAGCTTGCGCGAGCGGCTCGGGTGCTTGAGCTTGCGCAGCGCCTTGGCCTCGATCTGACGGATGCGCTCGCGGGTGACCGAGAACTGTTGGCCGACCTCTTCCAGGGTGTGGTCGGTGTTCATGCCGATGCCGAAGCGCATGCGAAGAACCCGCTCCTCGCGCGGGGTCAGGCTGGCCAGCACCCGGGTAGTGGTTTCGCGCAGGTTCGATTGGATCGCCGCGTCGAGCGGCAGAACCGCGTTCTTGTCCTCGATGAAGTCGCCGAGCTGGCTGTCCTCCTCATCGCCGATCGGGGTCTCGAGGCTGATCGGCTCCTTGGCGATCTTGAGCACCTTGCGGACCTTTTCCAACGGCATGCCAAGCCGCAGCGCGAGTTCCTCGGGGGTCGGTTCGCGACCGATCTCGTGCAGCATCTGGCGCGAGGTGCGGACCAGCTTGTTGATGGTCTCGATCATGTGCACGGGGATGCGGATGGTGCGCGCCTGATCGGCGATCGAGCGGGTGATCGCCTGGCGAATCCACCAGGTAGCGTAGGTCGAGAACTTGTAGCCGCGACGGTATTCGAACTTGTCGACCGCCTTCATCAGGCCGATGTTGCCTTCTTGGATCAGGTCGAGGAACTGGAGCCCGCGGTTGGTGTATTTCTTGGCGATCGAAATCACTAGGCGCAGATTGGCCTCGACCATTTCCTTCTTGGCCTGGCCGGCCTCGCGCTCGCCGCGCTTGACCTTCTGCACGACCCGCTTGAACTCGCCGATCGGCAGGCCGACCTCGGTGGCGATGGCCGCGATTCGCTCGCGATAGTCGGTCGCCGCCTCGCTTTCCTTGGCCACGAACGACCGCCAACCGCGATCGTCGTGGGTCGCCAGCCAGTCTAGCCAACCGGGATCGACCTCGCGGCCCTCGTAGTGCTCGAGGAAGCTCTTGCGCGAAATCCGGTGGCGCAGGGCGAGCCGCATGAGCTGGCCCTCGAGCCCGAACAGGCGGCGGTTGATGCCGTATATCTCATCGACCAGATTCTCGATGCGATTGTTGTTGAGATGGGTATCCTCCATCAGCCGGTAGACGTCGCGCCGGGCCTCGGCGTAACGCCGATCCTGGCCGGCCGAGGTGGTCTCGCCACGCAGCGCCGCCGCCAGCCGCCGCTCGCGCAGACGCCGCAGGCGGATATGGGCGCGCTCGATTTGGGCGAAGGCCGCGGTCACGATCGGCATCAGCGCCGCTTCCATCGCCGCCAGCGACATCGAGGTGTCTTCTTCTTCCTCCTCGGCGTCGTTGCCGTTGGCCTTAGCAGCGTCGCTCCCGCTCTCGGCGTTGTCGCTGGCCCCGGCGGTGTCACCGGTTTTGGCGCTTTCGGCGGCCCCGCCCGCGACGACGGGCGCGCCGACGCTGGTCTCGGCGGTGGCGGTAGTGGTAGTGGTTTCGGCGGCGGTCGCCTCGGCGGTGACGGTGTCTGCGGCGGCGCTCTCGGCGCTGGGCGCAACGGCGGTAGACGCGGTATCGGCCTCGGCGGTGGCGGTCTCGGCGGTAGCCGTATCGGCGTCGGTTTTGGCGTCGCCGTTCGCCGGTTTGGCGGCGGCGTTCCGCGTCTTGTCGGCAGCCGGGCCGCCATAAGTGGCGTCAAGGTCGATGATGTCGCGCAGCAGAATTTCGCCGCGCAGTAGCGAATCGCGCCAGCGCAGCAGGGCGACCAACGTCAACGGGCTTTCGCCGATACCACTGATCATGGTCTCGCGGCCGGCCTCGATCCGCTTGGCTATGACGATTTCGCCCTCGCGCGACAAGAGCTCGACCGAGCCCATCTCGCGCAGATACATGCGCACCGGATCGTCGGTGGTGCCGACCTCTTCCCCGGCCGCCGCCACCGGCCGCGCCGCCACCGGTCGCCCGGTCGCGGCGGGTGGCGTCTCCTCGGTCTCTTCGCCCTCGATCACGTTGATGCCCATTTCCGAAAGCATCGACAGCGTATCCTCGATCTGCTCGGACGAGACCTGATCGGGCGGCATCGCCGCGTTGAGCTCGTCGTAAGTGACGTAGCCGCGATCCTTGCCGCGGGCGACCATCTTCTTGACCGTCGCGGTGACCGAATCGATGACCGGGCCGTCGGCCCCGTCCTCGCGGGTCGCGGTGTCGTCCTCGGCGGCGGATACCTTGGGTGCAGCCATTCCTCGGGAACTCCCTAACTCACTAATCTCGGCCGGAACTGTCTCGGTCAGCGCTTTTCGAGGCGCGACGACGCGCGGCGCCCACCGCGCCGAAGCGGAACGATGAAGAGGATCGGATGTCGTCCCTCGACCCCAAGAGGCCAGCCGACCGCACTGGTAATGGGCTTCCCTCCCGATACCCGGCTACCCGTCCGTCACCGCGCGAACGCCAATGCCACGCCAACACCCGCCGCCGCCACCCCCAGGGGTCGCGCAGCGCGCGAGGTCGGCATCTCCACCACCGGTGCCATCCGGTCCCACGAACCGGCTCCGGCCAACGGCCAGCGATCGCCGAAAAACGTCATGGGAGAGGTGGCGTTTTTGCGCGCCGCTGTCAAGGCCGGAGCAAGCAAAACCGGCGCATCATGCCCCGCCGTCCGGATCGTCGCCGGCCTCGTGGTGGCGTTGAGCCTGGTCGTAAGCCTGGCGCAGCGCCTTGATCCGTCGCCATTTGTCCTCGGTAATCTCACGCCCGAGGTCGCTCCCGGCGGCGTCGAGTTCGTGCTTGAGGGCCGCTTGCCGATAGAGCCGCAGGATATCTCGCGCTTCGGTCCGGGCGCGAGCGAGCGGCTCGTCGGCGGCGTGTTCCTCGCCCAGCACCCGGGCCAGGGCCGGATCGGCGGCCAGGACGTCGCGCAACGCCTCGCGGCCGGGCGGCGCGGCGGCGGCGGTCTCGGCGAGGATGGCGAGGATGGCATCGCGTAAACGGACATGCGCCGGCGCCTCGAAGTCGATCGCCGCCAGCGCCTCGTCGAGCTCGACCGCGAGCTCGGGCCAGGCGACGACCAGGGCCAGCAGCCGCCGCTCGCGCGGGATCGCCGAGCCGCCCGCGCCAGCGCCCAGGCGGTGCGCGGCCGGCAGTCGGGGCTCATGGGGCGCGGCCCCGCGCCAGCCACGCCGCTCGCCATTTCCCGTTCGTCGCCCCGTCCTCCCTGGCCGCCGCGCGCCGGCGGCGCCGCCGTCAAGGCGCTCATTGAACAGCTTGCCGTATTGCTTGCGCACCTCGGCGTCGCCGATCTCGCGACACAGATCGCGCATCGCCTTGCGGGCGCCGGCGCGGCGCTCGGGAGTGTCGATCGGCAGGCCGGCGAGGCGCGTTTCCCAGACCACTTCGACGAGGTTGCGAGCACCGGCCAGCAGCGCCCGGAACGCCGCCGCCCCATCGCGGGCGATCAGGCTGTCGGGGTCGTCGTCGCGCGGCAGACGGACGAAGCGCAGCGAATATCCGGGGCGCAGCAGCGGCAGCGCCCGCTCGGCCACCTTGGCCGCCGCGCGCTGGCCGGCGGCATCGCCGTCGAGGCACAGCACCGGCTCGCGCGCGAGACGCCACAGCTCGGCCAACTGGCGCTCGGTCAGCGCCGTGCCGAGCGGGGCGACGGCGTTGGCGAAGCCGGCCCGGTCGAGGGCGATCACGTCCATGTAGCCCTCGACGACGACGACCTCGTTCGCGTCGCGCGCCGGCTTGCGCGCCCGGGCCAGGTTGTAGAGCAGGCCACCCTTGTGAAACAGCGGCGTTTCCGGCGAGTTGAGGTATTTCGGCCCGCCCTCGCCGAGGATCCGCCCGCCGAAGCCGACCAAGCGCCCGGCGCGGTCGGCGATGGGGAAAATCACCCGGCCCCGAAATCGGTCGTAAGTGGCGCCGCCATCCTCGGGCGCGATCAGCAGCCCGGCGGCCACCAGGTCGGTCTCGGCGCTGCCGGCGCCGGTCAATGCCCGCTTGAGCGCCGCCCGGGCATCGGGCGCCCAGCCGAGGCCGAAGGTCCGGATGGTCTCGGCCCCGACCCCCCGGGCGGCAAGATAATCGAGCGCCGCCCGCCCGCCCGGGCCGGCGAGCTCGGCCGCGAACCAGGCCCCGGCGGCGGCCACCACGTCGTGCAGCGAGGCGCGCTCCTTGGCCCGGGCGGCGTCCTCGGGCGAGCGCGTGGGCAGAGCGAGGCCGGCCGCGCCGGCCAGGCGCTCGACCGCCTCGGGGAAGGTCAGGTTGTCGATCCGCATGGCGAAGCCGATCACGTCGCCATGGGCGCCACAGCCGAAGCAATGAAAAAAGCCCTTGTCGTCGTTGATCGTGAACGATGGCGACTTCTCGTTATGAAAGGGGCAGAGCGCGGAAAATTCGCGCCCCCGGCGGATCAGCCGCAGCCGCCGCCCGATGGTCTCGGACAGCGAAACCCGGGCCCTGATCTCGTCGAGAAACTCGCTTGTAAAGGTCATCGGACGGCCAAGGTCATCGGGCGGCTGGGATCATCGGATCGCTCCGGCCGGCGCCACGCACCGGACGCCGATCAGCAGAGCGCCTTGCGAACCAGCGCGCTCGCCTTGGCGAAATCCATCCGGCCGGGGTAGCTTTCCTTGAGCGCGGCGATGGTCCGCCCCATGTCCTTGACGCCCTCGGCGCCGATCCGCTCGATGGTCTCGTGGATGGCGGCCTCGGTCTCGGCCTCGCTCAACTGCTTGGGCAGGAATTCCTCGATCACCGCGATCTCGGCCGCCTCGCTCTCGGCCAGATCGGCCCGCCCGCCTTCCTGGTAGAGCTTGATGCTCTCGCGGCGTTGGCGGATCATCTTCGACAGCAGAGCCAGGATATCCTCGTCCGCCAGCGGTGTCGTCTGGCCCTTGGCGCGGGCCGCGAGGTCGCGGTCCTTGAGGGCGGCGAGGATCAGGCGGAGCGTCGCCAGCTTGTCCTTGTCGCGCGCCTTCATCGCCACCTTGAGCGCATCGTTGAGCCGATCGCGCAGCATCGCCGAACCCTTGTCGCCCATTTCGGAAGACCAGGAGCATAGCCCGAACCCGTTTCCCTGGCAAAGTGTTTACGGAAAGAATAACGTATTGAATTACAACAATATTATTGATAGAACATCGCTTGACCACGGCATGCTTCTTGCTTATGGTCCGCGCCGGTATCCTGGATCGAGCCCAGGCGGAGGCGGAAGCGTTCGGCCAGGAAGCGTCGTCAATTCGGCGCGCCGATCAAATGGCGCGCCGATCCCATCCCCTCCCCGGGCACGCTCGGGCGGGAGGGACGGCGCCGCCTCTATCGATCTCACCTGAGCGCCTTCGCGCGGAGCGGGAGCCGGTGTCGGCAACAGCGGAAAACACGCCACGGCCCAACCGGGCGGCAACGGCGGCGCTCGTCCTGGCCGATGGCGTGGTGTTTCGTGGCCACGGCCTCGGCGCCAGCGGCCGGCGGGTCGGCGAGGTCTGCTTCAACACCGCCATGAGCGGCTATCAGGAGGTGTTGACCGACCCTTCCTACGCCGGCCAGATCGTCACCTTCACCTTTCCCCATATCGGCAACGTCGGCACCAACGACGACGACCAGGAAGCGGCGGGGCCGACGGCGCGCGGGGTGGTACTGCGGACCGCCGTCACGCCGCCCTCGAACCATCGCGCCCGGGTCGGCTTCGACGACTGGCTGCGGGCCACCGGCCTGGTCGCCATCGCCGGGGTCGATACCCGCCGCCTGACCCGGCACCTGCGCGAGCATGGCGCGCAGGCGGCGGCGATCGAACACGATCCGACGGGCGCCATCGACATCGCCGCGCTTGGCGCCGAGGCGGCCGCCTGGCCGGGCCTCGAAGGCATGGACCTGGCCCGCGAGGTGAGCTGCGACGCGCCTTATGTCTGGGACGATACGCGCTGGCGCGGGAACGGCGGCCATGGCGCGCAACGGGCGCCCCGCCATCACGTCGTCGCCATCGACTACGGCGCCAAGCGCAACATCCTGCGCTGCCTGGCGGCGGCCGGCTGTCGGGTCACGGTGGTGCCGGCGACCACCGGCGCGGCCGAGATCATGGCGCTGGCGCCGGACGGGATATTCCTCTCCAACGGTCCCGGCGATCCGGCGGCGACCGGCGCCTACGCGGCGCCGGTCTTGCGGGCGCTGATCGCGGCCGGCCCGCCGATCTTCGGCATCTGCCTCGGCCACCAGTTGCTGGCACTGGCGCTCGGCGCGCGGACCGTGAAGATGCCGTTCGGCCATCGCGGCGCCAACCACCCGGTCAAGGACCTGGCCACGGGCCGGGTCGAGATCACCAGCCAGAACCACGGCTTCGTGGTCTCCGCCGACGCCCTGCCGGCGGGCCTGCGGGCGACCCACATATCGCTGTTCGACGGCAGCCTGGAGGGCCTGGCCGTCGCGGGGCGGCCGATCTTCTCGGTCCAATACCACCCCGAAGCCTCCCCCGGCCCCCACGACAGCCACCACCTCTTCGCCCGCTTCGTCGCGCTGATGGGGCGCCATGGTTAGGCGTAAGCCATGATGCCGAGGCGTTGTTCAAAGACGCTTGATCAAGCGCTCGTAGTCGGCGTGGAGCCGATCCAGAACCAGACCATCGTCTCGCCGTCGAGAACACCCAGGGCTCTATACGAGCGGCTGATGCGAAGGGAATAGACGGGTCGAGCGGTATTCAGGCGCTTGAACCGGAGGCTCGGATGGCGGGGATTTCTTACCCACGCGCGATAGGCCTCCCGCGTTTGTTGGCGGGTACTCGGGGGAAGAGCGGCGAGGCTGGCGCGAAAGCGAGCGGTCGTCCGCGAGCGCACTACAGACGTTCGGGATCGAGCGGCCGGGTCACGCCGGCCCGATGCTCGGCCAAGGCCTCCACGGCGAGTCGATCAATGGCGTCCCTGCTATCATCGAGGGCCGCGGCCCAGCGTTTCTCGGCGGCGAGCTCCTCGAGCACGAACGCGGCAACCGCATCTTGCTCGGCCTCGGGCAGCTTCGAAAGCCCTTCGAACAATTTGTCCAGCAACTTGGTCATAGGCCCAATCTTAGGCTTCGATCCGGGTGCGACAAGGAGATTCGGCTGCACGCCGCCAAACCGGGCGACGCCGATGCCTAGACGCACCGGTATCTTCTCGTTTCCGCCTATCATTACCGGGGTTCTTTTGGAACCACGGAGGCAAGGAGACATAGAGAAGAAAAAGGGGAGATTACCGGTTTCGCGCGCTTCGCGCCCAAAGGCTCCCTACTCCGTGATCGACCTCCGTGCCTCCGTGTTTCTGTTACGGGTTGAAGGCGAACCATGACGAGCCTCGCGATATTTCACCTTTCATCGGCCCCCCCCACCCTGGCCCTCCCCCGCGAGGGGGGAGGCGAATTCGACCGTGCTTCGACCGGCATCAGAGCTCCCTCCCCCCTCGCGGGGGAGGGTCGGGGTAGGGGGGACGCATATAAGCTAGAGACGCAAAAACACACGGGCGGAAATCCGGCCCACCGCGCCCTATACTCGGCCGATGGCGAATGACCGGGCTCGGGCGCTTCGCAAGACCCTCACCGATGCCGAACGGCGCCTGTGGTCGCACCTGCGCCGGCGCCAGGTGGAAGGGTGCAAGTTTCGTCGCCAAGCGCCGGTCGGACCCTATATCGTCGATTTGCTCTGCCTTTCCCATCGGCTCGTCGTCGAGGTGGATGGCGGCCAACATGCTTGGCGTGCCTCGTCCGATGAAAAGCGCACTAAGTGGCTGGAAAGCCAGGGTTTCGCGGTGCTCCGCTTCTGGAACAACGAGGTCCTCGGCGAGACCGACGCGGTGGTCGCGGCGATCAGCGATGCCTTGCGTGGTCGGAACGGGGTGGAACATTCGCCTGGCGTGGGGCGTGATTGTGATGGGTGAGGGAGAGGGGTTGGTGTCGACGACGAGCGTTTTTCCGCCCCCCCCACCCCAACCCTCCCCCGCGTTGGGGGGAGGGAGCCGTGTTGCGTCTGTCGAGGGACGGTCGAAACTCCCTCCCCCCTCGCGGGGGAGGTTTGGGGTGGGGGTGCCAAGAACAAGGCTGGGGCGCGCCCATGCCTAGGCGGACCGACATTTCCTCGATCCTGATCGTCGGCGCCGGGCCGATCGTGATCGGGCAGGCTTGCGAGTTCGATTATTCGGGCGCCCAGGCGTGCAAGACGTTGAAGGCCGAGGGTTATCGCGTGGTGCTGGTGAACTCGAACCCGGCCACCATCATGACCGACCCCGAGCTCGCCGACGCGACCTATATCGAGCCCGTCACCCCGGCCTTCGTCGCCGCGGTCATCGCCCGCGAGCGGCCCGACGCGATCCTCCCCACCATGGGCGGGCAGACGGCGCTCAACGTATCCTTGGCGCTGGCCGACGACGGCACCCTGGAGCGCCACGGCGTGACCATGATCGGCGCCTCGCGAGAGGCCATCGACAAGGCCGAGAACCGCGAGCGCTTCCGCGACGCGATGAGCGCCATCGGCCTGGCCTGCCCCGAAAGCCGGATCGTCCGCGACCTGGCCGAGGCGCGGACGGCGCTGGCGGCGATTGGCCTGCCGGCGATCGTCCGCCCGAGCTTCACCCTCGGCGGCAGCGGCGGCGGCATCGCCTATAACCGCGAGGAATACGAGATCGCCATCCTGCGCGGCATCGACGTCTCGCCGAGCGGCGAGGTGTTGGTCGAGGAATCGGTGCTCGGGTGGAAGGAATTCGAGCTCGAGGTGGTGCGCGACTGGGCGGATAATTGCATCATCGTCTGCTCGATCGAGAACATCGACCCGATGGGCGTGCATACCGGCGACAGCATCACCGTCGCCCCGGCGCTGACCCTCACCGACAAGGAATTCCAGACCATGCGCGACGCCGCGATCGCGGTCCTGCGCGAGATCGGCGTCGATACCGGCGGCTCCAACGTCCAATTCGCGGTCAACCCGGCCGACGGCCGTCTGGTGGTGATCGAGATGAACCCCCGGGTCTCGCGCTCCTCGGCCCTGGCGTCGAAGGCGACCGGCTTTCCGATCGCCAAGGTCGCGGCCAAGCTGGCGGTCGGCTACACCCTCGACGAGATCGACAACAATATCACCGGGGCCACGCCGGCATCCTTCGAGCCGACCCTCGATTACGTCGTCGTCAAGACGCCGCGCTTCACCTTCGAGAAGTTCCCCGGCACCGACTGGCTGCTCACCACCTCGATGAAGTCGGTCGGCGAGGCCATGGCCATCGGCCGGAGCTTCGCCGAGGCCCTGCAAAAGGCGCTGTGCTCGCTGGAAAACGGGCTCACCGGGCTCAACGAGGTCGCGGTTCCGGGCTATCTACCCGGCGGCGACCCGGCGCCCTTGCGGGCGGCGCTCGCCAAACCTGTCCCCGACCGCATCCTGATCGCCGCCCAGGCGCTGCGCGCCGGCATGGCCATCGACGCCATTCACGCCGCCTCGGGCTACGACCCCTGGTTCCTGCGCCAGCTCGCCGAGATCGTGGCGGTCGAGGACGATATCCGCGAGAACGCCTTGCCGCGCGACGCGGCGGGGATGGCGCGGCTCAAGCGGATGGGCTTCTCGGACGCCCGCCTGGCCGAGCTCAACCGGGTCGAGGAGCCGGTGGTGGCGGCGCGACGGCGGCACCTCGGCGTGCGCCCGGTCTACAAGCGGATCGACACCTGCGCCGCCGAGTTCGCCGCCCCCACGCCCTATATGTATGGCTGCTACGAGAGCGCCATCGACGGCG
>Ga0114931_10008093_pt1 | contig 12771 bp, 11 predicted proteins | sample 2SBtaG_FD_89579 | JGI IMG/M metagenome (GOLD analysis project Ga0114931, IMG submission 89579) | Deep subsurface microbial communities from Kolumbo volcano to uncover new lineages of life (NeLLi) - 2SBTROV14_V59a metaG | ecosystem: Environmental > Aquatic > Marine > Volcanic | place: Kolumbo...
CCAACTCAGACAATCAGCTGTTCCAGCAATTTCAGGGAATCGAAGTGGTGCGGGAGGCCTACGCAAAACCGGACCCCAGAGGATTTGAGACGGCAATGAAAATCCACCTTGGATTGAACGACCCCGCAACGATCTGCATGGTCGGCGATAATTTCATCACCGACGGCGGCGCTATTTCCGCCGGAATGCGGTTCATTTACGTCCAGCCGGTCCAAGGAAATGAGGGACTTGTGCATTCCCTCACTCGATATTTCGGCACCCTGTGCGCGCGGGTTTACCATGGGGATCTTTTCAAGAACTCCTGACGGCAAACGTTTCCAACCGGCAATCCATCTCCATCGGCATAAGAAACCCGCTGGTGGGAGGAAATTTAAAAACCGGTTTACATCTTCTCAAATATAAGAATAATGAGATGACTCCAGAATCGGTTCAGCACAAAGGGTCCTGGGCAAACCGGGATTTTATTTTTTTAAAGGGAAATCCGTTTTCATGAGGCTCCATCAAATCAAAACCTGTTGCCGGGAAGCCAGGGAATTGGCCGAACGGGAAGGAACCACCGAGGGTCTGGCGTTTCTGATCGGGGAAAAGTTCTCCCGGAATCTTTATGAGCTGAATAAATGCCATAATAAACTCAAATTCCTGTACCCGGAAAAAGATCCCTTCCAGGAGATTCCGCCTTCTCTTGGGGAAAAATCCCTGCGGTTGAATTACGCCCTGACCATCAGTTCCAATTACGGGGCGACTCTGGAAAAAATTGACCGTTTGCAAACCAGCCAAAAACATTTCCTCCGGGAAATCAAAGCGGTGTTCGACGCAAAAGAAATTCAGGATTACCTGGACTCTCACCCGCGTCTGGGGTTCAAGGAGAAGCTGGTTGCCAATGAAGAAACGGGACGGGAGGAGACAGCGGATTTTTCGGCTGAGAATATCCTCTCAGAGGTGGAAGATATTTATCTTGTAGAAACGATGAAAAAACTGTTCCGCTAGAAAGTCTTGACTCTCTGCCTAGCAGGGCCTTTCAACTCCATGAAACCGATCTTAAAACAGCGTACCCGACTGATCCTGGCCTTCGTGATTCTGTGTGCCTGCACGGTATTGATCCTGTTCACCGGACCGGGGTTCGGGTTTGTCTGGCAGGTGATCCTTTCGGGGGTTTTACTTTTCTATCTTTTCTGGCTGATTACCTAAGGCCACCTTCAATGAACGACCCCGCCGCAAGCGGACGAGACCTTTGCACAACCTGTCATTGCGAAGCAAACATAAGAAACCCCGCCAAAACCAGAACGGATAAAATCATAGATCCCATGCTCAGCAGACGCAGGCGTTGCAAATTTTTATCCGCTTCCGCCTTGAACTCCAAAAGAGCGGAGCGCACCCCCCGGTCCACTTCTTCCGTCACGGAAGCCATCACCTGATCTTTAACCAGTTTCACCTTTTCGACGACGATTTGATCCAGTTCCCAAAGAATTTTTTTGGTTAAAGCCGGAGATTCCTTTTTGATCTCCTCCTTAACCGCCGAAACGCTGTCTTCCTTCCAGACGTTCATTTTTTTATCGATCTCTTTGAGCTTGGCGCGAATGACCTTCTCCAGCCTGGGATCGATATTTTCCTGAATTTTCTCCAGGCAATCCCTGCCGTTTCGTATCGCTTCGTGCAGGCTTTCCTCGATCTCCTCTTCCAGCGCTTCCTTGCGGGAGTCCACGTGCTCCGTCAAAATATCCAGCTTTTCCTTCAATTCAGTGATAACGCGAAAATTTTCGCGCGCCTGCCGGATCTGCCCCTCAAAATTATCGGGGAGAAGTGGGTTTTGATCTTCCATCGAATCGGTTCCCATATAGAAACAGTATTTTATTTCAGAAGACTGACGATAGCCGCCTCCATTTCCTTATACCGCCCTTCACCGAAGTGAGTGTACCGAACCATGCCTTTTTTATCTATCAAATAAAAGGCGGGCCAGTATCTGTTTTTATAGGCCCGCCATAGCTTGAACCCATTGTCGAGGGCGATGGGATATGTCAATCCATATTTTTTAACAGCCTCTTTCACGTTTTTAAAATTTCGCTCAAAGGCGAACTCTGGCGCGTGAACTCCCAGAACGACAAGCCCCCTGGCGGAAAACTTCTCATGCCAGCCCTGCACATGAGAAAAGGTATTGATACAATTAAAGCAGGAATAAGTCCAAAAATCCACGAGAACCACTTTCCCGCGCAATTCTTTCATGGAATTGATTTTCTTTGAATTGATCCAGTTGGCCAGCCCTGAAAATTCAGGAGCGGGATATAAGGTTGGAAGGGAAAATGAATCGGCCTTGACGGAATGCGCCATGGAACCCTGAACCCATACCAGAAAAAGAAACGAAAAGGACACTGCCAAAATCAATCGTTTTCCTGTGGCCCGCAAAGAGACATCTTTTCTAAATTCAATTAGGGATAAAGGGAAAAATTTTTCAAATTTGGTTTTTGAAGAAACGAACCTGGAAATTAACATAATTGCCTGCCTTTTCTTAATTTAGGGAGACTGATGTTCAAGTTAACAGGATGCTGAAAAAGTCCCTTTGGGGTTCTAAAATGTAAATTTCAAGCTTTGCCGTTTGACAGTCGCACAGGCATTCTTGCCTGTGCGCACCGTCTGGAAAGACGGCGCCACTTAAAAGTAAATTTGCAAAACCAGGCTCGCTGACAAAATTTTTTCTTTTTCAGCGACCTGTTAATAAATAATGCGCAAACCAACCTAACAAGGTTATCATCGCCGCACGCATTAAAAAAGAGAGCGCCATCACAGAATCCAGCCAGCCAGAATCGAGGTTTTTCCTCCAAGTCAGGGAGGCGGCGTCTCCTTGACTTATAATTTTCAGTAAGTTAGATTGATATTATTGAAATAAAAGGGGTTGCCAATTGGAAAAGTACATTCAGGATTTCAAATCTTATCTGATTGGGGAAAAAAATGCCTCCGTGCACACCGTCAACAGTTACCTCACGGATTTGGGCCAGTTCGTTGAATTTCTGCATGAATCCGGGCATGGAGGGGCGCGGGAGACCTTTCATCCCAATAAAATCGATCGGCTGGTCATCCGCTCATTCATGAGTTTTCTGTATGAAAAGTCGGCGTCCGGGGCGACCATGGCCCGAAAACTTTCCACATTAAGTTCTTTTTTCCGGTTTCTGTGCCGGGAAGGCCACCTGAAAACCAATCCGGCCAAAACAATTCCAGCGCCGAAAAAAATTAAAAAACTGCCTTCTTATCTATCCGTGGACGAAATTTTCCGGCTGTTGGAGCTTCCTAAAGGAAAATCGTTTATCAGTTGCCGGGACCGGGCGATTCTCGAATTGTTTTACAGCACCGGAGTTCGAATCAGCGAACTTACCGGAATCCGCATGGACGACTTGCACTTACCAGAACGAATGGTTAAGGTAAGAGGCAAGGGTAAAAAGGAAAGACTGCTCCCGATGGGGAAAAAATCGGCGGATGTATTGGAAACTTATATCGAATTGCGTGGCAGGAAAACCTCCCATCTCAACCCAAAGCCAAAAGGGTTGTTCCTGAATTTCCGGGGACGTGAAATTTCCGTTCGCGGGGTCCGCAAAATTGTGAAAAAATATATCAAACAGAACCATTTTTCCGGTAAAATCTCTCCTCATTCGCTGAGACACTCCTTCGCCACCCATATGCTCGATGCGGGAGCGGACTTGCGGTCCATTCAGGAAATGCTGGGGCATTCGAGTTTATCCACAACTCAAAAATACACGCACCTCACCATTGACCGTCTGGCGGAGGCTTACGATAAAGCGCACCCCCGTGCACTGAAAAAAGCTCCCGTCCGGCATTCCTGAGGATCGGTTATTTATTAATTTTTAGAACGTATCCCTTATTATAATTTCCTATGATGCATGCAACGACCATTCTTTGTGTCAGACAAAAAAACAAGGTCGCCATGGGCGGCGACGGACAAGTCTCCCTCGGCAATACGGTGATGAAGCACAAAGCCAATAAGGTGCGAAGAATGTACCACGACCAAGTCATCGGCGGATTTGCCGGTTCCACCGCCGACGCCTTTTCGCTTTTTGCCAGATTCGAAGAAAAACTGGAAAAATTTCAGGGCAATCTGGCCCGCTCGGCAGTGGAACTGGCCAAGGACTGGAGAACGGACAAAATGCTTCGCCGACTGGAGGCCATGCTCATCGTCGCCGACAAGGAAAAATCTTTCCTCGTATCGGGGACGGGGGACGTGATCGAGCCGGATGACGGTATCCTCGCGATCGGCTCGGGAGGTATGTTTGCCCTGGCCGCCGCCAAGGCCCTGGTTGACAACACCGGCCTCGACGCCAGAAAAATCGTGGAAGAAGCCATGAGCATCGCGCAATCCATTTGCATTTACACCAATTCAAATTTAACGATTGAGGAATTGTAGTTTTATGAACGAAAGTATTTCCCTGAAAACTCCTGATCAAAAAAACCCGGAAGAATTCATGGCCTCCCTGACTCCCAAGGAAGTGGTCAAGGAGCTGGACAAATTCATCGTCGGCCAGGAAAAGGCCAAGCGCGCGGTTGCCATCGCCCTCAGGAACCGCTGGCGGCGTTTGAAATTGTCAAAAGAAATGCGGGACGAGGTCGCTCCCAAGAACATACTCATGATCGGCCCTACAGGGGTTGGAAAAACAGAGATCGCCCGCAGGCTCGCCCGGCTTGCCAAGTCCCCTTTCATCAAAGTGGAAGCCTCCAAATACACGGAAGTGGGTTATGTGGGCCGCGACGTCGAATCCATGGTCCGGGACCTTGTAGAACTGAGCAAAACCATGGTCCGCGATGAGAAGGAACAGGAAGTCCGGCAAAAAGCCCGCGAACAGGCCGAAGAACGTCTGCTCGATCTCTTGTTGCCTCCTCCTCCGGAGAGCCCGTTTGCACCGGAAAGAGATAACGTTCATGATCCCAAAAACGAAGCGCCCGGAAATACACGGGAGAAATTTGCCCGCTATTTAAAGGAAGGCCGATTCGACGACCGCATGGTGGAAATTGAAATTCAGGAAAAAACCACGCCCATGGTCGATGTGATTTCCGGCCAGGGCATGGAGGAAATGGGCAATAATATTAAGGATATGCTGGGTTCCATGTTTCCTCAAAAAACCAGAAGAAAAAAGTTGAAAGTTCCCGAGGCCTTCAAGGTACTGGCTCGAGAGGAAGCGGAGAAACTGATCGACCCTGAGAAACTGGCGGAAGAAGCCCTGGAGCGGGCTCAGCAAAACGGCATCATCTTCATCGATGAAATAGACAAGATCATTGGCCGGCAGGGAGCTCAGGGAGGCGTGGACGTTTCCCGGGAAGGCGTGCAACGGGATCTCCTCCCCATTGTGGAGGGTTCATCGATCAATACCAAATACGGGATCGTGAAAACGGATCACATCCTGTTCATATCGGCGGGGGCTTTTCACGCCGCCAAACCCTCCGATCTGATTCCGGAGTTTCAGGGAAGATTTCCAATCCGCGTCGAGCTCGATTCTCTCAACAAAGCGGATTTCATCCGGATTCTCACCGAGCCCAACAATGCTCTGGTCAAGCAATATGTCTTCCTGCTGAAAACGGAAGACGTCGGAATCAGTTTTTCGGAGGACGCGATTGAAGAAATCGCAGCCATGTCGGCCACGGTCAATGAGCGGACGGAAAACATCGGCGCCCGGCGTTTGCAGACCATCATGGAAAAATTGCTGGAGGATATCTCTTTCGACGCTCCCGACCTCCAGAACAAAACCATTGCCATCGATGCGCAGCATGTGAAGGAAAAACTAAAGGACATCATCGAAAACGAAGATCTGAGCCGCTTTATTCTCTAAGGAGCCTCTCTAAAACGTGAAAAAAAGCATCCAAAAAGCTGAAATCCTGCTCGAAGCCCTGCCCTTCATCAAATATTTTTACGGCAAAACCATTGTCGTGAAATACGGCGGCAACGCCATGGTTTCCGATGATTTGAAAGAAGACTTCGCCCTCGATATTGTTTTGATGAAATATGTCGGCATCAATCCCGTCGTCATTCACGGAGGCGGGCCGCAAATCGGCAAAACGCTGACCGCTCTGGGAATCAAATCGGAGTTCGTCCAGGGGCAGAGAATCACCAATAAGGAAACCATCGATGTAGTGGAAATGGTGCTCGGCGGAAAGGTCAACAAGGAAATCGTATCCCTCATCAACCGCCACGGAGGAAACGCCGTCGGCATTACCGGAAAAGACGGAGACCTGATTCTCGCCAAGCGCCATCGTAAAGTCAAAAAGTCCGCCGAGACCGACCGGCCGGAAATCATCGACCTCGGGCTGGTGGGAGAAATCACCGGGGTCAATCCAAAAATTCTGGACACCCTCGACAAAAGCGGATTCATCCCCGTCATAGCCCCCATAGGCAAGGGGGGAAATCAGGAGACTTTAAATATCAACGCGGATTTTGTAGCGGCCCGTATTGCTTCCGCCTTGAAAGCGGAAAAGCTCATTTTGATGACGGATACGCAAGGCGTGAAAGGCAAGGATCAATCCCTGATATCCGAACTCACCCGTAGAAAAGCGTTGCACCTTGTCAAAACCAACATCGTTCGTGACGGCATGCTCCCCAAGGTCAACTGCTGTCTGGAAGCGTTGAAGGCCGGAGTGGCCAAAACCCATATCATCGACGGACGCATCAAACATTCCCTTCTTTTGGAAATATTCACCGAAAAAGGAGTGGGAACTCAAATCATCGAAAAATAGCCCCAAATAAGATAAATACGGAAACCCTCGTCATTTTTCGCCAAATATAGGATATGCGAACTATTTCATTGGCGGGCGCAGAGAGCAACGGGTGCTGAGAAAATGAACCGTGTATTCGCCCGGTCCCACACGCACCCTGAATTTTTGCTGTTATTGACAATACACACTGCGGCTGATAATTTAAGGTGTTATGATCAATCTTCCAAGAAATTTCACCCTATAAGCATGGCCAGGTTTCAGCTTGATGACAGACGAAAATCGGTGTTGTTGGAAGTGGTCAACGATTACATCCAAAATGCCGAGCCGGTAGGTTCCCGAAGCATCTCAAAAAAACATTCGGAAAAGTTGAGCGCCGCGACCATCCGCAATGTGATGTCGGATTTGGAAGAAATGGGTTATCTGCTCCAACCCCACACTTCCGCGGGCCGCATTCCAACGGACCTGGGCTATCAATTTTATGTGGACCATCTTCTCAATCCGCATAATTTACTGAAAGAAGTGGAAGATCCACCCCATGATTATGAAACGGGGAATCGCAATCTTCAGGAGGTTTTGGAAACGGCGTGCGGGATGCTTTCCAAAAATTCGCATCAAACGGGATTGGTCATGCTCCCGACTTTCTCTCACACACTGTTCAAGCAGATTGAGTTTGTCAAAGTGGCGTCCGACAAGGCCCTTGCCGTGTTCTATTCCGACCTGGGAATTTTGCAGAACAAGATCATTCCACTGGAAAAGGAGATGACGCAGAAACAACTGACTTCGATCTCGAATTACCTCAATAAAGAGTTCAGCGGGAAATCGATCCAGACCATCCGCGAGGAGCTTGTTTTCCGTTTGAAAAATGAGCGGAAATATTACAACCGGTTGACGAAGAAAGCGGTTGATCTTTCCAGCAAACTTTTTGCGGAAGATCTGGAGAAAAACCCGCTTATCGTAGAGGGGGCCTTGAACCTGCTGGATCATCCCGAGTTTAGAGCCGATTTAGAAAAAATAAAAGGGCTTCTCAGAACCCTGGAAGAAAAATCCAAGCTGGTCGGCCTTTTGGACCGTTGTCTCAAACACGATGGAATGACGATCCTGATCGGACAGGAAATTCTGGGTGAAGAAATGGAAGCGTGCAGTTTGATCGCACAAAATTATCAAAAGGGGGACGCCATATTGGGAACCCTCGCCATTTTCGGCCCCAAACGCATGGACTATAAAAAAATCATTTCACTCGTAAATCAAACCGCAAAAACAGTTTCAACTTTGATATCGCAAAAAGATCTGGAGTACTAAAAAGAATGATGACGGATAAAAAAACCTCCCAAAACGAAAACCTGGATTCGGAAGTCGACGAAACGGATGTGGATGAATCTGAAGAAAAAACGGAGTCGGAGAAAGATCCCATTGAAACCCTGAATGAAGACCTGCAAAAAAAAGAAGAAGAAATTGCCGAACTGAAAAATGAATTCCTGCGATATAAAGCGGAAACCGAAAACTTCAAAAAAAGACTGCGTAAGGAAAAGGAGGAGTTTTCCCGGTACGCCAACGAACGCCTGTTAAAAGAGCTGACCCTCATCAATGACAACCTGGAACGCGCTCTTTCCGCTCCCAACCCCACGGTTGAAAGCTTGCAGGAAGGGGTGAAGATGATTCTCAAACAATTTCATTCCTTTCTGGAAAAAGAAAAAGTGGAATCCATCGATGCCCTGGGCAAAAAGTTCGACCCCAATCTGCACGAGGTCATGTGCCAGGTGGAGTCCGACGAACATGAAGAAAACACCATCACAGAAGAATACGCCAAGGGTTATCAGTTGAACGGTCGCATCCTTCGTCCCTCACAGGTCGTGGTTGCAAAACCTCCGGAAAAAAAGCCTCCGAAATCCTCCGGGTAACCGAAACAGGAATTCCTTGTCCGTCAATACTGAGTCCAGCGTCACGCTGGTTTCCCCATGCCCGAGCTTCCCGAAGTTGAAACACTCAATCGCGCCCTCCTCCCTCTGGTAAAAAACAAAATCCTTCTTCAATTAAGATTTTTCCGCAAGGACATCCGCTTTCCCATCCCGCGCAAAAAACTACGGAAAGAATTGACGGGCAAAACTATTTCCGGCATCACCCGCCGGGGGAAATATCTATTGATGAATGTCCCCGCTGGCGCGATGCTTTGGCATTTGGGGATGAGCGGAAGAGTCGTTCGGCATTCTTCCCTGGAACCTGTGGAGAAACACACGCACGCGATTTTCCATTTCGAGCCGGATGTTTATTTGCATTTTATCGACCCGCGCAGATTCGGCTGTATTCTGTGGGCTCCAAAAAAGGAGGGCCATCCACTTTTAAACCGTCTGGGTCTGGACCCTCTGGATGGTGAAACGACCCCCAAGGCGTTAATAGTCATGGCCAGAAACCGCAAAACGCCGATCAAATCCTTCCTCATGGACTCCAGACGCATCACCGGAGTGGGCAATATCTATGCCTGCGAATCCCTGTTTCAGGCAGGGATCAAACCCATGCGGCATGCAGGAAAACTTACCCTGGCCGAATGGGAAAAGCTGGTGCCCGCTCTCAAAACCACTCTGAACAACAGCATCGCCTCCGGCGGCACCACCCTGCGCGATTTCTTCAACGCCTACAACACGCCCGGCTACTATGCGGTCCATTTGTCCGTATACGGAAAAGAAAACCAACCCTGCCCCGATTGCAAAGCCCCCATCGTCCGGACCGTCCATTCCGGCAGATCGACATTTTACTGCAAAGTGTGCCAACGGAAGTAATCGCGAAGTTTTCTCCGTATCGCCCCGCCCTTTGCTTTATAATGGCTCCCAACCCCATGAAACGATCCATCGGTCTCGTCACCCTCAACGCCAAATTTATCCAGACCGCCCTGAGTTTGAGATACCTCAGGAACGCGGCCCGGACCGCAGGCTTTCACAATGTCTGGATTCATGAATTCGTCATCAATCAACCCGTCTGGAAAATCGCCGCCGAGATCCAGCAACGCCGTCCCGATATACTGGGGCTCAGCATCTATATCTGGAACCGCAGTCAAACCTTCGAGTTGATCGAGCGGTTGAAAAAACAGAACCCGAAACTTGAAATCGTCATCGGCGGACCGGAAGTTTCATTTGAAAAGCAATTGCCGGATCAGTACACCGTCATCTCCGGGGAAGGCGAAACAAAGTGGGTCGAATTTCTTCAGTTTCATCAGCGCAATGAAAATCCGCCGCGGGAAGTGCTGAACCGCTGGAACACCTATGGAGCGGATTTGCCGGAGCTGGTTCCTCCTTACCGGGAAGAAGATTTTCCGCATTTGAAAAACCGCATCGCGTATCTGGAAACTTCAAGAGGCTGTCCCTACCTTTGTTCGTTCTGCCTGTCCGCGCTCGACAAAAAAGTCCGTTATTTTAAACCGGACGCCATGAAGAAGCAGATCGAACAACTGGTCTCCTCCGGAGCCAAACGCGTCAAGTTCATCGACCGCACGTTCAACTTGAAACCCAGGCAAATGCAGGCATGGATGCAATGGCTGACCCGCTTCCAAGGCGCATCCTTTCACTTTGAAGTCGTGGCGGAACTTTTAACGCCGGATATCATGGACTTTCTCGCCACCGTCCCGGAGGGAATGTTTCAATTTGAAATCGGCGTTCAGACAACCGACGGCAAAACTCAAGAGTCGATTCAGAGAAAACAGAATAATAAAAAACTGTTTGACGCCATTGCAGAATTGAGCCGTCAAAACAAAATCCACTGTCACTGCGATTTGATATTCGGTCTCCCCGGTGAAACGCTGAACCAAATGCTGAACTCATTTGAACAGGTGCTGGCCTTGAAACCGCACGAACTGCAACTCGGGTTTTTAAAATTTCTTCCCGGAGCCCCCATCCATTCGGAGATCGAAAGGCACGGATATCAATTCCAATCCACGCCGCCTTATGAAATTATCAGCAACGATCTTCTTTCCGCGGACGAGGTGATCTATCTCAAAAAATTCACCGAAGTTTTTGACATGTTCTACAATTCAAAACGCTTCCGGTTTTCTATCCAGCACCTGTTTAAAAAGTGGGACCCTGTGAAACTCTTTGATCGTCTTCTCGAGTTCATGGAAAACAACGGCCTTTTGTTCCAGCCCAGTTCTTTAGACAAACAGTATAAAATACTGCACGACGCATTTTCCCTGGGAGACAACGCCCTGGATTTCGATCTATTAAAACTGGATTACCTGTATTCGCAACGCATATTTCATCTCCCCCGGTTTCTCAAAAGCCCGTCAGGCGACTCCGGGAAGTTCAGGCAGAGAACCTGGCAGGGGGACCGCAAGTCCCCCATAATTCCTTTCCACCATGAAATCCAGTGGCAGGGGGCCGAAGTTGAATTGATCCCCTCCCCCGCCCTGCAACACTACGTTATCGCCCATCCGAACGATGAGTCCGGGTATATTCAGCGGCCCGCCATCATCCGCGTTAACGATTGATATCGTTATAATTTATTTTAAAAATTCATCGCAAAGGGTTATGATTGAGGTTCCTGTCAATCCAATCCAACGGAAAGAATCCGTTTAAAATTTTTATTTGGAGGAGTTCATCATGTCGGAAAAGGCCAAAGGCCCTCTGAACCGGAAAAGCCGCATCATCACTCAGGACGCCAAACGCACGCCCAACCGCGCCATGCTCCGCGCCGTGGGTTTCACGGACGATGATTTTGACAAACCCATCATCGGCATCGCCAACGGACAAAGCGACGTCACCCCCTGCAACGCCGGTCTTGGAAAACTGGCCGATGTGGCTTCGGCACAAATCCGCAACCAGGGTGGCATGACGCAAACGTTTGGCACCATCACCGTCAGCGACGGCATTTCCATGGGAACGCAGGGAATGAAATGCTCCCTGGTCAGCCGGGAAGTCATCGCCGACTCGATCGAAACCGTCTGCCGGGGCGCCAATCTGGATGCGGTCCTCTGTATCGGCGGATGCGACAAGAACATGCCCGGAGCCATGATCGCCATGGCTCGTTTGGACATTCCAGGAATCTTTGTTTATGGCGGCACCATCAAACCCGGCCATCTGCACGGAAAGGATTTGACCGTGGTCAGCGCCTTTGAAGCCGTCGGCCAGTACAGCGCCGGGTCCATCGACCAAAAAGAACTTTTTGATATAGAAAAAAACGCCTGCCCCGGTTTCGGTTCCTGCGGCGGCATGTTCACGGCCAACACCATGTCCTCCGCCATCGAGGCGATGGGGCTGAGTCTGCCTTACAGTTCCACCATGGCCAACGAAGATAAGGAAAAAGAAATCAGTACCGGCGAAAGCGCGGCGGCGTTGTTTCCCCTGCTGGAAAAAAACATCATCCCCAAAGATATCATCACCCGCAAGTCGCTGGAAAATGCGATCGCGGTGGTCATGGCCGTCGGCGGGTCCACCAATGCCGTTCTGCATCTATTGGCCATCTCCCATTCCTTGGAAGTGGATTTGAAGATCGAGGATTTTGAAGCCATCCGGGACAAGACGCCGCATTTTTGCGACCTCAAACCGTCGGGGAAGTATGTCGCCATAGACCTGCATCAGGCGGGAGGGATTCCGCAGGTCATGAAAATGCTGTTGAACGCCGGCCTGATTCATGGCGACTGCCTGACCGTCACCGGAAAAACGGTGGCAGAAAATTTAAAAGATGTTCCCGATAGGCCCGACTCCCGGCAAGATGTGATTTTGCCTCTGGACAAGCCGAAATCTCATAAAGGCCATCTGGTTGTTCTCAAGGGAAACATCAGCCCGGAAGGGTCCGTCGCCAAGATATCAGGTGTCAAGACCCGGCGCATCGAAGGCCCGGCCCGCATTTTTAATTCGGAAGAGGAGTCGCTCGACGCGATCCTGAAAAACCAAATCAAAGCGGGAGATGTCGTCGTCATCCGCTATGAAGGCCCCAAGGGCGGCCCCGGCATGCGGGAAATGCTCGCTCCCACATCCGCCCTGGTAGGCGAGGGGTTGGGCGATAAGGTCGCGCTCATCACCGACGGCCGGTTTTCAGGCGGCACCTACGGAGTCGTTGTCGGGCATGTCGCGCCGGAGGCGC